>Ga0068855_100008209_pt1 | contig 12624 bp, 10 predicted proteins | sample KBSCornC52_FD_66592 | JGI IMG/M metagenome (GOLD analysis project Ga0068855, IMG submission 66592) | Corn rhizosphere microbial communities from Kellogg Biological Station, Michigan, USA - KBS Corn C5-2 | ecosystem: Host-associated > Plants > Roots > Rhizosphere > Soil ...
CCCCTCAATTGCTCGGGAGACATGAATGCGGGTGTGCCCAGTACTTGCCCTGCAGTTGTGATCTCGCTCAGATTCAACCTCGCAACGCCGAAGTCGGCGATCTTGGCTCGCCCGTCTTCGGTGAGCAAGATATTTGAGGGTTTCAAGTCACGGTGAACAATGCCCTGCCTGTGAGCGAGATCGAGCGCCTCCGCTATCTCTTGCACCACACGAACAGCCTCGAAGGCGCCCAGATGGGCCGACTCGAGGGATTGGCCTTTCACAAACTCCATCACGATGTACGGAGACCGGGTTTCCGAGTCCTCGCCGACATCGAAGATAGCCACGATACCCGGATGCGACAGGCGCCCAGCGGCCTCTGCTTCCTGCGCGAAACGCTCCCGGTACTCGTTCTGGACATCCGGAGGCAGCCCTACGAGTGGGACGCTTTTTATTGCGACAACACGATTGATGTGGGGATCGCGGGCGCGATAGACGACACCCATGCCACCTCGCCCGAGCTCGTCGAGGATTTCATAACGGCCGAAGGTCTTGGAGTTAGGATCGGTCACAAATCGAGAAACGGAGCTCGCCCGCCAGTCCACTCCGCGAGCACATTGCCGCACCGCTATCGTTAGCCTCGATGCAGGCGTCGGTCTATCCGGTTATTTCCGTAGCAGGGCACACGAAGGTGAGATAGTCGGTAACCTCCAGTGCTCCGATCGTCATGTTGCACTCTAAAAAGCAGCCGGGGCACAGTTTGTTGGGGTCCTTATGCCTGACGATGCAGGAGAACCACACCTCTTTCAACGCGGTAAAGATTGGTAAGATATGCGACGGTAATCACGATCGGTTTGGGCTTTTGAGCGAGCCAACCCCAGGAGTGTTCAAATGCGCTTGTTCGTCCTTTTGGCATCTTCCGTTTCACTGCTGATCGCGCCCACTGTTTTCGCTCAAAAAGCGAAATCTCGCGGCGATTCCGCAGCACTGATTGCTCGCGGTAGGTATTTGGTAAGTGGTGTAGGAATGTGTGGGGACTGTCACAGCCCTAGAAATGAGAAGGGCGAGATTTCCGAAGCCCAATGGTTGCAAGGTGCGGTGCTGACATTTAAGCCCACAGTTCCAATGCCCGTTTGGGCGGAGAAGGCTCCGAAAATTGCTGGCCTGCCTGAATGGGAGAAGGATGCAGCCATCAGATTCCTAATGACCGGGATTGCTTACAACGAATTACCAGCGCGCCCACCGATGCCACAATACCGCTTCAACCAACAGGACGCGGAGGCGATTGTGGCGTATTTGAAATCACTAGCGCCGGCGAAATAGCGCCGCTTCCGCTCGTTCAAATATTTGCTCTCAATCGCGGCATCAGCCTGTCCCCTGGGACCATCAAAAAAGGAGGAGGTGCCGAGTATGCCTGCAGCGAATCCCGAACAGATTTGCCGTCTTTTCCAACAATATATGGCCGAAGGTGATATCGAATCCCTCCTCGGACTCTATGATGCTGACGCGGTATTTTTGACTCAGTCTCGAGAAGAAAAACGCGGCAAGGAGCAATTGCGAGAGCAACTCGCTCCCCTTGCCTCGGCGAGAGCTGCCTTCCGTTTTCAAATTAAGCAAATCGTTCAGTCCGGTGACATCGCGCTGATGCACACCGAGTGGAATGTGTCGTCACCTGACCCGATGTCCGTCTATGCGATCGAGGTAGCACGCCGGCAGCGCGATGGTACATGGCGTTGGCTCATAGGCGATCCCTTTACCGTGGGGAGAAACTGAGGTCTACCGGGGCGATCTAATCACACTTGAACCAGATTTCGTGTCCGCTCGGACAGCGATAGAGCCCAAACATGTGGCTGTTCACTAGTTTGGTCTGCCCAGTGAAATTCATGGGCCTACGGTGGAGTGGGCACTCAGCATTGGTTGAGCAACTGGCTAGTGCGGGTGTTGCGGCTGCAAGAACTATTACAGCGACGATCAGTATTATCCTCATCGAGAAAACTCCTTTCTCGAAGAAGGCGCTTCTAAAGAGTACTTTCAGCAAACTGTTGCCACCACGGTACGAAAGTAGTTGCGCAGAAGTGCGGAAGAGCTTGCAGTCACCCGTTTCGTGATTGTTGATTTATTGCACGCCAGATAGCCGCAAATGATAAGCCGTTCCGGATAGATTCGACCTCTCCTCACGAGGATATTGATCAAGCTAGCGTCTTTATCTAGGATGTCACCCGGCAAATTTCTGGTGAAAGTTGAGCTCATAATGCGGCGCATTTCTAATGGCCAAGTATTGATTCTGACCTTGATCGCAGTCTCGGTTTTGATCGCGAAACCTTCTGGCACAAGAGCCGCTGAAGCGGACAAGCCAACCCCTATTCTGCTTGGCGTACACGATGCACCTGTATCCTTTCATGGTTCGGACGGGCAAGTTCATCTAGCCTACGAACTCTGGATGACAAATTTTTCAAGCGCCGAAGCATCTGTTGAACGGGTTGATGTATTGGGTGATGGCTCCGTTCTACAGAGCATGAATGCTGCTGAGATCGCCCGGCGATTGCAGCCGGCAGGACAGCGGGAGGCCGTCGCAGTGCTCTCCAAGAGCACAGAGGCATTGCTGTTTGTCCACGTTACGCTTCCCCCCGGCGCCGCAATCCCTCGCCAGATCTCGCATCGCATCATGGCACGAGTGACAGCGGCTCCTCCCGGTCATCAGGAATTTACTGAAGAGGGTGGTACAACAACCGTGGACCGGCGATCAGTCGTCAGGATTGGTCCTCCCTTGCTTGGAGACAACTTCATCTCCGCAGACTCTTGCTGCGATGCGACCCGTCACACACGAGCGGCACTACCAGTCAATGGACGTGTGTGGATTTCTCAACGCTTCGCCGTCGATTGGGAGCAACTTGATAAAACGGGGCGGATCTATTCAGGGCTAAGAGAACGGTTGGAAAGCTACACGATTTTCGGTAAAGCTGCGATCGCGGTCGCGGATGCTACCGTCGAGTCTGTCACCAACGGATTCAATGAGGAAACACCGGGCAAGTACCCGACTGATGTGTCCCTGGATGCGGCCGATGGCAATTCGGTAATCCTCGATCTCGGAGATCATCGGTATGCACTGTACGCTCACCTCCAGCCCGGAAGCATAAAAGTTCATGCTAAGGACCGAGTCAGACGCGGACAGCAGCTTGGACTCGTCGGGAACACGGGCAACTCGGTTGCACCGCACCTCCACTTTCAAGTGATGGATGGCCCGTCATCTTTTGTGTCAAACGGTTTGCCATATGAGATCGATGAGTTTGAGATCACGGGTAAAACAGATGGCACGGAAGCGTTCGATAAGGCGGAAGCCGATGGAACTCCGCTTAAGATGAATCCTGTTAGCGCAGACCAGTCGGTTCGAGGCGGCCTGCCTCTTGATCAAACAATTGTTTCGTTCAAGGTAGGCCATGATAGTCCAGCTAAGTGACTGCCCGTTCCAGGTTTGGTTGTATACGCCCGAATTAGGGCTATCGACTGTTGCGGAGCCGGGGTTTAACTTCAGATGACACCGCGAACAGCCCTCGACGGCACCGGTTATCGAGCGGTCTCGTGTAAACTGAATGTCGATCATCGCCGCAATCCACGCGGCTGTATGCACATTCAATGGGCCCGTAGCTCAAGCGGATAGAGCATCGGATTTCTAATCCCTTTTGATGTCTGCGCACCGAAGCGCACCGAATTGCAGGAGGTAGCAACCTCTTGTCTTTCTGCCCCTGCTGGCCCTTTGTCTAGCGCAGCACGATGCATGACTCCGCACCAAGTAACGGCTCCAACTGACACCAGAACTGACACCATAAATCTGAACTCTTACTCGCTCCCCTTATTTCACGTTGATCTCGGTTTTAATCGTTCGCCGGAGACACCACGAAAGGGCTCCTGGAGGGCGAATGCCAGAGCTAGATTCTGAGTCGATTTGTCGACGCATGCATCCAAGAGGGCGTGGAACGAGTAAATATCACAGAAGTTATCAGCTCTGGTGCCTACGCAACGGCAGCTGACTTCGATCAGATCTTCACGCAGGAAATGAGTGCTCTCTATCTCCTGTCGTTTCTTTTGACCGGGGAGCGAGAAACGGCGGAGGAGTGCTTTGTCAGTGGCATTGGAGAATCCGCAAAAGCGAACCGTGTATTCAAGGAGTGGGCGCGGTCTTGGGCGCGACGCACGATTATTCAGAGTGCGATTCGGCTTGTTGCGCCGCTACAGTACTCCGATCGCGCTATGCGAAGCCCTTCCGTTGTGGGAACGATGGATAAACTGCCGATAGTGTCACTGGCAGAGGTCGCTGCGATTCTCGAGTTAAATCCGCTTGAGCGCTTCGTTTTTGTAATGTCGGCTCTGGAACGCTACTCCGATCACGAGTGTTCAATTCTTCTAGGTTGCGCACCGAGAGATGTGATCGGTGCACGAGCTCGCGCTTTGCAGCACTTGGGCCAGTTGATGGAATCTCAGAAGAGCGAGCGGGGTATCGGTTCGGGGGACTTGGCAGTCCGCAAAAATGCTATGCCGGTCACCGAATGGACAATTGCTCGATATTTCCCGGTGCCAAGTTGGAGTCGGGCGAATGCATCATCTCCGGCATGAGAACATTGCTGCATCATTGTTAGTTTAGAGCCCTTTGACTGCCACCGCCTTGGATAAGCGGGAGGTTGTCTCCGAATGAAGCCCTTTTCACCGAAGGGGGTTTTCTTTTATCGGTGCCGACTGCCAAGACCTAACTTGCGCATTGCATCGGTGAAGTCGTCATAAGCCCGGTCAACTGTCACCTGCGAATCGTCTTGCGCTCATACTGAAGAAGGGCCGCATCCAGTTTCCGAAGGGCGGAGCGGATCGCTTTGTAAACCGACTCTATAGGCACAACGCGCACCCGATAGTCTTTATGCAGAGTCGTTAGCAAGTGAACCTCTCCCCTATTTCTTCTCATCCTGTGGCGCGGCGGGGGCGTGCTTGTTGCTGTAGTAGAAGGGTCAGGAAAGGGGCCAAACGGCTTCGTACTCCTCGCGTTGTCTCTTCTTAAAACTCGCAACGTAGTCCACAACAAGTTCGCAATCATCTACACCTATTAGTTGATGAGAAAAAGACAGGTTTCAATAGACAGCCGAAATTCCGTTTAAGACCTGCCACGCACTGTCAAAAATCCCATCCAGATCAGCAACGGTAATTTCGCTTTGTTTTACCACTTCAATTGGATTGGAAACAATCTTCGGGTCCAAATGGGCTAGCGTTTTGCTTCTTCGGGTGTTCACCGCGTTCCGAAAAGGTTCCAGGCTGAGAAGTCGTGCGTTCCCCTCTGCGACAGAACATCATCCCCGCCAGAGCGCCTATGATCATTGCTTGAATGGCCCGTAGCGAAGTGTGGAAAATCGAGATCCTCCCTACCGCATAAGACACGAAACCCAATATGCCGTAGGATCCTCCTGTCGTACATCGCCGGTCGCAGGGTGAATACTGTATTGGGGAGACACAAATTAAGAGAGCGGCCCGCTACGGGGGAAGCCGAAAAGGGGCGCTCGGGCGCCTAATTAATGATACCGCCCTGGTCAAATAAAAACGGCAGCCCGCTCGAACGTGTCAGAACGCATATTTCACACACAACAACGCACCGTCGCAACGGCCGACAGACCTCGACCTGGGAGTTTTAGCGCTCCATCGGCCGCTTCATGTTCCCGTAGTCTTCCAGCATCTAAATGATCGGAGTGGCTTACAGGACCCAGCGACCTGCGTGCGATTATGAAATAGGCTGCCACTTGAGGCCAAGCGAGGCGGGGTTGAACCACTCTTGAAAAATCACCACAACACTCATTGCCCCGTAGTTTTCACATCAGCAGGAAAAGACGACGCTATAATTCAACGCCACTGAGATTCTGGATGAACAAAGCAACCCGGCGAGTGGCGTCTCCCCATGTTGTGAGCATCGAGGACCTCCGGCCGTTGGCCCAACGCAAGTTGCCTAGGGTGGTTTTCGACTACCTTGACGGCGGCGCTGAAGGTGAAGTGACCCTTCGGGAAAACTGTCGGGCATTTCAGGAAGTTACCTTCCGACCGCGCCACGCGGTGGCGTTACCTCATTGTGATCTCAGAACTCGTGTGCTGGGCTTCGACTTTGCACTGCCCGCGCAGCTTGCCCCGGTGGGCTACAGCCGCCTGATGGATCCGGGCGGCGAAGTCGCGGCTGCTCGGGCCGCCGGAATGGCGGGGACTGCCTACATTCTCTCCACCATCTCCGGGCACCGGCTGGAGGATGTCAAGGCAGCCTCCTCAGGCCATGTGTTCTACCAGCTTTATCTGTTGGGTGGCCGCGCAGCGGCAGAAGCCGCGATTGAACGTGCACGGCTCGCGGGTTTTTCTGCCCTCTTTGTCACGATCGATACCGCGGTTGCCGGAATGCGCGAGCGTGACTTCCGAAATGGCATGAAAGAGCTGATCAGTGGCGGACTGATGCAAAAGTTACCGTTTCTGCCACAAGTATTGTCGCGCCCGGGTTGGCTGCTCCGGTTCCTGCTTGACGGCGGCATGCCGCCGCTTCCGAACGTTGTCATCCCCGGCGAAGGACCGATGCCGCTGGTCGATGTCAATGCTGCGTTGGGAAGCTCAACAGTGACGTGGCAAGATCTGCGGTGGATCCGTGACCTTTGGCGGGGACCCATGGTTATCAAGGGAGTCCTTACTGGAGACGATGCTCGAAGAGCTATCGACGAAGGAGCCGCTGCCTTGGTCGTGTCGAATCACGGAGCGCGCCAGTTGGACTGCGTTCCTGCATCGCTGCGCGCCTTGCCGGAAGTGGTGGCGGCCGTGAACGGTCGGATTGAAGTGTTGATGGACGGCGGCATTCGTCGCGGTAGCGACATTGTGAAGGCTATCTGTCTGGGGGCGCGTGCTGTTCTGTGCGGCCGCGCTTACGCCTACGGCCTCGCGGCTGCGGGAGAAGCCGGCATCACTCGTGCGCTGGAGATCTTGCGAATTGATCTTGAGCGAACCCTCAGGCTTCTCGGATGCCCTTCAGTTGCTGCTCTCGATCGCTCGTATGTGAACGTTCCGGTGAGCTGGCAGGCTTGAATCGATTACGACTTCAGGAATTGGTGATAAGGAAATCGCATGCAATGGACCCAGGTCTATGACCCGATCGGCTATTGGTGGGCCTCCACGCTGATTGCCGCTCTTCCGATCATCGTGTTGCTCGGACTGCTGGCGGGATTCAAGGTTAAGCCGCACTGGTGCGCCATTGCAGGTGCTTTCACCGCAATCGCAGTGGCAATTCTCGTTTTCAAAATGCCGATCATTCTCGCTGTAATGAGCTTCGGCTATGGGGTCGCCTTCGGCATTCTAAAGATCGCCTGGATAGTTCTCGCCGCCGTTTTTCTGTACGACATCTCGGTAGAAACTGGCCAGTTTGAAATCATGAAGGAATCGGTCGCGGCTATCACGCCCGACCGTCGGCTTCAACTGCTGCTCGTAGCATTTTGCTTTGGAGCACTCATCGAAGGGGCAGCGGGATTCGGTGCGCCGGTAGCGATCGCGGGCGCTTTCATGATTGGACTTGGGTTCCGGCCCTTTCATGCAGCCGCCTTAAATCTGATCGCCAACACGGCGCCTGTTGCGTGGGGAGCCATCGGTACTCCGGTCCACACGCTGGCTGCGGTAAGCGCTCTCCCGGAATCCGATCTGAATGCGATGATCGGCCGCATCCTGCCTTTCACCGCCATCATCGTTCCGTTCTGGCTCGTGCGCACTATGGTGAGTTGGAAAGAAACCGTGGAAGTAATCCCAGCGATTCTGGTGGTGGGTGTTTCATTTGGACTGACTCAGTTCTTTTGGTCGAACTATGTGGATAGCAATCTGGTCGACATTGTGGCTGGCATGGTCTCGGTTATTGCCACATTGGCTTTTCTCCACTTCTGGAAACCCCGCAATATTTGGCGCTTCGACTACGACAGACCCCAGGCGCCTCTACCGCACCCCTCAACAGAGATCAAGGACCAGTTCGGCGGAGAATGGGCTGCTGACAGATTTGATGGATCTGTCACTGTGCGCAAATATTCCACCGGACAGGTCTTAAGAGCATGGTTGCCGTTCGCGATCCTGTCGATGTTCGTGCTGGTCTTCGGCCTTCCGCCAATCAAATTGGCCATCAATGGGGCCACGACGCCAGCATTTAAAGTCTATCTTGCAGATGGCACGATGCGTCCGGGTCCGCCAGGCTGGGATGTTCCTTTTCTGCACGATGCAGTCTATCGTTCAGAACCGGTGGTGGCTAAGCCAACTCCAGAACCCGCCCGATATGACTTCAATTGGTTATCAGCAACAGGGACTAGCTGCTTTCTTGCGGCCGTTGTCTCAGGATTATTGCTGGGACTTTCTCCAAATCGGCTTGCACGAATTTTCTGGCGCACGCTGGTACGTATGCGGCTGGCCATGATCGCGATCTCTTTTATGTTGGGCTTGGGTTACGTAACGCGGTACTCAGGTCTGGACGCCGTTCTGGGACTCGCCTTCACCCGCACCGGCTGGTTTTACCCATTCTTTGGCACGTTTCTCGGCTGGCTCGGCGTCGCGCTCACGGGCAGCGACACGTCGTCCAATGCGTTGTTCGGAAGCTTGCAGCGGATCACATCTCAGCAGCTCGGGATAGATCCCGTGCTCATGTGTGCCGCCAACAGCGCCGGTGGCGTCATGGGCAAAATGGTCGACGCGCAATCGATCACAATTGCTACAGCGGCTACCGCACAAGTTGGGAATGAAGGGATCATCTTCCGCTTCGTTGTCTGGCACTCGATTGCCCTAGGTGCCATCGTGGCGATCATCGTCCTGTTGTACGCCTATGTTTTCTCGAACGCGATTCCTCATGGACTGACGTTCGCCAAATGATCGTCGGGGGAAACCAAAATCTGCCCAAGCGACCGTCACTCTAGTCTGGCCTGTTACCGTCAATGCGGCTGCGGTTGTAGGTGTCGTTAGACCAAAGTCGCTGATTCGCGGGGAGTCGGGTGACGTTCTTGATCGCGTCGCAGGAGAGTTCAGACTGGCTAAATTAGCACCTACCCAAGACCTGTTGCACGGCCCGTTGAGCTTCCAAGATCGAATAACGATGGTCCATCGCACCCGCCAGATCGGTATTCGCAAATGCAATTCTTCCGAACGGAGTTTTACGGAGCACCTCACGAGGAGCAGGGTTTCCGTTCTTGCCAAAGAAAAAGCCGGGTTGCGGGTTTAGGTAGGCGTGTCCCCAGCGGTTCAAAATGATCCCGCCGATGTCACGTTGGGCATCGAATCCTCCGCTTGCAAACATCTCTGAGAATTGTTCGCGAATTTTCTTCTCGTATTGCGCGAACGATGTGCTCAACATCTCACGGCGACCAAGATTGCCCTGCTCCTCTGTCGAACGTCCGGGATAGGAATAAAGGACCTTCAAGGTGAGCACCGTAGGCGAGTCCGGATCGATTGACGCACTCTCATCTGACATGATTGCAAATCTGCGGACGTCCATATAATTGCCGAAGCCTTCAAACCAGCGGCATCCGCTCATTCCCATTTTGTAGAGGAATCGCCAGTTTCGAACGGCGACATTTGCCATCAGGCATGGCGAGCGATAAAACTGCCCATATGCTTGACGATGGCTATCCGGAAGATCTCTAACGATGTGTTTGGTCGTCCAACTTCCTCCTGCCATCACCGCGGAACGCGCTCGTACCCGGTAAAGCTTGCCATCCTTCTGATAGATGACACTGATTGAATTAGCCTTGCCAGCTTCACCATCATGTTTCACTGATACGACGGTGGACGACAAACGCACCCTTGATTGACCCTCAGCATCAAGAGCCGCAAAGTTGACGGCACCTCGAGTGACTCCTTCCACAGTGGCGGTCCCGTTGATGGCTCTGGGAAGCAGGCTCTTCAACATCAAACGCGCGATGGTTGCATTGCCGCCAGGAAACATTTGATCCGAACCGCCCTCATCTTCTTTTAAAGGATAAAGCATTTCGAATGCGTACTCAGAGTAGGCCGACAAGGCGTCGGGACCTAGCCCTGAACCTCCGCCTTCCACTGGCGAGAGGAAAGTGCGAACCGTTTCGCGGCTGAGTCCAAATCGTTCCATGTAGTGTTGTTCGAGCGTAATGGAATCGAGGTAGCGAGAGATCGCATCACCCTCGACCTTCGGGTGCTCAAAAGGAGTTTTCTCGACCGGATGATTCTTCAGCCAGCGCAGCCACTCATCCCGAGTTGGCGCAGAAATAGGGGCTCCCGCCAGATTTTTGGAGAGCGGATCAATCAACCACATGCCTGGCCGTTGACCGAATCTTGTCCCAAACCAGAAGCCGTAACGGCCTGACTTCAAACCTGCAGCTTCATAAGGAGTCTTGGAAAGAGGAAATTCTGGGTCGACTCCGCCCCACCTCTGATAGCTGAGCTTGGGTTCCTTTAAGCCAATCGAATCATAAAAGCGCGCAATAAAACTATATGGATAAGGAACCTGATAAATGGCAGAGCCTTGGTGTGCGATCAGCCGCCGCCCGTCCACGAGAAATTCATTTTGCTTTGCCTCGCCGCCGAAAATCGGGTGATTCTCGAGGATCAGGCACTTCATTTTTGCTTCCGCTTGTCGTTGGAAAAACAGGGCAGCCGCGAGTCCACTGATTCCACCACCAACGATTACACAGGCATAATTCTCGCCGGTTTCGATGACATTCTTCGGAACTGGCTCATATATGTGATCGCGAATCGTGTGCCCGGCCTGCAGAACTTCCAAAGTATTCCCATTTGAAGAGCTGTATTCGCCCACACCGCCATAGCCAGTAAGTTCGTCCCTGTTCTTGATCAGTTCTACAGGGCTTGCGTTCCCGAGGAGAACAGATCCAGACGCCAAGAGTGTTGAGCCAATGAAATCGCGCCGAGTAATCCGTGCATTCGTGCCGAGAGAGCGCTTTCTCGCGTTGGTGAACTTTGAATTGGGCATTTGGAAAAGACTAGCGTGTGGTCGATTATAACGATGTGAAATATGACATATGGAATTTGTTAGAGTGCTTTGGTTTGTCGCGTTTTGGAGGTTTTATGGCGACATCACCACCGAACGCCCACGAGGACCACTTCGGTTCTGCGCAGCAACGAGAAGTGAAGCGGCCCAGGCCTGCCTGCGGTCGACAATTTCCAGACAGGGCCGAGGGAGATCCGTTCGTAGCCGCCGCCGGTCGTTACACGATGCTGGTGGATATGCCACTGAACTGCATGCCACCCACACGGATGTGGCAGCGCTCCAAGCCAAGCGTCGCGCGTCGCACGGGCTGCCGAGTTGATTGGGGCAGCATGGGACTAAATTCAGATCGGCGAGCTATCATACGCGTCGAATACTTCGGGCTCATGCTCTTCACGAAAACCGGGATGGTTTTGCAACAGGCGCGCACAACGGTTCCATCGAAGAATCGCATCATCGTTGCCCGGAGGACGAATGCTTTCGGCCTCCGCGAAGCACCGCATTGCCTCCTCGAAGAGCGGACTGAGTGCAAGTGGAGGGCGTCCCGCATGCATTTGTGCCTTAGCTCGCCTTTCATGCAGCAGACCTGTGTAATAGAGGCGCTCGTAGCGCTCGGTGAGTCTTAGGAAAAGGCGTTCCACTTCCCCATAACGATCTGATGCATCACCGCAGAACTGATCGGTAATGGTGAGACCAAGCAGACGGAGCGCCAGCTGGTGCTCGGGCTCGACTGCGAGGACGTCCCGGCAGATCGATTCCGCTTCTTCCGGTTCGTTCAGTGAACGGTAGAGCTCCGCTTTGGAGATGGCTTCCGGGATGCCGGCGTTTGAGATGGTCTTCAACTTGAGTTCCATCGGACCTCCTTTACCACGTGCTTAATCTTGTTTGGCGCCACGAATCTTGCGAACCAGCATGAGGACAGGGTCATAAAATTGATCTACGACGCGTTCCTTCAGCGGAATGATCGCATTGTCTGTAATGTGGATCTCCTCAGGGCACACTTCGGTGCAGCACTTGGTAATGTTGCACAGACCAATCCCGAGCTCATCCTTCAACATTCGGGCGCGAGACTTCGTGTCGATAGGATGCATTTCGAGTGCCGCCACCCGCACGAAAAACCTTGGCCCCCCGAACTGCTCCATCTTGTCATGTTCACGGAGAACGTGGCACACATTCTGGCACAAGAAACATTCAATGCACTTGCGAAACTCCTGTACCCGGTCCACGTCCTCCTGGTACATCTTCCACTTCGAACCCTGACGGCCCTCAAACGGTGGGATTTTCTTGTTCACCTGGTAGTTCCAGGAAACATCAGTAACCAGGTCCTTGATCACAGGAAACGCCTTCATCGGCTGAACCGTGATGGGCTTGGTCGTGGGCAGGGAATCTATGCGGGTTTTGCAAGTGAGACGAGGCCGGCCGTTCACCTCTGCAGAGCACGAGCCGCACTTTCCGGCTTTGCAATTCCAGCGTACGGCTAGATCGGGTGCCTGGTGCGCCTGAATGTGATGTAGGGCATCCAACACCACCATTCCCGGGGCAATCGGGACACGATACAAGGCCGGTTGCCCACCTTCGCGGTTTCCCCGGAACACCTGAAAGATTGCATCCGCCATTGGCGACCCTCCCGCTATTTTCGCTTCGATCCGGAA
>Ga0068855_100008210_pt1 | contig 12624 bp, 18 predicted proteins | sample KBSCornC52_FD_66592 | JGI IMG/M metagenome (GOLD analysis project Ga0068855, IMG submission 66592) | Corn rhizosphere microbial communities from Kellogg Biological Station, Michigan, USA - KBS Corn C5-2 | ecosystem: Host-associated > Plants > Roots > Rhizosphere > Soil ...
TACCGCCACTTCAAAGCGATCCTCCTTCTTCGTCTCCTCCTTCACTGTTGTCGTTGTCGTCGTTGATGGCGATGGCGATGGCAACGATCGAGTCACCGCCTCCTCCTGCTCCTCCAGAGCTCCACTTTCGCTCTCGGTTACCACAGGCACAGACATGAACGATACAGGCAAGCAGCGCACAGAGACAGAGCGCCCACACGAGCGTCGTGTCGCTCATTATATGGCGGTTGTTTCGGATAAAAACCGCGAATCTGGAAGCTTCCGGGGTCATTTCCCCCCAGAGTGCAACTCCATGTCGGTGCGCTGCCACATGGTGCCCATGGCCTACGCCGAGGGACCGCATCTTCCCGCAGAGCACTTTGAATACGATCGTCGCCTTGTCAACCTCTACCGATCAACAAGAGTGACTTTGGAAGAGATTCAAACGCATGGGACTCGCTGCGACGTGCCCGGCGTTTGGTTTCTCGCTACGCGGCCAAAGCTCTTTTGTGGAAAGGGCTTCATTTCATTCGAGTTTTACACGCAAGAATGGCATGTCGGCTGTGGCATCGACGAGAGCGGAGAGGTGCACGGCTTGTGGATCGAAAAGGACGACTATAGCAACTCGTTTCGCAAGGACTTTTATCGCAGCGTGAGATGGCTCGACAAGCCCACGAGAACACCGGCGTCGCCCGACTGGTGGCTCAAGCTGCAATACGATCCCCGGATGCACTGGGATGGCGTCAAGTGGGTTGTATAGTTCACATTATTACAACAACTTGAACTTCATTGCTGGCAACGGCACGCAGCGAGTGTGTGCAACATAGTTTTGCGACACAGTACGAGAGTGCAGGTCCGTGTCTGCATAGAAGCGCTCATACATGTACGAAACGCGTCCATTGAACGGGTGATGTCGCTCAAAGGCATTCACTCGATAACCGGGCGTCGCGTCCCACCGATCGCAAAAGACACAAACGTATAGCACGGGTTGAAAGAGCAGATTTCTCGGTAGCCAACGCAAGTTCCTATCTGGATAGCGCGTATAGGTGCGATGAACCATACGACAGTTGCAGTAGACCGAGTCGCGCGGATCAGGTAGCTTTTGTTGTACGGCCTTGCTCGATCGACGGAGGTCTGCCAATGTCGTCGTCGTCGACGAGGAGGCCCTCTTTCTCGAGCAGTTCTTTGAGCGCGTTTCCATAGATGGACGTCGGTTGCAAGTGTCGTGGGTTCAAGAGGAACCTATCGTGGTTGTAGATCAACGTGTCGATCTTGGTCTTGCGAGAGACTCGAGCAGAAGTAATAGACAAGTGATAGAGCTTGTTCTCGTCGCGATACGCGCGCAACCAGCGCTTGAGCACGCACTCGGCCGACATGCACTACCCGCTCTTTAAGCGAGTCAAGGTTGGAAGCTTCCAGGTTCCCGGTTATTTTCCGTAACCATGGACAACGCACGCCACGTCTGCATAGTCTCTATTCCCAAGAGTGCTACAATGTTTCTTGCTCATCACGACTCTCCCACGTATGAACTAAACACGTGTCGCGGCACTGTCAAATACGGTTACTATGAAGACCTATCGATTCACTACCACCGGGTAGTACAGCACACAAAGGCATGCAAGAAGTTTAACGAGAGATACTCACGTCAATTCGAAGAGATTTACCCGGGTGATTGTAATTTGGTGTAATCACTTAAAAACCTCCACAGGGACCCACCTGCCAGAGATACGTAGTCGAGGGAGCGAGTCCGCCGGCCGGTGTGCCAATCACAAAGATGCTGCTCGTGCCCTGCACGGTGAAGCCGCTCGTCGCGGCGGCATTGTTGATGCCGTTCACGGCACAGGTGTGGATCGTGCTGATGCCGCTCTGGACGCCAAAGTTGTACTGCACGGCAATGGCCGTGCCAGGACACGTGCCCGAACCTGTGGTGAGTGTCACCTGCGACCACTGGTTGTTACCGAGCACCGTGAGCGTGCCACTGGAGCTGCAGTTGGCACCGGCGCCCATCGTGACGCTCGGCAACGAGCCGCTACCGAGTAGATTAGAAGGCAATCCCGGAGTAAGCTGGCCTTGACCCACGACGGCGTAGCGCGTATTGTCCCATCGGATGCTGCACCACTGGCCGGCGTACAGCACACAGCTTCCGTCGGTGAGGCCGCTCACCGTGTAGGCGTTGGCGTCATTCGAGGCAGAGCCTCTCGCAATGTACCAATAGGTACCGGCAACGGCGCCGGTGCTAGAGAGCGTCACTGTGCGCGGCGCAGTGAGCGACACGCGAAGGTAGAGATTGGGGCGACTCGTAAAGGGCGTCAGCGTTACATCAGCATCTGTCGCTTGTGTCGTGCCCTGCCCAAAGGATACCTGCGCATACGGTACCCATGTACCGGGCGTGCCTCCCGCGGTGCATATCCATGAGACGATACCAGCGACTCCGTTCGGAGAGAAATTGTCGACAATGTCTCCTGTTGTCCAAGTTCCGGTAGTGGGTGCCACACCGTTTACATTGACTCGACGACGTTGGCGCGCATAGGCAGTCGACGAGAGTGCCACGTTTGTTGTACAGCCGACAAAGTAGTTGTCCTCTGCGAATGCGTCGCTCATCGTTCCGCCGCCTGTGCCAAGGTTGATGCCTGTCGTGAAGCCCTTGATGTAGTTGTGATAGACAAACACATCAGTGACAGAGGCTGAAGAAACCGATGCTATGCCTATGCCAACGTTGGGCGAGCTCGTGTAGCTCAAGAGTTTGTTGTTGCCCACCATAATCGACGAGCCATTAAATTGTATCGCTCCTTCGAAACTAGCTCCGACATCGACGCTCGTAGCGTACGTATTACCATCGATGGTGATGCGGGTGCCATTCAGTATGCTAATTTTTGCAGCAAACACCGTCTGCCGAAAGGTGTTGCCATTCACGATGCCACCGGCCACCTCTCTTAGCGTCACTCCAGTTGTGTCAGTGAGCGTGTTGCCTATAAAGCTAATGTCTTCGTTCACCACTCCGGGCGATTGTACGCTGGAGATCATCTTTAGCGCCTGACCCGTATCCGCTGGAATGGGCGACTTTGCAAAGGCAAAGGTATTCCCAATGATATCTAGCGAGCGCGTCAAGAAGCCGTCAATGATGATGCCGCTGCCAAAGTCGGCAAACGAATTTCCGCTAAAGACTGCGCTCGAGAGAAAGAGCAGCGAGGCGTTGTTTGGATTGCCGGCGTCGCACTCGATACCATAGGCGGTGATGTTTCGAAAGCTGTTGTCGCTCACGGTGACGTTGTTTCCGCCGATAGAGACGCCCGTGTGCATGCTCTCAAATGTGTTTCCCGTTATGGTGGCTCCTTCGGCGTTCCATATCTCGACTCCAAATGCCGAGAGACTCTCCCAGTTGTGACGAAAGGAGCAGCCGATCACTTCGGTGGCGTACACCCTGGATGCGCCACCGTTACTATAGAGCGAGATGCCCTGGCTGTGTAGGTTGTAAAAGACAGAGTCTAGCAGTTGAAAGTTGCTCACGGTTCCTGTGGGCGTCAGCAGAATCGCCGCACCGATGCCCACATTTCTGTTAAACTCGGTGAAGGTGCACTCTTGAACGAGCGTCCGTCTGATTGCGAGGCCAGACGCGTCGAACGAGGCCAGTCCATAGCCCGTGCTGCTGTTCATAAACACACAGCTCCTGAATTGCACAACGTTTAGATCGGCACCGTTGGGCTCGAGTGTGACTAGGCGTGTTGTCGAGGTATCGGAGCCATCGAACGTAAGGCCAGTGATGAAAGAGTTGGAGGCTCTCACACGCAGTATGCCCGCCATGGGCGAGCCCAGAGCGGGCTTGGCCTTGATAACGCTATTGACCGTGCCGTAGATGCTCTTGCTAGCCGTTAGCGAGAGTGAGCTCGACACTATACAGGTGCTTCCACCGGGAAACGCCAGTGAAGTGACGGCAGAATCGAGCGCCGATTGAATCGCTGTGGTGTCGTCCGTCACGCCATCACACTTGGCTCCATAGTAGCGCACATCATTGGGCGTGATCACTTCGGTGGCGTTTATGATCTAATAAAGTTATTAGGATTACAGTCATATCTACACTGTAGGCGCGTTTGTCTCTCGGGAATATCCGGTCGAGCCCAGGCCGCAAAGCAGCGGTCGAAACACGTGTCTAGTGCGAGAAGATTGCGTTGAGGACGACGCACCACATAGCTCGCGTTGGCCGGCAGTGGTGCGGGCGGTATAACGTCGGATGCACTTCCACAGCTGGTAGAGTTGCAGTTTAACGACAGACTATAGGGTAGGTCGCCCCAGAGGTACGGCTTTGGCTGCGAGGCATCGGGCGCGATGGTGAGGTTCATGGGCGTGGCGATGCTATTAAAGAAGGGGATGTAGGTGCCCGAGAATTGAGCACATGCCCAGCAGTAGCTAAAGGCAGCGCCACTAGTCGCCGTGATGCACTTGAGATTGTTGTCAAAGGTGATCTTTTGGCCTTGCGCAAAGTAGTAGTTGCCCGGACAGATCGTGTCGGTGGCGGGTATGTAGACGTTCTTGTAGAGCACGTTGCCCTTGAGCGAGAGGCCCATGGTGGTGGCATTGTAAAAGACGAGACACGTCGACGTGAGCGTGTAGCCGTTGACGTTGGGTTCCATGGGCGATCCCGGCACTTGAAGGTTGTCGAGCGAGGCACAAAAGCTATTGCTCAGCGTGGCCGAGGCGGGCGTGGGCAATGAGAGAAGAGCAACGAGAACAAGGAAGAACAGGCGATGCCAGAGGTTGGCGCGACAGAGGCGCGGCATCGCGCGCGGCCGGCCGAGCGAAACAACTTATGGGGCCTTCTAACCGCTTTTACTGTCAAGTAGCAACGTTGATGTGGCCGAAATTGAGCGGGGGAGAGACGCCTCGAATACCTGCAGTGCCTTCTGTAGTAATAGGATCGTTGGCCTTCTTTCTTGCATCGTTCAAACACGGATGGCACAGATCGAGCGCCGTGATGGCCGAAGAGTTGCTCAGAATGTGCTCTGAAAACGCCATCACAAAGGCGTCCACCTCTTCCTTGGGGCAATCAATGAGCGCCTTGCAAATTCGACACGAGATGCTGCTCATGGGGGCCGAGCGACGCCGAGCGATGCCAGGCGATACCGAGCGTCCCCGGTAAAAACCGGGATTTTCCGAAATTGACTGACCTTCCAGTGTCCCGGCTATTGTCCGGGGAGCTTCCGTTGCGCCCCTTATGAGCAGCGTGGCGCAGCGCCTCGGCGAGGACACTACCGTCACCATGACCTCTGCTCCCGCTCCCGCTCCCGCTACCTCTCCCATCACCATCGGACAAGACCTCGCCAAGGTGATGCTTCGCCTCGATGCGATCGACGCGGCCATCAGCAAGTGCGCGCTACTGGCCGACTATTGCAACAACATTGTGCACATTGACAGGCTCCAAAAGGACGTAGCTACGATCAATCGCGAGTGCCTCAAGCGCAAGGCCGAGAACGAGGCGCTCATGTCGCGCGTGATCAACCTCGAGAATCGCCTCGACGAGCAGATGAGAGACACTCACGTGCGGCTCTTTACCGACGAGGCGCGCATCGATTTGCTCGAAAAGGCCTCCAAGTCTGCTCGCACCCAACCCACCGGTCCTTCGCAACAACAACAATCACAGATCGTTCCCTTTTGGCCTGCACCTCCCATTGCTCCAGTATCGCAACAACCAGAAGCGACCATTACATTTACGCCTCTTGTATTTGGGGCGGCACCGAATCCCCCTCCTGCGCCTTCCTCTTCCCAGCAGCAGTAAACCAACTTATCTTTTATATAGACACATATAAGCAAACAGTGATACTGCAACGACGCATAGAATAGAGATGCTTGTTGCTAGGAAAGCCACACGTCCGTTGGCATTTACATAGTGCGAGCCAGCGAGGCGCCCGGTGCAGTCCAAAAGCGGCTGACAGTATCTACCAAAAGAGCTATCGTCGATCCACTCTTCTCCCTTGCACGCAGAGTCACTGGGTTTGTAGCACGTGGTGCCGTTCAAAGCGGGTGGCACGCTGCTATAGTAGAGCGACGGATTGCCGGGCGGACCGATGGGCGGCGGACAAATATCGATGCCATTGCCAGGTATGTACTCTCCCATCGGAAACCATCCCCACGGTACGACTTGAGTGTATCCATCGACTATAACGGCCCAGTAGCAATTAGAGGAGTTTCCATCGCAAAAGCCACACGGAGGTACATTGACAAAGTAGCCAGGCGACGACGCGTACACGACCCAATCGCACAGAAAGGGTTCACACAGCCGCTCAGAGTCTTTGGAATTTGGTTCGCGCGGCCACCAAAGACATGCTATGGCGACGATCAAAAGCGAAGCTAGCGCGATAAACAACACATAGATCGTCCATCGAGCCCACTGTTTGAGTACGGGAGGCTCGCGCTTGGGTCTCTCGCAACGAGCCAACAACGGAGCTAGCTCTCGAGCCACGACATCTGCCGGCAGCAGCTGCAGGTAGGTGGGTGTGTTCATGTGTCTTGTGTAGAATTGGAATTGTGTTTTACAACAACACATTTTCAACCGTGGTCTCCGCCCGCGCGCCGCCGCCCCCGATGACCGCCGCCGTGGCGCCCGCACTCAAGCTCGTCGCCGACTATGAGTTTGAGCCGCACGAGCTCGAAGAGCCAGACGAGGCGCCCGCCATCGAGGGCAACGTCTTCTTTTCGCTTTCGCACAACACTGCTCTCATGAGCGCGCTGAGCCTCACGCTTGGATCTGTGCAAGACAAGAAGGAAGAGCTCGTCCTGTTGCCGCCGCCCTCGCCGTGCCGCAAGTTTTTCCTCGACATTGACATTGATGACGATGGCGACGATGGGGCGGTAGTTGTAAAAGAGGAGGAGAAGCAGCAGCAACAACCACAACCCGACGTCATCTACATTAGCAGCGAAGACGAGGAAGAAGAAGAAGAGAAAGCCGCCGCGCCGCCATCGTGCCCGCCATCGCCCGCCATCGCCTCCACCACTTCTGACACCCCCGATGCGCACTCTTCCTCCTCTTCGGTTCACCGCGCCAAAGTATCCTCTCACCTGGTCAAGCGACATTTGACACGATCGGCGCGTTTCGATCCACGGAGGTCATCTTCGGCGAGCCACCATAGCACCCCACGCCTCGATCCGATCGACGAGTTTTGGGTCGAGATGAGCCGCTTTGCCGTCCTACACGTCCCACTTGCAGACCTAGTGCCGCCCACGCCCGACGATGCGCTGCCGGCGCGCGCACGCGACCCCGCGCCCTTCTACCAAGACACCGATCCCGTGGGCCGCTACCTGATCAAGCGAGGCTTTCCACTGATTGGCACCGGCAGCTGCACGCTCACGTTCCTGCTCACCAAGGAGCTCGTCGCCAAGGTGCCGCTCTACTGCATCAACACCAACCGCGCCCTCTACGAGCAGCACCGCTCCGACAACAACTATATCATCGAACTGTACCAGCACTGGCCCACGTGTGTGGCGCGCACGCGGCTGCTCTTTGCGCGCCTCGAACCGTCGCTAAGAGAGGAGGACGACGTTGCATGGAGCACTAGCAACACCTCGGTGCAGGAGCACCCCGTGTTTTCGCCGTACCACTTTAGCTTTTACGTACAGGAGCGCCTGCGCTCGGAAACCATCTCGGACCAGCCGCTCGACCTCGACAAGCTCAAGCACGACAAAAACATCTACACGCTCGCTCAGATGCACATTCACAACCCGCCCGGCACGCAATTCAAGCAGTGGGCGCGCTCCTATCCCAAGACCATGAGCACGTACACGAGCCCCGGTATCAGCGAAGAGTTTGAAGACAACGAGTGGCTCCTGTTGTTTGATCTCAAGTAGTGATTATTAAAAATCAATTCATTATTAATCAATCATCTCCGGGACAGCTGCAGTGCTTCACGGCGCGATTGCAGCCCTTACAGCGATACACATAGTCTTTCACTCGTTTGGCCTCCTCTTGTGTCTCTCGGTGCTCTTTCCTCAAGAGCGCTACGAGCAGTTCCAGGTCACTTACACGTTCTTCGAGCGTTCTCTTCTTTAAAACCGAAGGGATCGTTGTGGCTTCCGCTGCTTCCTTGTTGATCGGCTCCACATCCGATGGCTTGCGAGACCCGCACTTGGCACACAAGGTCTTGGGCGCCCAAATGTCAAAGTTGCAGACAACACAGTGCCAATCGCCCGGCTTTGCGACTCTTGCGGTGCTCATGGTGGGTGAAGGTGTTCGGAAAATAACCGCGAAGATTTCGGAAGCTGCTTTTCCTTTTTCGGAAGCCGTTACTTGGTCAGTCTCCAGTCACCATGATGTTGGCGCAGCAGCAGGCGCCTCCTCCCCGGACGATTCAGATACCACTGAAAGAGTCGATGCTTTTCAACATTTACACACGAACGCCAGAGATGCGCAAGCGACTCATACGCGATGTGGGCCTCTTTGATCATGCATCGCGCGTTCCTTCGCTGCGCTCGATCTGCATGGAAGCCATTGTTGTTGCTCATGTCAGAAGACAACGGGTGCGCTTTATGAAGCGCTGGCCAAAGCGAGCGGTCGCAAAGATTCGACGTGTCGATCCGCTGCTCATCGAGTCGATGGACAAGACACTTCATCGCTGTCGAGGCTACGATTCCGGCTACTATGAGCCCGACCGTTTCATCAACAAAAATCCCGTTTGTTATGTGCTGCCGCATATCACTGCCTATCCTACGTTCAACGTGCTGCGCAGGAAGCGCCTGCGTGGAGAACACGCGATCCGCGGGCCAGAGCACCTACCACCGGAGAAACAGTGTGTCAACTGTTGGATGGAGGACCCGGCGCCGTCTGTACTCGCTGCACTATAAACACCACACCAGAGTTTCACCCACCTAGCCACCTATTCTACACAACTGCCATAATTCTACACCGTCTCTATTGGGTGGAATAATAATCGCCAAGCAGAGGACAGATTTCGTATTTTGTCCAACGGTCGCGACACGACATTTACTCGTCGTCATTACCACCACTTTTCACGAGGACAGTAGCTCTTCTCCTTGGTGACCACGTCCTGCATGATCACCACCACATAATAGTCTGTGTTGGCGAACCACTCGTCAAACTTGGCCTTGCCATTTGGATCAGAGTCATAGTGTGTCGTCATGTAGCTGCCGCAGTTGTGTCCCTTGCACTTTTCGCCGAGTCGCCCGCCCGCGTGGCACTCGCGCTGCATCCAGTTGCCGCACCAGTGCTTACCGGCCGAGTCGATCATGTCGGCGAGCGAAAACTTGATGCCGGCCACCACCTCGCCGACCTCCTTGGTGTCCTTCTTGTAGGCGTCGTAGCGCGCCAGTTGCTTGCGCAACTCGTCGGCCGCCTCCTGTTGCTGTCGTGTCAAGATGATCTGCCGAGGGGCAGGAGGTGCGGGTGGCGTCGACATGGTGTCGTTGAATGAAACTTCAAAGAGAACGTCTGGATAGGGCGAGACAGCGCCAGAGGTCCACAACAGCAACGGTGGCTCCTCTTGCATTATATGTTGCTTCGGAGAAAAACCGCGTACTTGTCGGAAGCTTCCCTGGGGGGCGAAGGAGCTCGCATGGAGGAGCAGGCCGCTTGGCAGCGCGAGTATCCGCTCAGCGAATACACCTGGCTAGATGCCGCACCACACCCATACAGTGACAAAGAATCGGAGCCCAACCGCGCACTTCCAGTGTCGTTCTCCAAGATCTGTGCCTTCAAGATCTGGGAGCGGACCTATCTCGGCAAGCTTCCACACCACGTGAGAGCCACTGTTTTGGCCATGGCAAAGCTGCGTCGTCACTGGGCCAAAGTCAACAGCCTCTACTATTGTGTCTGCCCGCCCGCCAAGATTGCGCTCGCCGCGTCACTCAAACTGCGATATCCATGCTATGTGGCCAGCAATAAGACTGTCAATCTGGGCCTTCATATGACGCTGGCCGAATCGGCAAAGGAAGAAAAGAAGGCCGTCGCGTGGTGGGACTCTTACTATGAGATGGAGGAGCGCGCGAGGGAGAATAGAGACTTGTATTATCAGGTGAGCAACTATCGTGATATGACCGTCGTGTCACCAGAGCCTCATCTTCCATACATCACGTATCGATACAGTAACGGTGATCCACAAGGATTCACACTCTAGGTGTATATACTATATGTCATGTATCGCCCTCGGTTGGCGGTGTAGGCGCTGCCATAAAGTCTTGAATCAGATCCACAATGTCGGCGCGTGGCGGTGGCGGTGGCTCGTTGGCGAGCGCCACCGCCTCTTCAATCTCGAATCGTGTACCACGCGTGCGTGGCTGTGCCGTGCGCACGGTCGAGTGGCCCGCGCCGTGCCGCAACGCCGACTCGTTGGCCATGTCGTCGTCAATCTCTTGCAGGGCGAGCCGCTCGGCTGTGCGTGCGAGCCGCTGCACCTCGGCTCCCCTCGGCAGTCGACCGTTGGTGGTTTCAAACTCTCTCCGCAGCTGCGCCATTGCATTGCCGTACACTTCTCGCACCACGTAGCGCGTCGCGTGTCGTTTGGCAGCCTCGCGATTGATCGTCCGTCCATGAACGGCCTCAGCCTTGCGATCCTTCTCGACCACCTGTTCTATCGCATCGGCGAGCGTGCTCGTGGGAATCGAGGGCAGGTGCGCGCGGCGAGTCTTTCTCAGAGGCGGACTCTCGGAGCGAGTGGTGGTGGTGCGCCGTTGACTCATCATGACACCTGTCAACCAGCTGGTTGTCATTTACTTGTCATCCATGATCACTGGCATGTCCGAAAACACTGCCGACAAAGCTCTGCCTGGCTTTAGCATACACGCGTCGTTATAGTCGACCCAGTCGTCCGGGTGAAAGCCATTGTCCATCCAGCTCGCAACGATCGTGTCCCATCGGTCCCACTTGTCCACCTGGATCGAGTGACCGCACTTCATGCAGCACAGATCGCGCTTGTCCATATTTCCGATTGCTACGATGCGATATTCATATTCACTCGGACAGTTTTTGTACATGTGCACACAGGCGCTTGATGACATCGTATTGCACTAGTGTATTGTGTTACACAAATTAATTACAGGCGATGAGAAAAAGCGCATTGAGAATACTGTTTTACAATCATGACACATAGAGTTGTGTGCGAGGAGTGCGAGTGTTTTGAGATCGAGTTGCCAATACTCGGTTCCTTGCTTGTAAAAGTTGGAGATCATCTTGCCGCAAAGACTACAGGGGGCGCACATGTGTGGCGGGGTGCTAGCGTGTTGTTGTGAAAATGACACACAAGAAGCTTCTCGGACAATAACCGCGAAGGTCAGTCAATTTGAAGGCCGAGGTTCTTAAGGAGGCCGAAAAAACCGACGACCGCTTCATTCGCCTTATGAGCGTCCACGACCTGTTTGCTCTCCATCACCGACTCTGTGGCATCATGAACGCATTGAGAAGCTCGGCCGTTGGTGTTGGCATTGATCTGCCGGTGCCCATCGTCAATGGCAAGAAGCGTAAAACAGAGGAGGAGGACGACAAGGACGCAGACAAGGAAAACGCTACGGACGCCAAGGCCGACGCCACAGACGTGCCCCTTACTCAACCCGATCCTGTGTCCGCTGCGCCATCGACCGCAAAGAAGGAGCCACCGATGTCGATTCTCGAAGTGGTGGTGGCACCCCTTGACCGCAAGACGCGACATGAAACACTGTTTGCCCACGCCCTACTGTCATTCGATCGTATCGAGGAGGTTTGCAAGCTACTCGAGGTAGATGTAATCGATGCTCGATGGAAGGACAAGCACCCCAACGGATGGGCCATTCCAGACGATTCCGAACTGGCGCGCCTTTCTCAAGGCCTTTATCTGCTACAGAGTTTGAAGGGCATCAGGAGAGCGCTTGAAGAGATTCGCAGAAATTAAAAATCCCATTCATTTTTCACACGATGGATTCGCAACCGCCCCCACAACAGCTGGTGAAGGACTATCTAGCGGCCGAGGCCAGGCAAAAGAGACGCGGTGTCGGACGACCAAAGGGCAGTCGCGATTCAAAGCCACGAAAGGTTCCGAATCGCTCGGGCCGACGCATTGAAGCGGCCGCCGAGGCGCTCACGTCCATTGTCTCGCCCGCTCTGCCGACGGCCACAACTGCGATGGAAAGCTCTGGCTCTTCTATTGCACAGCCAGCCAAGGACGCACCGTACTGCAAGGAGCAGCTCTTTGACGTGCTACGCTCGCTCGTGGCGTACAATATTCGCGAGTCGCAAGACGTCAAGCAGCTCGTCGATCGAGCGCTCCGTGAAGACCCGCGCAAGGCCGACATCTTTGCAAAACTCGAAGAGCTCCGCAACGAGGTCAATCTGCTCAAGGCCGTGGACGCCAAGCAAGACGTGGAGGACAAGAAGCTGATCGAAGATGTAAAGTTTATCAAGGAAGAGCTTCACTCGGTGAAGCGCAAGGTGGTCACTGAAGATATCATCGACAAGCGCTTTGCTTCGCTGGATGCGCGCCTCAAGAGCTACGAGTCGCGCTTCAAGGCCACCGAAGATCGCCTATTATCGGCCGAGCTTCGCTTGCCTTCTTAGAGTTTATAGATGTTTTGGTGTGAAATACAAAATACGGAGCGCATCATGGGACTGTGTTCCTGGCAGAAGGCGCACAACCGTCGGTTCTTTCTTTTCCTGCAGTTGCGGCAAAAGCGCGA
>Ga0068855_100008211_pt1 | contig 12624 bp, 7 predicted proteins | sample KBSCornC52_FD_66592 | JGI IMG/M metagenome (GOLD analysis project Ga0068855, IMG submission 66592) | Corn rhizosphere microbial communities from Kellogg Biological Station, Michigan, USA - KBS Corn C5-2 | ecosystem: Host-associated > Plants > Roots > Rhizosphere > Soil ...
CTTCGATGCAGACATGCCTCCCGAAGCGATTACCAACTATCTGGCATTACAGGAGATGTGCCATACCCCCGCCAAAGCAAGCGAAGCGTTTCTGGTTCCCATCGAGCAGTTCACAAACCGGTTTGCGCACTTTGGAACACCGCGCAATCAAGACACCATCCGCCGAATGCAGGAGGCTATCGCCGGCTTCCGCAAGGTGCGCTCCGCATGAGAGCTGGCTTTTCCAAAGTCGATATCACCCCGCCGCTCGACAAGATCGACGCCTATGGCATCGGCTATTGGTATCACCGCGCCGTCCGCTTTACTGGTATCCGCGATCCGCTCTTTGTTCGCACCCTCGTCCGGGGCAAACAGGTCCTAATTTCGGTTGACTCGATCTTCGATTCCTTCCAGTTTGGTCCCGATGCCTCGGCCCGCATCTCGAGCGCTCTCGGAATCGAGAAATCGGCTATCTTCATCACTTGCACGCATACACACTCCTCTCCCCTTATAGACCGGAACAACACCCGCCGCGGCGTCGAGTACGGCTCATTCGTTGCCGATCGCATCGTCGAGTCTGCCCTCGACGCCGATCGAAAAGCCGTCGACACAACCATTTCGATCTCGGCCCGCCGCATCGCTGGAGTGCTTTACAACCGTCGGCCGATTCTCGCAAATGGCCGCATCGCGGAACTGCACACCTCGGTTTCGCCGGACGACGTAGCCGATGCTGGCCCGGTTAACGACACCATGACGATTGTAAAGTTCGAGCGCGAGGGCGGGGAAGTCGTCGGTGGCTTATGCCACTTCGGCATTCATGGTGTTGCCGTCCAATGCTCCGAGATGATTTCCGGCGACTGTATGGGCCGCGCCGTTCAAGCCGCCGAACAGGCCTTGGGCAACATTATTCTGTTGCATCTGAATGGCCCGTGCGGTGACATCGACCCCGTGCTCATGGGCGACGACCGTTCGCTCGACATCATGGCGACGCGCCTCGCCGATGGCATACAAGCAACCTTTGTGGGGCGAGCTGGCACTCTGCCGGCGGGTTATCAACCCGCTCGCAAAAGCACATTCCGCGCACGACGCCGCGAAACCCGCTCTTCCGAGGCTCTGGAACGAAAGCGGCAGATTCTGTCCAAGACGGCTGATGTCTGCCCCGACGTCCGTCATCATTCTGGGACCGGCTACGAATCCTTTCTGCTCACCGAAGAAGAAGCTGTCGGCAGGCTTCCGGAGACGTTCGATATTCCGTATCAAATCTTGCGATGGGGCAATCTTGTTCTGGTAGGTATCGCGGGTGAAATCTTCACTCGCTTCGGATTCGCCTTACAAGCCGCGCGACCGGATCTCGTGATCCTCACAGTTGGGCTCACGGGAGGCGCACATGGCTACCTCCCAGCAAAGGAAATGTTCGCACAGGGAGGCTACGAAGTGGCATGCGCGCAATGGTGCCCCATCGCCCCAGGCGAAACCGAAAAACTCTTCTCGCAGATCGCCGCCGATCTCCAAAATGAGGCCGCATGAAGCTGCGATCGATCGACATCTTGATCGTGCTTGCCTATACCACGGTCATCCTCTACATCGCCGGCCGTTCGCGCCGCTTCGCCGGCAAAAGTCTCGAAAATTATTTTCTGGCCGGGCGCAACATGCCCGGCTGGATGACCGGAGTGTCCTACGCGGCATCCATGGTCAGTGCCGACGCCGCAGTCGGCTACGGCGGCCTCGCCGTCGTCACGGGCCTTTCTGTTTCCTGGATTTATCTCAGCCGATTTGGATTCGCTCTGTTTTTGGGCGCTATGTTGTTTGCTGTATTCTGGCGCCGCTTGAATACGTTCACGACGCTCGAATTCTACGAGCTTCGTTTCGAGGGTCTCCCCGGAACGCTGATGCGATTTTGGTTAGCCTTCCGCACATCGCTGGTCGCAATGGTCGCCTGGACCGGCATCTCGCTTCTCGCCTTGGTGAAAATTTCCGAGCCCGTCCTTGGCTGGGGCAAAACGGAAACTCTGGCGCTCGCGATCCCGCTTGCGGTCTTCTATGTCTGGTTCTCAGGCTATCTCGGTGTCGTGCTCAGCAATCTCGTTCAGGTGTCCGTTCTCGTCGTAGGCTCCGCCGTCCTCGCCTGGCGTGTACTTTCTGCTGTTGGCGGGCCCCATCAGTTAGCCGCCAAGCTGGATACCTTTGGGCCTGCCACACTTGGCATTTTTCCATCCGGCGATAGCACGGTATTTCCCGCCATCGCCTGTATCGCCTGGCTGATCGGCACCAGCATCGGTTACGGCGGCGATGCCGCGCCAATGAGCGGAGCTGTCGAGGGCCAGCGCATCCTCTCCTCTAGAACGCCTAAAGAAGCCTGCAAGATGTATGTCGTAAGTGAGGTCACTCTGTTCTCGCTGGTCTGGCTCCTAAGCGTACCGTGCCTCGCGGCGGCCATCTTCTGGCCGCAATTGCGCACCGGCCAGTGGGATCGCGAACTCGCCTACGGCTTGTTGATGACTCGCTATCTCACACCCGGTCTGCTCGGCCTGGTCTATGTAGCCATGTTGGGCGGCATCATTTCGGTCGTCGGCGACAACCTCAATTTCGGCTCGCAGGTCTTACTGAACGATATCTACCGCCGCCACCTCGTCAAATGCGCCTCTGAACGCCACTACCTGCTGGCGGGTCGCCTCGCAATTTTCGTAGTTCTCGGTCTCTCATTGCTCGTCGTGTATCGGGTCCGGTTCGTTTTCGACGTCGCGGTCTTCATGGTCGGCTTGAGCGCGGCCGAAATGTCCGCCAATTGGGCGCAGTGGTGGTGGTGGCGCTTCAACGGTTGGGCCCGTGTAGCCGCATCCTTCGGTGGTGGCGCTTGTTATCTCACTATCGCGCTGTTATGGCCCACCTGGGCCTGGTGGAACAGAATGTTCCTCTCGATAGGCATCTCTACTCTGCTTTGGATAGTCGTGACGCTCGTCACTACTCCGGAGCGTCACGAACTCTTGCTGACCTTCTATCGGCGCGCGCATCCGTTAGGCCGCTGGGCTCCGATCGCGCAACTCGCTGGCGAGCCACGATCCACAACAAAGCCCCGCTTCCCCATTGCCGCCGGCCTCGCGCTCGCTTTCGCCGGTGCGCTGGCGGTTATGGCTTATATCACCGGCATCTCCCAGTTCTATGTCGGCCGCTATAACACCGGTTTGCTGCTCTTCTCCATCCTGGTTCTCGCCGGTGCGCTTTTTTTTCTCGGCTTCCCGCGCTACATCGATGCACTCTTATCTCCCGAAGAGAAACAGCAGGCGGCCGAGAGTGGCACTTCCGCCGGTGCCTTCGGATTACATCGGGTTTTCTCTGTAGTCTGTTTTGGCGCTTCGGCTGTGCTTGGTTTCCAAACTGCATTCCTGCGCGGCGGTCCAACCAGTCTAACGCTGTGCTTGGTTGCGGTCTGCGGAGGATTACTCTTGCTGCATTATGGCCGCACGAAAGGAATTAAGCAAAGTGGCGTTTAGCACCTATATTGAACAAATTCAGGAGCTACTTGACCGCATCCGCACCGCTCAATCCGCCCCCATCGCCGCCGCAGGCGCGATGGTCGCCGAAACGCTGGACCACGGTGGAATCATTCATACTTTTGGCACCGGGCACTCTCACATGATCGCGGAGGAAGCATTCTTTCGCGCCGGTGGTCTTGTCCCCGTCAATGCCATTCTCGATAGCCGGCTCTCCTTCCTCGATGGTGCGCTCGAAAGCACCCGCGCTGAAAGAGAAGAAGGCTACGCCCGCTCGCTCATCGAAAGGGAACGCGTCACAGCCGGTGACATCGCGATTGTCATTTCGAATTCCGGCCGCAATACGGTGCCCGTTGACATGGCTCTTGAAATGAAATCGCGCGGCATCCCTACCATCGCTATAACCAACCTGACACAGTCGGTGGCCGCCGAGTCGCGCCATTCTTCGGGCAACCGTCTTTTTGAAGTCGTCGACCTGGCCATCGATACCTGCGTGGCCGAAGGCGATGCTATGCTACGCCTCGAAAACCTGGAACAGTCCATCGGTCCGGCCTCTACCATTGCCGGTGCCGTCATCATCAACTCGATCATGATCGAAGCCGCCTCGCTCCTGTCTCGAAGCGGGCGCTCGGTACCCGTCTTTCCGAGTGCCAATTTTGGAGCCGCAAGCGACGAAAACATCGCTTCGCTTTATAGCCCTTTCCGCGGTCGCATCCGCTGTTTGGACAAACTCTAACTTATTTAAGGAAAGGAAAATTCGCCGTTATGACAAGCTGTCGCGACAGCCGCGCTACCCGTGTGTCCTCCCGGGTGGCCTGCGTTCTTGTTCTCCTCTCAACCATCGCCATCGCGCAATCCACGCTGGGCACTATCGTCGGACGCGTCGTGGATCCCTCCGGCGCCGCCATGCCAGGCGTGAAAGTGACCCTCCGGAATGAAGGAACCAACGTTTCGACTCCACAGAATACTAACTCCGAGGGCGAGTATGTCTTCTCGAACACCAAACCCGGCCTCTATCAGTTAACGTTCGAGGGAAATGGCTTCGCGGCCCACACAGTAGAGCACTTGTTGCTCGAAGTGAATCAAACCGCCCGCCAGGATGTCAGCCTGCAAATAGGTACCGTCGCGTCTTCCGTCCAGGTAACTGCCGAGCATACCCTCGTGCAGACCGACACTTCTTCCGTCGGCAATGTCATCGAGTCGAATCAGGTGCAGCGTATGCCGCTCAACGGCCGAACCAACATGTTCGGCTTGCTCGCGTTATCGCCCGGTGTCCAGGGAGCCGGGACGAATCCCCGCATCGGTGGAAGCAGTTGGATTGGCGTTCAGGCCACCATGGACGGTTCGCTCAATATGGAAATGGAAAATACGCGGCTCTCGAACGCCGATCCTTCCCTCGAATCCCTTGGGGAATTTCGTGTCATCGATAGCACCGGCTCCGCCGAGTACGGCGGCGGAACCGCGCAAATCATTGCCTCCACCAAATCGGGAAGCAACGAGTTCCACGGCAGCCTGTTTGAGTACAACCGCAACCGTGTCACCGCCGCCAAAAACTTCTTCGCGACCGGCCTCCCCAAAGCTCCCTACAATCGCAATGAATTCGGCGGGTCTTTAGGGGGACCCATCAAGCGCGACAAGCTCTTCTTCTTCGGAAGCTACGAGGCACTCACGTTCCGTTCTTCGACCACCAATCAGAGCGCCCAGCCCACCACTGCATTACTCAATGGAGATTTCAGCGGTCTTGCACCCATTAAGGATCCGTTTTCCCAGCAAACCTATGCCGGGAACCAAATCCCCGCGAGTCAAATCGACTCATCTGCCAAAGCGCTTTCTCCGTATTTCAGCGTCCCAAATCTGCGCACCACCGCTGCCGCCGGTCTCGGTACAAACTACATCGTGAATCTTTCTTCGCGCCAGCATAACTATCGCTATGAAGGACGCGTCGACTATGCCTTCAACTCGACGAACACACTGTTTGCCCGGTATTTCTATACCGACACCTTCAACTACGCGCCGGGCACCACCGAAAAATTTGGTGGCGACAACCAGCCGCTCGTCAATCAGAATTTAGCCGTAAACTACACTCGCACCATCTCGCCCACCCTGGTAAACGTAGCCGTCTTCGGCCTGCAGCGCGAGACGGATCAATTCTTCAACCAGAACCACAAGCTCGATCCCGGTTCTCTCGTCCCTGGCATTGTTCCCTATCCGGGCCTCGGTGGGCTTCCGGCGATTTCGATCACCGGTTTTACCGGCTTCAGTGACGCTCTCGGCAGCGGTGATACGATTCCGAACTACCATTTCACCGACACCATCACCTGGACGAAAGGCAAGCATACGATCAAAGGCGGCTTCTCGTTCCTTCGCTATCAATTTCTGAGCTACGGCAATCAATCCCCGCAATACGGCTCGCTATCGTTCACAGGCCAATACACTGGCAATGCATTTGCCGATTTTCTGCTTGGTTATGCCGCGGGTTCCTCTAAACCGCTTGGCCCTTCTAATATCGAATCCCGCAACTACCGCTATGGGTTCTTCCTGCAGGACGACTGGCGTATTTCCAGTAAACTCACGATGAACATTGGCCTGCGCTATGACGTCCCAACCCTTTATCGGAACTCGAAAGGCGACATGGTCAATTGGTACAAAAATCTGAACGCTCTGGTCATTCTGCAAAGTCAGTCCATTGCAGGCGTGTACCCGGGCTTGCCAATCGTTTCGGGCCAATCCGTTGGTCTCAACACTGGCAACTACTTAAATAACGATCTGAAGCAAGTAGCCCCGCGTTTCGGCCTCGCCTATCGTCCCTTGAGCAGCAATCGGCTGGTATTGCGCGGCGGCTACGGAATGTACTACGACCCGATGCCCTGGAAATTCGGTAGCTACATCCTGGGTACCAATCCGCCATTTGCGGGAACGGTTTCCTATGAGCCTTCTTCGAGTACGATTCCTTCACTGCTGTTGAACAATGCCTTCCCGGTGGGCAGCGGCAGCACTCCCAGCGGCGTCGGCATTGTGGCGCAAGATCCCAGCGCCCGCTATCCTCTAACGCACCAATGGAATGCAACCATCGAAACGCAGCTATCCTCGGACACCGTCGTTCGTGCGACATATCTCGGATCCGAGCGCGAACACTCCGGTATGATCTACCCAATTAATACACCGCTCGCCCAACCCGGCGCGGTGCAAATCCATCGCCCCTACCAACCCTTCGGCAATATTTCTCTCTACACCAACGGACAAACCGCCAACACCCAGCAACTGCAGCTCTCGCTCCAGCGTCGCTACTCGTCGGGCCTTTCGTTCCAGGTCGAATATTCGTTGACCAAATCGCTCGATAGCTCCGCGACCGACACCGGCACACCCAGCGTCCCCAACAACTGGCGGCTTGACCGCGGCAACGATTCGATGATTCGCAGACATTATCTGGTAAGTAACTACGTCTACGAACTTCCTTTCGGCCACGGCAAACGTTATCTCTCTTCCCTGCATGGGCTGCCGGAAATCCTGTTAGGCGGATGGCAAACCAGCGGCATCGTTACTGCCGCCAGCGGCTTGCCGTTCTCCGTCAATTTCACTAGCAGTCTGTTGGGCCAGCCCAGCGGCCGCGCCAATATCGTCGGCGATCCCGGTGTCTCGTCTCCCGGCATCAACGGTTGGTTCAATCCCCAGGCTTTTGCCGTGCCAGCACCGTTCACCTACGGTACGTCCGCGCCCAATTTTCTCTTTGGACCGGGCCTGGTCACCTGGGACATAGGCGCCTTCAAAAATTTCCGCTTCTTCGAACGCTGGAATCTGCAGTTCCGTTCCGAGTTCTTCAACACGCTCAACCACGCGAATTTCAGTAACCCGCAAAACAATATCAGCTCTCCGACCCAGGTCGGAAAAATTGTAGCGACATCCACCGGCCCTCGCGTCGTCCAATTCGCCCTGCGTCTCGAGTTCTAATGAATACTTCTCGACGCCAATTCGCCACGTTCCTATTGGCGCCTCTCGCCTTCGCCCGTGACGAAGGCTCTCTCGTGCTGAGCTGCTCCCCCGGCAACGATCTCTACCGCGCGCTCCACCCAATACGGCGCTACGCCACCCCGGAACAAGCCATCCATCACGCGCGTCCTGGCTCCGGCGTCCTTCTTCTCGAAGGAGAGTATCCCGACAATCTGCGCACACAAGCCCAAAAGAAGAAACTACGCGTCTATCGCGAATCCGCCTTGCCCAATACGGCGCTAGTCGCCAACCGTGAGCGCGTCGTCGTCGCTAGTTCGTTCTTCGGCGATGCCCTTCCCCCGATGAGCATCTTGTCACTCCACGCCTGCCGCTACTTCCCGTTGTCGGGGGGAAAGACACATCTGGCACTCGCGACAGTCGCCGGTTTCGATAAAGCCGTCTACGGCCTCCCGCCGCAAACGTATCCAGTGCTCATAGAACGCGAGCAGGACCACCTCCTCGTCGCGTCCGCGCAGTTGAGCCGATTCATAACGTCGCGATACGGCCCGTCTGCCGCCTGGATCACCGTATGGCAACAAATCCTACGTTGGCTGCTCGCGAATTCGCAAAACATCAACATTTCCGCCACACCATCCGTCCGCCCCGCCTTCTCCGCGTCAGCACCCCTTCCCGCCGATGCCGAAAGAAATGCAATCTTTAAGGCGGTCGAGTGGTACTCCTCCGCGCGCCTTTTCATTCATCCGTCCTGGGCTCACAAACTTGAAGAAGCCGCTGCCCTGGAAGATCGCGTTGGCGCTGCGCCCACTAAAGATATGCCGGTCGGAGACGGAACGCTCGGTCTTCTGGAAGGCCATTCCTCAAAGATCCTGTCAGACGGGTCGCAGCCCGCACGCTGGTGGATTCGCGCCGATTGCGTCGGCGAAACCGCCATGGTTCTCGCACTTGCCAACCGCCCGCGCATCGCGGCAAACTTAGTGGACTTCCTTATGAAATCAAAAATGGCGACCGGTTCCCGTCTCGACCCCGCCAGCGTCTCCTATGGTCTCCTGGGTTGGAACGAAGCCACACGCTATTACAAGAACGAGGATGGTTTCGACGTTTATTATGGCGATGACAATGCGCGCTGCTTACTCGGCCTGCTTGCCGCCGCTGCTATCACTAGCGAAACACGCTGGCAGCACCGGATCTGGCTCGCTATTCTCGCTGACTTCCGTCTCGTCGGTACAAACGGCCATCAGAAATCCCGTTACGATCAAGCCCCTCTCGCGAAAGACGGCTGGCAGCACTATCACAACTCCCCGCTCGTGCTGCACGACATGAACTATCAGGCGTATCCATGGGCGTTGTTCATCTGGGCGTTTTCGAAAACCGGCTATACGCCTTTCTTGGAGCGCTGCGAAAAAGGAATTCGCCTCAGTGCAGAAGCATATCCAAATCAATGGCGCTGGTCGAACAGCATTACTTCCCAGCAGGCTCGCTTCCTGCTGCCTCTCGCCTGGCTCGTGCGCGTGAAAGATACGCCCGAAGCCCGCGCTTGGTTACGAAAGATGGCGCAAGATCTCCTGTCGCACCAGCATGAAAGCGGAGCCATCGCCGAATGGACCGGGTCCGCCGGCACGGGCATCCAAGTCCCGCCCACATCGAACGAAAAGTATGGCGCAGGAGAAGGAACGCTTATCCAGGAAAATGGCGATCCTGCCACTGATTTGCTCTACACCATGAACTTCGCCTTCATCGGTCTCCACGAAGCCTATGCCGCGACCGGCGAGGCTTTCTATAAGGAAGCCGCCGACCGCATCGCCAAATTCCTGGTGCGCGCGCAGGTGCATTCCGAAATCCACCCGCAATTCCACGGCGCCTGGTACCGCGCCTTCGACTTCCGAAATTGGGACTACTGGGCCAGCAACTCCGATTCCGGCTGGGGCGCCTGGTGTACCGAAGCGGGCTGGAGCCAATCCTGGATCACGACCGTGCTGAGCTTACGGCTGCGTAATCAGTCTCTCTGGGACGTCTTACACACACTTCCGGCATACGAGGAATTTAATGTTCTGAGCCGGCAGATGTTGGCCGAACATGGGTTATAGTTGCGTTTGTGACCGAGCAAGTGATTCTCCAAGTCGAAGACGACGACGCAGGCTTTTTTGTATTCAAAGACATCTTCAAGAGGGTTTGCCCCGACATACGTCTGGAAAGAGCCCGGGATGGTTCCGAAGCGCTCGAGAAGATCGATAGCCTGTCCGCCGATCCTGCCGTGGATCTGCGCCTCGTTCTTCTGGATGTGTTTCTACCGATGATTGATGGTTGGGAAGTTCTCGAATCCATCCGGAGCATCAGATCGCTCCAGGCGTTACCTGTAGTGATCTTCACCAGCCTGGTCTTGGAAAGGGATCAGGTGCGCTGCGCCGCGCTCGGTGTCGAATATCTGGAAAAGCCCAGCGACTTACAATCGCTGATTCTCGTCGTGAAGGAAATTTGCGCCAGGGCCAATAGCGCGGCCGCTTGATTTCCGCTTCAGTAATCGCTCGATCAGAGTGGCTGTCCGTTCATTTTTCGCTTCATCGGCTCCAGTTACTGCAGTCATCACACCGTTAGCCATATCTTCCGGTGTACGCCCGAGCCGGTCCTTGCCGTCAAGCGCAGATCCATGGTCCGCCAGTAGTTGCACGGCCGCATTGTTGCCCGTTCTCGCGGCGTAATGCATGGCGCTCATCCCACGCGAATTTACCGCATTCACATCGGCCCCGCTCTCGATCAGCACCTGAATCGCTGGCATCGGGTTTGCCGCACGCGCGCCGCGCCGCCTCCCACCGCCTGCAAGCGCCGCCATCAAGGGAGTAAAACGATCCACCGTGGTCGCCTTGTTCGGATCGGCGTGCCGGTCGAGAAGCATCCGCATCAAGCCGGCATCTTGTGCTCGCGCGGCAGCGAGCAGCGGCGTCGAACCCTGTGCAATCGGCCCATAGCGAATCGCCGGATAAGTAATTCGCGGCGGCACTCTCCCGTTATTGAACACAACGTTCGCATCGGCCCCGCGTTCGAACAGCAGCCGTGTCAGTGTCTCCACCGTCTGTGCATCGCCGTGTTGAGGAATGGTATTCCACTGGTCTATCAAAAGATATAGCGAACCATCGTTGATGTTTGCGCCCTTATCTAGCAGCATCTGCGCGAAATCCAGATGCCCGTTAAAAATCGCCTCCATCAGCGGTGTGAAGTAAAAATCAGTATCCGTTTCGCTCATCTCGGCCCCGCCCTCGACTAGCGCGCGTCCCGTCTCGATCGCCCCTTGACGCGCCGCAAACAGCAGCGCCGTCAACCCGCCTTTCCAATAGAGACTCGCTTGCAGCCCGACAATGCCGTCACGATCCTGCAGCGGAAAAGAAGTCGATCGCGCATTCGGATCTGCGCCGCGCGCCAGCAGCATTCGTACAGCTTCCGTATGCCCCTCCGCCGCCGCCAGCATCAGCGCTGTTTCTCCCCGCCAGTTTTCTTTCTGATTCGGATTCGCGCCATGATCGAGCAGCAGTTTTACTGTCTCCACATTGCCTGACCGCGCCGCCGGAAGCAGCGCCGTCTCGCCTTGCGGATTTGCGGCGTGAACATCTGCGCCCGCCTTCAGGAGCTCCCGCACAATCGCCGCATCCCCCCGCTGCGCCGCCTCCCAGAGTGGCGTCAGCCCATACCGGGTCTGTGTATTCACGTTGGCCCCGGCTCGTATCAGCGCTCGTACCGACTCCAGATCGCCCCAATGCGCCGCCCGATAAAGCGCCGTTTCCCCGCCGGGATCCGCGGCAAACATGACCGTGCTCATCGAATAGAGGAAGACCAACGGTAGGGCGGCTCGCCTGAGCCACGCCGGACGTCCACGTCCGGTAATGGACGAACCCGAACACGATGTCATTGCCTTACAGATCCACCCGCCCGTTGCTGTCTCCGAACTTCTCCTCGTGCACGCCTGCCTTCTCCATCATGCTCACCAGCAAATTCGACATGTGCGTATGATCCGGAACCTTGATGTGCCGATTCCCCCGAATCGTTCCCACCCCTCCGCCCACCACCAGCAGAGGAAGCAAATCATGGCTGTGTACATTCGAGTCGCTCATCCCGCCGCCATAAAGAATCATGGCGTGATCGAGCAGCGTGCCATCCCCGTCCGGAGTCGAGCGAAGCTTCTCTAGATAGCGTCCGAACAAACTCGCGTGATACGTATTGATCTTCGTCAGCTTGTCCATCAATTCCGGATTGTGCTGGTGATGCGAAATCGCATGATGTGGATCGTGTACGCCAATCTGCGGATACGTCATGCCGCTCAATTCGCGCGCCACCATGAACGTCGAAACCCGCGAGATATCAGCTTGCCAGGCTAGCGCCATCAAGTCGAACATTAGGTTGATATGCTCCTCGAAGTTCTCCGGTATCCCCACAGGCTGTGCCGGGACGTTCATCCGTGAATAGTCCCGCTTGCCGGCAACCTGTATACGCCGTTCAATCTCACGCACATCCTCGAAATACTCGTTCAGCTTCACGCGGTCCCGCGGCCCCAGTCCCGTTTCGAGGCTTTTCATGCTCCTGAGCGCATCATCAAGAATACTCGCCGATTCTTCTTGTTGCGACTGCCTTTCCTCCGCCGTTCCCCCATCCCCGAACAACCGCTCGAACACCACGCGCGGATTGATCTCCATCGGTAGCGGCGAAAGCGGCGTTCGCCAGCACAGCGTATTCAAAAAAGTACAATCAATACCGCCCTCGCAAGCCCCTACCGCTCCCGAAACGTCTTCCGTCGCAAGTTCAATCGATGGCAGCCGTGCGTCCCGTCCAATGCGAGCGGCAATGTGCTGATCCGCCGTCGTATCGCACTTCAATTCCGTTCCCCTTAGCCGCGCGCTGTTCAGCCACATCCCGCTGCTCTGCGCGTGCGCCGACGGTGCGTTTAAGGGAAGCGATAGTCCGCTGACGACATTAATATGCTGGCGAAACGGCTCGAGCGGCTTCAGAATCGGCGAGAACACAAAATCTGCTCCGCCGGTGCCCGCGGGCACCCAGCGATTAACGATCGCCCCGTTCGGGATATAGACAAAACCTGCGCGCAGCACCGGCTTCGCCGCCGTTTTCATTAGCGGCGTTTGAGCCGGCACCATCGCGTCCAGTAGCGGCAAAGCCAGAGCTGCGCCCGCACCCCGCAAAATCGTCCGCCGCGAAAGATGCTTCT
>Ga0068855_100008213_pt1 | contig 12623 bp, 10 predicted proteins | sample KBSCornC52_FD_66592 | JGI IMG/M metagenome (GOLD analysis project Ga0068855, IMG submission 66592) | Corn rhizosphere microbial communities from Kellogg Biological Station, Michigan, USA - KBS Corn C5-2 | ecosystem: Host-associated > Plants > Roots > Rhizosphere > Soil ...
TACCGCTTGATCTGCGCCTTCAGCGTATCCTCGACCACGCGGTCGAACGAGGACGCCTTGGGCGATGCCTTGGCGCGCTGTTCGGCGACGTATTTGTCGCGCTGGGCCACCAATGCGCCGAGCTTCTCGTTGAGCGCCTTGCGCTGGCTCATCTGCCTGTTGACCTCGTCGAGACGCTGCTCCGGCTTCATCGCCCGCAGATTGTCGGGCAGGTCTTCGTCCTTGATCGCGGAAAAGCTGTTGCGGCCGGCGCCGATGTCGGCAACGAGGTCGCCGCCGCCGGTGACCGCTTCCGAGGTCGATCGCGCGCGCTTGTTGATGTAGCTCGCCATCTCGGAGGCCTGCGACGGGGCTGCGGCCGCCACCTTCGACAATTGCTGCGTCTGGTCTTCGGTGCGCTTCTGCATCGCGCGCGGGCCATAGGGGATCACGGTGCCGTTGATCTCCCGCTGCAGGATAATGATGTCCTGGTCGTAGGGGGTTTCGATCACCACGATCTGTCCGCCGTCCTGCGGGATCGGAATGAAGCGGCCGTTGCCGTTCTGGGCGATATCGCGCCACACCCGCTCGGTATCGGCGGCGGTGCCGGCGAGCACCGCGTTGACAATGATGTCCTTCTGCTTCGCCACCGACAGCGTCAGCGGATATTTGGTGTCCTGGGCGTAGTCCATGTGCGGTGGCGCGTCGCCGACCAGGAACACGATCCGCCTGGTATCGCCGCCCTGGGTCCATTGCAGTTTGTTGACGGCGACGTCGAGCGCCTCGTTGACGCTTTCCGGCCAGTCGCCGCCGCCGCGCGCCTTCAGCTCGAGCAGACTGGCGTACAGATCCTGGATATCAGTGGTGAGTTCGACCTTCCTGGTGACGTAGTCGTCGCCGATGTCGCGATAGGCGACGAGGCCCATGCGAATATCGGCATCGGGATTACTGTCGACGATCGCGGTCGCGATCGACCAGATCTTGCGCTTGGCGCCGTCGATCAGCCCGCCCATCGAGCCCGTGGTGTCGAGCACGAACGCGACTTCGACCGTGGGTTTTGCGAGAGCCTGTGACAGGCCGGCGGACAAAGGAAGGGCTGCGAGGGCGAATGCGAGCGAGCGAAGCGTGGTGGATGACATCGTGGTTCTCCTCCGGTGTTTCGTCCCCTGGAACCGAAGTTCCCCCGGATTCACGGTGGCGTGAGGTCCAAAACAAGGCGGGCCGGGGCCGGATTTATGGCTGGCTCGAACGTGTTCTGGAAAAGTGCGAGCCGGTTTTCGCTCAGGCAGAGCGGGCGGACGGCTGTTGGACGGCCCGGAATCGGTTTAGGTTCGAGGCATGGAATCGCCCGCCCGCCAGATCAATCTTGTGCCCGCGCCTGACGGACGTCAGTCGGAAACCGCGCTGGCGGTTGCGCGCGGCACCGCGCGGCTGTTGCGATCGCTGGGCTTTTCCTGCGTCAGCGAATTGCCGCTGCCGTCCGGCCGGCGGGCCGATCTGGTGGCGCTGAACGAGCGCGGCGAGATCTGGATCGTCGAGATCAAGTCGTCGGTGGAAGATCTGCGCGCCGATCAGAAGTGGCAGGACTACCGGATGCATTGCGACCGGCTGTTCTTTGCCTTCACGCAGGATCTGCCGTGCGAGATTTTTCCGCAAGACACCGGCCTGATCATCGCCGATGCCTATGGCGCGCACATGCACTGCGAAGCGCCCGAGCACAAGTTGCCGGCGCCGACCCGCAAGCTGATGACGGTGCGCTTCGCGATGGCCGCGGCGTTACGGATCAACCGGCTGGTCGATCCGCAGGGGCACGGGGAGTTTTAGGAAATGTCATTCCGGGGCGATGCGAAGCATCGAACCTCAGATGCGCAATTGCGCATCGGGGAAGTTCGAGATTCCGGGTCTGGTCCTTCGGACCATCCCGGAATGACACCAACTCAGCGCGGCGCGCGCTTGGCCAGGATGCGCTGCAGGGTGCGGCGGTGCATGTTGAGCCGTCGTGCGGTTTCGGAGACGTTGCGGTTGCACATCTCGTAGATGCGCTGGATGTGTTCCCAGCGGACGCGGTCCGCCGACATCGGATTCGCCGGCAGTTCGGATTTTTCGGTGCCGCTGGCCAGCAACGCCGCGACGACGTCGTCGGCATCGGCGGGCTTCGAGAGATAGTCCACCGCGCCCATCTTCACGGCGGTGACGGCGGTTGCGATGTTGCCGTAACCGGTCAGGACGATCGCGCGCGCCTCGGGGCGCTTGCGCTTCAGCGCCGACACCACGTCGAGGCCGTTGCCGTCGCCGAGCCGCAGATCCACCACGGCGAATGCCGGCGCGGAGCGGCCAATTTCGGCAAGACCGTCGGATACGGTGTCGCAGGATTTCACCGCAAAGCCACGCGTCTCCATCGCGCGCGACAGGCGCTCCAGAAACGGCTTGTCATCCTCGACGATCAACAGCGAGCGGTCGGTGTGATCGTTCAGTTCGGCGATGGCGTTCAAGGTCAAGGTATCCCTGTGTTGCGGACACCCAAGATATGGCGTGGCAACGTGGCGCTGCCAAGGCCGCCTATAGTCGGACGGGCTTGCCATCCTTAATACCAAGAACGGTTCTAGCTGTCGGTTCCGCTGGAAATTTCAGCCGCCTCGAAGCGGTCGCGTGGCCAGGCGATCTGCACCACGGCGCCGTGATCGGGAAAGATCCGGTTGGTAAAGGACACCTTGGCGCCGGTGCGCTCCAGCAGCGTGCGGGCGATGAACACGCCAAGGCCGAGCCCGGAATGCTCGTTTTGGGCCTCATCTGCACTCGGACGACGCGATAAATAGGGCTCGCCGATCCGTTTCAGCATGTCGGGCGCGATGCCCGGCCCGTCGTCGGAGATCACGATCTCGATGCTTTCGGCGTTCCACCACGCGTTTACCTCCACCGTGGTGCGGGCAAAATCGACGGCGTTTTCCAGGATGTTGCCGACGCCGTAGAGGATCGCCGGGTTTCGTGCGCCGACCGGTTCGCGGGTAGCTGCGACAGCAAGCCGCACCTTGATCGCGACGCCGAAATCGCGATGCGGCGCCACGGTCTCCTCAATCAGCGTCGACAGCGGCATCTGGTCGAACGGTGCGCCGGAGGAGGAAAGCTGGGTGATCTTGGCCAGAATGTCGCGGCAGCGCTGCGCCTGCTCGCGCAGGGTTTTCAGATCGGCGGCAAGATGGTCGTTGTCATGAACGGTCTTTTCCAGTTCGCGCGAAATCAGGAAGATCGTCGATAGCGGCGTGCCGAGTTCATGCGCGGCCGCGGCGGCGAGGCCGTCGATCTGGGTCAGATGCTGTTCTCGTGTGAGGACCAATTCGGTCGCCGCCAGCGCGTTGGAAAGTTTGCGCGCCTCCTCGGTGACCTGGAACGCGTAGAGACTGGTGACGCCGATGGCGAGCAGGATCGAGAGCCAGACCCCAAGCAGATAGATCGGCGGCAGCACCAGCGGGTCGTCGCCATCCCATGGCAAGGGCAGATGGACGAACACCAGCGCCGAGGCACAGGCGACCGCGAGGACTCCAATGGCAATGGTCAGCCGGATCGGCAACGCCGTCGCCGAAATCAGAACCGGCGCCAGGAACAGGAATGAAAACGGGTTCTGCAGCCCGCCGGTGAAGAACAGCAGTCCGGCGAGTTCGACGATGTTGAGCGCGAGCAGCCCTGCCGCGTAGACCGGTTCCAGCCGCTGCATCGGGTTGAACGCGATCTGCAGCGCCAGATTGAGCAGCGCCGACAGGCCAATGATGCTGACACAGGGGATGACGGGGACGTCGAATTCCAGTCCCTGGGCGACGATGAAAATGGCGGCGAGCTGGCCGAGTGCCGCCAGCCAGCGCAGCCGCAATATCGTATCCAGACGGACATAGCGGTGCGGATTTCGGAAGTCGGAGGCGGCAACGTCGGTCATGTCGGGAGTTTAGCTGCGCGGGACCGCGATCACAAATTCGCGGGATAGGGCAGTGTGTCACGCCGGGCTGTTGTCCACGTCTTGCGCTGGCCGCCGTGATGCCGCAATGAACGAGCCGAAATGGCCAATAGCGACGCGATAGCAGCCTCATCGCCCACAGCCGCTCCGCCCGAGACGGCCGCGATCGACGTCGCGCATCTGGTCAAGCTCTACAAGACCACCAAAGCGGTGGACGATGTCACGTTCCGGATCGGCCGCGGCAGCATTACCGGTCTGCTCGGCGGCAACGGCGCCGGCAAGACCACGACCATCGCGATGATCATGGGGCTGGTGCTGCCGACCTCGGGCCGCATCCAGGTACTCGGTCGTCCGATGCCGGATGAGAGCGCCGAAGTGCTCGGCCGGATGAATTTCGAAAGCCCTTATGTCGACATGCCGATGCGGCTGACGGTGCGGCAGAACCTCACCATCTTCGGCCGGCTCTATGCGGTCGAAAACCTGCGCGAGCGAATCGAACAGCTCGCCGCCGACCTCGACCTCAATGATTTCCTCGACCGCGCCAATGGCAAGCTCTCGGCCGGGCAGAAGACCCGCGTAGCCTTGGCCAAAGCGCTGATCAACCAGCCGGAGCTGCTGCTGCTCGACGAGCCGACCGCTTCGCTCGATCCCGATACGGCCGACTGGGTGCGGCAGCACCTCGCCGATTACCGCAAGACCCATGACGCCACCATTCTGCTGGCCTCGCACAACATGCTGGAGGTGGAGCGGCTGTGCGACCGCGTCATCATCATGAAGCGCGGCCGGATCGAGGATGACGACAGCCCGGATCAGATCATGGCGCGCTACAACCGATCCACGCTGGAGGAAGTGTTTCTCGACGTCGCGCGCGGGCGGGTGGCGGAGGGCGCACCATGAGCGAGATTGCCACGCATCGCGGGATTTCGCCGCACCGTATCCACGCGATGGTGTTGCGCTATTGGTATCTCTTGATGTCGTCCTGGCCGCGGCTGCTGGAATTGATCTACTGGCCGGCGCTGCAGATCATCACCTGGGGCTTTCTGCAGAGTTATATCTCGCAGACCTCGGGCTTTTTCGCGCGCGCCGGCGGCTCGCTGATCGGCGCGGTGATCCTGTGGGACATCCTGTTCCGTGGCCAGCTCGGTTTTTCGATCTCGTTTCTCGAGGAAATGTGGGCGCGCAACCTCGGCAACCTGATGATGAGCCCGCTGAAGCCGATCGAGTTTCTGATCTCGCTGATGATCATGAGCCTGATCCGGCTCGCGATCGGCGTGATCCCGATGACGCTGCTGGCGCTGTTTTTCTTCAAGTTCAACTTCTTCGCGATCGGACTGCCGTTGATCGTCTTCTTCTGCAATCTGATCTTTACCAGTTGGTCGGTCGGGATTTTTGTGTCCGGCCTCGTGCTGCGCAACGGGCTCGGCGCCGAAAGTATCGTCTGGACGCTGATGTTCGGGATGATGCCGCTGGCCTGCATCTATTATCCGGTCGCGGTGTTGCCGGCCTGGCTGCAACATGTCGCCTGGGCGCTGCCGCCGACCTACGTGTTCGAGGGTATGCGGGCGTTGCTGATCGATCACGTGTTTCGGGCCGACCTGATGCTCACCTCGCTGGCTCTCAACGCCGTCCTGTTCGCTGCCTCATTTGCGATCTTCCTTGCCCTTTTGCGCAGCGCCAAGCGCCACGGATCTTTGCTCGGGGGTGGCGAATAAGCCACACATTCCCCGTGGATTCCCGGGGTTTTCGCTGGTTTGGCCGCGTAGACATACCTATCTGCACATTGACGCTTAATTACGCATTCGGCAGTATGCTGCGGCGCAAAACAGGGGTCTGAAATCAATGCCGATTGGTGAGTTTGGCGGAGCACCGCCACTGGTGGCCGAAGGCAGTCCGGCGCTTACGACGCCGATGTACTGGATGTACGAAATGGGCCACGCGTCGCTCAATCCGGCACGCGCCGTGACCGACGCCACCAAGATCCTGTTTCAGAACCCGCTCAATCCATGGTCGCACACCGAGTTCGGCAAATCTATCGCCGCGGGTTGCGAATTGTTCGAACGGGCCACGCGCCGCTACGGCAAGCCCGAATGGGGTCTCGACACCACCGAAGTGAACGGCGTGCGTACGCCGGTCGAAGTCCGCTCGATCTGGGAAAAGCCGTTCTGCCGTTTGCTGTACTTCGATCGCAAGCTGACCCGGCCGCTGCGCGCGCCGCAGCCGCGGGTGCTGATCGTGGCGCCGATGTCGGGCCATTACGCGACGCTGCTGCGCGGCACGGTCGAAGCCTTCCTGCCGACGCACGAAGTCTACATCACCGACTGGTCCGACGCGCGGATGGTGCCGCTGGCGGAAGGCCGTTTCGACCTCGACGATTACGTCGATTACGTCATCGAGATGCTGCACGCGCTCGGCGGCAACATGCATGTCGTCGCGGTGTGCCAGCCGTCGGTGCCTGTGGTGGCGGCGGTCTCGATCATGGAAGCCGCGAACGATCCCTTCGTGCCGCTGTCGATGACGCTGATGGGCGGCCCGATCGACACCCGCCGCAATCCGACCGCGGTCAACAATCTGGCGGCCGAGCGCGGCATCGACTGGTTCCGCAACCATGTCATCACCAAGGTACCGTTCCCGCATCCCGGCGTGATGCGCGACGTCTATCCGGGCTTCCTGCAACTCTCGGGCTTCATCACCATGAACCTCGATCGCCACACCGACGCGCACAAGGCGTTGTTCAGCAACCTGGTAAAGGGCGACGGCGACCTGGTCGACAAGCACCGCGAATTCTACGACGAATATCTCGCCGTGATGGATCTGACCGCCGAATATTACCTGCAGACCGTCGATGTCGTGTTCGTCAAGCATGCGTTGCCGAAAGGCGAGATGATGCATCGTGGCAAGCCGGTCGATCCGTCAAAAATCCGCCGCGTGGCGCTGATGACGGTCGAAGGTGAGAACGACGACATCTCGGGTATCGGCCAGACCGAAGCCACCCACGCGCTGTGTCCCGCTATTCCCGATCATCGCCGCGTGCATTACGTGCAAAAAGGCGTCGGGCATTACGGCGTGTTCAACGGTTCGCGGTTCCGTTCGGAAATCGTGCCGCGCATTTCCGATTTCATGCTGTCGGCTGCCAATACCAAGCTGAAACTGGTCGCTGCCGCCGAATAGCGGCAGTTTGCACCCCGATTCGGGGGAGCGGGTAACCACCTGAATTGATTAAAAGAATCCGGATTCGCAGACCTCTTAAAGGATGAGTTTTAATTCATTCTTTGAGGGTATCCGGTGATGCCGGTTCCCTGCAAAATTTTTGGTTCCGACCCCTGCCGGTAGAGGCGGTTTGCCGTTCAGCCCCTGTATATTGGGCAAATGATTTGTTTTTGCGCCGAGCGATTTCACTGGCGGCGGATATGGCAGAATCCGGGCGATCTCTTGCCCCCCGGACTGTCAGACATGGCTACTCGCGCCCTCCTCTATCGGCGGCCCGCCGAACCCGCGACTCTTTTGGTCAAGCACGGCTCGCAATTCTTTGCGATCCGGCTGCGCCGGCACCGCCGCGCGCGGCGCTACACGTTGCGAATTCATCCGACCGACCGCGAAGCCATCCTGACCATGCCGCCGCGCGGCAATCTCCCCGAAGCGAGAGAGTTTGCGCAGCTGCATGGCGGCTGGATCGCCGCCCGTCTCGGCCGCTTGCCGAAAGCAGCGCCATTTCAGGCCGGCACGGTGGTGCCGTTGCGCGGTGTGCCGCACCGGCTGGTGCATCGCGCCGGCGAGCGCGGCACGGTGTGGACGGAAACCCGCGACTCCGGCGAGAGGATCCTGTGCGTGGCCGGTGGCGCCGAGCACATGGACCGGCGGGTCCACGACTTTCTCAAGCGCGAAGCGCGCAAGGACCTGCACAAGGCAGCGCAGGCCTATGCCGAACAGCTCGGCGTCAGGGTCAAGCGGGTGTCGTTGCGCGATCAATCGAGCCGCTGGGGTTCGTGCACTTCGGCAGGCTCGCTGTCGTTTTCCTGGCGGCTGATCCTCGCACCGCCCTACGTGCTGGACTATCTGGCGGCCCACGAAGTCGCGCATCTCGTCGAGATGAACCACTCGGCGCGGTTCTGGAAGGTCGTTGCCAGAGTTTGCCATCATGTCGAGCGCGCCAAGAGCTGGCTCGACACCCACGGCAACGACCTGCACCGCTACGGCATCCAGGACTAGAGCGGGATGAGATAAGGTTCGGGCGCGACGAGGGACCGTTTTTCTTCGCGTGCCCCGGACGCAAGCAGTCCCGCTGGCCGTGAGCCTGGTTCCATTCTACTTTGCATGGGGTTGTTTTCGCGATTTTGTGTCCGGACCCGCCAGAGCCTTTGTATCTGCTGTGTCGGCGCTCCGGCCCGTCACGCTTTAGCTAGCGGCTCCCGCCGAACAGCCGCTCCGTCAGCCAACCATCGAGTCCCGCCGCCGCTTCCGGGCGTGCGGAGGGATTTGGCGGCGCCGAGGCGCGCACCGGCTGCGCTGGACGATAGCCGCCGCCTGATGGCAACGGCACCGGTGCTTGCGACTGCGCCGATTGTGGATAGGGCGAAGTCGGAGGCGGGTAGGTCGGCGAGGGCGGGCTCACCTGCGACGCCGCCTGCATCAGGTTCGAGAACGGATTGCCCGGTTGCGCTTTTGGCAGGCTCGCCACAGGTACGCCCTGATGGGCGGCGCGCATGAAGCGGCTCCAGACTTCCACCGGCAGGCCGCCGCCGGTCGCCTTCCTGGTCGGCGAGTTGTCGTCATTGCCGAGCCAGACGCCGGTGACGAGGTTCGCCGTGTAGCCGATGAACCACGCGTCGCGGTAATCCTGGCTGGTGCCGGTCTTGCCGGCGGCGGTCCAGCCCGGAATTTCGGCCTTGCGCGCGGTGCCGGAGATCAGTGTCTCCTGCATCATCGTGTTCATCATGGCGACGTTGCGCGGTTCGATCACCTGGCCCGGCGCATCGGTGGGGCGCGTGTACAGCACCTTGCCTTCATTGGTGCGGATCCTGGTCACGACATGCGGGGAGACGCCGAGCCCGCCATTGGCAAATGGCGCATAGGCGCCGACCAGTTCGATGACCGAGACCTCCGAGGTGCCGAGCGCGATCGAGGCGTTGGCGTCGAGCTTGGATGAAATGCCGAGCCGGTGCGCGGTCCGCACCACGTTCCTGGGCCCGACTTCGAGGCCGAGACGGATCGCCACCGTGTTGAGCGACATCGCCAGCGCCTGCGTCAGCGTCACCGAGCCGAAATATTCGTGGGTGTAGTTCTCCGGCTTCCAGCCCTTGACGTCGATCGGTGCGTCCTGCCGGATCGTTTCCGGCGTTAGCCCAGCCTCGATCGCGGTGAGATAGACGAACGGCTTGAACGCCGAGCCGGGTTGGCGCTTGGCGGTGACGGCGCGATTGTACTGGCTTTCGGCATAGTTCCGGCCGCCGACCATGGCGCGCACCGCGCCGTCGGGTGTCATTGCCACCAGCGCGCCCTGGCTGACATTGAACTTCACGCTCTTTGCCGCCAGTTCGTCGATGATGGCGGCTTCCGCCACGCTCTGCAGCTTCGGATCGATGGTGGTTTCGACCACGATGCTCTGGTCGATCTGGCCGACGAGGTCGTCGAGCACTTCGCCGATCCAGTCGGCGACGTAATTGACGGTGCCGGCGCCGACCGGCTTCACGTTGTAGGAGGGATGGCCGATCGAGGCCTGCGCCTGCGCATCGGTGATGAATTTGGCGTCCGCCATGGCCGCAAGCACGGTCCTGGCGCGCTGTTCGGCGCCCTCGGGATTGCGGTTCGGCGCCAGCCGCGACGGCGACTTGACGAGGCCGGCCAGCATCGCGGCTTCCGCGATGGTGACGTTCCTGGCGGGCTTGCCGAAGTAGCGTTGTGCTGCGGCCTCGACGCCATAGGCGCCGGAGCCGAAATAGACGCGGTTGAGGTAGAGTTCGAGGATCTCCGACTTGGAATGCTTGCGCTCCAGCCACAGCGCCAGCTCCACTTCCTGCAGCTTGCGCGCCATGGTGCGTTCCTGGGTCAGGAACAGGTTCTTGGCGAGCTGCTGGGTTAGCGTCGAGCCGCCTTGCGAGACGCCGCGATGCAGGATGTTGGTGACCGCGGCGCGCAGGATGCCGATCGGATCGACGCCGTAATGCGAATAGAAGCGGCGGTCCTCGATGGCGATGAAGGCCTTCGGCAGATAGGGCGGTAGATCCTTCAGCGCGATATTGGCGCCGGGCATTTCGCCGCGCGAGGCCAGCACGCTGCCGTCGAGGCCGACGATCTGGATGGTCGGCGGGCGCTTTGGAATTTCCAGCGACTGGATCGGCGGCAGATGGGCGCCGACATAGATCACGACGCCAATCACCGCGATCGCGGCCCACAGGCCGAGCACCGCGGTCCAGTAGAACAGCCGGCCGATCGAAAAACGTCCGCGCGATTTCGAGCGCCGCTTGCTGCCGCTACGGCCAGAGCTTGCCTTGCGCTCGCGCCGCGGTTCGTCGCTGTCGTTTTTAGGCTTGGATGATTTCTTCGGCCGGTCTTCGGCGTCGGGGACGCGATCTTCCGGCGACAGCCGCAGATCGGCGAGTGCGGCCGGAAGCCCGAATAGCGGCTCCTTGCGTCCGCCGCTCTTTTTTCGCCCCAACGCCATACGCAAACGCCGCTCACACCGGTCCCGCCGCACGCTAACGCCGGCAGTTTAAGGGGCGGTTACCGAGAGGTTAACGCAGGATTAGGAGGTGCGGCGGCGCGTGGTAGAACATCCTCGAACACAAACAAAAGACCCCGGGACAAAGGAGAGCCGAAATGGGCCACATCGATCCGACCAAGGAAGTTTTTGCGCAATTCAAGGCCAATGACCGGCCGGGACCGATCCACATGCTCAACCTGGTGCGGCTGCGGGCCGAGGCTGCTTATCCCGACGGCCGCAAGGCGACCGGCGCGGAAGCCTATGCCGCCTACGGCCGCGAAAGCGGCCCGGTGTTCGAGCGGCTCGGCGGCAAGATCGTCTGGCAGGGCCGGTTCGAACTGATGCTGATCGGACCGGCCGAAGAGCGCTGGGATCATTGCTTCATCGCCGAATACCCGTCGGTCGCGGCGTTCGCGGAAATGATCCGCGACCCGGTCTACCGGGAAGCGGTCAAACACCGCCAGGCCGGGGTCGAGGATTCCCGCCTGATCCGGCACGCGGTGCTGCCGGTCGGAAAGACGTTTGGAGAGATTCCGAAGTAACACCGCTCGTCATGCGCGGGCTTGACCCGCGCATCCATCAAGCGAAGCGCTCTTTTATGATGGATTGCCGGGTCAAGCTCGGCAATGACAAGAGAGAGATCCCCAAAAACAAATCGGCGGCCCCGGGGGGCCGCCGATCGTTTCCATCGATCGAAGCTGCGACTAGCCCGCAGGACCTGCGTCCTCGAGGATCGGGCCGAACAGTTCCCAGCGCTCGCCGTTGAACTTCATCATCTGCAACTGCTTGTTGACGCGATAGTCGGTCGGCGAGGTGTTGGCGAGAATGCCCGGCAGTGCCAGGTCGAGCACGACGTTCTTCAGGCTGGTGGCCTGCTTCATGACGTTCTCGCGGGTCAGGTCGTCGCCGCACATCTTGAGCACATGGATCATCAACTGCGAGGTCGAGTAGCCGTAGGAGTTGAAGCTCGAATCCTTGTCGCCATCGGGATAGTACTTCGCCATGAACTCGAAATACTTCTTCATGCCCGGATCGTCCTTCCAGGTCGGATCCAGCGGATCCTTGCCGTAGTTGACGCTGATGACGCCCTTGGAGGCTTCAAGCCCTGCCGGCTTCATCACGGCGCCGACCGAGGTGGCGTTGATGTCGAGGATCTGCACCGGATGCCAGCCGAGTTCGGCGATCTTCTTGATCGCCTGCGCGGCCTGCTTCGGCGTCGTGGCGCTGTAGAACAGGTCCGCGCCGCTGTCCTTGATCTTGAGGATCTGCGAATCGATGGTCGGGTCGGAGACTTCGTAGGAAGCCTCGGCCACGATCATGCTGGCGGCCTTGTCGCCGAGGCCGGCCTTGATGCCGTTCAGGTAGTCCTTACCGAGGTCGTCGTTCTGGTAGAGGATGCCGATCTTGGCGTTCGGATAAGTCTTGATGATGTACTGGCCGTAGATGCGCCCTTCAACGAAGTAGTTCGGGTTGAAGCCCATCGTCCAGGGGAAATTCTTCGGATCGGTGAACTTCGACGCGCCGGTGGCGGCGAACAGCTGCGGCACCTTCTTCGAGTTGAGGTACTTCTGGACCGCGGCGTTCGAGGGCGTGCCGAGCAGCTGGAAGGTCAGCAGCACTTCGTCGCTCTCGACCAGCTTGCGCACCTGTTCGACCGCTTTCGGCGGCGAGTAGGCGTCGTCGTACTGGATCAGATTGATCTTGCGGCCGTTCACGCCGCCCTGATCGTTGATCATCTTCATGTAGGCGGCCTGGGTCTTGCCGATGGTGGCATAGGCCGAGGCAGGTCCCGAGAATGGATTGGTCTGGCCGATCTTGATTTCGGTGTCGGTCGCGCCGGTATCGTATTTCTTCTGCGCGGAGGCCGCTGAGACCGACAGCGCCATCGCGAGCGCCGTGCCGGTGACCAGGTGGAGAATACCCTTCCTCATAGTGCTGATTTCCTCATGTGTTGTGATTGCGCCGATGATCTTGTCCGGTTCTGGCCGGGTGCCATCGCTG
>Ga0068855_100008215_pt1 | contig 12623 bp, 12 predicted proteins | sample KBSCornC52_FD_66592 | JGI IMG/M metagenome (GOLD analysis project Ga0068855, IMG submission 66592) | Corn rhizosphere microbial communities from Kellogg Biological Station, Michigan, USA - KBS Corn C5-2 | ecosystem: Host-associated > Plants > Roots > Rhizosphere > Soil ...
ATGAACGCCAGGACCACCAGGCCGACCACGAGCGATCCGAGCACGCCGAACCAGATGGTGAATCCCCATCTGGTGCGGACCGGTCCGGTGCCGGATGGAGCGGTTGCGGGAGCAGGGGCGGCAGGGTTCGACGCGGTTGACATGGTCCATCCTCTCGAACGGAATGTTCATTCTGTTTTGACTATAGCGAACGACTATTCTGTTTGCCATGCCCAAAGTCTCGGACGCCTATCGCGAAGCCCGACGCGACGAGATCGCACGGGCGGCGATCCAGCGGCTGAGCAGGCAGGGCTTCTCGGGCACGTCGATGGCCGACATCATCGACGAGTCCGGGATGTCGGCGGGCGCCATCTACTCCCACTTCGCCAGCAAGGCCGAGATCGCCCAGCACGTGGCCAGGATGGTCGTCGGAACCCGCGCCGACGAACTGGTCGCGCTCGCGCAATCGGCCGAACCTCCGCTCGGCCCGATCCAGATCATCTCCTACGTGCTCGAGAGGAGCCGGCTGCTGGGCATCCGGCGCGTCATGCTGCTGCAGGTCTGGGCCGAGGCGACGGTCGATCCGGAATTCCGCGCCATCGTCGATGAGACGGTCGGCCGGCTCCGGACGGCGTACGGTGACGCGATCGCGCCCTGGCTGCGGGCCAGGGGACGTCAGACCGATGCGGCGACGATCCGCAGCCTCGCCGACACCATGGTGGCCGTCTCGCAGGGGTTCGTGGTGAACTCCGCGCTGTTCGGCAACGACGATCCGCAGGCATACCTCACCGGGATCGGCGAACTGTTCGAGAGTCGCACCTGAGGGTGCGGGTCAGCCCCCGTGCGGGCTGTGCGCGAGGGTCGCGTCAGACAACTCGATGCCGCGCGCCTGGATCGACGCGATGTTCAGCTGTTCGAGCAGTGCGGGATCGAGCTTGGGAGGGGTGCCGCTGTCGAACTTGTAGTGCATGTCGCACTGCGGGTGCACCCACACCGAACTGCGACCATCGCCGACCTCTGCCGAGTCGGTCCACGAGATGAGGAAGCCCTCGCCGCGCCGTATCTTGGCCGTGACCACCGCCTTGACATGGGCCAGGATCCGGTCGTCGATCCGGATCGGAAGTCGGCCGGCTCCGTAGAAGAGCGTTCCCACCTGTGCAACGTCCGTTCGATCGGTCCGGACGCCCGGCGCGGCCGTGCCCCCGATCCTCAACCCGCATCCCGCCGGGCACAACCCCCTTGACTCGGGCGGCCGGGGCCCGAATCGTGGGACGCGTGAAAAGGCTGCTGTATGCCGGCGGATCGTTCCTGACCGGCGACCGGATCGCCGACGCGGTGCTCGATTACGCCGCCGAACTCGCGAACGCGGGCAGGGCGGTCAGACTCGACGTGCCGGCGCTCGATCTGGAGCAGCATCAGGAGTGGGTGTCGATGGTGGTCGGCCCGGCGAGCCAGATCTTCGCCGAGCCGGTCTCGGTCGGTCAGGAGATGGAGGACGAGACGTTCCTCACCCAGTTGCGCCGCAGGACCGGCGTGCTGAAGCGCACCTCGGGCACCGACGACGGCGATGACATCCTCAGGCGCTGAGCCAGCGCTTCCAGGCCTCCGGCAGGCGCATCGCGGGCTGCTCGGCGCCGTCTCCACTGGTCTGCTGCCCGTTGATCGTGACCAGCGGCCAGCGCTGTCCGTGCTCGTCGAGATAATCCAGGCGCGACTGCAGCTCGGTGCCGGCGGCCAACTGGCGCGTGAGCCGCTTCAGGTAGCGGCCGAGGTACTCCTCGTCGGCCGGGAAGACCGTGCCGTCGGCCGACTCGGTCGCGATGGTGTCACCGCTCGATCCGGCGAAGCGTGAGGCGCCGCTCGCCACGAACAGCCGATCACGGATCTCGAGCAGTCGACCGGTGCTCGCCGCCCAGTTCTTGACGTCCTTCGCCGAGATCGTGCTCCACGGCGGGGGCGTCAGTTCGGCGCCATTGAGCGCGTGGAGGGCATCGGCCAGCCCGGCCGAGATCTTGAGGCTCTGGGCGATCTCGGCCGCGAGATGCTCCAGGCGCGATGCCTGAACGGTCACCTCGCCGAGCTGCTTGAGCAGCACCTCGTTGGCGTGCCCCGATCCGACGACAGGCAGGGGGGAGTCGATGCTCATACGATCATCGTTTCAGACGAACGGGGATGCCTGAAGGGCCTTTTCCTCGGGCAGCGAGCGCTCTATGCTTCCGCCATCCGTGCGCGTTTTCGGGCGCTGACGCGGCCGGTGGCGCCCGCCCACCGGCCGCATCGTTCCCGCGGGATCAGACGGTCGTGCGCCGACCGGAGATGACTCGGATGAGCCACACGATCACGGCGATGATCGCCAGCACCAGCCCCACCCAGAGGAGGAAGTTGAGCGACTGGACGAAGCCGCCCGTCAACAGCAGCACGACCGCGACGACTCCGATGATGATCAGAAGGATGTTCATGATGTCCTCTTTCTTCCTCCGCGCCTGCGGCGCCGGTTGTGCCGGCCACGTCGGACGCGGTGTCTCATCCATCGCACCCCGATTTCCGACTCGCGCTGAGTTCTGTCAGCCAACATCCAGGGGTCCTCGTTTCCGGGCCGGAATGAGGGTCGACGGCTAGGCTCGGCCGAGCGGAGGTGCCAGATGGCGAACAACAGCACGGGCGACGACGGGGCTCCGATCGATCCCCGCTACGACCCCGCGTTCCAGCGCGGTTTCGAGGGTGAGGTCGCCACCGGTCCGCGCGGGCAGTCGACGCTGCGGCGAACGGCCGCGGTCAACCCGGCACCGGCGAGGATGCCCGCGCAGCCGGCCGAGCCGGTCGAATCGGGGGCGATGGAAGCGCCGGAACCCCTCCCCACCTTGGCGCCGGGGACGGATGCGGCGGTCTCCGCCGGCTCGGACGAGGCCCCCGCCGCGGTGACCACCCCGCGGGACCTGATCCGCAATCCCTTCATGATCGCGCTCGCCGCGCTCGGAGCCCTGCTGATCCTGACCGGGGCGATCTGGGCGTATGAGGGCTTCGCCGCCATCGTCAAGAACGGCGGAACCCGCAACGAGGTCGAGTTCTGGGCAGCCCAGACGATGTCGTTCGGCGCACCGCTCGCGATCGTGGTCGGCCTGGCCATCGCCGCGGTGCTGCTGGTGCTGTTCGGCCGCAGCTGGCAGCGCAGCCGGTCAGGCCGCGGTTAGCGGTGCTCGCGCCGCCAGACCAGCTTGAGCGCCGACCAGTCGTGGTCGAGAGCTGCCACCTTCACGTCCACCAGGCGGCGTGACAGGGCGGCCTCGCGCACGACCGAGTCGCCCAGGTCGCTGACGTGACCCGCGGCCTTGCGGGGCCACGCGATCCAGAGGGAGCCGGCCGGGAAGACGCGCTGCTCGTGCTCCACCAGAGCCGGCTCGAGCTCGGCCGCCGCGCGCACGAAGACCAGGACCAGATCGGCGGGGGCCGACTCCGCGACCTCGCCCGCGGCATCCGGAGCGGTCTCGAAGCGCCAGCCGGGATCGGCGCCGACCACCGACCAGCGCGTGCCGGGCACGATGCCCAGCTTGCGCAGTTGGGGAGTCGTCGAGCGGGGGTCGGTCACTGCTTATCTGGCTCGTCGGGAGTCGGAGCGGCGGGTTCGCCGTTGAGGATCATGCCCGGCGCGGGAGCCGGCTGAGCCGCCGACTGGCGGAACGCGCCGCGCAGGATGCCGAAGCAGCCGAGTGCGCCGAAGGCGGCGGCGAGCAGCAGGCTGATCAGCGACTGCGGCGCCGCCATCGCGGCGAAGACGATGCTCCAGAACCGTGGTGACACCAGCGATTCGGGGATGCTCGCGCCCGTGATGCGCGAGTACTCGCCGACCAGGTCGACCGCGAAACCCGAGATGAAGGCGATGATCAGCGTTCCGATCGTGATGGCCGCGATGGCGATCGCACCGGGGCGAGTGACCCGCCCGCCCGAGCCGAAGCGGTACAACCGCGCGGCGAGGTACGCGACTCCGAACGAGACGATCGACGCGACGAATCCGAAGCCCCAGAGGATGTCCCAGGCGATCACGCCCAGGGGCAGCGCGATCAGGGCGAAGATCACGCCCCGCTGAACGTTCTCCGATGGCAACGACGACGGCGAGGTCTGAGTCATGCGCTCCACCCTAGCCAGGGCGACCTGCCGGGTCGGAAATACTTGGCGGCCATGTCAACCCCGAACGGCGCTGCAGCGTCGTAGCAATGTGAACGCACCTGTGGCCGAGCGCACCCGCGTGGACTTGGACGCCTTCGTGGCGACCGAGTACCCGAAGGTCGTCGCCGCCGTCGGCATGATCACGGGCAATCGGCAGGATGCCGCAGACGCCGTGCAAGACGCCATCGTCGGATTCCTGGCGAAGCCCCCGACCCGCGAGATCGCCAATGTGGCGGCGTGGATCACCGTGGTCGCGAGCAATCGCGCCCGTGACATCCGGCGCTCGCGGGCCGCGGAGGCGCGCGCCCTGGCCAGGGTGGGCGTCGACGACGGGACCGTGGATGCCGCGACCGACTCGCTCGACATCGATGTGAAGGCCGCGATCGAGAAGCTGCCGCTTCAGCAGAGGCAGGTGTGCGTGCTCCATTACCTGCTCGACCAATCCGTGGACACCATCGCGGAAGGCCTCGGGGTGAGCGAGGGCACGATCAAGACCCAGCTGTTCCGCGCTCGAAAGGCGCTCGCGGCGCACCTGAGAAGGGAGGATCACCATGGCTGAGTTCGACGACCTGGACGAACTGCTCCGCGGTTCGCTCAAGCGCGCCGCGCAACCCGGTGACTCCGCCGGCGTCGCCGACACCATCCGCGCCCGGGTGGCGGCCGGTGACGTCGGCACTCCCGCTGCCTCGAGCACGGCGCCCGGGTTCGGCGGCTCCGGACCGCTGGCGTGGATGCCGTGGGTCGGCGCGATCGTCGTGCTCGGCCTGGTCGGCGGCGTGCTCGGCGTGACCGGGGTGTTCGGGCATCCGGTCGAGAAGGTCACCTCGGCGGTCGACACGATCCTGATGCCCCCGACCGTCGACGCGACGTCCTGCCCTGACGGACCGGTCGTCGCCTCGGTCGAGCGCGGCTCGCGCGTCGTGGCCCTCGCCCGCAACGCCGACGGCAGCGAGGTGCAGGTGCGCAACCCGAGGAACGTGACCCAGCTGGTCTGGGTGCCCACCTCCCAGGTGGATGCCGACGCGGGCCAGGCCGCCGTCTCGACCCTGCCGCTCGGTGCGGCGTGCCCCACGGTCTCCGTCGCTCAGGCTCCGGTCGTCGTGCCGGTCACCCCCGCCACGCCGGCCAAGCCCGGCGCCCCGAAGGACAGCGTCCCGCCGAGCGAGGGCAAGCCGACGGCGCTTGTCGAGAACTGCAAGACGACCATCACGGTCAGTGCCGGCGACAACGTCGGGGTCACCTCGGTCTCGCTCAGCTGGTCAGGCACCAATACCGGGTCCGGCTCGATGAGCTCGATCGGCGGAGGCCAATGGCAAAGGGTGTTCCTCACCGGCATGCACGACGGCAGCACCACGTTCGTGGCCGTCGCTCACGATGCCGCCGGCAACGCCAGCAGCGCCAACTCCGTCACCGCATTCCTCCAGTGCCTGATCTGAGACGACCATGACAATCCCCAAGTGGCTCCTCCCGGTGATCTCGATCGTCGCGGCTCTCGCCGTCGGCGTCGCGGCGACCCTGATCGGCATGCGCTTCGCCTCCCATCAGGTGCAGACCTCGGCGACCAAGACCGTCACCGCCCCGGTCTACGCCCCCGTCGAGCCCGGCCAGAAACTGAGCGCCGTCGTCGGCCGGCACACGGGCACGCTTCCCGGCACCTCCGGGTCTCCGGTCAGCGGGAGCCGCCAGCAGCTCATCCATGACGTGCTGCATTCCGAGGACCCGGGCGAGACCATCCGGCGAGAGACGACCGAGGGCGACGGAAGTGGATCATCGGGCACTCCGGGCTCGACCCCGTCCACCGGCGCGACCGGCGACGACTGCTCGCCGAGCTCGGGCGAGCCGCCGGCCGGGTGCCCCGATGGCATCCATGGGGCGGTCTACGCCTCGCACATGACCCCGCCGTTCTGGATGAATGTGCTGGCGTTCCCGCAGGCCTCCGGCATCGCGAGCTCGACGCCGCGGTGCGCAGCGGACGCCGCTCCCGGGCACGTCACCATCGGTGTCGCCTCCGACCTGCCGGCCGACTTCACCGTCACCTACTGGCCGACCGGCGACACGGCGGACCGCGAGTCCGCCACTTTCTCGACGGACGCCACCCAGGTGGCGGCGTACAACGAGTATTACGCCGGAACGGGAACCGGACCGTCACCGGTCATGTACACCTGCCACGTGCTGACGGTCACCCCCGGCACCGGGTACACCGCGCAGGTGGGCGCGACCGACAGTGTCGGCCGGCTCGCCACCCCAGTCACCCTGGTGTTCAACGGGACCGGAGCGCCCGTGCACCCGGAACTCGAGGCGCACACCGTCGGCAGCAACCTGCTCTTCGCGTCGGCACTGCACGCGCCGAATGAGATCGTCCAGATCCGGGGCGTCCGTCGCACGGCCGGCGCGGCCGACTGCAGCGGCCCGGACGTGCTAACCGCATGGGAGGCCCCCACCGAGACCCCGGTCGGCGCCGATTACCTGAACGACCACCAGATCCTGCCCGCCGACACGGCACGCACGAGCTATGTCTTCTTCGTGCCCGAGGGGATCGATTTCCTGCTCTGCGCCCGCTGGTTCCCAACCGGTCACACCATCGACTGGGTGCGGTCGGCACCGAACTACGAATCGCGGCAGTCGATGTCGAGTCCCGACAAGCTGCTTCCGACGGTCACCCTCTCGGGCCTGACTCCGGCCTCTTCGACGGACAGCGTCGATGTCACCACCAGCTCCGGCGGCGGGATCGCCTGCGGCACCGACGTCAGCTGGCGACGTTCGGCCGGGCACGATGGCGGGCTCGACCTGCCCATCACGATGTGCTCGGCGGGCAGCTACGGCGGGGCACGCCACGACGGCTCGCGCTACTGGGATCTGGGCGACGACGACACGGTCTACGTCCGGTTCACGGTCAACACCGCCGATCACCAGGACATCGTGCACCCCGACGGATTCTTCAACCTCGACACGAACTGTGCAGGCGACTGCCGCGTACCGGGCCCGCGGACCTACACAACGAGCCTCCTCGATGGTGCGAGCCGAGCCGACGATGGCTCCGTCTCGGTCACGATCAGTTACACGCAGGGTGACCACAATGGCGCAGCCGACTGGGTGACCGGGAGCGTGGACGGTGCGGTTCCCGTGCACAGCACCCCGTCGGCGCCCACCTTCGACACGGATGCGGTGGCGACCCCCGGCCCGATCCTCGGCAACCTGGCGAGCTCGGTGACCATCCGGATCGCGTCCGATCGTCCGGTGGACTACTCGGTGCGGGCCTACGAGGAGGATGGCTACGCCGTCCCCGGGCAGCCGGCGACGTGCTTGCGATCGGGCACCGGAACGGTGACCGGGCATCTCGACGCCCCGGGCGATGTCTACCTGGGCGGACTCTGCCTTGGCATCGCCTACGGGCTGGAGGTCACCTTGACCGACAGCAGCGGGCACCGCTCGATCTGGGGCGCGCTCGGCACCGACCCGAACGGCTGGTGGCCGGGGAACAGCATCTTCGTCACGCCCTCCGTGGCCGGCACCCTCCGCTACGACTTCCGTGCCTTCGGGCCGACGCCGTCGAAAATCACGGGGCTCGTGGTGGGCCTGAGCAGCAACACGGTGGTCGACAGCGGCAACCCGTTGAACGGCTCGTGCCATCCGGCCGGCATCTTCAATGCCCAGGGCTCGGCGCCGGGCGCCCACCTGGGCCAGCACCTGACTCTGTACGTGCGATTCACCGTCCAGCAGAGCGACTCCGGCTCGGCGGGTTGCCACGCGCTGACCGGTCAGCCTGCTCAGGTCGCCGACGCGTCCGTCGACCTGCAGCTCGACCAGCTCGACGGCAGCTACGACGGGGTCATGGTGAACTCCGCCACGGGCACGCCGCTGTGGAACGTCCACCTGTGGTTCGACCAGGCGCCGACCAGCTGACGCCCTTCGCCGTTACCGCCGGCCTGATCAGGTTTGGCACCGTGGGCACCAGGTGACCGCGCGCTCGTGCCCGGGCCTCGCGCCGAGTTCGCCCCCGAACAGGATCGTGCCGCAGCGCAGGCAGGCCTGACCGGTGCGGCCGTAGACCCAGTTGCGGTGTCCGGGGCGCGCGTCGCCGGTGGTCACCCGCGGGAACCGGTCGCGGTTGGCCAGCATCAGGCGACGGGCGAGCGAGACGAGAGCCGCAGCATCCACATCGGCCACGGGCGTCGTGGGCAGGATGCCGCGCAGAAAGCACAGTTCGTTGGCGTAGACGTTGCCGATGCCCGCCAGGTTCGTCTGGTCGAGCATGGCGAGGTACACCGCGGTCTCGGCATGCGACTCGAGCCGCCGCACCGCTTCGGCCGCCGCGGCGTCGCCCCAGTCGGCGCTGAGCAGGTCGGGTCCGAGGCGGTCGGTGACGGTGTGCTCGTCGGCGGTTCTGATGAGTTCGGTGACCCCCAGCTCGAATCCGATCGAGGTGATGGATGCCGCGTGCAGCACCGCCCGCGCCTGGAACGCCGGTCGCGGCCACCGCCCGCCCGCGCGCACCAGGCGCCAGGAGCCTTCCATCTTGAGGTGGGAGTGCAGCGACCAGTCGCCGATCCGGTGGAACAGGTGCTTGCCGACGGCGACCACCTCGTGCACCGTCTCGCCGGTCAGATCGGCGGTGGCGAAGGTCGGCACTCTCAACTCGAAGCCCGTGAGAACCAGACCGGCCAGCGCCTCGTTCTGGCGCTTCGCGGTCTGGTAGACGGTGTCGCCTTCAGGCACGGCGGCTCCTATGCCCGAAGGCGCAGGCCCTGCGGCGTCGGGGCGAATCCGGCGCGCACCAGGGCATCGCCGAGAACCGTGCCGACCGAGAACTCGCCGTCGATCTTCTCCACCCGCAGCTTGCCGCCGCTGGTTCGCACGGTGCCGGCGAGCGAGGCGGCCGCGGCCTCGCGCCCGCCTTCGTCGTCGGCACCCAAGAAGTCGAGCAACGTCTTGCCGCCGCGTTCGACATAGAGGCCGAGCGCGCCGTCGACCAGCACCACGAGGGCGCCGGCCTTACGGCCCGGACGGTGGCCGGTGGGCGGGTCGGGCCATCCGAGGGCGGCTCCGTAAGGGTTCGCCGGGTCGCACGCGGCGAGAGTGAGGGCGACCCGCGGCTGTTCGCGCAGCTCGGCGCTCGCGGCATCCGGAGCGAAGGCGCGCAGCCGGTCGACCGTTGCGGGCGTCGCGAACTGGGCGGCGCCGAGGCCCTCGATGAAGTAGCCGCGGCGGGTGCGGCCGGTCTCTTCGAGGCCGCTGAGCACCTTGTAGGCCAGGGCGAATCCGCCGACCACGCCCTCGCTGACGACCGCGCCGCGGGTGACCACGCCGTGGCGCTCGAGCAGCTGCTCGGCAAGGGCCGTGGCGCGCGGGGTGGTGGCGATCTCGACCTCGGGCAGCAGGCTCCAGCGCCCGGCGACCGTCGGCGGCGCGCTGGCCGCGAGCTTGTTCGCGACGGATGCCGCCACCCGCGCTCGTCCGCGGTACGCCCGATTGCGCGGCGTCGCGCGCGCCCGGGTGGTGGTCGCGCCGAGCTTCGCCCGCAGCGGAGCTAGGGTGTCGTTGCCGACCAGCCCGGCCCAGACCAGTTCCCACAGGGCGGTCGCCAGCGCGACATCGTCGACCGGTCCGGCGGGGGCCAGAGCCGCCGCCAACTGCCGGAAGAAGTACGCGCCGCCGCCGGTCAACGCGAGCAGGATGCGGTCGTGCAGCTCGCTCGCGTCGGTCAGGCTCGGCTCGGCCAGCGTCAGGGGCGCGTTGTCGGCCAGGTGCAGGCTGAGCCAGCCGTCACCGCCGCTGAGTTCGCCGCGACCGGCCCAGATCACCTCGCCCGTGGTGGTCAGCTCGTCGAGCATCGCCGGCGAGTAGTCGCGCACCCGGCTGGGCAGGATCAGGCTCTCCCAGCTGGATGCCGGCAGCGCCACCCCCGCGAGTTGGTCGATCGCGGCCACCAGGCCGTCGATGCCGCGCAGCCCAGGTCGCGGTGTGCTCGCCGGAGCCGCGGGATCCAGCGCGCCGACCTTCTGCCAATCCGGAAGGAAGCGCCCGAGCGCGCTCTGCGGCACCGGCTCGACCTCCGAGCGCAGGGCGGCCAGACTGCGACTGCGCAGCCGGCGCAGCACCTCGGCGTCGACCCACTCGGAGCCGGTCGCCCCCGGGCGGAACTCGCCCTCGACCGCGCGGCGGTCGGATGCCAGCCGACGCAGCGCGTCGGTCACCACCGCGACGCCCAGCCCGAGCCGGGCGGCGGCCTCCGCGGCCGGGAAGGGCGTGTGGGTGCGGGTGTAGCGACTCACCAGGTCGCCGACCGGATCCGCCACCGGGTCGAGGAACGCGCTCGGCACGCCGATCGGCAGCGGCACGCCCAGCGCGTCGCGCAGCCGGCTCGCGTCTTCGATGACGGCCCAGCGGTGCTCGCCCGCGATCGTCGCGCGCAGGATGCGGTGGGAGCGGGCGAGCTCGTCGAGGATCGACTCGAGACTCTGAGGTGATCGAGTAGCCGGCTCAGCCGGCGTATCGAGATCCGGTTGCTCGGCCGGTTTCGATACGGCCTCCGGCCTACTCAACCAGCTCCTCTCCCGAAGCTCATCGGTGCTGAGCGGGCCCAGCAGGCGCAGCAGATCGACCAGGCCCTCGGCATCCTTCGCTTTGCGATCGGGCGCGAGCCGCTGCAGTTCGGCGGCCAGGTCTTCGATGACGCGCTGGTCGAGCAGTTCGCGCAGCTCGGCCCGCCCGAGCAGCTCGGCCAGCAGGGTGGGGTCGAGCGAGAGGGCGGCGGCTCGGCGCTCGGCAAGCGGCGAGTCGCCCTCGTACATGAACGCCGCGACATATCCGAACAGCAGGGTGCGCGCGAACGGCGACGGCACCTCGGTCTCGACCTCGACCATGCGCACCTCGCGGGTCGCGATCCGATGGGTCAGCTCGTTGAGGGACGGCAGGTCGTAGACGTCCTGCAGCACCTCGCGCACCGTCTCGAGGATGATCGGGAAGCTCGGGTACTTGCGCGCCACCTCCAGCAGTTGCGCGCTGCGCTGCCGCTGCTGCCACAACGGGGAGCGGCGGCCCGGGTTGTAGCGCGGGAGCAGCAGGGCGCGGGCCGCGCACTCCCGGAAACGGGACGCGAACAGCGCGCTGCCACCGACCTCGGTGGTCACGAGCTCGTCGAGCTCGGCGGCCTCGAACAGGAAGAGCTCGGCACCGGGCGGCTCGGCGTCCGTCTCGGGCAGGCGCACCACGATTCCGTCGTCGCCCGCCATCGCCGATCCCTCGACACCGAGGCGCTCGCGGATGCGCGCGGTCACGGCCAGCGCCCACGGCGCGTGCACCGGCATGCCGTACGGGGAATGCAGCACGAGCCGCCAGTCGCCGAGCTCGTCGCGGAAGCGCTCGACCAGCAGCGTGGTGTCGGTGGGCACGGCGCCGGTCGACTGCTTCTGCTCATCGACGAACCTGGTCAGATTGCCGATCGCCCACTCGTCGAGCCCGGCGGCTTCGATGCGGGCGGTCAGGTCGGCGCCGGATGCCAGCTCCCTCGTGAACGCCCCGATCGCCCGACCCAGCTCGGCCGGCCGCCCCAGCCCGTCGCCCTTCCAGAACGGCACGCGCCCCGGCTGCCCGAACGCGGGGCTGACCAGCACGCGGTCGCTGGTGATCTCCTCGATCCGCCAGCTCGTCGCCCCCAGCGCGAAGACGTCGCCGACTCGCGACTCGTAGACCATCTCCTCGTCGAGCTCGCCGACCCGGCGCGCCCCCTCCTCGCCGCCCACGATGAACACGCCGAACAGGCCGCGATCCGGGATGGTGCCCCCGCTCGTCACGGCGAGGCGCTGAGCTCCTGGACGGCCGGTGATGGTGCCGGCCACGCGATCCCACACGATGCGGGGCCGGAGCTCGGCGAACTCGTCGCTCGGATACCGGCCGCTGAGCAGGTCGAGCGTCGCCTCGAAGGCCGAGCGCGGCAGGGTCGCGAAGGGCGCCGAGCGCCGCACGGTCTCCCACCAGTCCTCGACCTCGAGGCTCTGTCCATTGGGCTGGGTGAGGGCGACGGCCGCGACGGTCTGCTGCGCCAGGATGTCGAGCGGGTTGGTCGGGACGGCCAGCGCCTCGATCAGCCCGGTCCGCATCCGCTCGCTCGCCACCGTCATGTGCAGCAGATCCGCGCGGTGCTTCGGGAACAGCACGCCCTTCGAGATCTCGCCCACCTGGTGCCCCGCTCGCCCGACGCGCTGCAGCCCGCTCGCGACGCTCGGCGGAGACTCGACCTGGATCACCAGGTCGACCGCCCCCATGTCGATGCCCAGCTCGAGCGAGCTGGTCGCGACGACGCAGCGCAGGCGGCCGCTCTTGAGGTCGTCCTCGATGATGGCGCGCTGCTCCTTGGAGACCGAGCCGTGGTGCGCACGCGCCAGCAGCGGCGCATCGGAGACCGCGGTGGCGAGCTGCCCGGCCCGGGTGACGCCCGATCCGCCGACCGCCTGCGCCGGGAAGCCGACAACCGGCAGGCC
>Ga0068855_100008217_pt1 | contig 12617 bp, 12 predicted proteins | sample KBSCornC52_FD_66592 | JGI IMG/M metagenome (GOLD analysis project Ga0068855, IMG submission 66592) | Corn rhizosphere microbial communities from Kellogg Biological Station, Michigan, USA - KBS Corn C5-2 | ecosystem: Host-associated > Plants > Roots > Rhizosphere > Soil ...
CTGAGCATCTATGGGCTTGCGGCACTCAAGCGCAGGTCACCTGCGCCGCGGCGCGCTCGCCTTCGCCGAGCGAGGGGGTACTTTCTCGTTTGCTTTGCTCTGCTGCGTATACGCAGCAGAGCAAAGCAACTCGGAACGGTGTCCCGCGCAGGCGGCTTCCCACGCAGACGCGTTTGCCACGCAGGTGGCTTCGCACGCAGGCGGTGTCCCACCCCAGCTGGCGCGCGGCCGCTACGACGCCCGCGCCATCTCCTTGCGCACCGCTTCGGCGAAGTCGTCGACGTCTTGCTCGGTGGTGTCGAACGCGCACATCCAACGCACCTCGCCGGTGTGCTCGTCCCAGACGTAGAAGTGGAACTGTTCCTGCAGCCGCGCCGTCACGTCACGGGGCAGCACGGCAAACACCGCGTTCACCTCGACAGAGCGGGTGATCTGGAGTCCGGGCACGTCATGCAGCGCGCCCGCCAGCCGCGCAGCCATCGCGTTCGAATGCCGTGCGCTTTGCAACCAGAGGTCACCGCCGAGCAGTGCTTCGAATTGCGCGCCGACGAAGCGCATCTTCGATGCCAACTGCATCGCGGCCTTGCGCAAGAAATCGATGCCACGGACGGCATCTGAATTCAGCACCACGATGGCCTCGCCGAACATCATGCCGTTCTTCGTGCCTCCGAAGCTCAACACGTCGACGCCTACGTCAGTGGTGAATGCCCGAAGCGGCGCGTCGAGAGCTGCAGCTGCGTTCGCGATTCGGGCACCATCGAGATGCACGAACATGCCATGCTCATGAGCGCGCGTGGCGATCGCTGCGATCTCGTCAGCAGAATAAAGCGTGCCCAACTCGGTGCTTTGGGTGATCGACACAACGCGCGGTTGAGCGCGGTGCTCGTCACCCCAACCCCATGCTTGCTGGTCGATCAGCTGTGGAGTCAGCTTTCCGTCGGGCGTCGGCACGGTGAGCAGCTTTAGCCCAGCGATCTTTTCGGGTGCGCCGCACTCGTCGGTGTTGATGTGCGCGCTGTCGGCGCAGATCACGGCGTCCCACCGCTGTGTCATCGATTGCAGCGACACGACATTTGCCCCGGTGCCGTTGAACACGAAGAAAACGCGTGCCTGTTGGCCGAAGTGCGACTTGAAGACCTCGGTTGCTGCGGCAGTGTAGGGATCGGCGCCGTAGCTTGTGACATGTCCGCCGTTGGCAACCGCGAGCGCAGACAGGATCTCCGGGTGCACCCCGGCGTAGTTGTCGCTGGCGAATCCACGTTCGGCGACGTCGTGATGGCGACTCGAATGACCGGGATCGCCCGCGACGCCACTCAATCCGTCAACCACAAGCGTTCTCCGTTCACTTCGTCTGCCGGACGATCCCACAGTCCCACGATTTCGGTCGCCAGATCGGCGACATCGGTGAAGCCCGCAAACTTCGCCTCTGGCTTGGCTTCACGCATCGCCGGCGTGACCAGAGCCTTCACGATGACGATGGACGCCGCCGCCGTCCCCGATTGGCGAAACGAATCGGCGACGGCGAGTGTCCATGCCTCGGCTGCTGCTTTTGCCGCCGCGTAAGCGGCGTTGTTCGCCGTCGGCTTCGAGGCTGCGAGCGCGGACACCAGCACGAACCGGCCGGCCGGTGCGGCGATGAGCGCGTCGTGAAACGCCCTCGTCGTGTGCTGCACGGTTCGGATCAGCAGGTCGGCGAGCACGTCCCAGTCGGCGAGATCTGTTTCTGTGATGCTCTTGCCGCCCCGCCAACCACCAACGAGATGGACGACGCCGTCAACGCGCCCGAACTTCTCAAGCACTGATCCGGCCCAAGCCCGCACCGCCGATTCGTCGAGCAGGTCGACCGCGTATCCGTGCGCCGCACCGCCCGCACGTGCAACATCGGCGCTCAGCAGGTCGAGACGTTCCGCGTCGCGGTCGACCATCACCACGGTTGCCCGCGCGGCCGCGAGCAACCGCACGACCGGTGGTCCCGCCGAGCCGCCAGCGCCCGCCACCACGACGACCGCGTCGCGCAAGCTGGCATTCGCCACTCGGTTAAGTCCTTCGGACACCTCGCCGCTCAGGTTCTCGCTCAACCCCGGATTCCTTTCGTCGACGCGATCACATTGGCAAGCTTTCGGCGCAACGCGTCGAAGAAAACGTTCAACGGAAACTCGTCGGGCAGTACGAGGTTGACGAGTTCCTTCGGTGGACCGTCGAGTGGCAGCGCCTGCGCGCCACGCGCCCACACCGACATCGGGTTCGGAGCGACGAAGCGCGACATCAGTTCGTGCGCGGCGAGCCAGTGCCCGACGCGTGAGCGGTCGATGCTTTCGCGGTACAGCGTTTCGACCTCGTCACCCAGCCCGATCACGCCCGACGCGAGGTTTTCCCATTCGATCGACAAGGTGTTGTCGGTCCAGTGCAGCACGCCGTTTTTGTGCAGGTAGGCGAAGAGGAGTTGCCCGCCGAGACCGTCGTAGTTGCGCACCCGTTCACCGGTGATCGGGAATCGCAGCATGCGATCGAGCAGGACGGCGTACTGCACGTATTCGCCGTACGGCGTGATGTGCCCGGCTTCGAGCTGCACGGCCTGCCGAAATGCCTGCAGGTCGCAGCGCAACTCTTCGAGCGCATACATCCAATACGGCATACGTTGCTTGATCATGAATGGATCGAACGGGAGATCGCCGTGGCTGTGAGTGCGGTCGTGAATCAAGTCCCATAACACGAACGTGTTCTGAGCGAGCCGCTGATTCTCGATCAGCCGAGCCGCGGCTGGTGGCAACGACATCTTCAGCGTGCTCGCAGCCGCGGTCGTGACCATGCGGAATCGTGCGGCCTCGCGGTCGCAGAAAATCGCACCCCACGTGAACTTCGGGATCTCGCGGACGGCGATCGTTTCGGGAAACAGCACCGCCGAGTTCGTGTCGTAGCCTTCCGTGAAGTCGACGAAGGCGATCGGCACGAACATCGGATTGTCGTAACGCGAAGCCTCCAGATCGGCAAGCCAGGCCGGCCACACGACGCGGACGACGACCGCCTCGAGGTTGCGGTTGGGATTGCCGTTTTGCGTGTACATCGGGAACACGACTAGGTGCTCTCGCCCGTCGACGCGTTGCCGTTCCGGGTGGAACGCCATTAGCGAGTCGAGAAAATCGGGTACGCCGAATTCGCCGTCGCGCCAGCGGCGCAGATCGACGACGAGCGCGTCGAGGTAGTCGGCGTCGTGTTCGAACCGCGGTCGCAACTGCTGAATCGCCGAAACGCAGTCGTCGATGACGGCCGACGCGACGTCGATCTCTGATGCGATCGAGCCGTCTTTGTCCTGCAGCGGACGGATTTTCGCGACCGCGGCCTTCAACGATGCCCAGGCGGCGTCGCTCTCCACCCAGCTCGATTCGCCCACGCCCTTTGCGGACCGCGCCGAACCAGACGCAGCCCATGTGATGACGTTGGCCCACAGGGTTTCGTGTTGATAGTCGCCGATCGAGTCGTCGCCGAAGAGGTCGGAGTCGGCGAACACGACCACCCGGCCCCGGTCGACCTCCAAGGCAACCGCCAGCGGTTCGCCGGCTGGATCGGCGTCGGACGACGTGGCCGCGAGCACTTCGGCGTCCGGGCTCGAAACCCGCAAGACACCCGAGCGATAGAAGCAAACCTGGTCGACTCGAGCGAGCAGGTCGACGGGCCTGCGACCGCGACGCAGGTCTCCAAGGACCCAGGCCGCGACACCGAGATGGTTCTGCACGGTGTCTTGCACGGTGAGGTTGAGCGGCCGCACGCCGAACCGGTCGAGCAGGTCGACGAGGTTGTTGCCGTATTTGTCCTGCTCACATTCGGCCATGACGACGAGTCCGCCACCGCCGCGCACGAATTCTTCGATCGCGTCGAGTTCTTCGGCCGACAACTTCGGCGAGCCGATGTCGGTCACACGCTCCCACGTGCCATCGGACGGGTGTGCGAGGACGACGACATCGCAGTCGCGGAGGGCAGTCGGCGTCAGTGGTCCCGCTACGTGCGGCTCGATCGTGATGCCGTGCTCACGCAAGATCTCGGCCGCCCGCAGGTAGCCTGCGTCGCCAGGATTTCGCGGATTCATGGAGGAGACGACGTCGGGTCTGATGCTCCATGCCTCGTTGTGCGACTCGTCGAAAAGCACGCTCGCAAACGGCCGTAGCCCGCGGGACTGCTCGATCACACCGGATTGCGTCACACCGGATTCATTCACTACGTGCTCCAGACTCGTGCCGATCGGGCACTGGTGCTGACGGGTCCGCCGTCAGCACTGCCGGGTGGGTGTGCGTTCGGCGTCCTACCTTGATCCTCGCACCGCCGTCGATCCACTGCCATCAGGCTGTCGGTTCGAAAGCCCGTTTCGGCACCGCGGTTGGATCAAAAGCGCGGCGTGGGCGCCGTAGGGCGCGGCGCATCGATCGGGATCGCCGCCCGTTGCCAGATGTCGCGCAACGCCCAGGGCATGATCACCAGGACGTAGATCCCGCCGCCGATCAGTCCGATCCCGACACTGGCCGCCATCGCGAGCACCGGCAGCGGCACCAGCAGTAAGACCGTGGCGATCACGCGCCCGGCCGGCCCGAAGGTGCCTGACGACTTCTTCCAGCGCGAGTAGGTCATCAATGCGGTCGCATCGAGTTGGCTGCTGGTCGTGATCGGGCGCGTAAGCGGCGAGTCGGACGGCGACGGCGTGGACGGCGACGGCGCGGACCGCGACGGCGTGGACGACCGACCAAGACCGCGCTGCGGGCAGGCTGCGCAGCGGGGGGCCCCACTCGACTGGGACACGCCACACGCACAGAATGGTTCGGCGCTCACACCGGGGTCATCGGCACGCTACGTGGCCGCGTTGAGCGGCGGGGTTACGCTGGGACGCGATGTCTGCCCCGACCAGCCAGGCGAATCAGCCGAAGCCCCCGAACCAGCCAGTGCCGGCTCGCGCACCGGCCTACCTCGACCACGCCGCGACCACCCCAATGGTCCCCGAGGCGATCGAGGCGATGACCCGTCAGCTGGCACTCCCCGGCAATGCCTCGTCGCTGCACGCCACCGGGCGCGCTGCGCGCCGAGTGGTTGAGGAGTCGCGCGAGACCGTTGCCCAGGCGCTTGGCGCGAAGCCCAGCGAAGTGATCTTCACCTCGGGTGGAACCGAAGCCGACAACCTCGCCGTCAAGGGTCTGTTCTGGTCACGTCGGGCGGCTGATCCGCGCCGCACTCGCATCCTGGCCAGCGCAGTCGAGCACCATGCCGTCTTCGACTGCGTCGAGTGGCTCGAAGCGCGCGAGGGTGCCCAGGCGGTTTGGCTCGACGTCGACGAGGTCGGGCGGGTGCGTCCCGAGACCGTGCGCGCAGCGATCGACGAAGACCCCGACTCGGTGGCACTGGTCACCGTCATGTGGGCCAACAACGAGGTTGGCACCGTGCAGCCGGTTGCCGAGATCGCGCGCATCGCCCACGAGTACGGCATCCCCGTTCACTCCGACGCCGTGCAGGCGATCGGACAGGTGCCGGTCGACTTCGGCGCGGTCGGGCTCGATGCGTTGAGTGTCACCGGCCACAAGATCGGCGGACCGATGGGCGTGGGTGCGCTGCTCGCCGTCCGAGATCTTGCTTTGACTCCGGTATTGCATGGTGGCGGGCAAGAACGCGAGACCCGGTCGGGCACGCTCGACACTCCGGCGATTGCGGGTTTCGCGGCAGCCGTTCGGGCTGCGGTCGACGCACAGCCCACGACCGCGAAGAACCTGGCCAGGCTTCGCGACGATCTGGTTGAGCGGCTGCTCGCTGCCGTTCCCGACGCGGTTTTCAATGGCGACACCGATCGATCGATCGACGCTCGGCTACCGGGCAACGCGCATTTCTCGTTCCCGGGGTGCGAGGGTGACGCGCTGCTGATGTTGCTCGACGCCCGCGGTGTCGAGTGCTCGACCGGGTCGGCGTGCACTGCCGGTGTCGCGCGTCCGAGTCATGTGCTGTTGGCGATGGGTGCCGACGACGATCTCGCGCGCGGCACCTTGCGGTTCTCACTGGGTCACTGCTCGAGTGAGTCCGACGTCGACGCGCTTCTCGACGTGTTGCCGGGTGCGGTCGAGCGGGCCCGCCGTGCCGGTGTCGTGTCGGCAGCTTCGAAGCGGTAGGCGAACGATGAAAGTGCTGGCCGCCATGTCGGGCGGTGTCGATTCGGCTGTTGCGGCAGCCCGCGCCGTCGAGGCCGGGCACGACGTCACTGGTGTGCACCTGGCGTTGTCGAAGAATCCGCAGTCGTATCGCAGCGGAGCGCGCGGCTGCTGCACGATCGAAGACGCTCGCGATGCCAGGCGCGCCGCCGATGCGATCGGTATTCCCTTCTACGTATGGGATCTCGCGGAACGTTTCGACGAAGACGTCGTGCGGGATTTCGTCGCCGAGTACGCCGCCGGTCGCACGCCGAACCCATGCCTGCGATGCAACGAGAAGGTGAAATTCGCGGCGGTGCTCGACAAGGGTTTGGCGCTCGGTTTCGACGCCGTGTGCACCGGCCACTACGCGCAACTGGTCGAAGGTCCTGACGGTCGCGAGCTACACCGGGCGGTCGACCCAGCCAAAGACCAGTCATACGTTCTCGGGGTTCTCACCTCCGGGCAGTTGCGGCATGCGATGTTTCCCCTTGGCGACACGCCCAAGGAGCAGGTGCGCCAGGAGGCGGCGCGGCGCGGGTTGCAGCTCGCCGAGAAGCCCGACAGCCACGACATCTGCTTCATCCCCGACGGCAACACCTCGGGGTTCCTGGCCGCCCAGATCGGTAACGGCAGCAGCGGCGCCGGCACCGTCGCTGGCCGAACTGACGTGGTTGACCGTACTGACGTGGCCGGCGACATCGTCGATGCCGACGGCAACCGGCTCGGTAGTCACGATGGTGTTTTCGGATTTACGGTCGGCCAGCGACGCGGATTGCGGATCGGCACTCCCGCTGCCGACGGGAGACCGCGCTACGTGCTCGACGTGTCGCCGGTTACCCGCACGGTCACCGTGGGGTCGGCCGAAGACCTCGACGTGCGCGGATTGGTCGCGACCCGGCCGCGCTGGTGCGGCGACGCGCCGGTCGGCGCGGTCGAATGCGCAGTGCAGGTGCGCGCGCACGGCGAGGCGCTGCCCGCCGTCGTCCGCCTCATCGAAACCTCAACCGGCGCCGACCCCGGCCAGCTCGACGTCGAGTTGCTCGTGCCTGCGCGCGGTGTCGCGCCCGGCCAGGCGGTCGTCGTGTACGTCGGCACCCGAGTGCTCGGCTCAGCGACGATTGATCGCACCCGGCGCTAAGTCAGGGCACGAGATGGACGGCGCGAGACGACCTGGCAAGGCGTGAACGACCCAGGACATGAAGGGACGCCGGCAGCGGTACGGGGGAGAACCTCTGCCGGCGTCAGTTCAAACGATACCTGACGGAATCGTCGTGCGGGTCATCGCCCAGGGTGAATCAGGAGCCCATTTTCGACACGCCGAAACGCCCGCGATTCGCGCAGATCAGGACTTTCCCGTACCGTCGGCGGACGGATCTGTTCAGGCGCGCTGATGTGGCAGGCATGACTTCGTTGTTCAGGCAATTCTTTCGGCTGTTTCGGCATTCCGCCCCGAATTCTGTGACGGCGCTGGTTGCTCTCGGCGCGTCACTCATGCTGACGTGTGTGGCGTGCGACACATCGTCGTCGCACTCCGCCGGTGCTGTCCGTGGTTCGTCAACGCCTCGGGCCGCGGCGACCTTGTCGGTCGCGCCAACACCGCCGCGACCTTCGCCGTCGTCCGGCATCAATATCGCGGCATCGCCGTCGGCGTCGGCACGTTCGACGGCACCGCCTTCGACGGCAGGGCGGGATTCGTCAGGGCGGGCCGGCTCGACGCCGAAGGCCAGCGCCACCCTCGCCCGAACCAGCGTGCCGGCCACCCATCCGCCCGCATCGCCGGTGTGGTCGCCGCCTGCGCCAATCGGGTCGCCGCCCGGGCCGGTCACGAGCAAGAGCGCCTCACCGGCGAAGGCGGGAACGGCGTACACGATCTTCACCAACTCCGACGGCACGGTGGTCCGCTGGAATCCGTGCGTGCCGATCCATTACGCCGTCAACGTCGCCGCTGCGGGTGACCCGTCGGGCGCGACGCGCGACGTTCAGGCGGCGATCAGCCGCGTCGCGTCGGCAACCGGGCTGACCTTCGTCTATGACGGCGCGACCAGCGTGGTGCCCACCAAAGCTTGGTTGGACGACGGGAACCGCGCCGGCGACGGATCGGCGCAACTGGTGATTGCCTGGGCATCGGCGGGCTCGGGCAGCGGTCAAAGCGATCTCTTCGGTAGCGACGCTGACGGCGAAGGCGGTTGGTGGGAGTCGGGGACGAGCGCTGACGGCACGCATTGGGTCTGGCAGATCAAGCGCGGCTTCGTCGTGATCGACGCCGCCGGCGTGCGCGGCTATGCACCTGGCTTCGGCAATGGTGAAACCCGCGGCGACCTGCTGATGCACGAACTCGGTCACGCCGTTGGTCTCGGCCACGCAGCCGACCAACACGAGGTGATGTTCCCGATCATCACCTCGTCGTCGACCGCCACGTGGGGGGCCGGCGATCTGGCTGGACTTGCGCGTGTCGGCCAGGGCGCCGGCTGCATTTCCTAGCCGCCGTTACGGCGTCTCGCGCTGGCCCGCCACCAGACGTCGGTGGCTCCTCATGAGCGGGGACCGTAGGCAGCAGGTGCCGAGCGATCTCCACAGCCGTGTCGTCGGTGCCGGTCACTAGGCTCGGGGCATGCCGGATTTCAGCCGTTCGCCAGCCGACGTCAAGCGCCCCCGCAGCGTTGCGCGTCCGTGGGGTGTCGGCGCGGCGACCGGTGTGGGGTCGATGCCGGGCAGCGACCCTGATGAAGCCATGCGCCTGGTGCTTGGAGAGTTGGAGGCGTTTCCGCATCTCGTCGAGTTGCCCGCGTCCGGTGTGGGTGCCGACATGATCGGCCGCGGTGCCGCCCATCTCCTCGACCTGCATACCGAGCTCACCGTTAGCGGTTGGCGATTCGCGGCGCACGCAGGCGCTGACGAACGGCGAGCTCGTGCCGCGTTGACCCGCGATCTCGACGTGCTCGAAGAGCACGCCCACGGGTTTGCGGGGCCATTGAAAATTCAATGTGCCGGGCCGTGGTGCATTGCGTCGTCCGTCGAACTGCGTTACGGCGACAAGGCATTGGCCGACGCCGGCGCGGTTCGCGACATCGCGGCGGCGCTCGCCGAAGGTTTGGCGGCGGTGGCGGCCGATGTGCAGCGGCGGGTGCCGGGGGCGCGCGTCGTCGTCCAGATCGATGAGCCGTCATTGCCGACCGTATTGGCAGGGCAGGTGCGCACGGCGAGTGGCTTCGGTGCGCTGGCAGCGGTCGAATCTACCGACGCCGCCGACAAGCTGCGGCAGGTAGCCGCCGCGGTGAGCGCTGTCGGTGCGATTCCGATTGCGCATTGCTGTGCCAACGATGTGCCGGTTCGATTGTTCGTCGAAGCAGGCATGTCTGCGATCAGTCTCGATGCCACGCTGCTCGACGACACTGGCAGCGATATCGACGATGAAATCGGTGCGGCGATCGAGCAGCGGGTCGCCTTCTTCTTGGGCTTGGTTGCTTCAACCGATCCCGATCCTGACGAGAAGCCGTTACGAGCACAAGAGATCGCAGCGCCAGCACGCCGGTTGTGGTCGCGGCTCGGCTTTGCGCCCGAGCAGCTCGCTCGCGACGTTGTCGTCACGCCGACCTGCGGGCTTGCCCATGCATCGATGTCGTGGCCGGCACGGGCCTACCGTTCATGCACCGAGGTGGCTCGGGTGCTGGTCGAAGAACCAGAAGATGTGCGGCCGGCAAAGGAGAATCGATGACCTCGACATCGGGCGACGTGCCCGTCGACGTCGCGCAGCGGCATGCTGAACTGTCGCAAGAACTCGACGAACACTCGTACCGCTATCACGTGCTCGATGCACCGATCGTGTCGGACGCCGAATACGACGTGCTGATGCGCGAACTCATCGCGATCGAGGAAAAGTATCCGCAACTGCGCACGCCCGACTCACCTACCCAAAAGGTTGGGAGCTACTACGCGACGCAGTTCACACCCGTCGAGCATCTTGAACGGTTGTTGAGTCTCGACAACGTGTTTTCGCCTGTCGAGCTCGCGGCGTGGGCGGCGCGGGTCGAACGAGATGCGAGCGACCACGTCGAATACCTGTGCGAGCTGAAGGTCGACGGACTCGCGGTCGATCTGGTCTACGAAAATGGCGTGCTGGTACGAGGCGCGACTCGTGGCGACGGCCGTACGGGTGAAGACATCACGCCGAACGTGCGAACGATCGCCGACATCCCGCGCAAGCTCGCCGTCACCGGTGGCAAAGCACCCGAGTTGCTTGAGGTGCGGGGTGAAGTCTATTTTCCCGTCGCGAAATTCGCCGATCTGAACGCGTCGCTCGTTGAGGCCGGCAAGGCGCCGTTCGCCAACCCGCGCAACGCAGCCGCGGGTTCGCTACGGCAGAAAGACCCGCGCATTACGGCCGGTCGCCCGTTGCGCATGGTGGTTCACGGAGTCGGTGCACTGCAGGGGTTTTCGCCGTCCCGGCAATCGGAGGCTTATGCAGCGCTGAAAGCGTGGGGGTTGCCGACGTCCGACCGGGTAAAGGTTCTTTCGACCCTCAAAGAGGTCGACGACTTCATCGCGTATTACGGCGAACACCGCCATGACGTCGAGCACGAGATCGACGGCGTGGTGGTGAAGGTCGACCAGTTTTCGTTGCAGCGCAGGCTCGGCACCACGTCGAAGGCGCCCCGTTGGGCGATTGCCTACAAGTATCCGCCCGAAGAGGTCACGACGAAGTTGCTGGAAATTCGCGTAAACGTAGGGCGAACCGGCCGAGTGACGCCGTTCGGCGTGATGGAGCCGGTGAAGGTTTCGGGCTCGACCGTCGAGAACGCGACGCTGCACAACGCCGACGAGATCAAGCGCAAGGGTGTGCTGATCGGCGATACCGTGGTATTGCGCAAGGCAGGTGACGTGATTCCCGAAATCGTCGGGCCGGTTGTCGATTTGCGTGACGGTAGCGAGGTCGAGTTCGTGTTCCCGACTCATTGTCCGGCGTGCTCGACGAAGTTGTCGCGACCGCCAGGTGAGGTCGATGCGCGCTGCCCCAACACGCGATCGTGCCCGGCACAATTGCGCGAGCGGCTCTTCCACCTCGCCGGTCGCGGCGCATTCGACATCGAGGTGCTCGGCTACGAAGCGGCATCAGCGTTGCTCGACTCCGGATTACTTGTCGACGAAGGCGATCTGTTCTCGCTCAGCGAAGACCAGCTCCGCGGTGTGCCGTTTTTCACCAAGCAGGACGGCGAACTGCGTGCCAACGCGGCCAAGCTGATCGAAAATCTTGAGGCAGCGAAGACGCGGCCGCTGTGGCGCGTGCTCGTCGCGCTGTCGATTCGGCACGTCGGGCCGACTGCGGCGCAGGCGCTGGCTCGCGATTTCGGTTCGTTAGAGGCGATTCGTTCGGCGTCGCCTGCTGAATTGGCGGGCGCAGACGGGGTTGGCCAGGTCATCGCCGAGTCGATCGGTGAGTGGTTCGGTATCGATTGGCATGCCGAAATCGTGCGCAAGTGGGCCGACGCCGGCGTCCGGATGGCCGAGGAGCGAGTGGATTCGGGGCCGCGGCCACTTGAAGGACTCACCGTCGTGGTGACGGGCTCGCTGGCCAAGTGGAGCAGGGATTCCGCGACGTCCGCCATTCAAGAGGCGGGCGGGAAAGTGGCGGGGTCGGTGTCGAAGAAAACGGATTTCGTCGTGGTGGGCGACAATCCGGGGTCGAAGTATGACAAGGCGCTGTCGTTGAAGGTGCCGGTGCTCGATGAAACTGGATTTGCCGAGCTGCTCGACAAGGGCCCGGAGGCTGCGCGTGCGCTCGCGGAGGTCGGCGAGACCTGAACCGGGCGACGACGCCACCGCGCTGCTGCCGCAGCGGAGCGACGTCGGCTTCGTGTTCCAGCACTATGCGCCGTTCAAGCACCTGAGCATTTGGGACAACGTCGCGTTCGGCCTGAAGGTGCGCAAGACCGCGAAACCCGAGATGCGTGAGCGAGTCAGCGAACTGCTCGAGCTGGTCCACCTGGAGAAGTTTGCCGCTCGCTACCCCGCCCAACCATCCGGCGGCCAACGCCAACGCATGGTCCTCGCGCGTACGCTCGCCGTCCAACCGCGGGTAGCTCCTGCTCGACGAACCGTTCGGCGCGCTCGACGCGCAGGTGCGCGCCGAACTGCGCGACTGGCTGCGACGCTTGCACGACCAGATCCATGAGACCACGGTGATCGTGACCCACGACCAGAAGAAGCTATGGAAGTCGCCGACGAGATCGTCGTGCTGCGCGACGGCGCCGTCCAACAAAGCGGGTCGCCCGCACGACCGCGCACCATCAGCGGCATGTGCGGACGTCGCGAAGCGTTTCGGTCCGACCGCTGCTTGACTGTCAACCATGTCGAGGTCTGAGGCTTGCCGGCGTGGATGAGACGCTGCTTGGGATCGGGCAGATGGCGCAGCGGAGTGGGCTGACGATCAGCGCGCTCCGCTTCTACGCCGGTGCGTCGGTG
>Ga0068855_100008218_pt1 | contig 12615 bp, 9 predicted proteins | sample KBSCornC52_FD_66592 | JGI IMG/M metagenome (GOLD analysis project Ga0068855, IMG submission 66592) | Corn rhizosphere microbial communities from Kellogg Biological Station, Michigan, USA - KBS Corn C5-2 | ecosystem: Host-associated > Plants > Roots > Rhizosphere > Soil ...
GGTCGGGCGTGAATTGAATGCGGCGGAAGGAAAGATCCATCGTGCGCGACAGCGAACGGATCATCGCGGTCTTGGCCAGGCCGGGGACGCCTTCGAGCAGGCAGTGGCCACCGGCGAGCACCGCGATGACGAGTTGCTCGATGACGTCCTGCTGGCCGACGATGAATTTCCCCATTTCGTCGGCGATCTTTTTGTAGGCCTCCACGAGCATGGCCGCGGCGGCTTTATCGTCGATGGGAGCACTGACCGCGGGCGCGGGCTTATCGGCACTGGAGGGCGTTCGGGTGGACATGGGAAGAGGAGCGAGAGAATGTTTCTAGAAACTAAAACGCCGTTCGGCAAGAAATGCGACGAACGGCGTCAAACGCGTGCGGAAATGCACTCGTGGGCAAATTACTGTGTGAATTCCAGACCGGCGTGAGGAGCTTCCACGTTGAAGGAAGCCGGCGGACCAAACACCGCAGCGCCAGTGGGCGGCTGCGAGGGCAGCCACTTGCCGGGATCCTCGGTGAGCTTGCGGAAGTTCGCCAGTTGGCTGACAAAATCTTCGCCCTCGGCCGTAGCCTGCATCATCGAAGTGTTCACCTGGCTCGAAACGCGCGTCACATGGTCGACCGCCGCCTTCGGCAGCCACACATCCTTGCTCACGAAAGCCAGTGCTACTGCCGCCGCGGCCGCGAGCACACGCACGGAGCGGTGCAGAAAACGATTCGGCACATGGACGTCGAGCAACTTGACGTGCTGCTCTTCGGTGAGGGACAGCGGAACGTCGCCCTCCACCCGGTCAAACGCTTCCTCGATCATCAACCCAAGGTCGATCGTCTTGTAAATGTCTTCACGGCACTCTTCCGAAACGGCGAGCATCGATTCGACATACAAGCGCTCCTCGGGACCGAGCTCATTGAGCGCGTAATCCGTCAGGTCTTGGTCTGACAGTTTGCCTCTCACGATCAGGCCACCCCTTTCTTCAGGTAAATAATCTTCTCGTCTTTGTCGTCGCGATCCATCTTGCCGCGCAGATTGCGCATGGCCGCGTTCAGCAGGAAGCCCACGTTGCCCACGCTCAACCCGGTGATCTCGCTGATCTCCTGGTAGGAATGGTGATGGTGGAACCGCAAGCGGACGACTTCGTATTGATTCTTCGGCAGCTCCTTGACGAGCTCCATGAGGCGCTCTACGCGCTCCTTGCGCTCAAGCTCCATCAGCGGCGTGAGCCCTTCACAGCGCTTGGTCTCAAATTCCTGCGCCTCGACGTAAATGTAACGATCCTCTTTCTTCAGCGACTTCAACGCGCAATTGCGGCACACGGTAAAGAGCCACTGCGAAAGATGCCCCTCGATATTCTCCTGCTCCTGGTTGTGCAGGCGCATGAAGGTCTCCTGCACCACGTCCCGCGCCCGCTCGATCTCGCCCACGATGCTCATTGCATACTGCAGAAGCGGGCGTTCGTAACGTTCGAGGGCACTCTGGACCCAAACGGCTTTCTTTTTCTGTTTATTGCCAAACATGTGGTGGGATTCTGGAGGTGGACTTCGGTGTAGATAATCTGGCTGTGCTCCTTTTGCTGGTACTTTTTTGATCTTTTTTGAAAATATTTTCCGAAAAGCCGCTTGCTACACCGAGTGTATTAGTTAATTAATACACTCATGTCGCTCGGAATTTCCATTGCCCCAGGCAGCGACATCCCTATTTTTCGCCAGATCGTTCAGCAGGTGCGGCAGGCCGTGGCCCTCGGTCGCCTGCAGGTCGGCGAGCAGCTCCCTGCCATCCGCGTCCTCGCCGAATCGCTGGTCATCAACCCCAATACCGTCGCTCGCGCCTATCAGGACCTGATCCGGGATGGCGTCCTCGAAAGCCGCTCGGGCCGCGGTGTTTTCGTCTCGCAAAAGCGCCAGATCTTCGCCGACGCCGAACGCCAGCGCCGGCTCCGCCAGGCGACTGAGCAACTCTGCCACGAGGCCGTCCTCCTCGATTTCGACCTTCCCGAAGTCCGTGCCACGCTCGACGCAGCTTGGGCTGACCTGCGGAAAGTCGCTCATTCCAATTCTCCCGACGCAAAGGAATCCACCCCATGAACATGCCTCCGGTCATCGAAATCGATCGCCTCACCAAATATTACGGCACACGCGAAATCGTCCGCGACCTGAGCCTGAAAGTGTCCCCCGGCACCATTTACGGCTTCCTCGGTCGCAACGGCATGGGCAAGACCACCACTATTCGCATCCTGCTCGGCATCGAAGATCCCACTCGCGGCAGCACCCGGGTTTTTGGTCAGGATTCGCAAAAACTGGCGCCGGAGACGCGGGCGCGTATCGGTTATCTTCCCGAGGGTCATCACGTCTACGGATGGATGACCGTCAAAGAATGCGGCCGTTTCCAAGCCAGCTTCTTCCCGAAATGGAACCAGGAAATCTTCGAAGCAGTCATCACGCACTTCCGTCTCGAGCCGAAGATGAAAGCCAGCCATCTCTCGCGTGGCCAGCGCGCCGGTCTCTGCCTGGCGATGACCCTGGCGCCGGAGCCTGAATTGCTCGTCCTCGATGACCCCGCGCTCGGCCTCGATCCCGTGGCGCGGCGCAGCCTGTTGCAATCCATGCTCTACGTCACGCGGCAGCCGAATCGCACGATCCTCTTCTCCTCGCATCTCCTCTCGGATGTCGAGCGTGTGGCCGATCGCATCGCCGTGCTCGATGGCGGAACTTTGCGCGCCGATTGCACGGTCGAGCGCTTCCGCGAAAGCCTCCGCCATTACGTCCTGAAATTCGACGCCATTCCCCCGCCCGCCCCCGCTCTTCCGGGCTTGCTCGAAAGCTTCCGCACCGACCGCGAACTCGCCCTCACCTTCGCCAACGCCACTTCCGACACCGAGGCGCAACTCGCCAGTCTCCGGCCAGCCGGCATCGAGCCCGTGCAGATGACGCTCGAAGACGCCTTCGTCAGTTACGTCGGCGAACGCGGTGAAAAGACCTTCTTCATGCGGGATCTCGAGCACAAATGAGCGCGCTCATCTGGAAAGAATTGCGGGAGAATTTCAAATGGGCGCTGCTGGCCATGCTGGTCCTGGGCACGGCGGAACTTGGCGGCCTCTGCATGGGCAGCGACGCAGACTATTTCTACAACCACGGTATCACCCTTTGCCGGGAATCGTTTCTTCTCGTGACCACCTTTGGACCTCCGGCCATCGGATTTCTCCTGGGTTGCCTCCAGATCATTCCGGAGCTGAATCGAGACCGGTGGGCCGCCTTGCTGCATCGCCCCATCCCGTGGGGCACACTTTTCTTCGGCAAAGCCATCGCCGGTATCCTTCTGTATCTCGTCGCCGCGGGGGTGCCGTATCTGGGGTGTGTCTGGCTGGCTGCGACCCCCGGCCATTTTGCGGAGCCCTTTGTTCCCGGCCTCATGCTGCCGGGAATCGCCGACCTCATCACCGGGCTGGTCTATTATTTCGCGGCGCTGCTCGCGGCGCTTCAATACGGGCGGGTGGCCTTTCGCGTGTTGCCCTTATTTGCCGCGGTTCACCTCACTTTTTTTGTCCAGAGAGCAACGGATTTCAATGACGCTGTCTGGGCGGCGGTCTGGATGACGGTAGCGCTCGGTATCGCCGGGTGGGGCGCCATCTATAGCCGTGAGCAACTCCGCGGCCGTCCTTGGTTAAGTCAACTCGCGCTGCTCATCGTTTCCTTTTACGGGCTGTGTGGGCTGACTGATTTCGCCCGCCTCATCGTCAGGCCGGGCGATGACTATAGCTTCACTGGCTCGCAATACGTACTGAACGACGAAGGCCGTCCGTTGCGCCTCAACTATCAGCGAGGCGTCCTCGTTTCCGCCCAGGAGACGGATGGCAGCACGCCGAGCGATCCGAAATACAAGCCGGATCGTGTCCGCAACCACATCCGGTATTTAAACTCGGCTTCCTCCTACATTGGCGATTCTCACGGCGTCCAGCGCTTCAGGAAGGATTCTCATTACCGCTCCAGTTACAACTATCTGCACCCCGGCGGTTCCTTTCCGCAACCGCAGCCCGAGCAATGGTTTTTCATCGTCGAGCCACGCATCCTCGTTGGCATCTCGACGCCGCGCAAAACCATCGCCGCGATTCTCGATGCCCGCGGATTTCAACCGCCCGGCGCCACGCCCGTTCCATTTGCCGCGAATGTCGAAATCCAGAGCATGGGTCAGGACAGTGATTTATTAGTCGGCCCAGATAACCTGCGCTTTGCCGACCTTGCCCGGCGAACGGTGGCGGATATCCCCCTGCCCATTCCTTCACCGATCTATGGTGTTTGCAGCGCCTGGGCCAACGACGATGTCTCCACCAACCTTCAGATAACGGCAATTTCTCTACGCACCGCCATGGCGGTCTATGATAACAAGGATCAGCACCTGATGGCGACGTTGCCCTATCATCGCGATGTTGAACGCTGGGGCCAGATCGAGGTTACCCTTAACTCCCAAGGCGATCGCTTTTATCTTTGGTACAAACCCACTCTGTGGATCTCGAGGAAGGAGCGCGAGGGGATGCCTGACTATCTCGATGAGATGACAGCGCAGGGCGAAGTCGTGCATTCCTACACGCTGCCGCCGCTACCGCGGACACCAAGCCAGCAGACGCGCGATGAGTATCTGTCATTGCGCCTGCAAAGCCCGGCATTTTTCTTCGGCACCCTGCTCTATCAGAAAGTCGGTGCCCTGCTCGGCAGCCATCGCCTGCGCGTCGGCCTCGACGCGCGATTTGCGGAAAATCGTATCTCCCAGACGCGCGAAGCGGCGACACTGATCCCCATTTTCTCGCTGGTTTGCGCCGGGATCACACTCGCCTGGGCGCGCCGGGCTCACTTTTCCTGGGCACAAGCGGCGACGTGGGCTGGTCTGGCGCTGGCTCTCAATATCGCCGGCCTTCTGCTTTTCCGGTTCGTCGCGGATTGGCCGCGTGTCGTCCCCTGCGCCGCCTGCCGCTGCCCACGTCCGATCGAGCGGCAGACTTGTCCACACTGCGCCGATCACTGGCCCGCACCGGCCTCGAATGGCACGGAGATTTTTGATCACCACACGCATCCGCTCTCATCGTGAACCCCTGGGTTAATATGGCCAGACCTTTTAGGACGATTCTTTGGAAAGAATTGCGCGAGAACCTGAAGTGGGCGGCACTCGCGGCTGTCTTATTGACCCTTGCCCAAGTCTACGCGCTCTATCAGCAGCGCGATCGGATGAGTGACATCAACAGCAACGTCACGCTCTATGCACCATCCTTTCTGCTGGTAGGCATGTTTGGTTGCATTCTCGCCGGCGCGGCGTTGGGTGCGGTGCAAATCCTTCCCGAGCTCTCCCGCGATCGGTGGGCGGCGTTACTCCATCGGCCGGTGCCACGCTCGACTATCTTTCTCGGCAAAGTCGTCGCCGGTTTCCTGCTCTACACGCTGGCCGCCGGGATACCGTTTCTGGCCAGTGTCCTTTACGTCGCGTGGCCCGGACAATTCCCCGCGCCTTTTATCCCCGGCATGGCCCTGCCGGCCGCCAGCAATCTCGTCTTCGGCGTGGCCTTCTACTCCGTCGCCCTGCTCATTTCCTTGATGCGCGGTCGCTGGTACGGGCGCCGGGCATTGCTTTCGCTGTCCGTACTGCCCTTGTTTATCTTCCATCTGGGCACGAATTGGATCTTCCTCCCACCGCTCGCGGTGTCCGCGATCCTGCTCGTCGCCGCCTACGGAACCATACGTGGCAACGGCTCTGCCAGCCATGCCTTTCCAGTTGCTCGCTGGAGCTTCGCCCTGGCCATGTATGCCGGCGTCGCCACCGGGCTTTGCCTCCTGTTTTTCGCTCTCGCCTTTTTGCCGGGCGCCGCCTCGCACCTCCCGCCGGGCGTTTACTACCGCTCTTTTGTGCTCGGCAAGGACGGGCAGGTCCTGTTGCAAAGTTATAGTCCGGAGTCCTCTTTGAAATTGACTTACCCGGATGGCACACCCTTAACGGATGAGACTTACCTCGGGAACAATACTGGCATCCAGTTGCGCTATTTCGCCGTCTTAGGCTGGAACATCAAATTCGATCGCGCCGATTTTGACGAGGCCATCGCTCACGACCCACGCCGGGTAGAGCGTCATCTCCACGTTGCTTCCGGAGACAACGGCATGGGCGCGGAGTATTGGTACTATCTGGTGCGGGAGCGCTACTTCGTCGGCTATGACAAGCTGACCCGGCGCCGCGTCGCAATCTGCGATGCCACGGGATTTCAGCCCGCGGACGCGACCCCGCGACCTTTCCCCAGTCCGCTTGACCATCCGTTGCGGGGACCCATCGGCACACAAATGTATTGGGGTGGCAATCAACTCTACCTCATCGATTTCGGCGACCGCTCCTTCAAACAGCCCTTCACCGCACCGGTGGGCGAAATCTACGCCGGCGCGGAACTCGACGTCCTGCGTAAACCTTTCTATCTCTTCGTCGCCTTGGAAAGTGCAGTGCAGGTCCTCGACCTTCACGGGCGCCCTCTGGTCTCCATCCCGTATCATTACGATCCTACCATCTGGACCGGTCTGTCCACGGCAGCGACATCCAAGGGAGAGCACATCTTTTTGGAATACGATCCGAACATTCGCCGGGACGACGATCTGGCAGAATCACCGCACCCTTCCTTTGTCGACGAAATCGATCTGCAAGGAAAGGTGTTGCATAGCACCAGCGCTGTAATCCGCACCTCTGCCCGGCTTCTGCCCGGCTGGGCGACCCGCTTCAGCATAGTTACCATCCCACCCTTTTTGGCCGCGCTCTATGCCGCTGCTGACGCCAAACATTTCTCGTCTTCGGGAGAGGTCGGAACCTTTTTCATCACCGAAGCCGGTCTGACATCGTCCAAATCCCTCCTGGGAATCGTCACGGGGATCAGTTTGGTGAGCGCCATCCTCGTCCTTTGGTGGGCGCGCCGGGTGGGCTTCACGAAGGGAGAGATCGTCTCCTGGGCAATCTCCGTATTCATTTTCGGCCTGCCCGGCTTGATCGCCTTCCGTCTCTCCGCGCACTGGCCTACCCGCGTGCCCTGTCCCGGCTGCTCACGCCGACGACCCATCGCGATCGAGGAATGTCCCGCGTGCCATCAGGCATGGCCGCCTCCAAAAACCAACGGCACGGAAATCTTCGCGGATTCGATTTGTTAAGTCGCTGTTCGCTAAAGCAACTCGGCAAGCGGAAAATGAGGGTTGGATCATGACTCGGAATGTCTGGATAACCAAAGGACTGTAGGGCGCCTGCTTTGGGTGCGGCGGGAAAAGACCGCTCCAAGTCAGTCGTTTCCGGCGTCGCGCAGGACGCCCTACAGTTTTTGCCTTGGTTGGCTATCTTATGCGCTCCAAGGCCCGTTTGCGGCAGGCATGGTGCCGAACCGTCTCATCCTGCCGGGCAACAAACGATGTCGAGACCCGGAAAAGCAGATGGCGGTACCCGCCGCGCGGTGTTGTTGGGTAAGGCGGGGCGGGTCACCGCCTTGGTCGGGCTCATTCGGGTCGGATGTTTTGGTTTTGTCGGAAGAAATTCTCCGGGTCGTAGGTCCGCTTGATCTTCGCCAGGCGCGTATAGTTCGCTCCAAACGCCCATTTCACGCGGTCCGTCTCCTCGGCGGTGAGGAAGTTGGCGTAGGCGCCCCCGTTGGAATACGGTAACGTGGCCATAAACACTTCCCGCGTCCAGGCGATGCATGAAAGGTCATCGCTCCGCGAGGTCCAGCGACCGTGCACGTTCATCATGAAATGAGCGTCGCGATTTCCGTAGGCGGTTGCATTCACCGGCACGCGCCCGGCCTGGCCGCCGAGTTGGGCGATGAAGATCTCGCATTCCGGCGAAGGCAGTTCTCCCGCCAGGTCAACGATCTGGTCGAAGAAGCCGTCCTTCAACTCGGTGAAGTTATGTGACTTCCAGTAATTGCGTGCGCCGGCGGTCAGCATGGGATCGAAGTTCTGCTGCCAGGCAGTGAAGGGCATCATGCCAACGTGCTCGCCCAGGACGGTGCCAAGATTCGAGAGCGGGGCGATGAACTTGCGGCCACTTTCCTCACGACCGAGATAGCAGAGCGCGATGGCGAGGATATCGCGCCCGTGCGCGCCAGGGGGAAGAAAGGGCAGCGGCGGCGCTTTGCGCAGCACGACCCACGCGCTCAGATCCTCGGGAGCGGTGGCGATAAATTCACGATACTTCCGCAGCACTGCGCCGGCTTCGGCGCGGGAGTAAACGATCAACCCGGCGAGCACCTCGGGCCCGACCGGGTGCAGGGCAAATTCGAACTCGGTGACGACGCCGAAATTCCCGCCACCGCCGCGCAAGGCCCAGAACAAGTCCGAATGCGAACCGGCGCCAGCGTGCAGCGTACGACCGTCCGCCGTGACGATCCGCGCGGAAATGAGATTGTCGGAGGTGAGTCCATACTTCCGGCTGAGCCAGCCGAGCCCGCCCCCCAGCGCGAGGCCGGCGATACCCGTCGTGGAATTGATCCCCGTGGGCGTAGCGAGGCCGTGCACTTGGGTGGTGCGATCCACGTCGGCCAGCGTGCAGCCCGGTTGGACCCACGCGCGGCGTCCGCCCGCATCGACCCGTACCGCTTTCATCAGCGAAAGGTCGATCATCAGCCCATCTTCGCAGACGGCGAAACCGGCGATATTGTGGCCGCCGCCCCGGATCGAAACCTTGAGCCGGTTTTCGCGGGCATAGTTCACCGCCTGCACGACGTCGGCCTCGGTCCGGCAACGGACGATCGCGGCGGGCCGACGGTCGATCATGCCGTTCCAGATGGCACGGGCCTCATCGTAGGCGAGGTCTCCGGGGAGGAGCACGTCGCCGCTGAGGTTTTGGTGCAGGGGTTCGAGGTTCTTCAGAGTGGCTGTTGTCATTTCGTTGTCTCCATGTTTGTTCTCTGACACCGGGAGGGCGTCGGGTGCTACACGGTCGCCGACAGCTTGGCCAAAGTCCTTTGCAAGACCTGATTATTTCCTTATCTATAGAGGTTCGCCTCTTTACCGGGCGAAACAATCACCTCATGGTGCACCGCTTCCCATCTTTTGAGATCGACGAGCCCGCGCGTGAGTTGCGGACCGGAAACCGCGTGCTCCCGCTTCAGCCCCGCGTCTTCGACCTGCTGGTCTACCTCGTGAAGAACCGGGAACGGGTCGTCTCGAAAGACGAGTTGCTGGATACGCTCTGGGCGAATGTGATCGTCGCCGACGGCTCGCTGCAACGCGCGATCAGCCTTGCTCGGACGGCGCTGGCCGAAGCAGGTGCCGCCGACATGATCCGCACCTACGCGCGCAAGGGTTACCGCTTTTGCGATGAGCACGCGGATTGCAGCGAGGCGGAAGCCGAGACGGACCATACCACCGGGCGCACTGCTCTGGAGCGGGCGCACGACGCTCGCCGCCGCTTCGATTGGCCGGCGGCCGTCGCGGCGTTTGAGGAAATGGACGAACTCGCGAGTCTCAGTGCGGACGATTTGCATTGCTGGGCGCAAGCCGCGCAGCATGCCGGACAATCGCGCAACGCCATCCCTCCGCTCGAACGCGCCGTCGCGGCCTACACGAAGAGTGGCGACAAGGTGCGCGCCGCGTGGGTGGCCGTTCACCTCGGTCAACTACGCCTCGAATGGCGCGAGCCGATCCTCGCGAATGGCTGGTATCAACGCGCCGCCCGCTTGCTGGAAAATGAACCACCCTGCCGGGAGCAGGGTTACCTCGCGCTGCTCGGTTGCCGGATGGTGTTGTACCAGAACGAACTCGAGAAGGCTCTGAAACTGGCCGAAAACGCGCGCGAAACTGGCGAACGTTTCGAAGACCCCGATCTCGAAAGCCTCGGGCTGGTCTATATTGGCATGGCGCGTCTTTTCCTCGGCCGCATTCACGATGGCCTCGCCGCGATCGACGAGGCCGGCGCCTCGGTGGCGGCGAATGACCTGAGCGCCTGGGCCGGGGGACTGATCTACTGCGGCGCGATCTACTCCTGCATCACGCGGGCCGACTGGCAGCGTGCCGGTCATTGGACGGTGCAATTCACGCGCTGGAGTCGCGACAAAGGCATCACCGCCTACCCGGGGCTATGCCAGATTCATCGCGCGGAATTGCTCTCTGCCCGCGGCGAACTGCGACAGGCGGAAAAGGAAATCCGCGCAACCTGCGAGATGCTCGCCCAGGACGCACCATGGGCCGAAGGCGAAGGCTGGCGCGTGCTCGGCCAGATCCTCCTCGCCAAAGGCGAATTCGAGGAAGCGCGCAAAGCGCTCGCTCATGCCACGGAGCTTGGCTGGGATTCGCAATTCGATCACGCCCTGCTCCGGATGGTCGAGGGTGATGCCCATGGCGCCGCCAGCCTGCTCTCACGCACCCTGGCGGAAAACGCCTGGTCCGTTCGTTCGCGCCGCGGCCGCACGCTGGCCCAGTACTGCATCGCCGCCGCGACCTCGGGACGATTGGACGAAGCGCGCAGCGCCATCGCCGAGCTCGAGCGCGATCCCGATCTCGCCTCGACTGCCGCGCTGCAAGCCTACGCGACCCAAGCTCGCGGCGAACTCGCGCTCGCCGAAGGAAATCGTGCGGAAGGCCTCACCCTGCTGCGCGCCGCCTTGCGCGCCTGGACCGAAGTGGAAGTCCCCATCGCCGCCGCGCACACGCGCATGCGCCTCGCCATGCTCCTCGCAGCGGAGGGTGATCGCGATGCCGCGACGCTGGAGCTCTACGCCGCTCACGCCATCTTTCGTCGCTGCGGCGCCGAAGGTTGGATCGTTCTCTGCGGCAAACTGCAGGCGCACTTGGGACTCGCGCCATCACCGCAACCGGTGGGCTCTTAAGGCCTCCTTCGAATTACCACTTACATTCGAGCGTGACTCGAGGTAAAAAAAGCCGTCGTCCTTGAATACCCCGCAGATATTTTCCGATCCGACCGGTCGCCGAAAGCTGCTCATTGGCCTGCTGGCCACAGTGCTCCTCTTCCTGCTGGTGGTCATCGCCTCGGCGTTCTTCTTCAGCTTGCGCAATCGCACCGGCGGCCGGGCCAACCTCGCCATTCTCGACAGCACGGCGCCAGTAGTGCCCAAGCCGGGGACATCGCCGATCATTTACTCCACGCGGCGCGCACCGGTGAGCAATCAACTGCTCGAGAGTTACCGCCAGGACTCCCTTGAGGCGATCGAGAAAACCGAGAAGCAGCAAACCGCCAAAAAAGCCGGCGCCAGGGCCGCGTCCCCCCCGGAGGTCACACCGCCCACCAGCCAACCCGAACTGCCCAAGATCGTCGTCGGTTTCTACGCCCCATGACAGGAAACCGAGCTCAATTCCCTGCGCAACAACGCCGACCGCATTACGCACGTCATTCCCGACTGGGTGCACCTTTCGGCGGATGGCACCGCGCTCGACCTCACCGACTGGCAGGTGCCTGAAAGTTCGCGCTCCGTGGAGGTCAAGCAGATCGCCCAACAACACGGGCTGCAAATCTGGCCGAGTCTCAACAACTATAGCGATCCGAATTTCGATCCCGTTCGCGCCCACAAGCTCCTGCAAAGCGCGGCGAATCAGGAGAAAGTCGCCGCGGCCCTCCGCGACTGGCTGGTGCAGCAAGGCTACCAGGGATTGAACCTCGACTTCGAAAATTTGCAGGAAGCCGATTACCTCAAGCTCGGCGATTTCGTGAAACTACTCGGCGATACGCTGCACGCCGGGAGGCTCGGCTTGAGCATGGACCTCGAAGCCGAGCGGTTGAAGAGCAAGGCGATGCCAGTCTACGTCAAAGCCAACGACTTCATCGTCCTCATGGCCTACGACGAGCACGACTCCAGCGCCGCGGCGGGGCCGATCGCCTCGGTGGGCTGGGCGTCGAAGCTCCTCCTGGACGCGATCAAGGTCGTCCCGCGCAACAAGCTCGTGCTCGGCATTGGCGCCTATGGCTACGATTGGACGGAAGGGCAGAAGACCGCGGAGGACATCACCTATCACAATGCGCTGTTGCGCGCCCGGGACTACGGCCCGGCGGGACAGGCCGAGCAGGTCATCCGCCTGGATAGCGACAGCCTGAATCCGCGCTTCGAGTATGCCGATGAGAAAGGAGTGAAGCACAAGGTGTGGTTCCTCGACGGCGTCACAGCCTTCAATCAATGGTCGCTCGGCCGCCAGGCCAATGTGCGAGGCGCTGCGCTCTGGCTGCTCGGCTCGGAAGATCCGACAGTCTGGTCGGTGCTCGATCGTCATCTCCTGATGAAGGAAGCGGATGGCCCCGCGCTCGAAAACATCAGCTTTCCCTATGCGGTTGAGTTCACGGGCGAAGGCGAGATTCTTTCCGTGGTCGCGGAGCCCAGTCCCGGCAGTCGCAAGCTGACCTTTGATGAAAAGAGCGGCCTCTGCACCGACGTGCAGTACCAGCATTTCCCCTCGTGCTACGTCATCCAGCGCCGGGGATATCAGCCGAAGAAGCTGGCCATCACTTTCGACGACGGCCCGAGCGCGGAGTTCACGCCGCCGATTCTGCAGGCGCTCCGCGAACAACGAATCCCCGCGACCTTTTTCGTCATCGGCCAGAATGCGGCGACCTATCCGGGACTCGTGCAACAGATCTGGCAGGATGGTCACGAAATCGGCAATCACACCTTCACGCATC
>Ga0068855_100008219_pt1 | contig 12615 bp, 12 predicted proteins | sample KBSCornC52_FD_66592 | JGI IMG/M metagenome (GOLD analysis project Ga0068855, IMG submission 66592) | Corn rhizosphere microbial communities from Kellogg Biological Station, Michigan, USA - KBS Corn C5-2 | ecosystem: Host-associated > Plants > Roots > Rhizosphere > Soil ...
CGTGACACTCGGTCATGTCGCTTCCGTGCGTTCGCGCGGCGGTCGCGGTGAGCCCTCTTCCCGGCGCCGGATGATGTGATATTTTGGGCGCTTGGACGGAGTCAGGATATTCGGGGAGCAGCACAAGGCCCGCAAGGAGTATGTGCGCGGCACCCATCGTTCCCGATCGCCGCGCGAAACGGTCTCCGAGTATCGAAAGTTGATGCCGCGAGTGGGAATGACCCGGCTGGCGAACGTCACCGGGCTCGATTGCATAGGCGTCCCGGTCTATGTTGCCATCCGCCCCAACTCGCGCTCCCTGTCGACCAGCCAGGGTAAGGGATTGGACCACGACGCCGCCAAGGCGTCAGCCTTGATGGAAAGCATCGAGACCTGGCACGCGGAGACGATGATCAACCCGGTGCGCTGGGATTCGTACCAGGCGCTGGCCCGGGCGGCCGCCGCGGGTGCGGACGCCGTCGTCGATCCTCAGGAGCTGGCCCACATGAGGCGGCCGCGTCCGGAGGTGCCGGGGCCCTGGGTGCAGGGGTTCGACCTCATCGGGGAACGCCCGTGCTGGGTGCCGCTCGACGCCGTCACGCTGAACTGGGTGGCCGCGCCGGAACGCGGCACCGAGCTGTTCAGGAGCACCAACGGGCTCGCGTCGGGCAATCATCTGCTGGAGGCGGTGGTCCACGGCATCTGCGAGATCATCGAACGAGACGCCGAGGCGATCTGGCGGCTGGGCACCAGCGACCTGCGCCAGCTGGATCTGAAGAGCCTCACGGACGGCTACTGCCGAGAGGTGATCGATCGCGTCGCCCGCGCCGGCGTCATGACGGTCGCCTGGGACTTGACCACCGACGTTGGCATACCGGTCTACGGCGCCGCGATCCTGGAACGGCCCGATCCCGGCCAGATGAGGTCGATGGGGGTCCACTACGGGTTCGGTTGCCACCTGGCGCCCGAGATCGCGCTCTCGCGCGCGTTGACCGAGGCCGTCCAGACGCGCCTCACGTACATCTCGGGCAGCCGCGACGACATGTTTCGACAGGACTACCAGCGCAACCGCGATCCGGAGCTGCTCGCGGCGATCTACGAAGATGTGATGGCGACACCGTCGACGACTCGGCTCGACGAGCGGACGTCGCTGGCGGGCGAGACCTTCGAGGACGATGTGCGGCGCCTGCTCGCGGCGGTGCAGGCGGTCGGCGTGCGACAGGTGGTCGTCGTGGATCTGCGGCGGTCGGACATCGGCCTGCCGGTGGTCAAGGTCGTCATCCCCGGCCTGGAGGGGCCGGGCGGGCACCTTCCTGGCAAGCGCGCGCTCGGCATGATGAGCGCCGCCGCCGCGGAAGCTCCGCAGGAGGGCGCGCCATGAGCGAGGCCGCGCCGCCGGCGCCCGGCGCCGCCGAGCGCGCGAGCAAGCCGTATGTCTTCCTCGGGCCCAGCCTGCCCCTCGGCGAGGCGCAGCGAATCCTCGAGGCCGTCTACCTCCCGCCTGTCTCGATGGGCGACATCTATCGCCTGATGGAACGGCGTCCGAGCGTCATCGCGATCATCGACGGTCTGTTCGAGCAGACACCGGCGGTGTGGCACAAGGAGATTCTCTACGCGCTGTCGCAGGGCGTTCGCGTCCTCGGGGCCTCGAGCATGGGCGCCCTGCGCGCGGCCGAGCTGGCCGCGTTCGGGATGGAAGGCGTCGGGCAGGTCTTCGAGGCGTTCCACCGCGGCGAGCTCGAGGACGACGACGAAGTGGCGGTGGCGCACGCGCCAGCGGCGGACGGCTTCCGGAGCCTTTCGGACGCGATGGTCAACCTGCGCGAGGGTCTGCGCCAGGCGCGCGAGGCGGGGCGGATCAGCAGCACGACGCATGCTCGCCTGCTGGCCGCCGGCAAGAGCCTGTACTACCCGGATCGTTCCTGGCGGCGGTTGTTCACCGCCGCCGCGGGCCTCGGAATCCCAGAAGTCGAGCTGCAAGCGTTGCGTGAGCAGATCGCGCGTGGCCAGCCCGACGTGAAGCGGAGTGACGCCGTCCAGTTGTTGCAACGGCTGGCCGCCGAGCAGGCCCTTGGGCCGGCGGGCCCGGTCGCGGCCGCGCCCGCCAGCTTCGACTTCGAGCCGACCTATTTCTGGGACCAGATGATCCTGCACGAGAGCTCTGCTGCCGATCCCGACACGACGGCGCAGGCCCATCGGACGGACGGCGCCGGGGCCGATCGCCACCAGGTCACGTCGGCGGCGCTTCAGCGCCACCTTCGGGTGGACCAGTCTCGGGCACGTGAGGCGCTCGACACGGCGTTGCTGCTGTTCCTGGCAGACGAGCAGGCGATGCGCCGCGGAATCGACGCGCCGGGCGCGCCCGGTTCAGGTGATCGACCGCCGCCGGCTCCGCGCAGCCGCGAGCACCTTTCGTCCCGAAGCCTGGCGGATCTCGAACGCGGCGAGCGCGCGATTGAGGGCCTCTTGTCGGCGCTCCCCGACCAGATCAACCAGCGGCTGCCGGCCGCGCTGGCTCGGCTGGGCCGCCTGGAGCCGACCCTGATCGATGTGCGGCGGAAGCAGGCGATCCTTCACTCGCTGGGGCTGCGCGCGGCGGCGCCCATCGACGCCGGGATCGCCATGGAAGACCTGTTCACCTGGTACCAGCGCCGCTTCGGGCCGCTCGGCGGGACGCCCGACGAGCGGGCGCAGGCCCTGGGGTTTGCGTCGGTCGAGGAGTTCACGAGCGAGATCGTGCTCGAGTATCTGCTCGAGCGCGGCCGAGAGCCCTGAGCGGCCCGTCGGAGCCGGTCGAGCACGAAGAAGTCAGGGGAGCGGTGAGCGCCCGGTTGGCCGTGTGCCGGTAGACGTAGGCCATCGCCAGCAGGGAGGCCAGGGTCAGGGCGCGGAGGAGGCGGATGCGGCGGCTGCGGCGCCGCAGGCGTTCGTAGTGGGCGTGCGCGTCGGGGAGCGGCAGCTTTCCGAGCACGATCTCGTGTTGCCGTCGCTCGAGCGCGTCGCCGGCTCGCTCGCCGACGATGAGAACCAAGATGACGATGACCAAAGTCGCCGACATTTGCCCGGTCCCTCGTCAGCGGCCGCGGACCATGTACACCACGGCCGCGATCGCGCCGGCGACGAAGAGGGCCGTCACCACCGGCAGGACGCGATCCGAACGGGCCTGGGTCGCCTGGAGGTATCGCAAACCCTCAGGCCCGGTCAGGCGCTCGACGATCCGCAGCCGCGTCCGCTCGCGAAGATATCGCCCGCCCACGATCACCACCGCGAGGGCCACGACAGCCAACCTGAGTGAGCGCATACCACCTGACTAGCACAGCGCCGGAGTCGCCGAGCAAATGGACCATCGGATGACCACCTGCGCGTCGAGTGAAGGTGGGTCATGATGCCCGCATGACACACGAGCGAAGGAACCGGCCATGAGCGCCACGCAGAGTCCGAGCGGCGAAGGTGGGGCGGCGGTCGGGACACCTCCCGGCGCCGAGCCGTATCCGGCGGAGCTGGGGGCGCGCTTGACCGAGGGGCTCGGGGCGCGCGGGCCGGGCTACGTGCCACGCACCCACCATCTGGTCGCGGGGGAGGGGGCGCGGCCGCGGTTCACGAATCGGCTGATCCTGGAGACGAGCCCGTACCTGCTGCAGCACGCGCACAACCCGGTCAACTGGTTCTCGTGGGGGGACGAGGCGTTCGCGGAGGCGCGGCGGTTGGCGCGGCCGGTGTTCCTGTCCATCGGGTACTCGACCTGTCACTGGTGCCACGTGATGGAGGAGGAGTCGTTCGAGGACCTGGAGATCGCGACCTTCCTGAACACGCACTACGTCGCGGTGAAGGTCGATCGCGAGGAGCGTCCCGACGTCGACGCTGTGTACATGAGCGCGGTGCAGCGGCTGACCGGCTCGGGCGGCTGGCCCATGAGCGTGTGGCTCGACGCCGACCGGCGGCCGTTCTTCGGGGGCACGTACTTGCCGCCGCGCGACGGTGCGCGGGGGACGCGACACGGCTTCCTGACGATCCTCGGCGAGCTGGTCCGCACGTTTCACCGCGAGCCGGAGCGCGTGGCGCAGGCGACGGCGGCGCTGGTGGCGATCGTGCGCGAGGACATGGAGGGCAAGGAGGGCAAGGGGGGAGACAGCGGCGAGGACGGCGCGAGCGCTGAGGGCGGACCGAGCGAAGGCGCGCGGGCGGCGCCCGACCTGCGCACCATCGACGCGACGGTCGACTTCTTCAAGCGGTCGTTCGACCGCGCGAACGGCGGCGTCCGGCGGGCGCCGAAGTTCCCGTCGAACGTGCCGATTCGCCTGCTGCTGCGGCACCACGCGCGGACGGGCGATGCCGAATCGCTGCAGATGGCGCTGGTCACGCTGGAGAAGATGGCGGGCGGCGGGATGTACGACCAGCTGGGCGGCGGCTTTCACCGCTACTCGACGGACGCCGAGTGGCTGGTGCCGCACTTCGAGAAGATGCTCTACGACAACGCGCTCCTCGTGGTGGCGTACGCGGAGGCGCACCAGCTCACGGGGCGCGAGGACCTGGCGCGTGTGGCGCGAGAGACGTGTGACTACGTGCTGCGCGAGATGACCGACGCGAGCGGCGGGTTCTACTCGGCGACCGACGCCGACTCGGAGGGGGAGGAGGAGCACTTCTTCGTGTGGACGGAGGCGGAGATCCGGAGCGTGCTCGGCGAGGGCCCGGTCACCGAGGCGTTCCTGCGCCACTACGACGTCCGGCCGCGCGGCAACTGGGAGGGGCACACGATCCTCAACGTGCCCCAGCCCGACGAGGAGATGTGGCGCGAGCTGGCGGACGCGCGCGCCAAGCTGTACGCGGTGCGGGCGCGCCGCCCGCCGCCGCTGCGCGACGACAAGATCCTCACCGCGTGGAACGGCCTCATGATCTCGGGCCTGGCGGTGGCGGGACGCGTGCTGGACGAGCCCCGCTACGTCGCGGCGGCGGCGCGGGCCGCCGCCTTCGCGCTCGAGCAGCTGCGCGGGCCGGACGGGGCGCTCCAGCGGAGCTTCAAGGACGGGCGCGCCCGCCACCGCGGCTACCTCGACGACCACGCGTTCTTGGCCGCCGGGCTCCTCGACCTCTACGAGGCGACGTTCGAGGCGCGGTGGATGGAGGCGGCGGTCGCCCTGGCGGACGAGACCGAGCGCGCCTTCGCCGATCCGGCAGGCGGCTGGTACATGACCAGCTCGGATCACGAGGCGTTGATCGCCCGCGAGCGCCCGGCCTACGACGGGGCCGAGCCGTCGGGCACGTCAGTCGCCCTGATGAACGCCGCGCGGCTGGCGGCGTATACCGACGGGGGACGCTGGCGCACCGTCGCCGAGCGCGCCGTCGCGGCGCACGCGCGCACGCTGGTGGAACGCCCCGTCGCCATGACCGAGGCCTTGCTCGCGGTCGACTTCCTGCGCGGAGATCCGCGCGAGGTGGTCGTCGTGTGGGGCGAGGCGCCCGAGCGCGCCGCCGCCGCCGAATCTCTGCGCACGGCCCTCCGCCGCACGTTCGTCCCGGCCCGCGTCCTGGCCTGCGGATCGGAGTCGGCCGTCGCCGCGCTCGGCCGGATCGTGCCCTTCGCACGCGACAAGCCCGCCGTCGGCGGCGACGCCACCGCCTACGTCTGTCGCCAGGGCCGCTGCGAGCTGCCGGTGAAAGACGCCGCGGCGCTCGTGGCTCAACTCGGCGCCAGGACCTGAGCCCCGTTCCGATGCATGAGCTCGAGGCGCCCCCGCGCTCGGTTCTCGCCTCCGTGGCCCTCGCTCTGGTGACGGTCTTCACCCTGACCTGCGATGGTTGCCCCACCGCCCGACGCGGGGTCATCCCCATGTGTGGTGTCTGCGGCCGTTCGAACGACTGTCGGTCGGGCCTGACCTGCGTGAATGGCACGTGTGAGACCACGCCGCCTTCCTGTCACGTCAAGATTGGTCTGTGACGCGCCCAGGGGCGAGCGCCATGTTTCTGGTCCGGGGCGCGGCGCGGGCGGCGGCCGGCATCACGCAGCGGCCGGCGCGACAGGCGACCAGCGGCGATGCACGAAGCTGCCTGGTTCTTCCGGGCTCGGGTACTTGCCTCTCAGAGCGATCGTTCCGACGCGAGTCGCGTCGGCGAGATTGCCCGAGGAACGTGAGGACCCCTACCGATGTCGAACGCACGTACGAAGGATTGTGGAGCCTGTCTGAGCCGCCGCGGCATGCTGAGAACGGGGATGACTGGCGCGGCGTTGTCCCTCCTTCCGCTCGGATGCGCGAGTCAGGCAACGCCGCCGGACGGACCGATTGCGGCGGGAAATGTCGCGAACACGCCGGTCGGATCGCTCAGGGTCGTGAATGGAAACGCGGTCCTCGGGCGCGACGCGGACGGGCTCTATGCGATGTCGAACCTGTGCACACACGAGGGCTGCGCCATGGAGGTCTCGGGCACCGGTAGCTCGGAGGGGCTGATCTGCAACTGTCACGGCTCGACCTTCGACGCGAATGGAGGGGTGACGCGCGGCCCGGCCCGCGCGGCGCTCGCGCACTACAAGGTCGACCTGACAGCTGACGGCTCCATCACGATCCAGGGGGCCGAGACCGTCGCCAGCACGGCCCGAACGCCGGTCGGGTAGAGTCCCGCAGGGACGCCGCGGTGGCCGTCACCGGATGGATCATCGGCTTGACAGGGTCGCACCGACCGTGGGGTCATATCTGGCATGGCCGGATACTCGGGGACGCCGCTGCCGCAGAAGCTGGGGATCAAGGCGGGGGCGCGCGTGGGCCTGTCGAAGGCGCCGCCCGAGCTTCGTGCCGCGCTGGGCGCGTTGCCCGACGGGGTGGTCGTGGAAGACGCGGGGGCGAAGGGCGGCGCGCGCAGCTATGACGTGGTGGTCGCCTTCGTGACCGCGGCCGACGAGCTGGCCGGAGCGTTCGCGCGGCTTCGCAAGCGGCTCGATCCGGCAGGCGGGCTGTGGATCGGCTGGCCCAAGAAGAAGAACGCCGCCGGGATCTCGACGGATGTCACGGAGAACGTCGTCCGCGACGTCGGGCTGGCGACGGGCCTCGTCGACAACAAGGTCTGCGCCATCGACGACACCTGGTCGGGCCTGCGCTTCGTCGTGCGCCTGGCCGACCGCCCGGCGTCGCGCGCCCGCTGACGATTACCTGGTCTTGATGTCGCGGTAGGCCGCTTCGATGAGCCCGGCGAGAGCCGCGGCGTCGAGGTCTCGTCCGGGCCGGACCTTCACATGTCGCCCGCGCTTGCCGGCGCCCTCGAGGAGTCCGGCCGGATCGGGGAGGAGCGCGCCGAAGAAGAAGTACACGCTGACATGCGCGCGGTACGACCCCACATGGGCAAAGGCCGCCTCCCGGGCGCAGGCCGTGGGGCAACCGTCGTGCATCAGCTCGCGCACGTCGTCGCCGCAATCCCGGAGGCGGGCGAACCAGAACCGTGCCAGCCGCCCCAGCTCATCCGTCCGCTTGTTCAGCCAGGCCTCGACGGCCGGGTCGCGCCTCAGGGCCGATGGGAAGAGGAAGAGATCGCTCACGACGGCCTGGCGCGCTGGGGCGTCACGTTCACCCCAGCTCCTTCTCCAGTCGCTTGACCACCGTGCGCGCCACGGCCACGCGCGCGAAGTTCTTGTCGTTGGCCGGCACGACGATCCAGGGGGCGTGGCCCGTGCTGGTGCGGTCGATCATGTCGACGGCGGCGTTCTGGTACTGGGGCCACTTGCCGCGGTTGCGCCAGTCGTCTGACGTGATCTTGAAGCGCTTGTGCTCGACCTGCTCGCGGCTCTTGAACCGGCGCAGCTGCTCGTCCTCGGTGATCTGGAGCCAGAACTTCAGCACGATCACGCCGGCCGTCACCAGCTCGTTCTCGAAGTCGTTGATCTCGGCGTAAGCGCGCAGCCAGTCCTCCTCCTTGCAAAGCCCCTCGACGCGCTCGACGAGCACGCGCCCGTACCACGATCGATCGAAGATCGTGACCTGCCCGAGGCGCGGCAGCTGACGCCAGAAGCGCCACAGGTAGGGGTGCGCGCGCTCCTCCTCGCTGGGGGCGGCGACGGGGACGACCTGAAACCGGCGCGGATCCAGCGCGGCGGTCAGGCGGCGGATCGAGCCGCCCTTGCCGGCCGCGTCCATCCCCTCGAAGGCCAGCACCAGCGAGCGCCGCGCGAAGCGCTTGTGGCGGGCCAGCTCGGACAGGCGCCCCTGCCACTTGGCGAGCTGCAGCTCGTATTTCTTCTCGGGCAGGCGCTGGTCCATATCCAGCGCCGAGAGCACGTTCCGATCGTCGGCGGGGCGCGGGACGGGCGGCGCCGTGGTGGCGTGCGGGCGGCCGTGCTTCTGGGCGAGGCGCTCCTCCAGCGCGAGGAGCAACTCCGTGCCGACGCGCAGGTGGCGATAGCGGTCGTCGGTGCCGTCGACGATGCTCCAGGGCGCCCACGCCGTGTTCGTCAGGCGCAGCACGTGCCCGGCCACCCGCTGGAGGTCGTCGTACGTGCGCGTGCGCTCCCACGACTCCTTCGTCACGCGCCAGGCGGTGCGGGGATCGGACTCGAGCTGGCGCAGCCGCCGCCGCTGGCCTTCACGCGTCAGGTGCAGCCAGAACTTCAGCAAGAGCGCGCCCTCGTTGACGAGCATGGCCTCGAAGCGGTTGATCTCGTCGAGGCGCTTGTCGAGCTTGCCGCGCGAGATCTTCCCTTCGATGCGGCGGGCGATGGGGGTCGAGTACCACGAGCCGGCGAAGGCGCCCGTGCGCCCGTGCGGCGGCAGGGCGCGCCAGTAGCGCCACATATACGGGCGCTCACGCTCCTCGTCGGTGGGCGCGGCGAAGGCGAGGGTGGTCAGGTAGCGCGCGTCCATCCATTCGTAGAGCTGGGCCAGCGTCTCGCTCTTGCCGGCGCCGTCCACGCCCGAGATGAGCAAGAGGACGGGGAAGCGCGCCTGGGCTCGCAAGGCGCGCTGAGCCTCGAGCAGCTTCGCGCGGAGCTTCTCCTCTTCCTTCTGGAAGGTCTCCTTGTCGACGGCGTGCCCCACCTCGGCCGATTCGAACATGGACGCGAATCGTAGCGCGGTCCCGGTCGGATGGCCTCCGCCTGCGCGGCGTGGCGGCGAGGCCGATTTGAAAGGTCGGTCGGTGGGTGACACACTCTCAGGCGGACCGGGATAGATGAACGGACGGCGGCTCACCCTCTGGCGCAGGATCGTGGCGTTCGCGCCCGCGTTGCTGCTGGTGGTGTGCTTGCCGGGGCAGATGATGTTGCGCTGCCGGCTGGACGGGACGTTGCGGGCGGCGTGCTGCTGCCCGCAGGCGGCGGCGGAGGCGGGAGCTCAGGGAGAGGGCGGGGCGTCCGCGCCCAGCCGGCTCACGTCGCAGGGCTGCTGCGAGCGCACGGTGATCGAAGGACGTCGGCCTGCGGCGGAGGCGGCGCGGCCGCACGAAATGGCGGATGCCGCGTGGGCGGCGGCCGTGGACGCGTCGTGGGTGACGGTGCTGGACCCGGCGCCGCGACGGCCGTCGGCGGATCGCGCCGGCCAACGCTATCGTCCTCCGCGCGAAGGTCCGCGGCTGATCGTGCTGAAGCAGTCGTTCTTGATCTGAGGGCTCTCGGTCGGCGGGTCGGCCCGCGCGCCGGTGCGAGCTTCATCGGGCGCCGCGCCCCCTCTCCCTAACCCTCTCCCCGCTTCGCGGGGCGAGGGGATGGACCAGGGGCGTAGAGAGGCGCGCTGACTGCCGAGAGGGCCCGTTGCGTCACTCCAGCGGTTGCCCTCGTCCCTTGAGCTCCTGCCCCCTCGCCCCGCGCAGCGGGGAGAGGGTGGGGGAGAGGGGCCGCGGCGCCCGCCAGAATCGTTCCCTTCCATTCCTTGGCAAGCGCTCTTCACCCAGCGCGGCCCGATCCTTCCGATCTCCATTCCCGGGAGTCTTCGCTCATGAAGTTGCTCGCCTCCTCGTCCTGCCTCGCGCTCTCCCTTCTCCTCACCCTCCTCCTCGCGCCCGCGGTCGCCGTCGCCGCGGAGGCCGTGCCCCTCACGTCCGACGACACCGAGCTCGCGCGCAGCGTCCGCGTCGAAACCGTCCTTCGGATCGCGCTCGCGCGAAACCCGGCGCTGGCCGAGCAGCGGGCCCGGGCCCGCGCCGCCGTCGCGCGCGGACGAGCGGCGTCGCGGCTGCCGGATCTCGAGGCCAAGTACGAGCAGTGGGGCGTGCCGCTGGCCCGTCCGGCGGCGCTCGATCAGGCCAACACCCTGATGGTCGGCGTACGCCAATCCCTGCCGCCGTGGGGGGCCCTCGCCGCGCGCGAGCGCGCCGCGGCCGAGGAGGCCGCGAGCGCCGACGGCATGACCCAGGTTCGCCGCCAGGAGATCGCCGTCCAGGTCCGGCGCGCGTTCGCCGCCTACTACGGCGCGGACCAGGAGCTGCGCTTGCACCTGGAGCACGTGGGCCTGATGTCGCGGGTCCTCGAGCTCGGGCGCCTCAACCAGCGCACGGGGCACGGCACCTTGACCGACGTCCTGCGCCTGGAGCTCGAGCTCACGCGCCTGCACACGGAGGTCGCCCGTCTCGAGCAGCAACAACGGTCCGCCCGCGCGCTGCTGAACACGCTGATGGATCGCGCGCCCGACGCCGCGCTCGGCCCGCCCGAGGAGCTCGCGGTCGTCGCTCCGGCCCGCCTCGACCTGGCCACCCTCGAGCGCGACCTCGATGGAAACCGCCCGGAGATCGCCGCCGCGACGCACGCCGTACGGCGCGGAGAAGCGCTGCGGGACGACGCCCGCGCGGGCGCGCGCTTCCCGAACGTGATGGTCGGCCTCGACTACTGGTACATGCCGGCCTTCCCCGATTTCCACCACGCCTACGGCGCGATGGTGGGCATCAACCTGCCGTGGCTGTCGCCGCGCCACCGCGACGAGGAGCGCGAGGCGGAGGCGATGGTCGAGGCGGAGCGGCACGCGCTGGCCGCCACCCGGAACACCGTCCGCTACGAGCTGCGCGACGCCGCCGCGCGCGTCGAGTCGGCGCGCCAGTCGTTCACGATCGTCGACCAGGATCTCCTCGCGCAGGCGAAGCGGAGCGTCGACGCGACCCAGTCGGCCTATGCCGCTGGCCAGGGCGACGCCGCGGGCTTGCTCGACGCGCTCCGGACGTACTTGCAGGTGCGGATCGAGCGCGTTCACGCGCTGACCGATCTGGCCTCCAGCCAGGCGGACCTGCAGCGGGCGGCCGGCACGCTGGCCGCGGGCGCCATCGGCGAGAAGGGAGCGCGACCGTGAGCGGCGCCCCTCCGGGAGATCCCCCGCGCGGGGTGGCGGTGATGTCGGTCGTCCGCTGGGTGCTCGTTGGCCTCGTGGCGATCGCCGCGACGACCTCGATCGTCAGCTACCTTCGCGCCCGGCGCGGGACACCCGCGGGGCAGGGGGGACACGAGCCCGCGGGTGATGCTCGTCTCGCCGCCAGCGACGGAGGTGGGGGCGCCGCGCGCCGGTCCGCGCCGCTCTACTACTGTCCGATGCACGTGTCCGTCGTCCAGGACCACCCCGGCGAATGCCCGATCTGCAGCATGACGCTGGTCCCGAAGCCCGACGGCCCGGCCGCGCCCGTGCCGGGCGGCCCCAGCCCACTCCCCGGTCTGGCCGAGGTCGACCTCTCTCCCGACCGGATCCAGCTCAGCGGCATGCGAACCGCGACGGTGGCGCGTGAGGCGCTCGGTGTCGAGTTGCGCGCCGTCGGGGTCGTCGTCCCCAGCGAACGGGGCCTGGCCCAGGTGAGCCCGCGTTTCGCCGGGTGGATCCAGCAGCTCCTGGTGTCGGAGACGGGCGCCCGCGTCCGGCGCGGCCAGACGCTGGCGCTGGTCTACAGCCCCGAGGTCCTCCGGGCCCAGGAAGAGCTGCTGGTCGCGCGCGGCTGGAGCGCGAGCGCCCGTGATCGCGCCAGCACCGGCACCGCCGCCCCTTCGGTCACGGCGCCCGCGGCGGGCCTCGACGCCGACGCCCGCCGCCGGCTCGAGCTGCTCGGCGTCGCCTCCTCGGAGATCGACGAGGTCCTGCGCCGGGGCAAGGCGCTCGACGCGATCCCCGTCCGCTCGCCGGTGGACGGCACCGTGGTCGCCAAGGCCGCCGTGGCGGGCGGCGCCGTCCAGCCGGGGACCGTGCTGTTCGAGGTGGCGGATCTCTCGCTGGTCTGGGTCACCGTCGAGATCCCCGAGCAGGACCTCGGGCGGATTCACGTCGGACAGAAGGCCCACTTCGAGCTCACCGCGTTCCCGGGCGAGGCGCACGACGGGAAGGTTCAGCTCATCTCGCCCGTGCTGGACTCGTCGGCCCGCACGTTGCGCGTCCGGATCGAGCTGCGCAACCGCATCGATCGGGACGGACCGCGCCTGCGGCCCGGGATGTCTGGAACAGTTCGCTTCGATGCGCCGGCGCGCTCGGCCGATGCTGCCGCCCCGCCTGCGCTGGTCGTGCCGGCGGAGGCCGTCGTCGACACCGGACGGGCGCGCTACGTCTTCGTCGCCAAGCCGGGCGGCCACTTCGAGCCCCGCCCCGTGAAGGTGGGCGCCCGCGCCGGCGATCGCGTCGAGGTCCTGAGCGGCCTCGCCGAGGGAGAGACGGTCGTGACCACCGGCAACTTCCTCCTCGACTCGGAGAGCCGCCTGCGCGC
>Ga0068855_100008223_pt1 | contig 12612 bp, 6 predicted proteins | sample KBSCornC52_FD_66592 | JGI IMG/M metagenome (GOLD analysis project Ga0068855, IMG submission 66592) | Corn rhizosphere microbial communities from Kellogg Biological Station, Michigan, USA - KBS Corn C5-2 | ecosystem: Host-associated > Plants > Roots > Rhizosphere > Soil ...
AGGCCTAAATCTACCTAATTAGTTTATCCTAATATAAACATGAATTTAAATTTTTGATATAAAATATAAAATATAACAAGTTCCTTTTTAATCGTAAGATTTTAAAGCAAATAAGGTGAATTGCAAGGATACCTTTTAATAAGGCAATTTGCAGCGAAACGTATATTATTATTTTATATACGAACGTTCAACAACTAATCAGTGAGTTAGCTTATAGCTTATAGCTTATAGCGAGGCCAAACAATATTCTGAACACGAGCGCCTTACAGCCTTTTTTTTTAAACCCCTTTGTGCAGGTAGGGCAAAATTAAAGTATTATTTTCCCATCAAAAAAGGTTGATGACATAGTTTAATCTTATTAGTAATAATAAGAAGTTAAAGTAAATCTTTAATTATAATAATAATATTGTTTGAGGAGGGTTCAGTGTGGGAAATGCAACTTTAAATAGATTTTTCTCTTTACACTACCTATTACCCTTTGTATTAGCAGCCTTAGCTGTAGTACATATGTTAACTCTACATACTCACGGATCATCAAATCCTTTAGGAGTTTCAAGTAATGTTGATAAAATAGCAATGCATCCTTATTTTATATTTAAAGATCTTGTTACAATTTATCTTTTCTTACTTGTATTATCAATTATCGTAACGCAATATCCTAACTTAATGGGTCATAGCGATAACTATCTTCCTGCTGATCCAATGGTTACCCCAGCCTCTATTGTGCCCGAATGATACTTACTACCATTCTATGCGATTTTAAGAAGTATACCCAATAAACTTTTTGGGGTTATTGCTATGTTTGCAGCCTTATTAATTTATTTAGTAATGCCAATTGCTGATACTTCTAGAATTAGAGGTAACCAATTCAGACCTTTAAATAAATTCTTCTTCTGAGTATTAGTAGTAACTTTTGGAATTTTGTTTTGAATAGGATCTCAACACCCTGTTGAACCATTCGTTACAATTGGACAAGTTGCTACAGCATTGTACTTTTCTTGATTTATTATTATTACACCACTAGTTGGTCTTATCGAAAATAGCTTATTTGATATTGCTCTACTGGCCAAAGAAGGTAATAAATAATAAGTTTAAGGCGATCAACAATACTTTGAACAACTACTAAAACAAAAATTGTTGTTACCCTTTGCCCACCCTTTGTTGCGTTAGCAAGCTATTGTTAATATAATTAGGCGTAGTGAGTGCATCGGGTAGGGGCTTAAATTAGTTTCAAACTAATTTTTAAACTAATTTAAAAGTTAAAGCTTTTTATTAGCTTTTCTAATGTGCAAACCTTTTTTGTAGGGTAGCGCAGCTAATAGCTAATCCAAATAATTAACCAGCAAGCCCTTTGTGTGTAGCTTTTTAAAAACCACCCTTTAAAAAAAAACGAATCCTTCTTACCTTCTTACCTTCTTACCTTCTTACCTTCTTACCTTCTTACCGTCTTAACCCACTTTTCTTTTGCTCTTTAATAGCGCAACCATTGCCTGGGTAACCTGCCCTTTGTGGCGCTAGCACCCTCCTTTAAGTGGGTTAGGAGCAGGGCTCCGGCAGTAGGTGGTAAGGTTTGTGAGAGCCGTTGCCGGTTAGAAAATTTATGTTGTACCCTAATTTTTCACCTTATTTAGCCGATTACAAAAAAGCAGGCCTTTTCTCTACTGTACCTTTGCACTGCCTGACTGCTTACCACTTTGCTGTTTTTATATATTAAAACGTTAGAAGGCTACGGTTGGAATTTTAGCCCTTAAAATACAAATTGTTCTAGCGCTGCTCTCAGCGTATTTGAGCAAGTTGAATGTTCTATTTTAATAAGTTCAATAATATTGGAAATTAACAAACAAACATTGTTTTAATAAATGTTATTTCTAAGTTATTACTAGTTTTAGCTCAATATTAATAAATTATTATTATTACTCTGCTGCTAACCCTCCCTAAATGGGCTGGCGATAGTAAAACGCAGGCCCTTTGCTAGCTAGTTGCGTTCGCACCCTTGTTTGCCTATGAGTTTTAGCTCAGAAAAAGCAAAGCGAGTCTAACGATAGTATCGGCTTGCACTATAAAAGGAGTTATTATAATATTTAATTGAGTAAAGTCTTATTAATATGTTTAATATTAATATGAGTTATTTTTTGATGATACAAAAACTTAGCATTGCTTGCAACAAAGGGCCGGCGTTTCTTTATTGCGGGTACAAAAAAAAAAAGCTGTAATAATAGTTTTATTACGTTTTTACCTTTGCTATTAAGGCTGTTCTTTCTAACAAGGGGCGGCTTTTGCTTAGGCAGCAAAGGGACGGTTAAATAAAAACGTTAGGCAACGACTCTGTTATTATGTGTTCAAAAAATGTATTAATCTTACTAATTTAGTTAAATCTTTTTGTGAAGGTTTATTGATTTTACGATTAATAAATTAAACGTCTTGTTTTAACTAATTAATTTTTATTTAAAATGATTAATTTTAATAATCAAATTGCTTCACAAAGAGGCAAATTCCAGGCTTTCCCTTTTCATTTAGTTTCACCTAGTCCTTGACCATTGGCTACTAGTTTCACTTTATTAACCATGGCTTTAGGAGCTGTTGCTTACTTCCAAGGCTTCCCCTTTGGTGGAGAGCTGCTTTTGTTAGGATTTATTCTGACAACTAGTGTTATGATATTATGATTTAAAGATATTGTTGTTGAAGCTACCTATTTGGGTGATCATACTTCTCAAGTTCAAGCCGGTATTAGCTTAGGTTTTATTCTATTTGTTTTAAGCGAGGTTATGGCATTCTTATCAGTATTTTGAAGTTTCTTTCATTCTAGTTTAGCTCCGACTATCGAAATAGGTGGTTCTTGACCTCAACTTTAATTTTAATTTGTATAAATTAATTCTTAGAGGGGGCCTTCTTTTTTGCCTATTTAAAGTATACTATTTTTAATTAGATTACGTAGATTAGAAAAGTATCTTGCATAAAGTTATTTAATTATTATCTTTTGATTAGTTTAAGCAAAGTATAATTTAAAAAAATAAAAAGAATAAATAAAACTATATGCTAAAAAGTTAGATTATACCATATAATATATTAACCTTTTCTATTACCCCCTTCTGCTCCTGCCTTTGTTCCTTTGTTCCTTTGTTCCTTTGTTCGTACGGCAAAAGGCAAGCCATCGGTTTTGTTTTTGCTAGCGCCCAAGTTTTGCATTGCTAACCCCCGTTATAGGGGTTAGTAAAGAAGGAGCAAAAAAATAATTGTTATTACGTATTCTTTCAATTAGCAAAAATTTGTGTTTTTTCTTGCCTTGTTCTACCTATTACCCGGCTCTTTACTCTTTTTTTTTATATAAAAAAAAAGAGTAAAAGGCCAGCCCATATATGCTGCTAGCGCCTTCGTTAGAAGGCGGCCTTTGACAGGCTAGAGGGTAAAGGTTAAACAAAAATAAGCAATTATTATTTACTATTGTATAATTTTAATGTTTAAAATCCTGGCAAAGACAGGTTAACAAATTTTTCAACGAGTTTATGTTTTATTCTTATTAAAAGTTTAAGAGATAACTTTTGTAAGAAAAGACGAATTCTAAAATAATTTAATCATAAAACAATGCTTTTAATTTTTAATTGTTATTATTAATCTTAAACCATTTTTATAATTATAAGACAATTATTTTTATATGATTAAAATTATTTTGCCTGTTGGTATTGAATCTGTTGATCCATTTGCAATCCCACTCTTAAATACTATTTTACTTTTATCAAGTGGTGCATTTGTTACTTGAGGTCATCATGCTTTAATTAAAGGAGATCGATTTGGTGCTATCGTTGGTACATTTATTACTATTGTATTGGCAACTATATTTACAGGTTTACAAGCCTTTGAATATATGGAAGCGCCCTTCTCATTTGCTGATTCAGTATTTGGGACTGTCTTTTATGCTTCAACAGGTCTACATGGTTTAAAAGGCCTTTAGCAAGTCTTACAAAGCCTAAAGTAGTCAAACTCCGGGTAATACATAAAGTCTTAACTACTAATTTGTTAATCCAAAAGGATAAGGACAAAGGCCTCTTTAATTCAGAGGGTAAAGTAACAAGGTTAAGAATTCTAGGAAACTAGGAATTGTTTTTCGCGGATCTAAATAACCTCTAGTAAGTTGATTTACAAGATTACTAAGTTTAAAAGAGCAACGATTAGACGGCTACTCGTCCTGATTAGTTAGATAATTTTATAATCTAATTATAATACCATTTGAAATCAATGGATTGATCTAAGACGTAAGGTATAATCTAATAGCCTTGGAAACAAGGCGTTATAGAACTAGCTAGAACCTAAAAGGGTTAATAATAAATAATTCATTATTAAATACCTAAGGTTAAAGGGTCTAAAAACATGTTGCATGTTCTGGTAGGAACTATCTTCCTTACAGTAGCTTTTGTCAGAATCGTACAATATCACTACACAGACTCACATCATGCCGGATTTGAAAGTGCTATTTTATATTGACATTTTGTTGATGTAGTTTGAATTTTCTTATATATCTTTGTGTATGTTTGAGCAAGCTAATCCTTTGATGATTATAACTTAAAATTTATTAATTAAATCTTGTTCTAGTTTTTATAAACTATAGCTTTTAAGCACAATTAGTATTAAAAATAATGGAACTTTTCATTTTTAAACACCTCCCCTCTCTTTAAAACCCTGCATTTCAAAAGACTAACTTAGCCTTGAATTGTAGTTTTATGTTGACCAAAACAATTTTAAATCCTAATTAACCTATAAAGTAGTTATTAGGTATTTTTAATTAACAATAAGCTAAAAAATAACAATAGCTTTTTTTTTTATAAGTTCAATAATATTAGCAACTAACAAAATTTTACTTTTACATTAATGTTGGTTCTAAATTATTACTAGTTTTAACTCAATAATATTATTATTTGAGTAAAGTCTTATTAATATTTTTATATTAAATATGAGTTATTTTTTGATGATACAAAAGAATTAGCTTTATACTTTAAGGTTAGCAGTTTATCTATTAATTCTTATTTTATAGTGTATTCAAAAAATGTGTTAATTTATACTATTTTTTTTTTTCAACTAATATGATTAAACAATCTTTTTTTTCTACATTTATAGACAGAGTATGCTTGGTTATTGCCCAAATACTAGCCTTGGATCTTCGAGTAAATGACATCGAACTTTTTCAGGAGAACTGAAACAACAATAATCCTAACCCTACAAGAATGCAGATCCATAATTATAGAGCCCAACTAGATGAGCTTAATAAACTAGGTACGGCTGGTGAGGCATGAACACTACCTTTTCAATTGGTAGCTTTATTATTTTTACCTTTTAGCTTATTGGGATTAATGGTTTATTTTTTCAGTCCTTTTTTTAGCACCTTAATTTTTATAACTATGTTTTTCATAGGTTCATTTATAATTGTTTTATAATATTTCAATTTTCTTAGATTAGGGGTGGTCAAGTGAGCCCATGCCCTCGCAAGAAAAGAAAAATCTTCGCTTAGTTCTTTATATTCCCTAAACCCACTTTCTGTGGTCTTTTTAATTTGATTTGTTTTTGTATTATTAGTACTATGTTTAATATATTATTATTTTATTATTCATCCTTATTTACAGATTGAATGAATAGATTCTTTTATACTTGATCATAAAATTGCGGGTCAAAAGGGCCCTATTCTAATCTTGCTTACATTTTATATTTCAATAGAATTATTTAATCTATTAGGAACAAGATGTCTTTTTTTTTTAAATACAGAAAGCTTCACATTGTTCTTAGACGGTTTAATTTTTACATTCTATTATTATTGATTATAGGATACTGATTCGGTTATCATTTTTAAATATCAGGAAACTCTACACTATATTTTGTTTTTGCTAATTTTAATTTTATTATAATGACTTTCTACTTAATAACGATTAATTTTTTTTCTATACTAGGTTTAATTTTTATTCAAAGTGATAATGCTGCTAAAATATCTAGTGTTAATTCTGAATATAATAATAATGGTGATTATTGTGTTAATAATAATGAGTTTCATAATAGTAATCAATTTATTATGCATCCTTGATTTATTACAGGTCTCACGGATGCTGATGGTACATTTTATGTTAAAATAATTAAAAGTACTAGCCATAATTTAGGTTGACAAGTTCAGATCTTATTTCGGATTATTGCCGAAGTTAATCTTGCAAATTTAAAGATGTAAAAAGATATAAACCAATTTTTTGGCGGAATAGGTAAAATGTTTATTTATAAAAACGGTAATGTTTATGAGTTAACCTTTAGTGATCTAAATAATTGTTTAATTATAAAATCACATTTTGATAGTTTTTCTTTGATGACTTATAAGCTAATTTACTATAAAGTTTGATGTCAAGTGTTAAAAATAATAAGTTTTAAAGCTCTTTTTAAAAAGGATGATACTAATTATTATATAAATCCTTCAATTAGAATAACTCAAAATAACATTAGTTTACTTACTTTACAACAGATAGTTACCTTATTAGGTTTAGGTAAAATATACTCAGACGGTCGGCCCTTTGCAAGCAAGCAAATAGATTTTCTTCTACTTTAGTAATTGCCAATATTGACAAAGTTAATGATTTTATTCAATTATTTTCTTCAGTTAAATTTCATGGAGCTAAAGCTCTAGACTATTTTTGTAGTTTAGTTAAAATAAAATCTGATAAAAAGCATAGAACAATAGAAGGTATCAATAAGATTAAAAAAATTGTAGAAATAATGAATTCAAGAAGAACTGTTTTTAAATAAAAAAAATTGAATTTTATTTTGGTGGGTGTAATAATTAAGTCAAATTTGAGTCTAAGTTTTACTTAATATAATATAATACTATTAAATTGATTGATGTGAAATTGTATAATTACCTTAGGCCTGCACCTTATACACGCAGGGCTAATCCGTTGCCCTCCTTGTACTAACCCTCATTATATGGGGGGGGATTACAAGAAGGGCAGCCCTTGATAGCAAAGGTTCAAATAAAATAGCCTGGATTAAACATAATTTTAATTATCGGCCGTACACTTGCAGCACTATTTTTTTGCTTAGCAAAAGCACTATTAAATAGAATATAGTCTATAGTCTATAGTCTTTGTTAGATGATTAGTTTGTTTAATAAACAGTTTTTAAATTACTTGAATTATTTATATTCGCTTCCCTTGCCTTCCCTTAACATTTGTAGATATCTAAATTTGTTAAAGAAAGGCAGGGCTAACGGAATCTTTTTATGTTATAAAAACGTAAGCAAGCAAACCAACCAAACAAAGTAATTTCAAAAATAAAGCTTCAGCCCGGCGCTAGCACCTTTTACACGTCTACCCCTGTCTTCGACTAGATAGACCAAGTGCTCTTTAAATACAAAAACACAAAAACACAAAAACACAAAAACACAAAAACACAAAAATTACCCTATACCAGTCTTACACCCCCCCCCCCCTCCTAGTTTAAGTTTAAGTTTTACCATTGCAGGTTACCCTAGCGTTAGCTAACAAAAGGCTGAAGCATTGAGGGCTTAGCAAGGGGGCAAGGGTAGGTAGAGGGGGGTTAGTAGTGGCTTGCTTAAGCAGGTTTCAAAGGTCAAAATAGGAGCTTTTGATAATAAAAGTAACGATGAATGATATAGAATTTTACATCAAAACTAATTTAAAAGTTATTAAGGATTTTTAGCAGCAATATAAAAAAGGAGGTATACTTTATTACCTAATGATTAGGTTTAATATATTGTATTTACTATATTGTATTTACTATATATTAAACGTATTTAAATATACTTTGTACGTTTAGAGAATAATTTAAACATACTTTGTACGTTTAGAGAATAATTTAATCAATCCTAAGGGAAACCTTTCATTATTATTAATTAATTTTATTAATTAATAATAATACAATTTTTACTTCCTGAACCAAATCATTGTTTGAAGGAAAGGAAAGAAAATCAACCGAGACTCCAAAAGTAACGGTGAGTGAAATTGGATTAGCCTAAATTTAAAAATAACAATTTATAAAACAAACTATTTATTTTGTTTACCCCTTTATGGGGATTAATAAACATTTATTTAGTGTGCTAAAAAAGAATTTCCGTTAGGTTTAATAAATATTAATTTTAAGTGTCTACGGATTGCTCTGTATAGTTTTTATTTTTAAATTTAAAAAGTACAACGAATTTTAATTTGTTGGAATATCAAACTATAATAGTAATTTTTTTTACCGCTATAGTTAAATAAGGGGAACCATCCTCTAAGGCTAAGTATTGTATTGCTAGCGATAGTGAACATAGTACTGTGAAGGAAAATTGAAATGAAATAGTAACTTTATAAGCATCGGTTAAGAAGAAAACAACTGTTTCTTACAGTAATTCTAAATAAATCTTACCCCGAGTACCTTTTGTATAATGGGTCAGCAACTTAATATTAAGAAGCAAGGTTTATAACCCTAGCGAAAGCGATTGCACTTTTTTTAAAAAGTAGTGAGTAAGTTTCTTATATTAGACCCGAACTGAAGTGATCTTGCCATCTTCAGATTATTATAGGATCGAACGGATGGATGTTGCATTATCCTCCGATGAAAGGTGGCAAGTTTGTGAAAGATAAATCTGACTTCAATCTAGCTGGCTTGTTGGGAAATATATCTAAGTATAGAGTCTTTTGTTGATTATTGTAGGTACAGCATTTGATATCATTGTGTTTAAATTGTAAAAAGTTTAACACTTATTTTGGGGGAGGTGAAAGTCCTATCATTGATAACTAATCTCGGAATTACAATACATTTAAAAAAGATATTCAGACTACGCGCGCTAAGGTGGGTAGTCAAAACGAAAACAGTCGAGAACACAAAATAAGGTTCCCAAACGGTTATTAAGTGGAATTAAGGTTGTGCTTTTTGGATATACAGCTTATTAGTGAGCCTGAACAAAAGTTTTAAAAGACTACTGGGCTCAATTAAAAAAATTGTTACTATATGCAAAGAACACCTAAAGTTGTTTCATAATACTATTTAAAGGTATTAAAAATGTAAACAAATGCTCTATTTTTTTTAGTTCGATAAAAAGTAAAAACAAAATAGTAAAATGGTTAATTTGCAAGAATATATATTAATTAAAAATAATGTTAGTTAAATCAATCTTTAACGACTATATGTAAAAGCCTTTAATACTAATTTATAGAACTGATTAAGGTAAGAAATAGTCTATAAACTATTGAAAAATAGTTGTTTTTTTTAAACGGTTAAATTAATAATAAAATATCACTTAACAGCCGGTCATGTAAAATGATATTACCTAACGTTTTTAATGTTATTAAAAACGTAAAACTAACATAATTAATTAACGATTTAAAATAAATCAAAGCGGGTAGTCGCTAACTTATAATGATCGTGTAAAAACGCATAAGCCCAACAAAAGGTATAATTAAATAATATTATTTTTTTATGTATTAATCAGTGCACCGAAAATTTAACGGGTCTAAAATAATCGACCGAATTTGTGTTGCTAATATTAATACAATTTTATTAAGGGCTTTATAAAAAAGGCCATTAGCTAATTTTTATTAGTATTTAGTAAGGTACCAACACATCCTATACTTAAAGACAAGTAGTTTTTAACTGCGTAAGAAGTAATAGGAGAGACTATGCTGACATGAGTAGCGTATAAGAAGGAAAATAATCCTTCTCGCCGAAAACGAAAGGTTTTTAATTTGAAGAATTTTCAAATCGAATTATTTAAAGCGGTCTCTAAGGATTAAAAAAACTATGCTAAAGCATAATCTGATGAGTAATAGCCTTTAACAAGTTAAATTGTTATAAATTTTATTTTTTGAATAAGACTATGCGCTTTAATTTAACATATATTATTTGCCCTTGGTTTACAGGGGAAGACTAAAAATAAAACAAGAAAACTGGGCTTAACTACCGTACCTTAAACCGACACTGGTTCGTTGGTAGAGAATACTAAGGCGAAGAGATAAGACTCGTTAAGGAACTCGGCAAACTGTGTTCGAACGTTTGACTAGAAGAACAACCTTAAATTATTATTTAAAATTAAAGTCTTAGTTTTAGTTTAATCTTTAACTATGTTTTAAATATTGTTTAGGGAGCACAAAATCAAGGGCTCCACCTGTTTCTTAAAAACACAATTCAGTGCAAATAATAATCTATTAGTATACTGGATGAGATTTGCTCCGTGCCGGTAGTATAAGATAATGTAATGTTTAGTTACATATTGAAAACCCGGTAAACAGCGGCCTTAACCATGAGGGTCCTCAGGTAGCGAAATTCCTTGGCCGTTAAATGCGGTCCTGCACGAATAATATAATGATAGCCCTGCTGTCTCGACGAGTTTCTCAGCGAAATTGAAATACCCGTGAAGATGCGGGTTGCCTTCAGGTAGACGGGAAGACCCTAGCAGCTTTACTATAGCTAGTTATTGCTTTTTTGTTTACAAGCTTGTAGTAATAAAAGGTCATGTCGATCGACAAATATGAAAAACCTTAGCGAAGTATTCGAAACAGCTTACTTTTTCAATTTAAAAAAAGAACATTAATTAGTTGGTAGTTTGTCTGGGGCGGACATCTTTAAAATAGTATCAAAGTATATCCAATTTTATAAGTCAATAAATTACATTGTATGGAGAACAATAAGTTATTTTAACTATGAAATGTGTAATGGCATAAGATTGACTGACTGTAAGACCTATAAGTCAAACAGGTACGTAAGTAGGGCATAGTGACCAGGTAGACCTGTATGGAGTAGTCTATCGATTAATAGCATAAGTTATAGCTTTCTACCCTTAATGTATTAAAACAATAATTGCAATAAATATTAAATATTTAAATTTAAGAAGAAAACGCTCTCAAAATATTAAAAACAAATTATTTCGACATTGATTTTGTTTAACATTTAACATTTAACATGAAAAACCCTAAAACAAATAATTTAACTAACCCGGCCTTAAATTTTACTAATCCTTTAAAACGAAGAAGTGAAATAAGTAGTCAACTCAAAAATAAATCTGGTATTTACCAATGATATAATCCCAATAATGGAGCTTCTTATATAGGATCTTCCTCTGACCTTAGCAGAAGATTTAATGAATATGTTAATAGAGTAAATAGTTTAAATAAAGAACTAGCAAGAGGTGAAAGTATTATTTTAAAAGCTTTAGCAAAATCTGGAATAGATTCTTTTGAATTTAGAATTATTGAGTTTATAGAAATAAGTTCCAATTTAAATACAGAATTGTTACATGCAGAACAAGCCTATTTGGACCTGGTTAATCCTGAATATAATATATTGAAATTAGCAGGGTCAAATAGAGGACATAAACTTTCTTCTGAAACAAAAGCTAAAATGAGCAAAGCACAAAATTTAAGATTTTCATCTAAAACTTCTAGTTTTAAACATACTGTTAATAGTAAATTATTAATGTCTGCAAATAGCAAAGTGACAAAAGAAGTCTTTGTTTATGAGTCTACTAATACATCTGATTCTGGATTATTAAACACATTTAAGAGTGTTACACAAGCTTGTGCTTATTTAAATTATTATCCGACTAGACTAGTCAAATATATTAACAACAACCTAATACTTGATAATAAATATATTATTAGTTGAACAAGACTAGACAGTTCTTCAATTAATAATTATAATCATCCGGAAGTTAAAATATCTGGTCCTGTTAATTGTAATTTAGTTTATGCTTATTTATTGGATATTGAAAATAAGCCTACAACTTTAGCTTTTAAATTTATTAATATTAGTGATTGTGCTCGATTTTTTCATTTTTCTAATTCTAAAACTCTTAGATTAGTTAAAGGTCAACAAAAAACTAGTATTTTTACTTTTGAAGGTCAAAATTATATATTATCACATGATCTTTTAATTTAATCCAATTAGTGCTTGTGCTAATTTATTTTTAACTCAAATTAATTACCTGTCTAATAAGACTAATTAAAGTTAAAAATGTTATTTTATATTTTATATTTGATTCTTTATCTACCTTGCCAGCAAAAACTGACGTTCAAGGTATATTTTTAATCAAATTTTTCACGTTTCAAATACTGTTTAAAATATTTTAACTCACCACTTATCCTACTCATTTATTCTTATAAATGATTTATCCTTAATATTAATTTAATACAATATTTATTTTTTTATTTAATCATACATTACTAAAGCGTGACTCAGTTTATTTAAACTGGAAACCTCTCTCTATGCCGGAAACTATTTTAATAGAATCCGCAATTAATTATATTTAATATTAGCCCTAACAGATTCTGTTTATACTATAAAAACGTAAGGCAAACTTGCTGGCTTAAATACAAATAATTCAGAGATTATACGAGAGGCATAATATTATAAATTCTAATATTGTGATGAAATAATCCAATTCATTAATATTCATTTAAAATATATAAACAATAATTTAAATAAATATTTATAATGACGCTAGGGATAACAGCCTTACCTTATTTGAGAGTTCATATTGAGAATAAGATCTGGGACCTCGATGTCGACTCAACTGGGTGGAGCATATAAGTAATTTTATATATGGTCTAAATACACAGGTCTCTTAGAGATTAATACTTTTTAATCTAACAAAACTTT
>Ga0068855_100008224_pt1 | contig 12611 bp, 8 predicted proteins | sample KBSCornC52_FD_66592 | JGI IMG/M metagenome (GOLD analysis project Ga0068855, IMG submission 66592) | Corn rhizosphere microbial communities from Kellogg Biological Station, Michigan, USA - KBS Corn C5-2 | ecosystem: Host-associated > Plants > Roots > Rhizosphere > Soil ...
GGAGAGATCGCCTATTACGAGCTGGCGGAAGGCGTGATCCGGTCCGTCCAGCGCATGACCTATACCGACGTGAACGCCATCATCGAGGGCGACCAGAAGCTGCGCCGTCACTACGGCGAACTGTCAGAAAACTTTGACCTCATGTATGAGCTGGCGCAGATCCTCAACCGCAAGCGCGTCAAGCGCGGGTCTATTGATTTTGACCTGCCTGAGCCGGTGATTGAATTTGACGAGCATGGCCTTATGAAGAGCGTTGCCGCTTCAGAGCGCAACTGGGCGCATCGCCTGATTGAAGAATTCATGCTCGCCGCCAATGAGACCGTGGCTTCGCATCTGGAGCAGCGCGGCGTGCCCAGCCTGTATCGCATACATGAAAAGCCTGATGCCAAGCGCATTTATGAGTTTGAGACTCTTGCCGCCAGCTTTGGCTATTCCCTCGGCGTGGGCGCGCTGCCCATCAAGCGCGTACAGACCAGAGGTGACATGCGGCATTACCAGGGCTCAGGCCGCCGTGCTCCCACCGTCGAGCTGCCGGAAGAAGTCCACGTAACGCCGCGCATGTACCAGAAGCTTGTCCAGAAGATTGCCGGCAAGCCGGAAGAGCGCGTGCTATCTTTCCTCATGCTGCGCTCGCTCAAGCAGGCGCGCTATTCAGAGGTCAATGAGGGCCACTTCGCCCTGGCCGCGAACGCCTATACGCACTTCACCTCGCCTATCCGCCGCTACCCTGATTTTATCATCCATCGCATTCTCAAATGGGTGCTTCGCTCCGAGGAGACTCATGTGGCACAGCCGCCCTCGGCTGTGTCTAACTACAAAAATCGTGGACCGCAGGCGCCCTCGCCTGCGCACGAAGGTGCGGGTCGAAGTCATTCACCTTCAGAAAGCGGCGTCCCCCTCCGCTTCCGCGCCCAGCAATCTCACGAAGCCCATTCCCCGTGGTCCAAGCGCGCAGAAAAAGGCTCCTCCGCCCGACGCCGCCTTTCCTCCACGACCATCGGCGGCCCCATCTCTGAGCCTGAACTGCATGAGATCGCTGAAAGCTCCAGCACATCTGAACGCGCCGCCGCTGAGGCCGAGCGCGAGCTGCTGGAATGGAAGAAGCTCAAGTTCATGGAGCAGCGCGTGGGAGAAGACTTTGACGGCCTGATCGTCAGCGTCACCAAGTTCGGCTTCTTCGTGGAGCTTACAGAGTTGTTCATTGAGGGCCTGGTGCCGCTCAACTCCCTGGCCGATGACACTTATTCCTACCACGAAAACACGCGCCAGATTATCGGTGCCCGGTCCAAGAAGAGCTATTCCATCGGCGATAAAGTCCGCGTGATCGTTGACCGCATTGACCACATGCAGCGCAAAGTCCAGTTTGCCGTGATGGAAGACAAACCCAAGCGCGCCGAAAAGCGACACAAGAAAAAGCGGGGATGACACCTTCGGGAAAGAAGTCTTGATTTTTGTGGCACAGACACTCCTGCCTGTGCATCGTCACTCGCGCGAGGCTCACCGGGCCACGAAGAAGCTCATCCCTCAAAAAAATCGTGGACCGCAGGCGCCCTCGCCTGCGCGCCGTGGTCTCTCAATAACTCTACGCAAGACCAAAACTCCCGCGCCGTCCATTCACTTCCCAAAGCTTACAACCGCTCTGGTTTCCACTTCGATCGGCTCTCCATCCAACAGGTAAGGCGTGTATCTCCATTGCTTCACCGCTTCAATCGCAGCGTGAATCAGCATCGGATTGCCATCCAGGGCAGTCACTTTCTCTACCGCTCCGTCCGTGCCGACCCAAAACGACAACGTCACATCGCCTTGTGCCTGCACGTCCCCCGGAATCACCGGCTTCACATAGTGAACTAGCGACTGCTCCATCACTCCCTGGCTTACGCGCAACCTTGCTGGCCGGGAATTTCGAGGGCTAGCGGACGCTGGCGATACATCAAACGCTCTGCCTCCACATCCTGCCAACACCCCAAGCAGAACCAGAGCAATAATCCTGACGCTTTTCATGCCCAGAACAATACACCTATCCCAACCATATGCAATCATCATTCTTTCTCCGCGCCCGGCGGTGAAAAGCCTCATCCCACAGCAGCTCATGATGTTTTTACTTGCAAGGATTCTCTCGATCCGCGTTCTTCCTTCATGCACAAAAAAGTCGGCGCCATAGCTCTGTTATTGGTGTTCGCAACCGCCTCCTTTGCGATTCAGTCAAAACCGCCAGCACCGGAGTGTGTTCTTTCTGACGATGATTACAAGGTTTTTTCCGCCGTCGTCGATGGCTTGGGTCGCCCCGAAGATCCTGAAGAAGCCTGGAAGAACAAGGAAATTCTGGTGTCTGATGTCACAGCGGACCCGGGGACTACCGAGAGCAAATGGGGGCCATGGGGATTTCGCTCGAACTCCAAGGCTGCTCCCGCCAAAGAAACTGAGGCCGCATTCAAATCACGAGCTCACGATCTTTGTCATCTCGAAGACAGGCTTCACACTGCAACCCCTCATAAGCTCGTCGACCACGGCAAGTTGGAAGACATGTTCAAGAAGGGCGGCGGTGCGTGGGACAAGTTTTATCAGAGCTATCCTAACGCTGCCGGTTTTTGGGATTTCTCACACCCCGGCTACAATGAGGCCCGGAATGAAGCAGTGCTTTACGTTGGGCATTCATGCGGCGATTTATGTGGCACTGGTCACCTCTTCTTCGTCACCAAAGAGAACGGTCAATGGAAGGTCAAGAATCGATTGATGCTTTGGATTTCATAGGCGGGCTGGCGCGTGCAAGCCGAGCCTTTGCTAATTGCTAATTGCTCCCGTCACCCCAACCTCTTCACCAATCCCTTCAGCTCAATCACCGGCAACGGACACTCGGGCCAATTGTGCGACCAGCACACAATGATGTCCGCTTTGCTGGCATCGTGAAAATGCTTTAGAAAATTCCGGCTTTCATACTCAAACTCAATCCACACTCTCTGCCACCGCTCCAGGCCCACCTGTCGCAGCGCCTGGCAATCCGGGAACTCAGTCCTTATCAGCTCCACCACAAATCCCAGGTCTTTCGCCAGCAGTGCAAACAGAAACAGCACGCCCTGCTCGTTCGTCGGCCCGCAAGACATGTGCATCGATGTCAGCGGAGGCCCCAACACCGGACGGTCCGGCAGCTCATACGCGCCCGTGGCTTTTAAATCCACTGGCCTCTCCAACATCCATGTAGACTCCGGTTCGCCCTTGTAATGCTCTTGAATGATGTTCATCACGTCCGCATACTCGACGTCCAGTTTCTGCTGCCGCGCATATTCATGCATAGCTCGCAGCATCTGCGCCCACCTCTTGAATCGCCCTGTCAGGGGACGCACGCTACGCGGCCTTTAAACCTTCTTGCTTTTGTTCGACTTCAACGTTGATGGAACCCTTGCGATTGACCACGTCAACCTGAACTTTTCCGTCGCTCGTGCGTTTGAAGTGAAGATCAATCGTGCTGTCGCCGATCTTGATACGCCGGAAATCCAATTCATTGACAAAGCGCGGAAGCACAGGACGGACCACGCGCAAGCGCTTGTTGAACGCATCAGCCGTCAGCCCAAGAAGACTGCTCATCATGAATGGAACGGCTCCCGCAGCCCAGGCCTGCGGATGGCATGCAACCGGATAACGCACCGGAACTGCGAAGTCGTGCTGTGAGAAGCCTCCGAAAACCTCCGGCAATCGAGCGTGCTGGAAATGCTGGCCGGCGCTGACAATCGACTCCAGAATTTGCACCGCTTGCTTATCGAACCCGTAGCGGCAAAAGCCGGCAGCGATAATGGAGTTATCGTGCGGCCATACCGTTCCCAAGTGATACCCGATCGGGTTGTAACGTCGTTCTTTGTGCGAAAGTGTGCGGACTCCCCAGCCGCTGAACATGTCTTCGGCTGCAAGGTGATCCACAACAGGCTGTGCTTTGTCGTCGTCAACGATGCCTGTCCATAATGCTTGTCCTGGATTAGAGCTGATCACAGCTGCGGGCTTATTGTCTTTCTGAAGTGCAATGGCATAGAAGTTCTTGCTCTTTACCCAGAAATCGCGGTTGAATTTTTCCCTAAGTTCTGCGGCCTCACTCCGTAGCCGGTCCGCTGTCTTCCTATCGCCGGCACGGGCACAAAGATCGGCAATTAACAGCCTCGCCCGGTATACGTAACCCTGTACTTCAACCAATGCGATCGGCGGCGTCGCCAGCGAACCATCGGAGTTCATCACCGAATCGCCTGAGTCTTTCCAGCCTTGGTTTCCCAAACCCTTGCTGGATTTGCTCGCGTATGACAAGTATTTTCCGTTCGGATCAGCTCCGCCGTGATCTATCCAGTGGAGTGCCCGGTCGACGTGCTGGCGAATGTCTTTGAAGAGGCCCAGGTCACCGGTCCAATTGGCGTGCTCACCCACGAGCATGAGGAACAGAGGAGTTGAATCGACGGAGCCGTAATATGGCGTTTGAGGAATCTCGTTTAAGTTGGCGAGCTCGCCACGCCTGAACTCGTGCAGAATCTTACCTGGCTCTTCGTCTCGCCAGTCGTCATTCTTGGTTCCCTGATATTTCGCGAGCAGGCGGATCGTGTCTTCAGCAATTTTAGGCTCGTAGGCGAGTGTCTGGAGGGCGCTGATTAGGCTGTCCCTGCCGAACAGGGCCCCGTACCACGGCAGACCCGCGGCGAAATAGTGGTGGCCATCAAGCTCGCTCTTCAAGATTCCCAGGTCAAGCAGACTACGCTGCATCACCTGGTTCAGTTGGACACTGTTCGACTCCAGGTCGGCGTAACCAGCGAGCCACTCATGTGAGGTGCGGTCAATGCTATGGGCAACCTCGTCAGGCTTCGACCTGAGTCGCTTACCGACAGCTGGTTTTTTTTGTGTCTCTACAATCTCAAAGGAAATCTTTAACTGCTCGCGCTGGCCCGCGTTCAACCTCAGTTGATACTCGGCAGAGTTCCCCGAAGTTTTGATTGGAGGCGGATCGAAATGCACCTCAGTTCGACGGAGCACACCATCGGCTCCGGAATAACTCAGGACCAGAACTCCGTCGTGCCATTCCGGTTTGTTCTCGCTTCCGATCTTTTTGGCATGAAGCCCGCGAATCTCAAATATGTCTTCAAAATGAGATTCGAACTCGAACGAGAGAGGCAACTCATGTGGTTGGACGTCGTAGTTATCTATGGTAATTACATCGTGTACGGTCAGTTGTTCTCCGTCAATTACGCGTTGCAGGTGAACACCAAAGGTCTGTGCCGGGACTGTCGTGTCGCCGCCCGGAACTTCCAATTGCTGGTTTGTGAGCTCGAATTCGGCAATGGCCCCCCGGTTTGAGGCTGAAACGAGAACGTTCGGCGGAGTACCAGCGAACTTGACGCGGTACACATCAAGGTACCTGCAGTCGTGGTAGTAAAGGCCAAACCCGTTCTGGTTATCGGCGGGAAGGTCGCCATTCTGCTCAGAAAAGAAAAAAACGTCACCAGCTTTCGTTACGACGGCTTTTGCAACATTCTGAGGCGCAGCAGAAGAGCCATTGGAGTCATGTTTATGATTCATATCGTTAAGCGATATACATTTTGATGCTAGCAGCGCGCGGGAGGTAGCTTTTTAAGCTGCCATCCTTCCTCCAGTAATCTGGCGCGGACTCAAAATCCGCCGGGCTTCGGCCCTTGGGGGTTCGACTCCCCCTCCCAGCAACCAACCGAAACGCCACACCACTATGGCTGGCGATTTATCCCTTCCACACGACAGCGAATCGTTGCCTGGATTGCGTGACTTCAGAGCAGCGATCGAAGAAACTCTCGTCCGGCTGGAACCGGCGTACCACTCTATGCTTCGCTGATCTATAGGTCGTGCCGGATTTCCTGCGCCGGGCGAGGACGTCATGTTTTAGTGGCTGGAGGAACAACTTCTGGAAATATGTTTGAAGGTGCTCACATTGATTGTGCTCTCTGACATGGTTCCGCTTGAGTTTGACGAGCTTCCGGAAGTGCTGGTCGACGCTGAGGAAGACGGTTCCCTTGGTGCCGGCAACAGAGATCTCATGGTCAGTCAGGTTCGCTGTATTGCCAGCCAACTTGTATGTGGTTCCTGATGGCTCGCCGGGAAGGTTGCCATAGCAATATCGCAATACGATATAAAATTAGCGAATCGGACAACCTGCCAGCCAAGAGAAGCTTCCGTTTTAATAGGACGACAAAAATCCTCCGCAGCTGATCCTCAAGAATCAACTTGCGCCGCACCCAAATGCGTGCTTCAGGCGCGCGAGGGTTAGTGCGTCCCGACAATCAAGGAAAGGAGATTAGCAATGAGTACGAATCCAATTAACACAATCAGACAAATGCCGGAAAGGCCGGAACCACAGACAGCCGGGCCTCAGGTGAACGTATCGTTGCAGCCGTTGGCGGCGCCATCAATTCTGGGACTTTACGGTTTTGCCGGCGCCACATTCATGGTGGCGGCCCACATGGCGCACTGGTTCGGAACTTCTCAAACCGATATGGTGCTTTGGCCGTTCGCTGCGTTCTTCGGCGGATTGGCGCAATTTCTGGCAGGTATGTGGTCTTACAAAGCCCGCGACGGAGTGGCAACTGCCATGCACGGCACGTGGGGCTCATTCTGGATGGCTTTTGGAGCTTTGCAAATACTGATCGGACTAGGGAAAGTTGCAGTCCCGGCTAACGGCGCGGCATTTCCGGCGCTGGGTTTCTGGTTCATCGTCCTTGCGGCGATCACATGGGCCGGAATGGCTGCGGCTTCTCGTGAATCTTCAGTGGTCGCTTCAGTGTTAGGCACCCTGGCAGCGGGTTCAACCATTGAAGCAATTGCTGAACTGGGCGGTGTTGATGGCCTGCGAACACTGGCGGGATGGATTTTCATTGTGTCTGCCATTATTGCCTGGTATGCAGCTACTGCACTTATGGTGAATGGAGCCGCAGGCAAACCGATTATGGGACTGGGGACCTCGCGCAAGAGAACACCCGACTTCCAAGTGGGACTTGGCGAGCCCGGTGTGTTGCGCGGCCAGTAAGAATGACAAGACACTTCCAATCGCAAGCCATTGGAAAATTAGTTGGCAGAGCCTTAAATTTCAACAGATTTGGACCGACGCATGTTCGCAAAAAAAATGGCATGACCAAAGAAAGGGGGGACCATGTTTCTTCTCCTCCAGTCTCGAAACCGGTGTATTCACTGGAAGCAGTGATGGCGCTTCAGAAATCCCTGGAGAATGGAATAAGTGGAATAGCAGGGCATAATGCGCCAGAGAATAGCGCGGAGGAGAGCCATCCGTGCTCCAGTAGCTGAATTCAAGGCCCGTGAGGGAACACGGTGAATCTCCTCCGTCGCTGAAAAACTGCACTATGCTATCTCAGCTAGTTACCAGCGTGTTGAGTTTAGTACCTAAGCGTAAATTCCCGGCGCTTCATGGCCGATCTTCTGCACGTATTCAACATACGATCCGGGATAGACCTGCGGTGTACGATCGGTTCCGCTTTCGCCGCCCAGTTCCAGCACGCGTGAGCCCAGTCCGCGCAGGAACATGCGGTCATGCGAGACGAAGATCATGGTGCCTTCAAAATCTTTCAGCGCTTCCACCAGCATTTCTTTTGTCGCCAGGTCGAGATGGTTGGTGGGCTCATCGAGCACGAGAAAGTTGGGCGGGTTATAGAGCATCAAGGCCATCACCAGCCGGGATTTTTCTCCACCGGAAAGAGCGCGGATTTTTTTATCGACGTCGTCACCAGAAAACTGGAACGCGCCCGCGAGGTTGCGCAATGAGCCAAGGCTGTCATGCGGAAAATCGCGCTGCAGCTGCTCAATGATGGTGAGATCCGGATCAAGCACATCAAGAGATTGCTGCGCGAAATAGCCCATGTAGAGGCTCGCGCCCAGGCGGACTGAGCCGGAATCAGGCTGCGACGCGCCGGCAATCATCTTGAGCAGCGTGGTCTTGCCCGCGCCGTTTCTGCCCATCACGGCCCAGCGCTCGCCCCGACGGATAGTGAGGTTGAAGCCGTCATAGATCACGCGCGGCCCATAGCTCTTGTGCAGGTCTTCAATCACGGCAACCTGCTCGCCGGACCGCGGCGGAACACGGAAATCGAATTTTACGACCTGGCGTTTCTTGGGCAGCTCGATTTTTTCAATCTTGTCCAGGGCCTTGATGCGGCTCTGCACCTGCGCGGCCTTGGCAGCATGCGTGCGAAAGCGGTCAATGAAGCGTTGCTCCTTGGCCAGCATGGATTGCTGCCGCGCAAAAGCCGCCTGCTGGTTAGCCGAGCGGATGTTTCGCTCACGCTCATAGAAATCATAGTTGCCGGAATAAGTGATGATCTCACCGGATTCAATTTCTGCGATCTTTGAGACAAGGCGGTTCATGAACTCGCGATCATGCGAGGTCATGAGCAGAGCGCCCTGATACGACTTGAGAAACTGCTCCAGCCAGATGATGGATTCAAGATCAAGGTGGTTCGTGGGTTCGTCCATCAGGAGAACATCGGGACGGCCCAGGAGAACGCGGGCCAGCGCGACGCGCATCTTCCATCCGCCGGAAAGCGCGCCTACGTCGCCATCAATCTGATCATCTTTAAAGCCAAGGCCGTGAAGCACCTCGCGCGCCTGCGCCTCAAGGGCGTATCCGCCTAGGTGCTCATATTCTTCCTGCACTTCGCCAAAGCGGGCCAGTATGCGATCCATTTCGTCGGCTTTAGAAGGATCAGACATTTCATGCTGCAACGCTTCCAGTTCATGATGAAGATCGCCGACGCGTCCGCTGCCGGCAATGGCTTCATCGAGCACTGAGCGCCCGGACATCTCTTCAACGTCCTGGCGAAAATAGCCGATAGTGAGCCGCTTGGGGACGGAGACTTCGCCTTCGTCGGGCTCTTCTTCGCCTACGACCATTCGAAAGAGCGTGGTCTTGCCTGCTCCGTTGGGACCGACGAGGCCGACCTTTTCGCCGGGATTGAGCTGGAACGATGCATCGACAAACACAAGCTGTTTGCCGTACTGCTTATTGATATTGGAGAAAGAGATCATCCAATTTCAAGCTAACAGAATCCCGCGCGGATGGGTAATGAGCGGCGGCTCCGTGGTGGTGGCAAAGGCTGGCGACTGACAGGCATAGGGGTTATCACCGCAAAGAGCGCAAAGCCGGGCCCAGCCAACACGGTTAAGGGTAACCCGCCTATCCATCCTAAACTGCTGCTTTTTCATCCAACTGAAAGTCATACATACTCTTACGGTAGCTGGCAGGTCATGAAGGGCATTCTTATCTCTATTTTCAAGGCAATTTTCTTCAAGCTGAGCCGTGTTTTCTATCGGCCAGGCTTGGGCCGCGCCAGCTTTGGGCGGCAAAGGCTTTCCCATCTGCGGCGCACCTCTGATTTCAGGGCTATCGCGTTGCTGGCAATGGCCATGCTCTCTCTTCTGATGATGGCTGGCGCGACCGGCTGTGCGGCCAAGATCAACCCGCGCGAATCGCTGGCGGCGCAGGGACGCGCGCCGGAAGGCAGCCCAAAGCTGCTGGCTGTTTATCAGCCGTGGTTCGGGCAGAAGGCCCACATTGACGTCGGGTATTCCTGCCATGATCCCAACGTGCTGCGGCAGCAGATTGCCAGGGCCAAAGAACTGAACATCAGCGGGTTTGTGGTGAACTGGTATGGTCCGCGGAAAGAGTTTGAAGACACGGCTTACGGGCTGATGCAACAAGCCGCCGCCGCCGATCCCAGTTTTAAAGTGGCGGCGCAGTATGACGAGGCCGTTGACCATCCCGGCTATGACACGGATGCGGTGATCGTTGACCTGCAATATCTTTACGATCGCTACATTGGCCCGGAAGCTGGGCCTTCGCGCTCCGCATATCTGCGTTACAACGGACGTCCGGTGATCTTTATTTTTCCAAAGGAGTCCAATACCGATTGGAACCGCATACGGCAGGTCACACGGTCATGGCCCGATCCTCCGCTGCTGATCTATAAGGACATGAGCGATAAATATCCGGATGCATTTGACGGATACTACGCCTGGGTGCAGCCGGGCAAAGACGGCTGGGCGCGCGACGGCAGCAACTACGGCGAAGATTACCTGAATTATTTTTATCGCAACATGCAGGAGCACCATCCGGACAAAATTGCCGTGGGCGCGGTGTGGCCGGGCTTTGACGACAGCAAAGCCTCATGGAGCCGGAACCGGCACATTGCCTATCGGTGCGGCAAGACTTTTGAAGATGTGCTGCGCGTCTTCCGCAAATATTACGGATCGCAGAATGCTGCGCCGTATCTGCTGGTGGAAACCTGGAACGATTATGAAGAAGGCACCGACGTGGAACGAAGCATAGGTCACTGCGGCGGCAACAGCACAATCAGCAGCATGGCAGCGGGCGAGCGGTAGAATGGTTGGCAGCCTTAGTCGTACGATATGAAGTTTCTGAGGCAGTATGGAAGAAGGACATAAATGCATAGGTCCTTCGACTCTTTCTCGCTCCTGCGTCGCTCGTAATCGCTCAGGATGACAATCATTAACTAAGAGGGAAAACTTCTATGCGGGTATTGGTGACAGGCGGAGCGGGATTTGTGGGATCGCATCTGTGCGATGCGCTGCTGGCGGAAGGCAACCACGTTGTGTGCGTGGACAATCTTCTTACCGGAAGCCTGCGCAATATCGCCCACCTGAAAAACGAGCCGCGCTTTGAGTTTGTGCAGCGCGACGTGAATGAGCCTTATGACGTGGGCCGCGTGGATTACGTTTTTCATTTCGCGTCGCCGGCCAGCCCGGTTGACTACATGGAACACGGCATTGAGACGCTCAAAGTCGGTTCCCTGGGATCGTTTCATTCGCTGGATCTGGCAAAAAAGTATGGCGCCAAATACATGATCGCCTCTACCTCTGAATGCTATGGCGATCCGCTGGAGCATCCGCAGAAAGAGACTTACTGGGGACATGTGAACTCGATTGGCCCGCGTTCGGTTTATGACGAAGCCAAGCGCTTTGCTGAGGCCGCGACCATGGCCTACCATCGCTACCACAAGGTGGACACGCGCATTCTGCGCATCTTTAATACGTACGGACCGCGGCTGCAATTGAATGATGGCCGCGTGATTTCCAACTTTATGAAACAGGCCCTGCGCGGAGAGCCGCTCACCGTTTACGGCGACGGAAGCCAGACACGCAGCTTCTGCTATGTGAGCGATGAAGTGGACGGCATTGTGCGCCTGTCGAAATCAGACGAGCACGATCCGGTGAACATCGGTAACCCGGTGGAGTTCACCATTCTGGAATGCGCGCAGCTTGTGCTGAAGGTGACTGGATCAAAGAGTCCAATCGTCAACGAGCCCTTGCCGCAGGACGATCCGAAGCAGCGCCGGCCGGACATCAGCAAAGCGAAGCGGCTGCTGGGTTGGGAGCCGAAGATCGATCTGGAAACCGGGCTGAAACTCTCGATGGACTATTTCAAGCAGGCGATCCAGTTGGAGCAGGCGGAGAAGAAGCAGGCAGTGGTGGTTTAAGGATTACCACCCCTCCCCCCTCCCTATATCAACTAGGATTCTAAAGGGCTTACACAATTCATCCCCGGGGATACCCAATTTCAACCCCGGCTTAATTTGCTGTTCTCCGCGTCTCCGCGGTGAGATTTGGGTTTTCCGATCACCCGATGTCCCGATCACCGGATCACCCGATGGCCCCCTCCCCCTCCCCGGTCATCCCAGATTGGCGTAGGGTTGAGCGATGCCATCCCAGATCATCCCAGATTGGCGTAGACTTCAGCGATTCACCCCAATTTGGCGTACAGTTCAGAGCTTCCCCTCTGCGTCCTTTGTTTCAAAAAGAGTTTGGTTTTAGCTAAAAGCTAATGGCTAGGAGCTAGAAGCTTCTTTTGTCAAAGACCGTCCTTACCACCATTTTCTCGCTCTGGAGCGAATCTGTGAGTTTACCATTTCTTCGCCTTGCTGTCAACCGAAAAGTGAGTTCATAGGAGAATTTTTGCCGCAGCAAAAGGCCGCTCTAAATTCCGCGCGCAAGCGAGAAAAGCTTTTCCGGGCAGACAATCGCTGAGCAAAGGCTGAGCCGTTTCCGCTCTAGCATGGTCCCTAGAAGCCAGCATTTTATCTCCCGATTCTCCCGGTTAGACGCAAGAACTCGCCGCCTGTAGGTGCGTCAAAGCTGGCGGGCAGCGGATCGAAGGGCGCGGAGGATTGGGTGCGGGAACGCATGGGGGAAGGCTATCAAGAAAAAGTAGCTGTTCTGAGGACAAAGACTTATTCAACGGGATTTTCCGCCACAGGCTGAAACGTTTTGGGTCAACTTATCACTATACTGTGCGGTCGTTGTCTCTTAATATCTCTGTAATTGGCCGTAAAAGAGAACGGAATGTTGATGACAGAAGCCCTGATCTGGGACATCGTGCGATGGGCAGTTTTTATAGCGCTAGGAATTTTTTTGTGCGTGCTGATTTTCCGCTTAGTAAGCGCGTTTCTTTTTGCAATGGCTCGCAGCGGAATCTGGCTGGAAACCCACTGGGGCGGTCTCGGGGGCGGGCTTTCGGGCTGGCGGGCATCCAATGCTGTGGTTTATCTCTTTCTGATTGCTTTTCTGCTGGGCTGCCTGGTACTGGCGGCGGTAAC
>Ga0068855_100008226_pt1 | contig 12611 bp, 11 predicted proteins | sample KBSCornC52_FD_66592 | JGI IMG/M metagenome (GOLD analysis project Ga0068855, IMG submission 66592) | Corn rhizosphere microbial communities from Kellogg Biological Station, Michigan, USA - KBS Corn C5-2 | ecosystem: Host-associated > Plants > Roots > Rhizosphere > Soil ...
AAAAATACAGGATGAGAAAGCGCGGGATGCCCACGGCCCATTCCACTCCGCGCCCGAACACGAATAACGCCCAGCAGTTCAAGAGCAGATGCAACCAGCCTCCGTGCATGAACTGGTAGGTGAGCAGTTGCCAAAAATACCCATGCTCGATGCCCTCGCGACTGAGCGCGAGATAGTCCAGATCCATGAACCTCGGCAAAACTTTTTGCTGGAACAAATAAGCGACGATATTTACTGCCACGAGCACGACGGTGAGGGATAATCTCCACCTGCGGCGCGGCTGCATTTCATCGTTTGTCTCGGACATTGCCAAAAATACGGGCGAATCTCCTTTTTATCAACCCGCGTCGTAGTGGCACGGGCGTCTCGCTGTGCGATGCAGTTCGCAACGGCCAAATTCCAGTGCTGCTACGCCTTCCGCTTCCACCACAACATCAGTTCCAACCCTGCGCGGTTCGGATATGAGCGCGGCACCCATTCTTCGGCGAGTTCGAAGTGCGGCGAGAAGCGCTTCCCCACCTCATCCCGCGTGGTGCCGAATGGCGGGCCGTCCGTGTCCGGGATCAAATAATTTACCGCGAGATATTGCCCGCCCGGTTTCAGCCAACGCAAAACGGCGCGGACGTAATTGTCCCGTTCAGCCAAATCGATGGCGCAAAACAGTGTGTGTTCGAAAAGCCAATCGAATTGAAATGGCGGTTCGTCGTGCAGGAAATCGCCCAATTGAAAGGTCGCCTGCAATCCCGCCGCCTTCGTTTTCTCGCGGGAAAGCTCAATCGCGCTCGGCGCGATATCGAAGCCGTAGGCGTCAAAGCCGGCCTTGGCCCATTCGCGCACGTCATGGCCGGTGCCGCAGCCCGGGATGCAAACGGTGCTCCGCGGCAAATCCCGATGCGCCGCCAAGAAATCCACCAGGCCGGGGGACGGCGCGCCTTTTTCCCACGGCATGTCTTTTGTTTGATACCGATTTTCCCAGTAGTTTTGGCTCATTAAATTTACGATTGTCGATTTACGATTTACGCGCGAACTGTCGAGCGCTCGTCAACCGTAAATCGGATATCGTAAATTTCAACTTACTGGATTTGTCCGTCGACGATGTGGATGGTCCTCGCCGCGCGCGCGGCGACGGTGGGATCGTGCGTCGCCATGACGAGGGTCATTTGGCGTTCTTCGCGCAGCGTGCAGAGCAGATCGATAATTTCCTGGCCCGTGTGCGAGTCCAGGTTGCCGGTTGGTTCGTCGGCGAGAATCAATTTCGGCTCATTCACCAGTGCGCGCGCAATGGCCACCCGCTGCTGTTCGCCGCCGGAAAGCTCGTAAGGTTTGTGCTCCATTCGTTCTTTCAAGCCCATGCGCTCGAGCAATTCCTGCCCGCGCTTCGCGGCCACGCTCGCCGGGACCCGCGCCATTCGCGCCGGCAGGCAGACATTTTCCAGCGCATCCAGTTCCGGCAACAAATAATAGGCCTGGAAAATGAAACCGACTTCGCGATTCCGCCAATCCGCCAACTCGCCGCGCGACATGGAATTCAGCGCCCGGCCTTCGGATTGAATTTCGCCCGGGTCCGGAAAATCCAGCCCGCCGAGCAGATGCAGCAGCGTGCTCTTGCCCGCGCCCGAAGCCCCGCGCAATGCCAGGAAGTCGCCGCGATTGACCTCCAGATTGACGCCGCGCAACACCTCCAGTTCGCGCTTGCCAAGCAGGTAAGTCTTGCCCGCGTTTTTGGCGGCGAGGAAAGGGGCGGTCATTGCAGAACTCCTCGTTGAACACCCAACACCCAGCATCCAACATCCAACGCCCAACGCACGGCGCGCATCCCGTTAATTGGATATTGGATGTCGGATGTTGGATGTTGGGTGTTTTCGATTTTACTCATATCGCAGCGCCTCCACCGGCTTCAGCCGCCACGCCCGCCACGCCGGCAGCACGCCGCCGAGAATACAGACGACCAATGCGCTCCCGCAAATCAGCAGGATATCGCCCGGCACCACCTGCGCGGGCAACCGGGTAAAACCATAAACATCGGCTGGAAACAATGACAAACCGGTGACATGCCGCATGAAATAGAGAAACTCGTTGCGGTAATGCACGGCCAGAAGTCCAATCCCAAAGCCAAGGAGAACACCGATCGTGCCGATGAATGCGCTTTGACTGAGAAACAATCCGCCCACTTGAAAATCCGTCGCGCCGAGCGCTTTGAGCATGCCGATCTCGCGCGTTTTCTGCACCACAAAGGTGATCAACGCGCTCAGGATGCACATCGCCGCCACGATCATCACGCAAAACAGGATGATGAACATTACGTTCTTTTCCACGGCCACCGCTCCGAGCAGTTTGTTTTCCATCCAGTTGTCGAGTTGGTAGCGCGGTCCCAACGCCTGGCCCAGTTCGTTTTGCACCTGCATCACGGCAAATGGATCATCCAACTTGACCGTCAATCCCTGCACGCTGTCGCCGAGGCTTTCCATGTCCTGCGCGTTGGCGAGCGAGACCACGACGAGGTTGGCGTCGAAGTCATTGAAGCCAATTTCAAAAATGCCGTGCACTTCATATTCGGTCGGCGGGATGGCCAGTTCTCTGTGTTGTTGCGCCGCCTCCTTCATTTTCCGCGCGTCCGACGCGGTGGTGATGTTCACGGTATCGCCAACCTGGACCTTCAGTTCCTGCGCCAGGATGCTGCCGACCAAGATTCCGCGCCCACTCAGGTCAAATTTCCCGTCTGCGATGCTGCTCGGCAGGGTGCTGACGGTTTTTTCAGCCTCGGGATCGATGCCGCGCAAAAACGGAACCTCGTCGCGAATCACGTCTGAATGTTCGTTGGTCGTGGTTTCCATCAACACTTTCGTGCCCACGAACGGCGCGACGCCTATGACGTGTTTATTCGACGAAACGATGCTCATCACCTCGCGATAATTGCTCATCGGCTTGTCCGGAATGGAAATAGTAAGGTGCGAGTTGAAGCCGAGAATCGTGTCGCGCAATTGCTTGTCGAACCCGCTCATGACGCTGATGACGATGATAAGCACCGCCACTCCCAGGGCGACGCCGGCGATGGATATCAGTGTGATGACGCTGACGAACGTCCGTTTCGGCCGCAGATACCGCAGCGCGATCAGGAGTTCGAATGGCAGCCCAGACATTCGCCGAAACTAAACAGCCGGTGTCCCCGTGTCAACGGAGGTGAGACCGTAGCTGTCGGTGCTCAGGGAGGCCTTTTCCCGCATGGGCGTGAACGAGTGACGAGTGGCGTAACTCCCGCCACCCGTCACACATGCAATTGTGAATCGTTTGTGAACAAATTTCCTGCGGGATTCTTGACAACTTTCGCGCTTCGGCTCACTCTGCCACGCATGAGAAACTCGCGGTTCTTAAGTGCAAAAATGCTTGGAATTCTGTGCGTTCTCCTGACGCTTTCGCTGGCCAATCTCCTCGCCGCCAACAGCGATTCTGCCACGAACGACATGCTGCCGCCGCCGACTTCGAGCTCCAACGAAGCCTTGCGCGCCTACCTGCAATTGCAGGAACAAATTCATGCCACGCAGTTGACCATCGAGCAGAATCGCCTGCAGGCGCAGATGGTGGCCGCGCAGGAAGGAGCGGCGCTTTCCAATCGCTTGAACGCTATTGAGGAATCGCTCGCGCTGCAGAAGACCAATGACCTCATCGAAGCCCAGCATACCACCCGGATGTTGATGGGTGTGCTGGCGGTTTTTGCCACGGTGGGACTGTTCGCGGTGTTGCTGATGGTTTATTTCCAATCGCGCGCGGTGAGCCGCATCGCGGAGGTTTCCACGGCCTTGGCCACCACCCGCGGGTTGCAGTTCCGCAGCACGTCCGCGCTGGAAATGGTCGAAAATGAAATGCTGGGAAACGCCGCCGTCGAGCAATCTCACGCGCGCCTCGCCAGCCTGGTGCAGCTCCTGGAAAAACGAATCGCGGAACTTGAGCAAACAGCTGCGTTGCCCTTGAAAGAAGTGGTGGTGACCGCAAGTGAACCGGCCCCCGCCAAAACCGAGCCGCGGGCGAGCGCCGCGCCGTCGGAGCAGTCGCCGCAAGTGGCGCAATTGATGGAACGCGGCCAGGCCCTGTTAAACAGCGAGCGACCCGAGGAAGCGATGGCGTGTTTTGATGAAGTCCTCGCCGCCGAACCGAACAATGCCGATGCGCTGGTGAAAAAAGGCTCCGCTCTGGAAAAAATGCGCCAGCCACAGGAAGCGCTGGAATATTACGACCGCGCCATCGCCGCCGACAGCACCCTCACCATTGCCTACCTCCATAAAGGCGGCCTGTGCAGCCGATTGGAAAAATACGGCGAGGCCATGGAATGCTACGAGCGCGCGCTGCACACGCAGGAGAAAAAGCAGGCGGCGTAGATTGACGAACTTCCAACGCTGGATCGAGTCCTAAACAACCGGTCTTCAGAAAGCGCAACCGAATTTCACCCTCTCCTCGGGGGAGGGCCGGGGTGAGCGTAATTCTCTCAATTAAACGCCACGCGCGTTTTCCCGCGCTCCGCTTCAAGCTGTTTGCGCATCGTCTCGATCTTCGCCTTGAGCAACTCGCGGTTTTCCTCGCCGCGCACGGCAAGTTCCTTTTCCAGTTCCGCGATGCGATGTTCATACGCCGCCAGCCGGACTTGCAGCGGCGCCTGAACTTTTTGCAGCCGGGCTTCGAGCGCCGCCATTTCCGCCGCCGCATTGTCATTTGTTTCCAGCAAGGCGCGCCGCTGGGAAAGCAACCGCTGCGTCAGCATCCGCGAAAACCACTGTTGCAAATGGCCGATGAGTCCGGCCCGCGCGGCATTTTGCAGCGTCTCGGTGCGTTGCTCGGCAACCATGGCGCGCTCCTGCCATTCGCCCCCGCCGCCATTCGCCGGCACCGGCAACAAGGTCGAAGGCTGTCTGCGCCGCGCCAGTTGCCACGTGGCCCCGGCCAGAATCAACACGACCGCGACCAGCGCGCACACCACCCACAGCACGCGCTGTTGTGCCTGCGCGCCCTTCGTCTTATCCTCGGCCACCATTTGTTGCAACTGCCCGACAGCCGCCTGCTGTTTGGCCTGCAATTCCTGCAATTTGCCGACCACCGATTTATCCTTGAGCTGATCGAGTGCCGTTTTGATTTTCCGGTCGATCACGTCCCCGCGATGCGCCACGATCTGGCCCGGTTCGAAATTGCAAACCACCCAGACATCGGCTGTCCGCCGGTCGCGAAGCTTTTGCGTGATGGCTTCATCCACCGCGGTATTGGGCTCGAGCAGATTGGAAAGATATTTTGCCACGTCCCGGTCTTCGCGCGGAAAGAGGGCGATGAAATTTCTTCGCACAATGGCCAGCGACATGAAATTCGTGCGCGAAAAATTGTGGCTCGTCTTGGAGGCCTCGAGCTCGGAAACGGTGTCGTTCGTCCCGGCCAGCGGAATCAGGCGCACGGTGGCGCCGAAGCGGAATTTGTCGGGAATCGGTTCCGGATGAATCACCGGCGACATCGCCTGTTTGAGCGTCGCCGCCAGCGAATCTTCGTAGGCTTTGTTTTCATCGCCAGCCGCCCAAAGCGCCGCGCAATTGGTGCTCATCGGGAACGATTCGTTCTGTTTTTGGAACAACATCGCCAGCGACTGGAATTTGAACGAGCCGATTTCCTCCGGGGACAGCGTGGGATGGCCGAAGCTTTTATTGATGGATTGTAAAAATTGTTCGCGCGTGCGGCCAAACGCCTGCCGGAACTGAGCCTCAATATCATCGCCCGCGTTCGGATAATACCGGAGAATGATGGGCACGCGTTGCGCTTCCTTGTCCCGCTCAGCTTGCGTTCCCTCCACGTCCACGAAATTCAGCTTGGCCGTCGCGACGATGTCCTCTTCGGCTTTATCGCCGAGTTGATAGTCGCCGAGTTCCTTGGCCGAGAGGGTGCCGATGGGCAGCAGCAGCGCCAGCAGGAGGGAGATTCCAGGGCAGGCTTTTACCATAAAAATGATTTTTGTTCGCTGATTAACTTATCACCATCCCACAACGTCGCCCTCCAGGCGGTGACTTCGCCGATGCGTTTGTAATCGTTGCCGGTGAGCGGGAGATAGGCCCAATGGCTGAAAAAACCGGCGGGTTTCACCGGTCGTTCCAAAACGGTGTTCGGCGGCAATCCGCCGCCCTGGGCAACACCGCGGATTTCCACCCGCAATTTCAGCTCACTTGCACCACCCGCTTTCCATTGGACTACGAAGCGCATGCCGGAAATGTTGTTCGTGTGCTGACGCAAAGAAGCCTGGTAGGCATCCCGATCATAGAGGCTGGGCGAAATCGCGGACCGGCCTTTAAGGTCCAGAAACTGCGGAAGCACCTTGATGACTTTGCCGGTGGCTGCGGAAGCAGCCGCGCACATCACGAAGCAAAATAACAGAATCAAAATGGCCCGGCGCATGGAACAAGGTGTACTGCGATTTGAAAATAAACTCAAACACTTTGTCGGTTTTCGAGCCGAAAAGTGAGGCAGGGACGTGAAACGTAAAACGTGAATTTGGCAGGCGTCTCCGCCCGGATTCGCACATTACGTTTCGCGGATGCCTAAATCTTCACCTTAAACTGTTCCCCCGCCTTCAGCGACTGCGCGAACGCCGCCAGCAATTCCGGGATGTGCTCCAGATCTTTCAGGCTCACAAGTTCCACCGGCGAGTGCATGTAGCGGTTCGGCAGGCTGACCAGCGCGCTCGCAATACCGCCGCGCGTCCAGAAAATCACGTCGGTATCGGTGCCACTCGTCGCCGACATCGCCTCGTGCTGCAACGGAATTTTTTTGGATTTTGCCACCGATTCCAATCGCGCGACCACGTCCCGATGATTGCACCCGCCGTGCGTGAGCGCCGGTCCCTGGCCGATATGGATATCGCCGTGCTGCGCCTTGTTCACCGTCGGGTAATCCGTCGCGTGCGTCACATCCACGACCACTGCGATGTCGGGCTTAAGCGAATAGGCGATTTGCCGCGCGCCGAGCAAGCCGACCTCTTCCTGGACGTTTGACACCGCGCAAACTTCCGCTGCAATTTTTCCTTTCGAATCCTTCAATAATCGCAACGCTTCAGCCACGGCGAAGGTCCCAATGCGATTATCGAACGCGCGCGCCACGGCCAAATCATTCCGCAGCAAATCAAATTCATCCACCAGCGTGATCGGGTCCCCAATGCGCACGAGTCTTTCAGCGTCTTTTCGGCTGCTCACGCCGATGTCGATGAAAATATCGTGAATCTTCGGCACCTTGGGCTTGTCGTCATCGCCGCGCTGCAAATGCGGCGCCACATTCCCGACCACCCCCTTGACCGCTCCGTCGCGCGTGTGAATTGTCACCCGCTGGGCCTTGGTGATCGCCGCATCGATGCCGCCCATGCGCCGAACGTAAATAAACCCGTCGTCGCTAATGTAATTCACCGCCATCGCGATTTCATCCGCGTGCGCGGCGAGCATGACGCGCGGCGAGCCGCCCTTGTTGAGCACCGCCACGCAGTTGCCATAGGCGTCGGAAAAAGTTTCGTCGGCAAACGCTTTGACGTAATCCAGCCAGACCCGCTGGCCTCGGACTTCGTGCCCGGTCGGGCTTGGCGTATTGACCAGCGTGCGAAGGAAATTCAGAGATTGTTCGCGCATCCCGAAGATTGGAATGGCGAATGACGAATGTCAAATAGTGCCACGGGCGTCTCGCCTGTGCGTTGCAATCGGCAATCCGTCGCCACCCGGCGCTCGACACTCGTCACCCGTTTTGTTACCAAACTGGCGTGCGTCGCGAATTGCTGAAAGATATTTCCCGCCTCGTCGTGAAACTCGGAACCGGCGTCCTCACGGACAGCCGGAAGCAGCCGGATTTGGCGCAACTTGAGCAACTCGTCGCGCAAATCGCCGCGCAACGCAAGGCCGGCAAGGAAGTCGTGATGGTGACCTCGGGCGCCGTCGGCGCCGGCATGGGCGCGCTCGGCTACGAAAAGCGTCCGAACGAACTCGCCGAGCTCCAGGCCTGCGCCGCCGTCGGCCAATCGCGCCTGATGGCCATTTATGAAAAATTGTTTGCGAAGCACGATCTGCATGTAGCGCAGGTGCTGCTGACGCACGACGATCTCGAACATCACGAACGCCATCTGAACGCCCGCAACACCCTCGTGACGCTCCTGGGCCACGGCGTGGTGCCCATCATCAACGAAAACGACGCGATTTCCTTCACCGAATTGAAATTCGGCGACAATGACAAACTCTCCGCGCTCGTCGCCTCGTTGTTGCCCGCGGACTTGCTTTTGATTCTGACGACCGTCGATGGCGTCATAGAAAATTTCGGCAAAGCAAATCCAAAAACGATTTCAGTTATTGAAACCATCGACGGGGCGATTGAAAAAATGGCCGGCGGCACGGACAGCGCCACGGCGGTGGGCGGCATGAAATCGAAGATTGAGGCCGCAAAAATTGTCGTGCGTTCCGGCATCCCGCTGGTGATTGCGTCGGGCAAAAAGAAAAACATGCTGGCACGCGTCCTTGAGGGCGAAGACGAAGGCACGTTATTCGTGCCGCAGCCGACCAAGTTGCAAGGTCGCAAGCGTTGGATCGCGTTTTTTCATTATCCCAAAGGCGCGCTGTTCGTGGATGAAGGCGCCAAGCAGGCGTTGCGCGAGAAAGGCAAAAGCCTGCTGCCCCCGGGCATCGCGCGCTGCGAGGGTAATTTCTCCGCCGAAGACGTGGTGCGCATCTGCGACCTGAACGGTACCGAATTCGCCCGCGGCATCGCTGCCTTCAGTTCTGCCGAGATCAGCGCGCGCACGCTCCAGCGCGTCGAAGTGGTGCACCGCGATAATTTGGTCATCCTCTAATGTAAGATTGACGCGCAAATCGTCCCATCGCGCCTCAATCGCAAATCGTAAATGAAACGCAAATCAATTGACGAACTGCTGCGAGTAATGGCCAAACTCCGCTCGCCCAAAGGCTGTCCGTGGGACCGCGAGCAGGACCATATGACCCTGCGCTGGCACGCCGTGGAGGAAGTTTACGAATTGCTGGACGCCATCGAAGCGCGCGACGATCACGAGCTCGAAGAGGAACTGGGTGATTTGCTGCTGCAGGTGGTGTTCCATTGCCAGCTTGCGAAGGAACGCGGCGCGTTTAATTTCGAAAAAGTCGCCCACCGCATTACCGAGAAATTAATTCGCCGCCATCCACACGTCTTCGGCACAACCAAGGTCAAGGACATCGACGAAGTTTGGGCGAACTGGGAAAAAATCAAGCGCGCGGAAAAGCACGGCACCAAACACGCCCGCGCCTCGGCTCTCGACGGCATTCCCAAACATCTGCCCGCGCTTCTGCGCGCCGAAAAGCTGGTGAAGAAAGCCCGCAAAGCGAAAGTGTTGACGGACCGCGATCGCGCCAAAGGCAAGCTCACCAAAAAAGATTTGTCGTCGATGCTGTTTTCGCTCGCCCAATTCGCGCAGGAACAAGGCTGGTCGGCCGAAGATTTGCTAAAGGGCGAAGTGCAGAAACAGGAGCGGGAATTTCGAAAAAGGGAAAAGTCTCAACCGTAAAATCCTCGAATAATCAGTTCTTCAAGGCGTGCGACTTCGGCTGGATCTGTTGCTTCAACCATTTGCTTAGCTAGCTGGCCGAGTTCTTCTGTGCTTAGCCGTTCAGATGCCATAACAGTATCATTGCCGGATTTGAAATTGGAGCAAGGTGTAAACGGGTGCCCTTTCGCCAATTCTTGCCCACCAATTCCGCTGTGGCAATTTTCGCCGATTCCATTACGTTGTGGCACGATTTTATGACCGACCCCCGTTACACTAAACTGGCGAAGCTGCTCGTGGAATACTCCACTAATTTGAAAAAGGGCGACCGCATTCTCCTCGATATGATCGATGTCCCGGACGAGATGACCGTCGAGCTTATACGCGCCGTCCGCGCGCGCGGCGCCGTGCCGTTTGTCGAGACGCGCCACACGCGTGTCGGTCGGGAGATGCTGCGTGGCATTGATGAAAAGCACGCCGAATCCGTGCGCGACCTCGAATTGTTCCGCATGAAAAAGATGCAGGCCTACGTGGCGATTCGCGGCAGCGAGAATGCCAGCGAAAACGCCGACGTGCCGAGCGATCGCATGTCGATGTATTCGCGCGTCATCCGGCCCGTGCTGAATTATCGCGTCAACAAAACGCGCTGGTGCGTGTTGCGCTGGCCCACGCCGAGCATGGCGCAGGCCGCCGGCATGAGCACCGAGGCGTTTGAAAATTTGTATTTCGACGTCTGCACGATGGATTACAAAAAAATGGCCCGCGCGATGGTGCCGCTCGAGCGTCGCATGGCGCGCGCCGATCACGTCCGTCTCAAATCACCCGGCACCGATTTGAAATTCAGCGTCAAAGGCATCGGCGCCCAGATGTGCAAAGGCGATCGCAATATTCCCGACGGCGAGGTCTTTTCCTGCCCGGTGAAGGATTCGGTCAATGGCGTAATTCAATTCAACACGCCCACGCTCTATTCCGGCACCAAATTCGAAAACGTCCGCCTCGAATTCAAAGACGGCAAAGTTATCAACGCAACGTCGAACAACACGAAGCGCCTCAATGAAATTCTGGATACGGACCCAGGCGCGCGTTACGTCGGCGAATTCTCGCTCGGCTTCAATCCCTACATCCTCAGTCCGATGTGCGATATTTTGTTCGATGAAAAAATCGCCGGCTCGTTGCACTTCACGCCCGGTCAGGCCTACGAGGAGTGCGACAACGGAAATCGCTCGGCGGTGCATTGGGACATGGTGCTGATTCAGCGGCCCGAATGGGGCGGCGGCGAAATCTGGTTTGATGGCGAACTCATCCGCAGAGACGGCGTGTTCCTGCCGAAAGATTTGAAACCACTCAATCCGGCGAATCTGAAATAGTGGAGCGCGGCGGTTACGCCGCTTCAATTTTCGCGAGTAGAGACGCCGAAATTTATCCGCGCGCTCCGTTAAAGTTTCACGGTAAAGCGGCATAAATGCCGCGCCCCATCACTCATTCCGACACAGCCGCAAACCCTGATCCGGCCCCTTGCCGCTCGCCTCAAAACTTGCGCGGAATGCGATCTCGCAGCAGAAATCGCCGCCCATCCAGCCGCCGCCTTTCCAGACACGGCCGGTTTCGCTGCTGCTCGCTTTCGGCCCGTTCCCATTGGCATCCAGGTCGCCGAACCAATCCCAGCACCATTCGCGAACATTGCCGGACATGCAATACAGTCCCAGCTCATTCGGCTCCTTGCTGTCGACGGGGTGGGATCGATCGTGATTTGCCTGGACGCGCGGCCAGGTCCAGAATCCCGTTAATTTAGTATCACCCGAGTTCTGCCAAAACCACGCGACTTTCTCGATGTCATCGCCGCCGCTGTAAGTGAAACCCTTGCTCATCTGGCCGCCACTGGCGGCGTATTCCCATTCCGCCTCAGTGGGCAGCCGGTATCCATTCGCCCGCGGGTTCGTGGTGACCGTCCATTTTATTTCATCGACCACCGTCCGGTTGTTCGCGTCTCTGGTGTTCTTATCGATGTTGTAATAAGGGTTCAACCCATCCTTCGCACTTCGCGCATTGCAGTATTCAATACAATCATACCAACTCACCGTTTCCACCGGCAGGTTCTCGCCCTGGAATTGCGACGGATTGCTCCCCATGACCTTCGTCCATTCTTTTTGGGTCACCACATATTTGCCGATGTAAAAATTCGGGATGGCAATGCTCTTTCCGTAGTAATTGGTGCATTTGACATTTTTAAAAGGCCCGCCTTTCACCAGGACAAAATTGTCCGGAACTTTTTGGGCGCATGCGTTGAATGCGCCGAGGATTGCCGTTACGAAAAGAATAAAAAGTTTTCTCATGCAACTCCGCCATGAATTAAAACGTTGCGGATCGAAGAATGGGCAGGCTGCGCTCCACCAGGAATGCAGCCTGCCACGATGCCATGAACCGTTATTGACCCCAAACGGTCGCGTTGCAATTCCCGCTCTTATTGCCGAATGCCTCCACGGCCAATATTTGCAGATTGTAACTGCCAAAACCCTGGCCGCCGTGCGCCTTCCAATTGTTGATGTGATTGGCCGTGGTCACGGTGTGATTGGCGCCGAGCGATGTTCCGCCCCAATTATCCAGGTATTGCCAGAATGTCGCCGTGCCCTGGATCGAGGGTTGGTTCACTTGTTGATGTTTGTAGAAGTTGTAAGTGTGCCCGTCGCTGCTGATGGAATTGACGAACGTGCCACCCACGCTGCCCTTTTCGCAGACGTAATATTCGATGAGCGGACTCGTCGTCCACCCGTAGATGCTGAAGTTATTATAGGCGCCGTTCAGGGAGCCGATATTGTAACCGATGGAATGCGATGAACCCGGATTCCAACCTTTGCCCGCGACGACGTCGCCGACGTTGCTCCAGGTGACGGCGAAATTGCCGGGATACTGGTTGGCCTGCGGAAAGGAAATGCTGGCCGAACCGCCGCTGACGTAACATTGCCAGAAGAAACCGTGATCTGTGCCGGTGCTGGCGCCCGCAGCCAAGGTGAGTCCGGCCGCCAGGCATGTTGAAACGATTAATTTTTGAACTCGTTTGTTCATAGGTACCCTTTCTTTCTGCTGTGTT
>Ga0068855_100008228_pt1 | contig 12608 bp, 13 predicted proteins | sample KBSCornC52_FD_66592 | JGI IMG/M metagenome (GOLD analysis project Ga0068855, IMG submission 66592) | Corn rhizosphere microbial communities from Kellogg Biological Station, Michigan, USA - KBS Corn C5-2 | ecosystem: Host-associated > Plants > Roots > Rhizosphere > Soil ...
TTGGCGAGAACTGCACGACCCTGGCCGTAAAACGGATGATGTGCCACATCCATGACCATGCAGCTGGACGGCGACACCCGACACCCTGTATTCCCGCGATAGGAATTGTCAATGCCGAAGGTTCTTGTGACCGGCGCGGCCGGCTTTATCGGATACCATCTGTGCCGCAGGCTGCTGGAAGATGGAAACGAAGTCGTCGGACTGGACAACCTCAACCAGTACTACGATCCGACGCTCAAGGAGGCCAGACTCGCGGAGTTGGCTCCGTTTCCAGAATTTCGCTTCCACCGAATGGATCTCGCCGATGCAACGGGTATGGAGCGTCTGTTTGAAGATGAGAATCCCCCTCTCGTTGTTAACCTAGGCGCGCAGGCGGGCGTTCGATATTCCATCGAGAATCCTGGCGTCTATGTTCAGAGCAACGTCGTCGGTTTCCTGAATGTCCTTGAGGGGTGCCGCAAACACGGAGTAAAACATCTGGTCTTTGCCTCCTCAAGCTCGGTGTATGGTGCCAACACGCAGATGCCTTTCTCCGTCCACCAGACAGTCGACCATCCCGTAAGTCTTTATGCCGCCACCAAGAAATCAAACGAGCTTATGGCGCATACCTACAGCCACCTGTTCAAAATGCCAACAACCGGGTTAAGGTTCTTTACTGTGTACGGTCCCTGGGGCCGCCCCGACATGGCTCTGTTTCAATTTGCCCGCAAGATTCTGGAAGGCACGCCCATCGATGTCTACAACGAGGGCAAAATGAAGCGCGACTTCACGTTTGTAGATGACATTGTGGAATCGGTCGTGCGGATTCTGCACCTCCCGCCCGCGCCGAACCCGCAGTGGAGCAGCCTCACACCGGACCCTGCCTCAAGCAGCGCTCCTTATCGGATTTACAATGTGGGAGCGAGTCAGCCGGTGGAGCTGTTGTACTTCATTGAAGTGCTCGAAAACGCGCTGGAAAAGCGAGCCATCAAGAATTTGCTGCCCGGCCAGCCGGGCGATTTACTGGAGACTTCGGCGGACACCGACGACCTGGAACAGGTCACCGGTTTCAAACCATCGACACCGATCGAGGCAGGAATTCGCAAGTTTGTACATTGGTACAGGGCATATTACGGAATTTAAGGTAAAATTGCGGTAGATTTCACAGGAGCCGATCGGCCTCTCTATGACAAAAATCGTTCTCACATCTCGGTGCTCCTGGACTCTGTACAATTTTCGATGGGATTTGATCCAGGAGTTGCAGCAATCCGGGTACACGGTCGTAGGCGGTGGCGCGGGCGGAGACGGATTTGAAAAGTGCGTCGAAGACCTGGGAGTCCCATTCACCCGACTGCCCGTTGACAAGAAGGCGACAAACCCACTCCGGGACGTTCGGCTATTGTCCGCTCTTACAAAATGGTACAAGAAAGAGCGCCCGGACGTCGTTCACAATTTTACGATCAAACCAGTGATATATGGCACTCTTGCCGCACATTTTGCGCATGTGCCGATGATCATAAACACCGTGCCTGGACTGGGATACGCGTTTACGCGTGAAGCGCCCGCATGGGTTACAAGAATCGTTGAAACCCTCTATCGTATCTCCCTCGTCCACGCCAACTTCACCATTTTTCTGAACAATGACGATCGGCAGCTCTTCATCGACCGGCGCATGGTAAATCCGGACAAGAGCGCCGTTCTGCCTGAGTGGGTGGACGCCGAGCATTTCGGTCCCGCTGACGAGCCGGATGAAGCAGATACCGACACGACGCGCAGTCCTGAAGCGCCCACCGTCTTCCTGATGCTTGCGCGCCTCTTGCAGGAGAAGGGCGTCTACGAATATGTTGAGGCGGCTCGGCGGCTAAAGCGCGACGGCGTAAATGCAAAATGCGTCTTGATCGGCGGCCGCGATGAACGTAATCCGCGCGTCGTACCGGACTCCGATCTTAAGGCCTGGCAGGCCGAGGGAGTTATCGAGTATCTGGGCGAAGTCGCGGACGTTCGCGGCATCATGCGCAGCTCAGACGTGATTGTGCTTCCCTCTTATTACCGCGAAGGAATGCCGCGTGCGCTGCTGGAGGGCGCGGCAATGCAAAAGGCCGCGATCGCCACCGATAACGTGGGATGCCGAGATGTGGTTCGGAACGGCGTCACAGGTTTGCTTGTACCTGTTCGCGATGTTGATGCGCTCGTCGCCGCAATGCGCAGTTTAGTGGATGACCCTGAAAAGCGACAGCAGATGGGACGCGCTGGTCGCGAGTTGATTTTGAATGAATTCGATAAGCCGATCGTGCTCAAGAAACTTTTGGAGATCTATCGGAAAGGGAGTTTATGAACATATTGATCACGGGCGGTGCAGGATTCATAGGGTCGCATTTAGCCGATTCTCTAATCGCCAGGGGTGACGAAGTTTATGTCATCGATGACCTCTCGACGGGCAGCCTGGAGAATATCGCACACCTGCGCGCTCACCCGCGGTTTCACCTCGTGATAGATACCTGTCTGAATGAATCGGTGATGAATGAGCTCGTTAACCGCGTAGACCAGATCTACCATCTTGCCGCCGTCGTTGGCGTGAAGCTGGTGGTGGACAGCCCCGTTCGGACTCTCGAAACGAATCTGAAAAGCAGCGAGATCGTATTCAGCCTCGCCCATCGATTCGGCAAGAAGGTTCTGCTGGCCTCGACGTCGGAAGTGTACGGCCGTCATGTTAAGAACAAGCCATTGAAGGAGACTGACGAACGGATCTACGGTCCGACGACCATCGGACGGTGGAGCTATGCCGGTGCGAAAGCGATCGACGAGTTCATGGCGCTCGCCTACCATCGCGAGCGAGATCTCGATGTCGTGATCGTTCGGTTCTTCAACACGGTCGGACCGCGCCAGACCGGGCAATACGGCATGGTCATTCCCAGATTCGTGCAGGCCGCGCTTGAAGGCAAGCCGATTTCCGTTTACGGTGACGGCTCGCAATCGCGCTCATTTACCTACGTTGGCGACGCTGTCACCGCGATCACGGGCCTCATGCGGTGTCCGCAGGCAGTCGGTGAGGTTTATAACGTCGGCAACGGCGAGGAGATTACAATCATGGAGCTTGCCCGCAAGGTGAAGGCGATGACGGGCTCCAAGTCGGACATCCGGTGCATTCCTTACGACATCGCTTATGGTAAGGGATTCGAGGATATGGAGTTTCGAACCCCGGATATCACAAAGATCAACGATGCGATCGGATATCGCCCGACCGTAAATCTGGACAACATCCTACGGCGCGTGATCTGCCATTTCGAAGAAATGGTGACGCACGCGGTAGTCTCCGAGCCGATTGCAGGCTTGCGGATGGCCCAATAGCATGGCAGGAACGTTTACTGCTGTTTGCTGGCTCTTCGCAACGGTGATCGTTGCCTCGCTGCTTATGACGCGGAGCATGATGGCTCTGGCACAGAAGCGCGGTTGGGTGGTAGGGCCAAAAGCAGACCGTTGGAGCAAGACGCCTACGGCCCTTTTTGGCGGCGTTGCCATTGTCGCGGCGTTCTATGTGGGCGCGCTCGCAGCCATGTACCACTTCGGATCGCTGCAGCACTTCGATCTCATTGGTCTGCTCGCCGGCGCGGGCCTGCTGTTTGTACTGGGCGTACGAGATGATATCAAACCGCTGAATCCTCTCGTGAAGCTCGTAGGACAGGTCCTGGCGATCATGCCATTCCTGGTCGGCGCGGGGCTGGCCTTTACCTCCACGACGTTCGTGCTGTCCATACCGCTCGTACTCTTCTGGATTCTGGCTCTCACCAATTCGTTCAACTTGCTGGACAACATGGATGGCCTTTCTGCTGGGACGGCCTCGATCGTAGGCATGGCGATTGGCGCCTACTCCCTCTTGAACCACCAGTTACTGCCAGGAGCGTTGGCGCTGCTCGTAACCGCGTCCTGCCTTGGCTTCCTGTTCTACAATTTCCGTGCACGCGGACCTGCGCGCATCTTTATGGGCGATTGCGGAAGCATGTTCTTGGGGTTCATTCTGGCCGGTCTGGCGGTGATCGCATTCTGTCCTGTGGCGCCTATGTCACTTGACCGGCAGGCCGCACAGTGCGCGCTGCCACTGCTGATTATGGCGATGCCGATATTCGATACCACACTCGTGGTCATCATTCGGAAGCGGGAGGGGCGGGCGATATCGCAGGGCGGCAGAGACCACAGCTCGCACCGACTTGTGTACTCCGGGTTCAGCGATAAGGGTGCAGTGCTGATGCTTTTCTGCGTCAGCGTGGCGGCGGGGACGATTGCCGTGCTGCTCGGTCAGATGCACAATTCCTCGATGGTATTTGCGTCCATAGGCGTGGAGATGTTATTCCTTGCGTGGTTTGGGGCCCACCTGAGCCAATTCCGAGAACCGACCCGTGCCATTGTGCGTCCGCTCAGCAGAAACGGCGAATTAGAGAACGGGCATCGGCACTTAGTGGAATCCGGATCGGACCATGAGAATTAGCCGCTAGCCTGCGGGGTGTTTTAGCTCCGTATGGCCGTCCTCGAAACCCAGTATTAGACTGGAAGCGATGCCCACAAATAAGCCAACTTCTGCAATGCCCGTTGTGCTCTTGAGCTCGCGTTCGAGTGTAGCAGGATCCTCAATACGGCCGAAGTGCATGTCGATGATGTAGAGGCCGTCATCCGTTATGTAGGGCTCACCGGAGCCGTTTGCGTTTAGCCTCAGCGTTGCTTCCACCCCATACTTTTCAAGTCGAGCGGCCGTGGTCGTCCAACCGAAAGGCACGACGGCCACGGGCAGCGGAAACGCTCCTAACGTCGTCTTGAACTTGGTGCTGTCCGCGACCACGATGAATTCGCGCGCCGCCGCAGCGACGAGCTTTTCCCGCAGGAGAGCGCCTCCCCCACCCTTGATAAGGCTGAGGCTGGCGTCGGCCTCGTCCGCGCCATCCACGGCGAGGTCCAGCTGAGTCACCTCAGAGAGATCAATAATAGGTATTCCCAGCTGCTGCGCCTGGATGCGCGAGCGCTCCGAAGTTGGCACGCCGCGCACTTTCCAGCCTTGATCGCGCACCTTCGCGCCCAGTTGATCAATGAAGTGTTTGGACGTGCTGCCCGTTCCCAGGCCGATGTCCATACCATCTCGTACAAACTCAAGCGCCCTTATTGCGGCCGCGAGCTTGGGATCCATGTATCCTCCGGTTGTGTGAAAGTGCGGTTATTGGACGCCCCGATGGATTCGTCCTAGCCTTGTAACGGTGCCGATCAGTCTCCTGGCCTACCGAATCCCTTTGGGATAGCGATTCGCGCTCCACGTAGAAGCGTCAAGCAATGCGAACCAGCGGGCACGATCTACTATGGGCTCTTAGCGAGTTCGGGCGTGTCAAAATTTGTGTCGGGCGGCAGATCGCGCATTTTGGTCTCGATCACATCTGAGGTATCTGTAGCGGCTGCAGATGGCAGCTGTTTTACAGTCTTGCCCCGCCGCCCGACGACCTGGCTGAGCGCTTTGATCTTCTCTTTCGAGGCCGCCAGGGCCTCGTTGTACCAGCGCATCAGCTGGTCCTTGCTGATCTTCTCGCCGGTCTCATAGTAGATCATCGCGGACTTGCCGACTGTGACTGTGCCGGCATAGGCAATTCCCGCTTTGGCAACAAATCCAACGACGGGCACCGCGCCCACGAGCTCGCGAGCCACTGCGCGCCAACCGAACGCGTTCATCATCAACGGCGCAAGCTCTTTCAGCCGCGTCTTGAAGTTGATCTCCAGCCCGTACGCGGCCGCCAGCCTCAAGGTCATCATGATCTGATTCTTGGTCAGCATCAACATATCACTGAGGCCGTTGACCGGAAGCAGGAGGCTCAAAAGCGGAAAGGCGGCCGTGATCCCGGTGACGAGCGCGAACTGTGCGTTCGCAGTCGCGGTAACGTTGATGATGTTATTGGCTACTCGCCTGCGGAAGACCGGGAAATTCCGCGCCAGCGCGAGCGCCAATTCCGGCCGGTCCTCCAGGATGCGGTCGAGAGTCGACTCCCAGCCCCCAAGCTCTATCACCGAGTAGATGCGGGCGCCTTCCGGCGCGTCGACGCGGCCCGAGCCGACGTCAATTACTAGATCGAAGACGCTGGCGTCCGTCGGGAAGCCCATCTCGGTGGACGTCGTGTCGAATTCCTGGAGAAATGAGGGTTCGGGCAGAGCTGTCTCCGCAGCGATGGAGGGCACTGCGGACGTGAACAGAGCCCGTCGCGCCTCGTGGCGAAACTCCGCATTCCCCACGAGCGCAACGCTCACCGGCCGGGCCGCCTCACGAATGATCTCATTGATTGAGATGCCCTTGACTGTATTCCAAAAATCTTTAGCGCTGCCCCGCGGTTTGAATTCTGCCATGAAACTGCTCCTCTGCCTGCCATCCCGTTACATATTGGCATATCGATCGCACAAATGTAATTCTCTGCTAGCATAGACGCAAACGGACGCAGTCGAGGTTCCGTCGGTTCTGTTACGGGCAGGTGAGGGATCTGAGCCCAAGCAGGCAGGACAATCGCGGTCGCTGAGCGGAGCGACCTGTTAGCTTATGACTGATGGCAAGCGGTGGCGGGTACGAATGTAGAGCGGAGCCTACCCAGCCAAACCCAGCTCGGTTCGGACTTCGAGGCCGGAAGAACAAATGACACTCCTGGTTCCCAATTCTGCCGTCTCGGCTATTAGAATGAGCGAGACCTGAAATGCGGATACGCATATAGAAGACGATTGAACCTGGTGGCGCGGGGTTAAGTCAGCGGTTCTGCAGCGAGCAAACACGAATGGTTACAATCCAAGTTCCGCTAAAGTTGCTGCCGAAAGGATGCGCCGCGCCATGCGGTCCAACTGTTCTGAATTGAGCTCCGCTAGGCGGGCCTTCACCGATTGCGAGGCCACGCCATACTTCTCCTCAATCTGTGCCAGAAGAAGCGCTCTCCGGCCTTCCTCGCGGCCTTCCTCGCGGCCTTCCTCGCGGCCTTCCTCGCGGCCTTCCTTCAATCCCTTCTCAATTCCAATCTCAATGCCGATTCTTTCCGCGGTCGAGAGATGCTTCACGGTCTTTTCCTCCTCGAACTGAGTCATGCTTACATGGTAGCGAAGTGCGAGCGGCTCCGGCAGCGATAGAAGCCAATCGAAATCGTGGTAGAGCTGCCCGATCTCGTCTTCAGGTACCGCCATATCGTAGAGACCTTGAATTAGCCGAAGCTTCCACGCCAACCGTGTCTCATAATCGCCCCGCGTCTCGAGCGTTTTTAGGTGCGCGACCACGAAGCGTGCGAACGGGTTTGCGCTCGTCTGCAGCAGTTCAAGACGGTCGACATATTCCAGTAGCTTCGCTATTCGAAACTTGAATGATAGCTCAGTTCCCCAAAGCTCGCTCTGATAGAGCGATGGCTTCCAGTCCGGATTCGGGTCGCCTAATATCGCCAGGCAAACCATCGGACGCTCGCCAAACAAATCGATGGCGCGGTAGCGGTACTGGCACATGCGCAACGGAAAGTCTGCGTCCTGCTGAGCCTGAACCTCAACATGGATCAGAATCCACTTCTCACTGCCGTCCGTCAGATAAACCTGTACCAGACGATCGACCGCGCGCTTCCCTTTCGGCGTTTTGCGTGTGATCGCCCGCAGTTCCTGCTCCAAGAAAACGACCCCGCGCGTCCAGTCGATCTGGTCAAAGACTTCCGGCATAAAGAACGCCACGAAGTCCGCGAATCGGCGCTCGCTCAGCATGTTCTTCCACGCGCCGTCAAAATCGTCTCGTACTTGCCTGCTCGATCGTCGCACAAGGATGCGCCTCCGCCAGTTTCGGCCACGAGAGGCACCGTACTCACATAATACCAGATTCGCGTTAAACCCACCAAGCCAGCGCTCACGTGCTGCCCGCACGGTAAAACATTAACGTTCATCACTGGCTGCCTCCGGCGGAATGGGCTGTCTGTCGGATGTGCCCAAGACTTGCGACAACCGTCCACTGGGTGATAATATCCACCGCTTTCAACTGCATCATCCGCAGTTGGTGCAAAGTTTGCGGATTATTCCCTCCGGTGTTGCATTCCGGCTTGGTAATGGAGTATTATTCAGGTGCATTAGCACTGAGGCATTGAGAGTGCTAACATTTTTTGCCGAAGCGACGTCCGCTGCGACAATTCAAACTTTTGCTTAAAACACATCGAGGAGGTTGTGCTTATGCCCACTTTGAAGCCACTGAACGATCGTATTGTTGTGAAGTCCGTGACGCCGGCGTCGGTCACGGCAGGCGGAATTTACCTTCCGGACTCCGCGCAGGAGAAGCCACAGGAGGCCGAGGTTGTAGCCGTTGGACCAGGCAAGACTCTGGAAAATGGCAAGGTGGAAGCGATGGAGTTGAAGGCCGGAGACATCGTGATCTACGCGAAGTACGGCGGCACGGAGATTAAAGTCGGAACCGAGGAATATGTGATCCTCCGGCAGGACGACGTACTGGCAATCAAGGAGTAGGCTTTCATGGCAGCAAAGATTATGCTTTTCGAAGAGGAGGCCCGACGCGCCCTGGAGCGCGGCGTAAACACGCTGGCGAATGCCGTCAAGGTCACTCTGGGTCCGCGAGGACGCAACGTAGTTTTAGAGAAAAAGTACGGCAGCCCAAGCATCATCAACGACGGTGTGACCATCGCCAAAGAAATCGAGGTCGAGGACCCGTTCGAGAATATGGGCGCGCAGCTGGTGCGTGAAGTTGCCAGCAAGACCAACGACATCGCGGGTGACGGCACCACCACCGCGACCGTGCTCGCTCAGGCAATGGTGAAAGAGGGCCTGAAGTCGGTGGCCGCTGGCGCAAAGCCCCTGCTCGTGAAGAAGGGTATCGATAAGGCGGTTGCGGCGCTGGTCGAGGAGATCAAGGCGCGAGCGACCAGGGTCGAGGGCAAGGCTGCGATCGCGCAGGTAGCTTCGATTTCCGCAAACGATGCCGAGATCGGCGAGCTTGTCGCGGAAGCGATGGAGCGGGTCACTGCTGAGGGCGTCATCACGGTCGAAGAGAGCAAAGGCACCAGCACGCAGCTGGAGGTCGTCGAAGGAATGCAGTTCGATAAGGGCTACATCTCCCCCTACTTCGTCTCCGATCCGGAGCGTATGGAGGCGGTGCTCGAAGACCCGTACATTCTGTTGTTCGAGAAGAAGATCAGCGCTGTCGCCGACCTCGTTCCGATCATGGAAAAGATCGCGCGACACGGCCGGCCTATCATCCTGATTGCAGAAGATGTCGACGGCGAAGCGCTTGCGACTCTCGTAGTCAACAAGATTCGCGGCAATATCAACAGCGTCGCGGTGAAGGCGCCTGGCTTTGGCGATCGGCGCAAGGCCATGATGGAAGACCTTGCGATCCTCACCGGCGGGCGGTTTATTACCGAAGATCTCGGCCTGAAAATCGAGAACATCGAGGTGACGGACCTTGGCAGCGCCAAGCGTATCGTGGTCAACAAGGACACGACCACGATTATCGACGGCGCTGGCGAAAAGTCAGCAATCGAAGGCCGCGTCAGCCAGATCAAGAAGCAGATCGCAGAGACCGAAAGCGAGTACGACAAGGAGAAGCTGCAGGAGCGGCTCGCTAAGCTGGCCGGCGGAGTGGCCGTCATCCAGGTGGGCGCTGCGACCGAGACCGAGCTGAAGGAAAAGAAGGCCCGCATCGAGGATGCAATGCATGCGACCCGCGCTGCCGTGGAAGAGGGCATCGTGCCCGGCGGCGGCGTCGCGCTTGTGAATGCAGCGCCCGTCCTCGACGGCCTGAAGCTCTCCGGCGATGAGACGATCGGTCTTAATATCGTTCGACGAGCGATCGAGGAGCCGATGCGCCTCATTGCCGAGAATGCGGGACTCGAAGGCAGCATCGTCATCAACCACGTCGGAACGCTAGAGCGTGGACAAGGGTTCAACGCTGCGACCGGCGAGTACGGCGACCTGGTCAAGATGGGCGTCGTCGATCCTGCCAAGGTCGTGCGCAGCGCCCTGCAGAACGCAGGCTCCATCGCCGGCCTTATCCTGACCACCGAGGTCTTGATCTCCGAGAAGAAAGAGCCAGCCCCGCCTCCCGGCGGCGGCGGCCATGACATGCACTAAGGGGCAATTCGTTCTAAGTACGCACCTCCCTCCTTTCCGCATCGGAAAGGAGGGAGGTGTTGTCATTCACCGTAGTACAGAAGTACCGGGTCCTTATACGGCTATCTAGCGGTTACATAGAGTGAACAGATCCTTCTATTTGTGTGAATTGCATGCTACAAGTACGGGGGCATACCCCGATCAGTTAGGTGCTTCATAGCAAGTTGCAGGTGGAGGCTCAGCAGTTTCTCCTGCCGTTCCAGGAGAAATGAAGGAAGGCCGCCGACGTACAAACTAACCTGTTGATTATTGTCCCTTTGATAAAATCCAAATCGAACCGTTCCGCGGGTTCGATAACTTACCTCTGTGTAATCCCGATTTTCATCTCTAATTGTTTGTGCTACACCCTGGATACATTCTATGGCCTGAATTAGCTCGGATACCTCATCCGGATCGAGGTATCCAGCGGACTCACTTGTAACTTCTAAATCCCTGTTGAACTCGCTCAAGCGAATCGCGACTCCATATTCAACACTAACACCCGATGCATTCATCTCAGTGCATATCAGTGTTTCTATGAACATCATCGTGCCAAATTTGCAGCTAATGCGACCAATTTCACGGAACTCGCGTGACATCAGTACACCACGACGTGCCTGGAATTGCCCTATTCTCGAACCTTCAACTTCATCGCTATCCATTCAACGTCTCCGAAACCGGTAATCCGCAGAGCATTGCGCGAGTCACAGATCCTCCGTCACTGCAACTTGATGTGTATCTTTGTTGAATGCATGATCCGGTCCAAGAGAAGCCAACCATCGGTCTCTCCCCTGTTTTCTTAGCTTGAGATAGGCGTCAACCTCGTTTGCAGCGACACGTTCCATCGAGGTGAACGCTTCAACTGCGATCATAAGCGGACAGTCCCTCTCGTCTCTAAAATAGCCGACAATGGTGTTAACAATCTGGTGCAGTTCTTTGAGCAGATTCCTGGCCTCTACCAACTGGACCGCGTTGTCCGAGACTATATTTGGATTCTCGTATGCGTCAAAGTCCGAATGCACAACCGCCTTGTCGCGGAGCGTGTCGATGCGCTTAACAATATTATGCTCAGCAAACTGGTTCGAGAAGGCGATTGCTTGCTGCTTGATTTGTTGACTCTCGCGCGGGTTGGAGAAGTCCTGCTGCTCAAACTGGCAGCGCCTCAGCAACTTGCCGATTGATGCAGGCTTGCCCTTCGGATCGTCGACGATGCGAGCGAGCGCGAGAATGCATCCTGACTTGGTTGCAGAATATACACCAGTGTCAAACCAGGTTGGATTGAGCATCGAGCCAGGTTCAAACCTGTTTCGTACCGTTCCGCGATCGCACAATACAGGAAGCCTAATCTTAAGTTACCTTCGATGACCTTAATCAATTTCCAAGTCTTGGTGTCTGTGTACTTGTGCTGCGCTGTCACGAATTGAGAATCCTTCCTATAGCCGATAGAACGTGTGACCCTAGCTGTTCTGATTTTCCAGAGGAAGTCCCATATTAGGACGCGCGCGCAGTCAGATGTTGATCAGCCGACGGCTTGCAACTGTATTTTCCAATAAGCACATCAGCCGATATGTCGAGATTTGCCACGAGCTTTTGGATCATTGCAAGTGTTAAAGGACGCTGACGGTTGAGGATCTCCGATACCCTCCCCCTGCTGCCGATGCTTGCCTCGAGGTCCTTCCGGGTGATGCCGCGGCTCTCCATATGGTATTGGAGCGCCGAGATTGGGTCGGGCGGATCTATTGGATGCACCTTCGATTCGTAGGCTTCGATCAAGGTCACCAGGACTTCTAGTCTTGCTTCCTCCGGAGAACCGCGAGCGGCATCCATCAGTGTTTCAACCTCGGCTAGCGCCTCTTCGTAATCTGCTTCAGATTTAATCGGTCTGATTTCCATAGTCGTTCTCAAATGGTCTCGGCATCGATCGCGTCGTATTCACGATGGGTTCCGACAAAGCGGATGAACACGGTCCGCGTATTGTAGTGTGTTTTGACAACCAGGCGATAGCTATTCCCGTGAATGTTGAAGACTGCGCGATTGTCCCTCAGGATACTGGCATTGGCATAATCATTCTTGATATCCTGCGGGGTTCTCCACGCCGCCAATTCTGCATCCTGAAACCAGGCTCTTAGCGGCAGCTCTGCCTGTTCGTGGATGCGCCAGAACTCGCGCAGTGTTCTCAGAGCGATGACGCGCATACCCTATTATGGCATGATCCCGCGATGGGATCAAGATCTTAGTGAGACCTCCTTGCTCGTTCTTTCGGAACAATCCTCCGGTGTGCGCGAGTCTTATGCTGGAACCCGTGCGCCGGGTTCGGATTGGTTTCGAAAGGAGAGTGTTTTATGAGTAGCGGTACAGTGACGAACTTGCAATCGATCATGAGAATGAGCCTGGCAGCGACGCTTGCGCTTGTCGGATGCGCCGCGTTCGGCCAGCGCGGAGATAGCGACCATATGCGTTCGGGCGCGCCGGCGATTAGCCGTGCCGACCGTACATTCGTTCGGAAG
>Ga0068855_100008229_pt1 | contig 12605 bp, 14 predicted proteins | sample KBSCornC52_FD_66592 | JGI IMG/M metagenome (GOLD analysis project Ga0068855, IMG submission 66592) | Corn rhizosphere microbial communities from Kellogg Biological Station, Michigan, USA - KBS Corn C5-2 | ecosystem: Host-associated > Plants > Roots > Rhizosphere > Soil ...
CGACCAGGTGCGGGGCGAGCTTGATCGGCGCGGAGATCAGCTTCTCGTCGGCGAGATAGTCGGCCGTGGTCTGCAGCGACTTGGCCGTGAAGTCGTCGATCAGCGGGTCGTAGGTCAGGACCCCGAACGAAACCTCGACGATGCGCGGCTCGACCTTGAGGAACTCCGCCTCGATCGGGGCGGCTTCCTTGGGATGCTGGCGGACCCACTGCTGGGCCTCCCACAGAGCGGCGACGGCGTCGGCAACCTTGGTCGGGTTGGCGGCCGCCCACTTGTCGGTGATCAGGAACAGCCCGCCGCCCTGCACGTACTTGCCGAGCCGCAGCAGGATCTTGCCCTGTCCGGCCATCTTCTCGTCGGTCAGCGTCAGGAAGGGCTCGAGGCCGGCCATCGCATCGACCGCGCCGGAGATCAGCATCTGGCCCATGTTGCCGTAGTTGGCGTTGACGCGCATGACGGCGTTGGCCGGCAGGCCCGCATCCTTCAACACCTGGTTCAGCCCCTGGGCCGGGGCGGTGCCCTGCGGCACGGCGATCTTCTTGCCCTTGAGATCCTTGGGCGAGGCGATGTTGGCGTCCTTGCGCACCAGGATGCCGTAGGAGTCGCCGCCCTTGGCGTACATCGAATAAGCCTTGAACGGCAGGCCGGTCGCCCAGGCCACGACGGTCGATTCGACGCCGCCGCCCGACCAGTCGACCTGGCCGGCGGCCAGCGCCTGGTTGGCCTGCACGCCGGTCGCCAGCGGCAGCACTTCGACGTCGAAGCCATATTTGGCGAAGATGCCCTTCTTGGCGCCGACGTAGAACGCGGCCTGCGAGGCCGTGGTCAGCACGCCGAACTTCACCTTCACCTTGTCCTGTGCGCTGGCCGAGCCGGCGACCATCAGGCCGGCCGCCGTGAGGGCGAGCGTGCGCCCCAAGGTACGTCCCAGAGTCCGTCGAAGAATTCCCGTCATCGTTCCCTCCCTAGATTACGGCCGCACCCCGTATTTTGCTTTTGGTCCCAAGGACGTGCGGATGCGCGCCTGCGCGGCATCGATGAAGCGGCAGAGATAGGGCCGCGTTTCCCGGGGATCGACGATTTCCTCGACGCCGAACGCCTCGGCGGTGCGGAACGGCGAGGCCATGGCGCGCAGGCCGTCCTCCAGTTCGCGCTCGCGCGCCTTGGCGTCGGGGGCGTCGGCGATCTCGCGGCGGAAGGCGGCGGCGACGCCGCCCTCGATCGGCAGCGACCCCCATTCCGCCGACGGCCACGCGATCTTGAACTCGAGCCCGTTCTTCTCGGTCGTTCCCATCCCGGCCATGCCGTAGCACTTGCGGATCACCACCGTATAGACCGGCACGGTGGCCTGCAGGCCGATGTAGACCGCGCGCATGCCCTCGCGCAGCGTCGCCGCCGCCTCGGCGTCGCGGCCGACCATGAAGCCCGGCACGTCGACCAGGAAGACCAGCGGGATGTGGAAGCAGTCGCACATCTCGACGAAGTGGATCTGCTTGCGCGCCGCCCTCACGTCCATCGCGCCGCCGTAGACCATCGGGTTGTTGGCGACGACGCCGACCGGCTTGCCGTTCATGCGCGCCAGCATGGTGATCAGCGCCTTGCCGTAGGTCGGCTGGATCTCGAAGGTCGAGCCGCGGTCGACCAGGTGGCCGATCAGCTTGCGCATGTTGTAGGGCTTGCGCCGGTCCTTGGGCACGATGCCGATCAGCTCGTCGTCGCAGCGGTCGACGGGATCGTCGCACGCCACGACCGGGGGCGCCTCCCAGACGTTGGACGGCATGTAGGACAGGAAGCGCCGGACCTCGGCGAAGCACGTGGTCTCGCTGTCGACGCGGTTGTCGATCGTGCCGGCGAGGTCGACGGCGATGTCGGGGCCGCCGAGGTCTTCCTTGGTGATCTTCTGGCCGAGCGAGCGGGCGACCACCGGCGGGCCGGCGGCGAACACCTGGCTGGTGCCGTCGACCATGACCGACCAGTGCGAGAGGATGGCGCGCCCGGCCGGGCCGCCGGCGGCGGTGCCCATCACGGCGGAGACGACCGGCACCTTGCCCAGCAGCTCGACCGAACGCTCGAAGCCGTGCACGCCGGGGAAGATCGAATGGCCGCGCCTGTTGATCGAGGTGACGCTGCCGCCCGAGCCGTCGATCAGGTTGACCAGCGGGATGCGGTAGCTCGCCGCCAGATCCTCGATGAAGCCGCCCTGGCCGCCCTTCTTGCGGTCGCCCGACCAGCTCACGCCGCCGCGGATGGTGAAATCCTCGCCGCCGACCGCCACCGGGCGGCCGTCGATGCTGGCCAGGCCCATGACATAGGGCGCCGGCGTGACGCCGGTCAGTGTCGCGCCATCGTACTTGCCCTGGCCGGTGAGGGTGCCGACCTCGCGGAAGGAATCCTTGTCGACGAGACCCGCCACCCGCTCGCGGATGGTGAGGCGGCCGCGCTCGTGGTGCTTGGCCACGGCCTCGGTGCCGCCCAGCGCCATCGCCGCGCGGCGGCGCAGGCGCAGCTCCTCGACCTCGGCGCTCCAGTCGTCCGATGGCTTGTCCGTCGGCTTTCCCTCGGCGCTCATCGCGACAGGACGGCCACGACCTGGCCCTCGCTGATGGCGGCCTTCTCGTCGACCATGAACTTGTCGATCGTGCCGGCATGCTCGGCGATCACCGGGATCTCCATCTTCATCGACTCGATGATCATGAGCGTGTCGCCGGCCTCGACCTTCTGGCCGACCTTGGTCGTGATCTGCCAGACCGAGCCCGACACTTCCGCCTTCACCTGGATCGTTGCCATGTCGTCGTCTCCTAGAAGCTGGTGGGCCAGCCGCGCATGAGGTGCTGGCCGATGCCTGCCGTCAGCCGCGCGCGGTGGATGTCGAGCATGCGGATCAGGTAGTCGCGCGTTTCCTGCGGCTGGATGATCGACTGGACGGCGAAGACCTCCGCAGCGCCCCATGGCTCGCTGTCCCGGTTCATCTGCGCGAAGGCCTCGTCGAAGCCGGGCTGGCCGGGCTCGAGCCCGTGCACGATCTTCACCGCGAAGGTCGGGTCCATGAAGCTCACCTCGGCGGTCGGCCACGCCGCCACCTCGTCCGAGTTCCGCCCGCCGCCCATGTTGAGATAGGCCTGGCCATAGGTCTTGCGCAGGATCACCGAGAGCTTGGGGACCGTGCACATCTGCAGCGCCTGCATGAAGTTCATGATCTTGCCCGGCGCGCGCTTGCGCTCGGCCTCGATGCCGATCGAGAAGCCCGGCGTGTCGACCAGCAGCACGACGGGGATGTTGAAGCTGTCGCACAGCACCAGGAACGACGCGCCCTTCTCGCAGGCGTCGGTGTCCATGGCGCCGCCGCGGAACAGCGGATTGTTGGCCAGGATGCCGACGGTGCGGCCGTTCAGGCGGGCGAGGCCGGTCGTCAGCACCTTGCCGAACCGCGCCTTGAGCTCGAAGAAGCTGCCGTCGTCGACGATGGTGCGCACTATTTTCCGCACGTCGTAAACCTGCGTGCGCTTGGCGGGCAAAAGCTTGGCGATGTCGGCCATCGCCGCGCCCGAGCCCGCCGGCACCGGCCGTTCGGGCGGCGCCTCGTTGTGGTGCGACGGCAGGTAGGAGAGGAAGCTGCGGATCAGGTCGAGCGCCTCCTCGTCGGTCTCGGCGACGGCGTCGGCGAAGCCGGTGACCTCGGAGTGGACTTCCCAGCCGCCCATTTGCTCGGGGTCGACATTCTCCTTGATCGCCAGAGACGCGAGCTGGGCGCTCGACACGGCGAGCACCGCGCCCTTGCGCACGACGTTGAAGTCCGAGAGCACCGAGTACCAGGATGACGAGCCGTAGGACAGGCCGAGCGTGGCGGCGGCCCACGGCGTCTCCCTCATGCGGACATATTGCGTGCCGTCGTTGCCCAGCAGGGTGGCCATGCCGCGCGCGCCCATGTGGTCGGGCATGCGCGCGCCCGAGCTCTCGCCCAGGAACACGATGGGCAGGCCGCGGCTGGTCGCCACGCGCTTCATGTGGCCGATCTTGCGCCCGTTGGTGGCGGCCGACGAGGCGCCCATCACGGTGAAGTCGTTGGCCACGACGGCGCAGTCGCGGCCGTCGATCCGTCCGAAGCCCGCCACCTTGCCGTCGGCCGGGGAGCGTCCGGGATCGGCGGGCGAGGCGCCGAACAGGCCGGACTCGATGAAGCTGCCGGGATCGAGCAGGCGCGCGACCCGCTCGCGCACGTTCAGCACGCCCTGGACCTTGCGGCGGGCCAGCTTCTCCGGCCCGCCCATCGCCAGCGCCCGGGCCTTGCGCGCGTCGTAGGTGCTCATGTCACGATGCCTTCCCGGGTCAGTGCGTCGATGCGCGTGTCTTCCAGCCCCAACACCTCGCGCAGCACGGCGCGCGAATCCTGGCCGACGTCGCGACCGGCGTGGCGCACGGCGCCCGGCGTCCCGGAGAGGCGCGGCACGACGGCCGGCATGGCGACCGTGCCGAGATGCTGGTCGGGCGCCTCGACGATCGACTGGCGCGCCTTGTAGTGCGGATCGGCGAAGATGTCGGCGATGGTGAAGATGCGCGTGGCCGGCACCGACGCCTTCTCGAGGATGGCCTCGAGCCGGGTGAGCGGGTGCTGGACGGTCCATTCGCCGATCAGGGCGTCGAGCGCCTCGTGGTTGTCGTTGCGGGCCATGTGCACCGCGAAGCGCGGATCGTCGGCCAGTTCCGGCCGGCCCATGGCGCCGCACAGCCGGCGGAACAGGCTGTCGGCCATGGCGGTGATGTGGATGTAGCTGGCGTCGGCCGTCGGATAGAGGTTGTTGGGCGTGCTGCCGATCAGCCGCGCGCCGGTGCGGTCGGGCACGAAGCCGGTCTTCTGGTAGGCGCCGACCCACACTTCCATGAAGTTGAAGGCGCTTTCGTAGAGCGCCGCGTCGATCACCTGGCCGCGACCGGTCTTCTCGCGCGACATCAGCGCCATCACCGCGCCATAGGCGCCGTGCAGGCCCGCGATATAGTCCGTCATCGACACGCCGACCCGCGAGGGCGCGCGGTCGGGATCGCCGGTCAGGTGGCGCAGGCCGCTGACGGCCTCGCAGACCACGCCGTAGCCCGGCCGTCCGGAGTAGGGACCGGTCTGGCCGAAGCCCGAGATGCGCACCATCACCAGGCGCGGGTTGACCTCCGACAGCTCGTCCCAGCCGAGGCCCCATTTCTCCAGGGTGCCGGGCTTGAAGTTCTCGACCAGCACGTCGACCTTGGCCGCGAGGTCGCGGATCAGGGCGCGGCCCTCGGTGCGGCGCAGGTCGATCGAGACCAGCCGCTTGTTGCGGAAGATCGAGGCGGCATAGAGCGAATGGCCGTCGACCTGCTTGCCCATGGTGCGCACCGGGTCGCCCTCGGCCGGCTCGATCTTGATCACCTCGGCGCCGAAGTCGGCCAGCATGCGGCCGCAGAACGGGCCGGCCACGGTCGAGCCGATCTCCAGCACGCGATAGCCGCTCAAGGGACCTTGTCGCTCCAACGCCGGCTCCTACAACACGTATTTCTGGAAGCGGCGCAGCGTCGCCTGCGCGTTCTGCAGGTTCATGCGCTTCAGCCGCTCGGCGTCCTCGGCGTCGCCCGCGCGCATCGCCGCGACCACGGCGCGATGCTCGCCCAGGCCCGACTGGGCGCGGCCGGGCAGGATGACGATGCGCCGGATCACCACGTTGGTCTTCTCGTAGATGCTGTCGAGCATGCGCGCGGCCACCGGATTGCGCGCCCATTCGATGATGGCGCGGCGGAAGCGCTCGTAGACCACGATGAAGGAGTCGAAGTCGCCGGCCTTCACGAAGCCGTCCATCGGCGCGCCGAACAGCTCGACGAACTCGTCCCAGGTCTCGGGCGGCGCGTTCTGCGTGGCCAGCCGCACGCACATGCCCTCGAGCACGGCACGCACCTCGTAGAGCTGGAAGACATGCTCGAGCTCGAGCCGCGACACCACGGCGCCGCGATTGGGGATGCGTTCGATCAACCCGCGGCTTTCAAGGACGCCGAAGACCTCGCGGATGCGCGCGCGCGGCACGCCGAACTCGGCGGCCAGCTCCTGTTCGCCCAGCTTGGCGCCCGGCGCCACGTCCTGCCGGCCGATGCGCTGGCGCAGGGCCTCGACGATGTCGGCGATCGTGCGGGCAGCGGGCGCGCCCGGGCGTCCGCCGCCACCACCGGTGCGACGCGGACGCGCACGCGCTTTGGTCCTGAGGGTGACGACCCTGCCTGACATTTCCCCCGTCCTATGGTCTCATTGCACACGATAGGACAGAAGGCCGGAAGAACTGTCAACAATCTTGTTGGCAATTTTGTCGGCACAAAAAGACAACCGGAGGACACGGCCATGAAGCGACGGGAACTATTGGGTGTGGCGGCGCTGGCGCCGATCGTCGCGGCGGTGCCGCGCAGCGGGCGCGCGCAGGCGTTCCCCGACCGGCCCGTGCATTTCGTCGTGCCCTACGCGCCGGGCGGGTCGACCGACACCAGCACGCGCATCATCGCCGAGAAGCTGACGCAGATCTTCGGCCAGCAGGTCGTGGTCGAGAACAAGCCGGGCGGCGCCACCATCGTCGCCACCGAGATCGTGGCCAAGGCCAGGCCCGACGGGCTCACGCTCCTGCTGACGCCGGGCGCGCTGTCGGTGAATGCCGCGTTCGGCATGTCGCTGCCCTACGATTCGTTCAAGGACCTGGCGCCGATCGCGCGCTTCGTCGACCTGCCGATGCTGCTGGCGGCCAACAACGACGCGCCGTTCAAGTCGGTGGCCGAGCTGATCGCCTGGTCGAAGGCGGTGCCCGGGCGCGTCGTGCCCTATGCCTCGGCCGGCGTCGGCAGCCTGCCGCACCTGTGGGGCGAGTACCTCAAGGCGCGCACCGGCATGCCGCTCGAGCACGTCGGCTACAAGGGCAGCGCCGAGGCGCTGCGCGACGTGATCGGCGGCCATGTGCCGCTGTTCTCCGACGTGCTGATGCCGACGTCGGCGCCGATCCGGGCGGGCAAGCTGCGCGGCCTCGCCGTGGCCATGAGCAAGCGCTCCGCGCTGCTGCCCGACGTGCCGACGGTTTCGGAAGTCGGCCTCGCCGGCATGGAGGCCGCGGTGGCCTTCGGCATCTCGACGACGGGCGGCACGCCCGCACCGATCGTCGCCCGCCTCAACGCCGCGGTGAACGAGGCGCTGGCCGACGCGGCCGTGAAGAAGCGGCTGGAGGATCTGGGCTTCACCGCCGTGGGCGGCACCGCCGACGGCTATGCCAAGGACCTCGTCGCCGAGACCGACAAGTGGCGCAAGGTCATCAAGGATTCCAAGATCCCGCCGCCGGCCTAGCCTATTCACGTTCCCCCGAGGCCGAGGAGGGAATACGCGCCTAGCGCATCGCGGCGTTGGGAATGAAGCAGTAGATCGTGCCGCTGGTGTTGGCGCAGATGTGGCTGCGGCCGTCGGGCGCCAGGGTCTGCAGGATCGTGCGCGGCGGCACGATCACCCAGCGGCCGTCCATCAGCGCGTGCCACACGCCGCTGTCGTCGACATAGGCGCGCGTCGGCCGGCAGTCGCCGTTGACGCTGCCGGCGCTGCCGTTGCAGCACGGATAGCCGGTCCCGGGCTGCTTGAGGTCGAGGTACCAGTCGTGGTTCTCGGCATGGCCGACGCCGTGGTCGCCGACCTGGTCGCCAACCTGGGCGCGGGCCACAGGCGCGAGCAGCAGCACACCGGCCAGAAGTGCGGAAAGGGGCAGGCGATGGTCCACGGCCCTCGATCCTACGCCGTTTCAGCTCTTGGGCGAGCCGCCGATGAAACAGAAAATGTAGCCGCTGGGCGCCGCGCAGATGTGGCTGGCGCCGTCGGGCGCGGGGCGGTCGAGCACGGCGCGCGACGGCACCGTGGTCCAGCGGCCGTTGATCTCGGCGTGCCAGTAGCCATCGTCGCCGACGTAGGCGCGCGTCGGCCGGCAGTCGCCGCCGTGCGCGTCGCCGTTGCAGCAGGAGAACGACGTGCCGGGCTGGTTGAGCGTCGAGTACCAGTCGTGGTTCTCGGCATGACCGTGGCCGTAGAAGCCGCCGTCCTGGGCGGCGGCGGCGGCCGGCAGGCTGATCGCGGCGGCAACGGCGAGGACGAAGACGCGCATGAGGACAGTCTCCTCAAAAGCGACAACGCCTCAGAATGGAGACGGTTCCGGGCTGTGCAGCCCCTCGGCGATGGCGAAGAAGTCGGGATCGTCGGCGGCCAGCATGCCGTGGCGGAGGAAGAAGTCGATCAGCACCAGGTTGCAGTTGTACTTGAACTCGGTGGTGTCGCGCACGGTTTCGTACACGCGCCGCACCGGCCACAGCTCGAAGGCATGGACCTCGCCGTCGTTGGCGCGCGGCGTGAAATCCGCCGGCAGCTCGAGGTCGAAGCAGGTCATGACGTCGGGCTTGAGCTGGCGGCCGCTCTGGCTCCAGTACGAGACGTAGCCCACCGCCCTGGCCTGGCGCGCCAGCCCGGGCGGGATCGAGGCTTCCTCGCCGCACTCCTTGATCAGGTTGTCGAGCAGGCCGATGCCCGCCGGCTGGCCGCCGGCGACGGTGTTGTCGAGCTCGCCCGGGAAGGTCGGCTTGGTGTAGGAGCGCCGCGGCACCCAGATGTGAATCCCGTCGGCCTTGCGCACGAAGCCGGTCATGTGCGGGCCGTAGGCGCGCACGCCGAACCACGGCACCGCCGCGCGCTCCATGGTCATCAGCGGCGGATCGTTGAAGTGCGAGCCGACGTTGTAGGCTTCCTCGCGCCAGTGGTTCTTGAACAGGCCGCGCTGGTTCAGCTCGAGCAGGAAGGTGCGCATGGCCGCCGAGCGCTTGTGCGGCGTGTCGAGCGCGGGCGACAGGTGCCAGCCGCCGTCCCGGTGGCCGAACAGCTCGGTGCGCACGGCGACCAAGGGCAAAAAGTCGCGATGCAGGAAGCCCGCGCGCGTGGCGCCGACGTACCACGGTTCGAACTCGGAGAGATCGGCGTTGTTGCAGCGCCTAACGTGGTCGAGGAAGGACATGGGGCCGGGAGATAGCATAGAGTGCGGCCGATGACCGAAGAAGAACTGCAGGCCGCCCTCGAGAGGACGACGCCGGAGCGCGAGCGCCACGCGCTGTTCGTCGAGGAGTGCCAGGACCAGGACGTGCGGGTGCGCTTCTCGCTGCCGGCGGACGGGACGTGGTCCGTGCCGGCACTGCTGGCCGTCGCCGACACCTCGTTGCGCGCGGCGGCGGGTGTCGAGGCGCGGGTGACGCATCTCAACGTGACGGCGATCCGCGGCGCCCAGCCGGCCGACGTGCTGGCCCTGTCGCGCGTCATCCGCCGCGAGCGCGAAACGGTCCACGCCGAATGCTGGCTGTTCAGCCACGCCGTCGTCGAGCCGATGCTGCACGCCACGGCGACGCTGTCGTCATGAGCCTGTTCACCTTCGCCATGGTCGTGCTGGTCGGGGGCTACGGCCTGCGCATCGCCTATGGCCTCATGAACTCGCTGAACAGCGGCTTCGTGCGGCTGAAGCGCCGGGGCGGGGAAACCATCATCTCGCGCGAGGAAGAGCCCGCGCGCTTCTGGTCGATCTGGCTGATGGGGGCGGCGCTGGTGGCGATCGCGGTCGCCTATCTTGCCCGCCAGGCGGGCATGATCTGACGAAGCGTCAGGCCGCTTCCTTCCAGGCGCCGTCGACGACGGCAACGATGTCGCGCATGATCTGCGTCAGGTCGAAGTCCTTGGGCGTGTAGACGCGGGCGACGCCCGACGCCAGCAACGTCTTTGCGTCGGCCGACGGGATGATGCCGCCCACCACGACCGGCACCTCGCCGATGCCGGCGCGGCGCAGGCCTTCCAATACGTCGGCGACCAGCGAGACGTGGCCGCCCGACAGGATGGAGAGGCCGACGACGTGCACGCTCTCCTCGAGCGCGGCGTTGACGATGCGCTCGGGCGTGAGGCGGATGCCCTCGTAGACCACTTCCATGCCGCAGTCGCGGGCGCGCACGGCGATCTGCTCGGCGCCGTTGGAGTGGCCGTCGAGGCCGGGCTTGCCGACCAGGATCTTGATGCGCCGGCCGAGGCGGCGGGACACCGTGTCGACCTCGCGGCGCGTGGCTTCGAGGCGGCCGTCGGTGACGCCGGCGGCGCGGGCGACGCCGGTGGGGGCGCGATATTCGCCGAACACCGTGCGCAGCGCGCCGGTCCATTCGCCCGTCGTCACGCCGGCGGTTGCGCAGACGATCGAGGCCGGCATGACGTTGCGGTCTTCCTTGGCGGCCGACACCAGCTCGGCCAGCGCCTTGTTCACGGCGGTGTTGTCGCGCGCGCTGCGCCAGACCGCGAGCTTCTCGATTTGCTCGCGCTCGACGGCGGCGTCGACGGTCAGGATCGAGCCCTGGTCGCCCGACAGCGGCGAGGGCTCGGCCTCGGTGAAGGCGTTGACGCCCACCACCATCTGCTCGCCGCTCTCGATCGCGGCCAGGCGCTTGAGGTTCGACTCGACCAGGCGCTGCTTCATGTAGGCGGCGTCGACGGCGGCCACCGCGCCGCCCATGTCGGCGATCTTCTGCATCTCGGCCAGCGCCTCGGCCTTCAGGCTCTCGACCTTGCGGGCGATCTCGGCACTGCCGTCGAAGATGTCGGCATATTCCAGCAGGTCGGTCTCGTAGGCCACGATCTGCTGCAGCCGGAGCGACCATTGCTGGTCCCATGGGCGCGGCAGGCCGAGCGCTTCGTTCCACGCCGGGAGCTGGACCGAGCGGGCACGGGCGTTCTTGCTCATCACCACCGCCAGCATCTCGAGCAGGATGCGGTAGACGTTGTTCTCGGGCTGCTGCTCGGTGAGGCCCAGCGAATTCACCTGCACGCCGTAGCGGAACAGGCGCTGCTTGGGGTCGGTGACGCCGTAGCGGTTCAGCGTGATGTCCTCCCACATCTCGGCGAAGGCGCGCATCTTGCAGATCTCGGTGACGAAGCGGATGCCGGCGTTCACGAAGAACGAGATGCGGCCCACGACCTGCGGGAAGTCGGCGTCGGGCACCTGCCCGCGCGCCTTGACCGCGTCGAGCACGGCGATGGCGTTGGCCAGCGCGAACGCCAGCTCCTGCATCGGCGTCGCCCCCGCTTCCTGCAGGTGATAGCTGCAGACGTTCATCGGGTTCCACTTGGGAACCTCGCGGTAGGTGAAGCCGATGGTGTCGGCGGTGAGCCTGAGCGACGGCTCGGGCGGGAAGATGTAGGTCCCGCGCGACAGATACTCCTTGATGATGTCGTTCTGCGTCGTGCCCTGCAGCCTGGCCCGCGCCACGCCCTCGGCCTCGGCGGTGGCGATGTAGAGCGACAGCAGCCACGCGGCCGGCGCGTTGATCGTCATCGACGTGTTCATGCGGTCGAGCGGGATGCCATCGAACAGCGTGCGCATGTCGCCGAGATGGGAGATCGGCACGCCGACCTTGCCGACCTCGCCCCGGGCCAGCGGATGATCGGAGTCGTAGCCGGTCTGGGTCGGCAGATCGAAGGCGACCGACAGGCCGGTCTGCCCGCGCGCCAGGTTGGTGCGATAGAGTTCGTTCGACTTCGCCGCCGTCGAATGGCCGGCATAGGTGCGGATCAGCCACGGGCGATCCTTGGTGATTTTGTCGCGGGAAGGCGCGGTCATATACTTCTGCCCATGAGTCTATGTTGCATTGCAGCATGAATACTTCCGCGGTGCAACCTGAGGGCTCCGCGCCCGTCGCGCCCGCGCGCTATTACGGCGTCGGTGCCGAGCCCCTCGATGTCTCGGCCAAATGGGGCATCGGCGAACTGGTGATTTACCGGATCGCCGACGAGACCATTGTCGCGCGCTGGCGGCTGGAGGACATGGTCGTACGCGGAGCTTGGCGCGGGGCAATTCCGGCGGTGAGCGTGCGCGGTTCGGCAGCGCGCCTCGTCGTCGTCTCGCCCGAGCTGCGCGCCGAGCTGGGGCGCGTGGCCTATCTCTCCGCGCTCGTCGCGCCGCCGTCCTGGTTCGCATGGCGTATCGTCCGCTTCTTCAAGAGCTGGTGATCGGGGGTGGAAAGTCCCGCGGGCGTCGTGCAATTAATCGCCCGGCAGAAAATCAGGACGGACCGATGCCGCTACGCTGGGAGATCCTGCATCCGGAAAAACTGGTGCTCGTCACGGGCGACGGCGACGTGACCCTGGCGGACGTCGAGGGCTATCTCGACGCCATCGTCACGGCGGGCGCGATGCCCTACGGCAAGCTGTTCGACGCCACCAACGTGGTGCCCAAGTACGGCGACCACGACGTGATGATGCTGGGCGCCCGCATCAGCGCTTACGTCGACACGCTGAAGGGCGGCGCGCTGGCGTTCGTGTCGACCAACCAGCCGACGCGCGAGATCATCGAGCGCTATCTGAATCTGGCGAACAAGGCCGAGCGTCCGACCGCGATCTTCGGCGCGGTCGCCGACGCCAAGACCTGGCTCGCCGCCCAGCGCAGGGACTAGCTTCATATTCCCCGTCTCGGGTAGGGCTACCCTCCAATATGGACAAGTGCATTCCCGGTGGGATTGTACTCGGCCACCGCAGCGGCAAGTTCCTTCACGAGGATGTCTGTAGAAGC
>Ga0068855_100008233_pt1 | contig 12602 bp, 11 predicted proteins | sample KBSCornC52_FD_66592 | JGI IMG/M metagenome (GOLD analysis project Ga0068855, IMG submission 66592) | Corn rhizosphere microbial communities from Kellogg Biological Station, Michigan, USA - KBS Corn C5-2 | ecosystem: Host-associated > Plants > Roots > Rhizosphere > Soil ...
TAAAGACAAAGCATACAAAGCCAAATACCGTAATATTATTGCGAAACGCATTGTACCGATAAGTGTTACTACAAATCAATTAAGCGACTATACAGGCAGATATCGCAGCGAAGAGTTGGAAACCGATTACAGGGTTACGCTGGTCGGCGATAAGCTTTCTATTTACCAGATCCGCTTAGGGGATGTTCCACTTGATCCTGACCTGGCTACGAGCGATCAGTTTAGCACACGTATCGGTTCTATCAGCTTTACCCGGGACGCACAAGGAAAAGTGAACGGGCTCAACGTGTCAGGTGGCCGGCCGAAAAATGTGAGATTCGTTAAACTGTAGTTTTTTTAAGTCTTAAGTCAAGAGTCGGAAGTCTTAAGTTTTCGATGCCTGACTTAAGACTTCTGAATTTAGACTATCGACTCAAATCACGACTTCACAATCCCCGCTGAGTTAAATTGCAGATCATAAAGCTTTCGGTAATAACCATGTTCAATCTTAAGCAGTTCCTGGTGGGTGCCCATTTCTTTTATCTCGCCATGATCCAGCACAATGATCTTGTCGGCGTTTTGAATGGTTGATAAACGGTGGGCGATCACAATAGCTGTGCGGCCCTGCATCAGTTTATTAATTGCGCTTTGTATAAGCAATTCTGTTTCAGTATCCACCGATGAAGTGGCCTCGTCTAAAACAAGTATAGCCGGGTTATACACCAATGCGCGGATGAAAGATATCAGTTGCGCCTGACCCGACGATAAGGTCGAACCACGTTCCATTACATTATAGTCGTAGCCGCCAGGCAGTCGTTCAATAAAATCATGTGCGCCTACATCTTTTGCTGCCGCGATGATCTGCTCGCGGGTAATGGTTGGGTTGTTCAGACTGATGTTATTGGCTATAGTGTCCGAGAACAGGAAAACATCCTGTATAACTGTAGCGATCTGCGAACGCAAATAAGCTACGTCATATTCACGTATATCGACACCATCTACTTTTGCTGCACCCTGGCCGATTTCATAAAAACGGTTCAGGATATTGATAGTAGACGACTTCCCCGCACCGGTAGCGCCTACTAAAGCCAGCGTCTCGCCAGGATTGACGTGGAAGTTGATATTTTTCAGTACCCAGTTTTCGTCATTATAAGCAAACCAAACATTTTCAAAATCGATCGCACCGCGCAGGCTTGTGGGTTTTAATGTGCCTGTGTTAACGGCTACTTCATCCGTATCCAATACTTTAAAGATACGGTCGGCACCCACCATACCCATTTGCAGGGTGTTGAATTTATCGGCCAGCTGCCTTATCGGTCGGAATAAGAGGTTCAGCAATACAATAAATTCCAGTATCATACCTGGAGTAACCGGGTGATTTCCGGTGCCCAATGCTGCAAATTGCTGATCGGTTAGGATTCTTTTACAGCCATACCAAACCAGTAAGGCCATACTGCACGCAAAAAGTATTTCGACAACAGGGAAGAATATAGAATAATACCAATTGGAGCGAATGTTAGCATCGCGGTATTTCATATTTACCGCCTTGAACTTGCGCATTTCCTGGTCTTCACGTGAGAAGTATTGGATGATGCTGATGCCCGAAATATGCTCGGCCAAAAAAGTGTTTAATTGCGCTACCTGCGTTCGCACTTCCTGAAAAGATGATTTGATGGCCTCTTTAAAAACGTACGTCGACAACATCAGGAAGGGCATAGGTATCAACGTAATGAGCGCCAGTTTCCAGTCGCGCAGCATCATCAGGATGATGATAGCCAATACCAGCAGCAAATCGCCTACTATTGAGATCAAACCTTCTGAGAAAATATCCGCAATGGTTTCCAGGTCAGATACGGTACGGGTAATGAGCATCCCTATTGGCGTACGGTCGAAATACTTTAACCGCAAACTCATGATGTGGTTGAACACATCTTTTCGCAAATCGCGTATTACCGATTGACCTAAAGCGTTGGTAGAATAGGTTTGATAATATTGTACCGCGGTTTGTATGGCCAATTGCGCTATCATCAGCACAACCATCAATACCAGTCCGTTGTAGTTATTGGCGAGGATATATTTATCCAGCGTCAACTGCATCAGGATAGGCTGCACTAAGGCACTTCCTGCTAAAAAGATAGTCAGAAAGGCAGCAATGACGAATGTACTCCTGTAAGGTTTTACATACTTCATCACCCGCCTCAGCAGGTTCCAATCAAGTGCTTTCCCGGTTACTTGTGACATTTATTGATTTACGAATTTAGATGTACGATTTACGATTGCTGTTACATTTTAGATAGATGAATCCTCAAAATCTAAAATCGTAATTCGTAAATCTAAAATTACAAATATGGATATTTTATCTCCGTTAAATATAATCCGCAGGCTGGTACTGATGTACCTGCATTGCTGCGGTTTTTGCTTTCGATGATCGCCCGCACATCTTCCGGCTGAATTTCTTTACGGCCTACCTGCATTAAAGTTCCTACTATGGCCCTTACCATATTACGTAAAAAGCGGTCGGCAGTGATATGGAATACCAGGCAATGTTCACTGTACACCCATTCGGCCCGTGTAATTTTACAATTATTGGTATACGTTTGTGTGTTCGATTTACTGAAACAGCTAAAATCGGTATATTCCATGATAATGCGTGCCGCAGCATTCATCAGGGCAATATCCGGTTTATCACGCAACTGCCACGAATGATTGATCTTGAACGGATCCTTATTAAAATGCACATGATACTCATACGATCGCGAAGTAGCATCAAACCGGGCATGTGCTTTAGCATCGACCGAAACAATACGTTTTATAGCAATAGTATAAGGCAATATGGCATTTACGCTATCCACGACTTTCACCAATGACTGCTGACCACTGGCCAATGACTGACTATCGAAATGCGCATAAAAATCTCTTGCGTGAACGCCGGTGTCAGTACGACCGCAACCAAGGGTTTCAATAGGTTCGCGCAAGACGATGGTTAGGGCATCATCCAGTAACTCCTGGACTGTGGTAGCATTAGGTTGCGTTTGCCAGCCGTGAAAATCGGTACCATCGTAAGCCAGTTGTATAAAATAGCGTTGTTTTTCGGACACGTGGCAAAGTTAGTATTGATTTACGATTTCAGATTTACGAATTACGATTTGAAAGTCATGTTTTTAACCCGGGATCAGGATTTTGGTTCAAACAATTTTATCTTTGCTATCCAATTTATTACGATAAAAAATGATACAACGTATACAAAGCGTTTACTTACTGCTTGCCAGCCTGGTTGTTTTCGCGCTTTTCCTGTTCCCATTGGTACATAATGTTTATGTAGCCGGAGTGCCTTCTACTATCAAAGTAACCGGTATTTACCAGGACGCTAACGGAGCACAAGCGAATACCGAAAGTTTTGTAGCCTTGATAGCCGCAACGGCAGTGGTAGCAATTTTACCGCTTGTCCTTATATTTTTATACAAAAACCGGAAGCAACAGGTAATGTGGTGTTATGGTTATATTGTAGCGATATGTGGATACAGCTTTTGGATGGCGGAAACCGTAAAATCATATACAGGCGGAGTTAGCCTGAATACCAATAATTTTGGAATCGGCGCGTTATTAAGCTCGATAAGTATTGTTTTGGTTTTACTCGCGGCAAAAGCAATACAGCGCGATGATAAGCTGGTAAAATCAGCAGACAGGTTAAGATAAGACACGATTAAAGGATTTAAAGGATGAAGAATTGGATTAAGGTAGTATTGTTTTGTCTTACGTCTGTGCTGTTTATAGGGTGCGACAGGATCACCAAAAACCTGGCGAAAGAGCACCTTATGTATCATGAACCAATTTCCTATCTTCATAATACTGTTCGCCTGGAGTATGTTGAAAATACCGGCGCTGCCTTGAGTCTGGGCGACCAGCTTTCAAAGCCGGTTAGTTTCTGGCTGCTAAGCGTGATCCCATTAGTGTGTTTACTGGCGCTTGGAGCATATGTGTTGACCAAGATCAATGAATATAACCGCCTTAAACTATTCTCGTTCGCACTTATTATTTCAGGCGGCTTAGGCAATATCATCGACCGCCTGATGTTCGACCGCCACGTAACTGACTTCATGAATGTAGGCATCAGCAATTTCCGCACAGGCATTTTTAACGTAGCCGATATGTGCGTTACTGCTGGAGTGATTGGTTTGCTGTTCTCGCTGAGGGAGAAGAAAAGTATCGAACCTGAGACAGAGCAAATTGGTTAATTCACCGTTTAGACTAACCCGGCCATTGCTTCGTTCGGCCACCCTCTCTACACTTTGTGTAAAGAGGGGAATTAGAAAATTGTTCTTTTACCCTCTTTGCGAAGCAGAGAGGGTCGACCAGCGTAGCGTCGTAGGGGTGAGTTAACTCTGCGACGCTCAGTTCATCTACATTGCCGCATGTTTTACTATCCAATTGTCATCTTTCCCATTTCTTTCTTGAGTATTTGAATTGCAAAAAATAATTCCTACCTTTGCGCCCGATTTGGCGATGTAGCCAGATACGTTATTTAAATTCATGAACCCATTTATTCAACTGGGAATCCGTCATGATATTGTTAATGCCATCTCTGAGTTAGGGTTTGAAAACCCAACTCCAATCCAGGAACAGTCGATTCCGGTATTGCTTACAGGCAGCAACGATTTTGTCGGATTGGCCCAAACCGGGACCGGCAAAACTGCTGCTTTTGGACTTCCATTACTGGAACTTATCGATTTCGAAGAAAATCATCCGCAGGCACTTGTACTATGCCCAACTCGCGAACTTTGTTTGCAGATCACTAATGATCTGAAAAATTATGCAAAAAACATGCGCAACGTACATGTTGTGGCTGTTTATGGCGGCGCAAGCATTTCTGATCAGTTGCACCAGATTCGTCGTGGTGTACAGATCGTTGTGGCTACGCCAGGCCGTATGCTGGATATCATTAACCGTAAGGCTATTGATTTCAGCGGCGTAAACTATGTAGTATTGGATGAGGCTGATGAGATGCTCAATATGGGCTTCCAGGAAGACATAGACAATATCCTGTCAACCACACCGGATGACAAAAAAACATGGCTGTTCTCAGCCACCATGCCTTCAGAAGTAAGAAGGATCGCCAAAAAATACATGACCGATCCTTACGAGCTTACCATGGGCACCAAAAATACTGGTAACGAAAATATCGAGCACGAATACTATGTAGTACGTGCCCGTGATAAATATGCTGCCTTTAAACGTATAGTCGATTTCAATCCTGAGATCTTCGGTATAGTATTTTGCCGTACCAAGATCGAAACCCAGGAAATTGCTGAAGCGTTAATAAAAGACGGTTACAATGCCGATTCACTGCATGGTGACTTGTCGCAGCAACAGCGCGACAAGGTAATGAAACGTTACCGCGACCGCACTTTACAATTGCTGATCGCAACTGACGTAGCTGCACGTGGTATCGACGTAAACGATGTTACCCACGTTATCAACTACTCTTTGCCTGATGAGATCGAGAACTATACCCACCGTAGCGGTCGTACCGCACGTGCAGGTAAAACCGGGGTGTCTATCGCTATCATCAATGCAAAAGAGACAGGTAAGATTCGCCAGATTGAGAAGGTAATTGGTAAACGCTTTATCAAGGCTGAAATACCTACAGGTTTCGACGTGGTTGAAAAACAACTGTTCGCTTTAGTTCATAAAGTACACAATGTAGAAGTGAACGAGCAGCAGATTGAGCAATACATTCCGCGCATTATGGACGAGTTTAAGGACATGAGCAAGGAAGATATCATCAAACGTTTTGCATCACTGGAGTTTAACCGCTTCCTCGATTACTATAAAAATGCACCTGATTTGAATGCTCCGGTTGACGAGAGCCGTCGTGATGTCGCAGGTGACCGCTTTAACCGTACTGGTATGCGCTCAGACTTCACCCGTCTGTTTATCAACCTGGGTTCTGTTGACGGTTTTGGTCGCGGTGATTTGTTAGGTTACATCTGTAACACGGCAAAGATCAGCGGAAAAACTGTAGGCAAGATTGATGTGAAAGGTGTTTATTCGTTCTTCGAAGTTCCGAATGAGGATACAGACAAAGTGATGAACGGCTTTAAAGGTGCCGATTTCCAGGGACGCGAGGTAAGAATAGAAATTTCTGGTGATTCGCGTAACGAAAGTCGCGGTGGTGCGTCTAACTATAAAAGACGTGAAGGCGGCGGCGACAGAAGAGAAGGTGGTTTCCGCAGAAATGGTTACAGCCACGAGGGCGGTAACAGCAGGGAAAAAGCAGGATCAGCCAACGGTGGCGGTTTCCGCGATTTCTCAGGCAAGCGCCGCGAAGACCGTTCGGGTAACAACAACGGCGAGCGTCGCAGGAGATTTTAATGTTAGTTAACCAGAGATCGGTGATTAGTTATCAGGAATACCTGTTAACTGATTAACAGGTCACTGATCACTCAAAAAAATAAGTTTTAGGTTTAGTTTAGTTTGCAAGGCCTCTCGTCTTTTGATGAGGGGCTTTCGCGTTTTATTTGGTGAACTCCATAATGGTGGAGTCGGGGGAGAGTAATTTCAGGTTGTGATCGTCCAGTTTTTGTATGACAAATTTGCTGTATGGCTGATTGCCCTGGAAGGACGAGTAAATAGTATCACCTTTTACAAAGTAATCCTCGGCATATTGCAAGTCGCTATCCATCGCAAACTTTTTCTTTGTGATCTTCAGTTTGGTCTCACCGTCTTTTAGTTTCCAGTCGCCTTGTAATCTCCCATCACCTGAGCCACCGCCGGGGCTAGGGTTTGAGCAGGCCGATAGCAAAAGCAGGACCCATATAAGGCTTAATCCTATGCGTTGGCAGGAAAGTTTAAAGGCAGATAAACGCATAATATTTAAATAGGGAAGCACCCCGTCAGGGTACGGGATGCTTCGGGTTTTTGTAATATAAAATTACATTTTTTTGTCCTTCAATTCCGACTCTTTCAGGTAAACTTTATGCCCTTTTTTATCAACATAATAGTATTGCGAATGGCTGTTGATATAAATGTTTTCACCATTTGGCCCACACTTTTCTTTGTATTGTTTGTCGACTACCGCAGAAGCACCCTTTACTGCCAGTTCTGATGTTTTGTGACCAATTTTTGTGGCTGCATCGCCAACCTGTTTAGTTGTTTTGTGCACTTTGGTTTTAAAGCTTGTGGTGTCCTTGCTTTGCGCTTTTACCTGACCGGCTACAAATAATGCCGCAGCAAACAGTGCGGCTCCTATTACCTTTTTCATGGGGTTATATATAAATTAATTAAGCAATTAACTAAGTTGAGCGGCCAAATGTTTCATCTCCATGGCCGGGTTGCGTTTCTCGTACAAAATACTGTAAACGGCACTACAAATAGGCATAAAAACTTTGTATTGTTTGTTTACCTGGTGTAAACAATTTACAGCATAATATCCTTCAGCTATCATGTTCATTTCCAGTTGAGCTGATGTCACGGTATAGCCTTTACCTATCATGTTGCCAAATGTACGGTTACGGCTAAACTGCGAGTAAGCGGTCACCAACAAATCGCCCAGGTAAGCCGATTCTTTGATATCACGGTCGATAGGATGAACGGCCTTTACAAAACGCTCTAACTCACGTATAGCGTTCGAAATTAAAACTGATTGAAAGTTGTCACCATAACCCACTCCGTGACAAATCCCGCTTGCTATTGCATAAACATTCTTTAGCACAGCTGCATATTCTGTCCCGTAAATATCATCGGACACAATAGTGCTGATATAGCGCGTGCTCAGCATTCCTGCAAAGGTGGCAGCCAGTTCCGTATCACCTGAAGCTATGGTAAGATAGGATAGTTTCTCCAGCGCCACTTCCTCCGCATGACAAGGCCCGCTGATCACCATAAAATTATCGAATGAAATATTATAACGTTGGTTCAAAAACTCACCTATAATCTGGTTCTCATCAGGTACAATGCCTTTTATGGCCGATACTACTTTCTTGTCTGCAAAGTCTTCCGGAGTGATGCCTTCCAATGCTTCTTTCAGAAATGCCGCGGGGACATTCAGCAAAATAATATCTGCCTTTCCAATCAATGATTTTAGATCGGTAGAAATATTTTGAGCCGGAACTTTAATCTCCACTGAGCTCAGGTAGTTTGGATTGTGCTTGAACTGCCGGATGTGTTCGGCTGCCTTTTCGCTGCGCATCCACCAAAAAATCTCCTTCTCTACAGGATTATCGCTTAACATTTTAATATTAGCTGTTGCCCAGCTGCCCCCGCCGACTATGAGTATTTTATTATGCATTGAGTTGATGTGCGAATATGCAGATGTGCAAATGTGCGGATAGATGTGCAAATGTGCAAATCATCTAATGTGCAGATTTGCGAATATGCAGATGTGCAAATGACATGAAAATAAAAAGGTGTATGCAGTTACATAGACCTTCCGTATTTAACAATCAAAATAATCACTATAATTTATCCAATCTGCACATTTGCACATCCACGCATCTGCACATTATTTTCCTTGATCGCCGCTGAATAGCTTGGATTTATCTACTTTTTCTACTTCCATCTTATCATTCAATGTTTTGGAGATGGCGGTATATGGTGCTGATACCACTTCGTCGCCGGCTTTCAATCCTGATAATATCTGGATATATGAATCATCCTGGATGCCTGTAGTGACCGTAACCTGTTTAACCTTGCCTGCGCTATATACAAATACGTATTCTTTTGCAGCCGTAGTGATTTTCGCTTTATTGTCGCTGTTATCGTCAGGTTTGCCGCCGTCTTTATTAGAAGTGATAGCGGTTTTAGTGTCCTGGCGTGTGGTAACCGATTGTATAGGCACGGCAAGCGTTTTAGCATGATTGGTCTGAATTTCAACGGTTGCAGTCAATCCCGGGCGAAAAGGCGAAGGATTAGAAGCAGTTTTGTTCAGTAATGCCACATATGATTTTGGATCGATCCTCACCTTTACGGTAAAGTTGGTTACCTGGTCGGCTGTTGTACCTACTACGTTGGCTGCACTGCCTATCTCGGTCACCGTACCGGTAAATAATTTGCTCTGGAATGCATCTACCTGAATTTTTGACGAATCGCCAAGTGTTATACGGTTAATATCATTTTCGTTCACGTCCACATTTACGTCCAGTTGGTTCAAATCGGATATGGTCATGATCTCGGTACCGGCAAACTGCTGGGTTCCCAATACACGTTCGCCTTTTTGGATAGACAATTTTGATATCACACCATCCACTGGTGAATAAATAGTGGTTTTATTCAGATTAGCCTGCGATTCTTTAACCGAAGCGGCTGATTGTGCCAGTCCATAGTTTGATCCTGCTACGTTTTGCTTAGCAGCTTCCAATTGTGCTTTTGCGCCTTCATAGCTTGCTTTTGCAGCATCAAATTCCGCAGCAGTCAATACTTTGCTGTCGAATAGCACCTTGTCACGTTTATAAATGGCTGCCTGGTTTTCATAGGTAGCTTCTGCCTGTTTCAGTAATTGGGTAGTATTGCCCACACTTGCCTTTTGCGAGTTATAGGCCGCTACTGAGCGATCGAAATCAGATTGCAAAATGTCAGGACGGATCCGACAGATCAACTGACCTTTTTTCACCACGTCGCCTTCTTTTACCGGCAACTCAACCACTTCGCCCGATACTTCCGGACTGATCTTTACTTCCACATGGGCCTTAATTTTACCGCTGGCAGATACCGACTCGTTAATAAAACGTGTGTCGGCCTTTTCGGTAGCAACCTGTGTTTTTGGCGGTTTGCCCCAAACGCCGGCCGCTTTGCCAGCAATATAAATGACAACCAAAGCTCCCAGGCCTATTAAAACATATTTAGTAGTTTTTCCCATTTTTATAAATTCTAAATACTAATATCTAAATGCTAATTTTTTAAAACCTAATCTCTAATCTTCAACCTCTAATCTCTATTCAATTATAACTCTATCTTATTCCCTAAATAGTAATCGATCACCTTGCTTCTGAATATCATAGAATACTGCGCGTTGATCATATCGTTCTGTGCCTTATTGTAATTGGTAACCGCTGTGTTATAATCCAGTGTGTTTACAAAACCGGCATCATAACGTTGTTTGGTTACGTTCAAAGCTTCTTTGCTGGATTCATAAGTATGCGATGCTGATTGATAGTTTTTAACTGCTGCCTGCAAATCAAGTACAGCCTGGATAATGGTCTTGCTTAATGTATTCTTGGCGAGTTGCGTTGTTACCTGCGCATACTGATAATTTAATTTTGCTTTACGCACCGAAGTTCGCGCGGTGAACCGGTTAAATATGGGTATCTGCATACTGATACCAAAGGACTCGTTAAGGTTATTGCTCAATTGGCTGCCAAATGGATATTTGCTTGCATACACAGGCGATTGAAATTCGCCCGTTACGGGTGTATTATTGGCGTCATTTACCGTACCTATCTGGGTTTGGACTGTAGAAGTTCCTATTATATTTTGGGATATACTGGAATAATTAGAGCCTAAACCGCCGAACAGGGATATAGTAGGATAGTAATTTCCTTTAGCAATTTTAATAGCCTGAGCATAACCCTGTTGCTGCAGTTCGGCCAGCTTTATATCCGGATTTACGCTAATGGCGGTTTTGATTACCTCGCCTGCATCATAAATTGTTTTTACATCGGCAAGTTTACTGATATCCGGTTTTTCGACAGTGATATCTGTATTCGGATCCATCTCCATATATTGTTTTAGGATCAAGATAGCCAGATCAACCTGGTTTTGTGCAGTGGTTAGGTTAAACTCGGCAGTTGACACCTGGGCCTGCGCCTGTGCCAGATCGGCGCGGGTAGCATTGCCCTGGTCAAAATTTTTCTGTGCCCTGTCCAAAGTTATTTTAGCCAGATCGATCTGCTGTTTTGCAGCAACCACCAAATCCTGGTCGGTTAATATAGTCAGGTAGTCGGTAACAACATTCAGTAATAGGTCGTTCTTTACCTTTGCAGTTGTAGTTTGGTCAACATCAAGGGCGATTCTATTTTGCAGGATCTGGTTGCGCAATTGTCCACCCTGGAAGAGAGTAAGCGATAGAGATGCCTGCCCGTTTATATAAAGGAAAGACTGGCTCGTGTATGAATAAGTTGTAAGATTCGGGCTACGGCCAAAATTGTATGATCCCTGCGGATTAACCGACAAAGATGGCAATTGGTTATATTTTGATTGCTTATAATCTTCAGTAGCAATAGCCGTAGTGATCTGCGATTGCTTTATCGACAGGTTATTGGCTAATGCCAGGTCAATCGCTTTTTGCAGACTGATGACTTGTTGCGCATTGACTGTTGTAAAGCTGAAAGTTGAAAGGCCTAGAGTAAAAGCTATTAAAAGTCTTTTTTCAAACCTGCGTATAAATTTTGCCATAAGGTTATTACTGTTCATGGATCGTAGTTAATAGTTAATGGCAATATTATTGGCCACGCATTACATTATTATTAATAATTTTAGACCATAGTTCTATGAACTATTAGCCATTTACTATGAACTACACAAATCTCACGTCTCTATAAATGTATTTGGTTAAAACGCCATGGTTGCTTAAGCAGTTCTATTCCAATATGATATGGAATAAGAGCCGAAAACGTCATTGCATTTATGTAACTTTTGACGACGGCCCTATACCGATTGTTACACCGTATGTTTTAAATATTTTAAAGCAATATAATGCAAAGGCTACATTTTTTTGCATCGGCGATAATGTAAACAAACATCCTGATGTGTTTGAACAGGTAAAAAATGCAGGTCATAGAATCGGAAATCACACTTTCAACCATCTTAAAGGCTGGAAAACAGATAATGAAACTTACCTGGAAAATTTTTTGAAAGCGGATGAATTACTCCATGCTGATCTATTCCGTCCGCCTTATGGTCGAATCAAAAAGTCGCAGGCAAAACTGATACATAAGGCAAAGCCTGATACCAGGATCATTATGTGGGATGTATTAAGCGGTGACTTCGATACCGATCTTAAACCCGAAACCTGTTTACAGCATGTATTGAGATATACAACCAATGGTTCCATAATCGTATTTCACGACAGCCTGAAAGCTTATGACCGGTTGGAATATGTATTGCCGAGAGCGATGGAAGAGTGGAGTAGAAGGGGGTATGAGTTCGGCTTATTAAGTTAAATCCGCTTATACTCACGGCAAGCACCGCAAACAAAAAGCGGCCGTCATAATATTATGACGGCCGCTTTTTTATTCTAATCACTGTGAATATAAGATGCCTAATTCGTCACAGTAAAGTTGCTTGGGCTTGACACGATTTGTCCGCCAGAATTAACGTTAATTTTCATAGCGCCGTTACCGGTATTGGATGGAACGGTCACCGTAATGGAGGTAGTGGTGATACTTACTATATTGGCATTAATTGTTCCGAAGCTCACGGTTGTTCCGTAGTAGTTAGGGTTAAATCCTGTGCCGGTAATCGTCACAAGAGTTCCGGCTACACCTGAAGTCGGAGAAAACGAGGTAATAGTGGGGGCGGTAACTGTAAATGATCCCGTTGCCGTTACGGTTTGCCCAGGAAACACAACGGAAATTTTCAGAGCACCCGGAGGTATTCCCGAAGGAACGTTCACAACGAGGGTACCTGAT
>Ga0068855_100008235_pt1 | contig 12601 bp, 15 predicted proteins | sample KBSCornC52_FD_66592 | JGI IMG/M metagenome (GOLD analysis project Ga0068855, IMG submission 66592) | Corn rhizosphere microbial communities from Kellogg Biological Station, Michigan, USA - KBS Corn C5-2 | ecosystem: Host-associated > Plants > Roots > Rhizosphere > Soil ...
GAGGATAAGTTGTGCGCCTGTTGACGGTCAACATATTGCCTCGGTGGAGCGACGCTGCCCTCAATATCTGGATCAGGCATGAGGTTTTGCGCATTGACGGAGATAGGGGGCGTCGGCATGTTGCCCGCCAATCAAAAAAACCATACGGCGCACACATAAAATGACCGAACAGACCGCCGCGCAGCGCGACATGGCCAACGCCATCCGGGCCCTTTCCATGGACGCCGTCGAAAAGGCCGACTCGGGGCATCCCGGCCTGCCGATGGGCATGGCCGACGTCGCCACGGTCCTGTTCTCCAAGTTCCTGAAGTTCGATCCGACCGATCCGCACTGGCCCGATCGCGACCGCTTCATCCTGTCGGCCGGCCACGGCTCGATGATGCTCTACTCCCTGCTCTATCTCACCGGCTATCCGGACATGACGCTCGACCAGATCGAGCACTTCCGGCAGCTCGGATCGAAGACTGCCGGCCATCCCGAATACGGCCACGCGACCGGCATCGAGACCACGACGGGACCGCTCGGCCAGGGCCTCGGCAACTCGGTGGGCTTCGCCGTCGCCGAGCGCGAGCTCGCGGCGCGCTTCGGCGCCGACGTGGTCGATCACTTCACCTACGTGGTCGCCGGCGACGGCTGCCTGATGGAAGGCGTCGGCCAGGAAGCGATCACGCTTGCGGGCCATCTCGGGCTCGGCCGCCTGATCGTGCTGTTCGACAACAACAGCATCACGATCGACGGCGCCACGTCGCTCTCCACGTCCGACGACCACATGAAGCGCTTCGCCGCCGCCGGCTGGCACGTCCAGGCCGTCGATGGCTTCGACCAGGACGCCGTCGCGCGCGCCATCCGCAAGGCGCAAAAGGTCACCAACAAGCCGTCGATGATCGCCTGCAAGACGATCATCGGCTACGGCGCCCCGACCAAGGCCGGCACCGCCGCCGCGCACGGCGCCGCACTGGGCAAGGACGAGATCGCGGGAGCACGACACAATCTCGGCTGGTCTTCCCCGCCGTTCGAGATCCCCGAGCCGATCTTCACGGCCTGGCGCAAGATCGGCGCCAGGGGCAAGTCGGCGCGGCGCAAGTGGACCAAGCGCCATGCCGCGATGCCCGAGGCCGATCGCGCCGAGTTCGACCGCCGCATGAGCGGCGACATTCCCGCCGTCGTCGACGATACCATCAAGGCCTTCAAGACCAGGATGGCGGGAGAAAAGCCGTCGTGGGCGACGCGCAAATCGAGCCAGGAAGTGCTCGAGGTCATCAATCCGGTGCTGCCGGACACGTTGGGCGGCTCGGCCGACCTCACCGGCTCGAACAACACCAAGACCAAGACGATCAACAGCCAGAGTTCGGCCGATCCGGCGGGTCGCTACATGCATTACGGCATCCGCGAGCATGCGATGTGCGCGGCCATGAGCGGAATGGCGCTGCACGGCGGCATCATCCCCTACGGCGGCACGTTCCTGGCGTTCACCGACTACTGCCGTCCGTCGATTCGCCTCGCCGCGCTGATGGGCGTGCGCGTGATCTACGTCATGACGCACGACTCGATCGGGCTCGGCGAAGACGGCCCGACCCATCAGCCGGTCGAGCATCTGGCCGCCCTGCGCGCCATCCCGCATCTCACGGTCATGCGTCCGGCCGACGCGATCGAGACGGCCGAATGCTGGCAGATCGCGCTCGAGGCCAAGGGCAAGCCGACGGTGCTGGCCCTCACCCGCCAGAACCTGCCGACCCTGCGCGGCCCGGGCGACGAAAACCTGTGCCGCCGCGGCGCCTACATCCTGGCCGGCGAGGCCTCGGCTTCGGTCCGCCTGATCGCGTCAGGCTCGGAAGTGGAACTCGCCGTCAAGGCGCGCGAGCTGCTGGCGAAGGACGGCATCCAGGCCGCGGTCGTGTCGATGCCGTCGTGGGAGCTGTTCGAGGCGCAGGACGAGGGCTATCGCCGCCAGGTGATGGGCCCCGAGGGCACGGCACGCGTGGCCTGCGAGGCGGCCACCGGCTTCGGCTGGGAGCGCTGGCTCGGCACCAAGGGCGCGTTCGTCGGCATGACCGGCTTCGGCGCGTCGGGCAAGGCGTCCGACCTGTTCAAGCATTTCGGGATTACGGCCGAGGCGATCGCGGAAGCGGCGCGCGGGCTGGCGCGATAACGGAGGGGAAGAGACTATGGCTGTTCGTGTTGCTATCAACGGCTTCGGCCGCATCGGCCGCAATATCCTGCGCGCCATCATCGAGTCCGGCCGCAAGGACATCGAAGTCGTCGCCATCAACGATCTCGGCCCGGTCGAAACCAACGCGCACCTCTTCCGCTTCGACAGCGTGCACGGCCGCTTCAACGGCGAAGTGAAGGTCGCGGGCGACACGATCGACGTCGGCCGCGGGCCGATCAAGGTCACCGCCGAGCGCGATCCCTCCAAGCTGCCGCACAAGGCGATGGGCATCGACGTGGCGCTCGAATGCACCGGCATCTTCACCTCCAAGGAGAAGGCCTCGGCGCATCTCGTGGCCGGCGCCAAGCGCGTGCTGGTCTCGGCGCCCGCCGACAACGCCGACCTCACGGTCGTCTACGGTGTGAATCACGACAAGCTGACCAAGGACCACATCGTCGTCTCGAACGCCTCGTGCACCACCAACTGCCTGGCGCCGGTCGCCAAGGTGCTGAACGATTCGGTCGGCATCACGCACGGCTTCATGACGACGATCCACGCCTACACCGGCGACCAGCCGACGCTCGACACGATGCACAAGGACATGTACCGCGGCCGCGCCGCGGCGCTGTCGATGATCCCGACCTCGACCGGCGCCGCCAAGGCCGTCGGCCTCGTGCTGCCCGAGCTGAACGGCAAGCTCGACGGCGTGTCGATCCGCGTGCCGACGCCCAACGTTTCGGTGATCGACTTCAAGTTCGTGGCCTCGCGCAAGACCGACAAGGAAGAGATCAACAAGGCCGTGAAGCTGGCCGCCGCCAACCAGCTCAAGGGCATCCTGGGCTGGACCGACCAGCCCAACGTCTCGATCGACTTCAACCACGATCCGCACTCGTCGACGTTCCACATGGACCAGACCAAGGTCATGGACGGCACCCTGGTGCGCGTCATGAGCTGGTACGACAACGAGTGGGGCTTCTCCAACCGCATGGCCGACACCGCCGTGGCGATGGGCAAGCTGGGCTAAGCTTCAATCGCTTCCGACTTCTGCTGCGAGGCCCGCGCCACTCCGTGACGCGGGCTTTTTGCCTGGGCGCTAGAAGCCGCCGTAGTAGCCCTGGCGATAGTAGCCGGGCGGCGGACCGTAATAGCCGGGACCGGGGCCGTAGTATCCCGGGCCGTAGCTATTGGTGTTGCTGTTGGCGATCACGGCTCCAAGCAGCGGCGCGATTTGCTGCACGATGCCGCCGATCTGATTCGACGCCGATGCGGGCGCCGACGCTTGCGCCTGCTGGCGTGCCTGCGAGCGCTCGGCGACCTGCTCGTAGGTAAGTCGAGGGCCGGCGTCCGCCTTCAGCCGCGCGAGCAACGCGCTGTCGATCGACACCGGACCTGTACCACCGTGCTTTTGATCGTATTGCTGTGCCGCGGCGAAGGTGCGCGGACCGGCCTCGCCATCGGCGGGGCCGGGATCGTAGCCCAGCGCGATCAGTTGATTCTGCACTTCACGTATATCGTCATGGCCGAGCGGCAGCGCGGGCGCGCTTGCCGCTGCCGGCAGCGGCGAGAGCGACGGATCGGCCGCCCGTGCGCCGATGCCCGCCGCCCAACCAATCAACAGGGCAGCGGCCGCGGTGCCGGCCAACAGCTTCAGCGGCTTGTGGGAAAGGAACATGGGAGTGGACATGGTTCGTCTCCTTCATCAGGGAACGGTCAGGGACAGACCGAGTTCCCGCAGCCCGAGTCGAGCAGACAATCGGCGAAATCAGGATTGCACGGCTGTGAGCCACCGGCCCCCAAGCTGCCACGATCTGCGTCGTATCCCCTTCGAGCTCCCAATCCGGAGTGAACGTTGGAGGCACCAATGCGAGTCCTGAAAGTGATTGTCGGCGCCTGCCTGCTGCTCTCGCTGGTCGGCTGCGCTGCCTACGTCGAGCCGGGCTACGGCCGCCCGTACCACCACCATGCCTACCGGTACTACTGAGCAGGCGCAGGGCGAAACGCCGTCGGCGACGTCTTCGGGCTTCGCCGACGGCGAGCGTGCGGCTTGATTACCGTCTGATTCCTGCGGATGCTGGGCGTCGATTGAACGGCGACAGGAAAGACGATCGATGGACATCACGACCCAGCCGTTGACCAAGGAAGCCTTCGCGCCGTTCGGCGACGTAATCGACGTGCCGCAGGAAATCGGACGCACGTATTACGAAAGTGCGCTCGGCAGTCTGCGCGACAAGGCCTATCCCAGCCTCTCCGTCAGCCTGAAGCCCGATACGCCGGACCGGCCCCTGCAGGCCAAGTATCTCGAGCGCCATGAGTTCTCGTCGCAGACTTTCATGCCGCTCGACGTCTCGCGCTATCTCGTGATCGTGGCGCCGCACAGGACTGACGGCGTGCCCGACGTCACCAAGGCCAAGGCGTTCATCGCCACCGGCAAGCAGGGCATCACCTACAAGCCGAACATCTGGCACTACGGTCTGACAGTGCTCGATCGTCCCGGCCAGTTCGCCGTGTTCATGTTCCGCGACGGCAGCAAGACCGACGAGGAGTTCGTCGACGTCTCGCCGTTCACCGTCCACATCCCCTGAGCTCATGATCGAGATCCGGGACTGGCGCACAACGGCGGCTGCGCTGCAGGCCGCGCGCGCGAACGGCGACGCTCCAACGCTGGTAACGCCGCCCAACGCGGCCTCGCTGTACGGCGCGGGCTATCTGGGCGCCCTGCAGGCGCGCGCGCAGGCGGAGTTTCCCGATGTGGCGTTTCGCCTGGTCGTCGATTGCGGCGATGCGCCGGGCCATGCCCTTGCCTGCCTGCGCGCGGGCGTGAAACTGATCTCGATGGACCCGCCGAACGACAAGGTGGCCGACATCGCCCGCCAGATGGGCGCCGAACTCGTGAGGAGACCGATATGAGCTGGCAGCCGAAGCGCGACCTCGTGGGCTACGGCCCGACCCCGCCCGATCCGAAGTGGCCCGACGGCGCGCGGGTCGCGGTGAACTTCGTGATGAACTACGAGGAAGGCTCGGAACCCTCGGTGCAGGATGGCGAAGGCTACACCGAGACCGGCCTGACCGAAGCGACGAGCTCGTCCAGCGGCCTGAAGGGCCGCGACCTCGCCGGCGAGGGGATGTTCGAATACGGCAGCCGCGCCGGCTTCTGGCGCCTGATGCGCGCCTTCCAGGAGCGCGGCCTGCCGATGACGGTGTTCGGCTGCGCGCTGGCCTTCGAGCGCAACGCGCCGGCTGCCGCCGCGGTCAAGGCATCGGGCTTCGACGTCTGCAGCCACGGCTGGCGCTGGATCAAGCACTTCGACCTCACCGAGGCCGAGGAGCGCGACCATATCCGGAAGGCGGTGACGTCGTTGAAGCAGACGGTGGGCGACGCGCCGGCCGGCTGGTACTGCCGCTACGGACCCTCGGTCAACACGCGCCGGCTGCTCGTCGAGCACGGCGGCTTCACCTACGATTCGGACTACTACGGCGACGACCTGCCGTTCTGGCAGACCGTCGAGGGCAAGCCGCACCTCGTGGTGCCCTACTCGCTCACCAACAACGACGGCAAGTACGCCACCACGATGAGCCACGCCGACCAGTGGTTCGGCCTGATGAAGGACGCCTTCGACGTGCTCTACCGCGAGGGCGCGCAGGCGCCCAAGATGATGTCGATCGGCATGCACATGCGCATCCTGGGCCACCCCGCCCGCACGGCGGGACTGTGGCGCCTGCTCGACTATCTGCAGACGCAGAAGGGCGTCTGGATCACCCGCCGGGTCGACATCGCCAACCACTGGAGAACCACGCACCCCTACCCCGGCAAGGGCTTGAACGAGTAGAGCGCTCCGCAGGAGCGCTCGGCGGCGTGGAGCGCTGCAGCGAAGCGCAGCGACCGAATAGGCGCTTTTCGCGCCTTGCGCGAAAACGCCCTGGCGGGCGCCGCACGGCCCAGAAAGAGACTCGGTGCCCTCCCCTCCCTTATGGGCCCGCCCGCCCCGCAACCATGCGCACCTTCCCCGGCGATGCGAACCAGACCGCAATCGCGCCCACGATCGACAGAACGAGCGCCACCGTGAAGGCCGCCGTGTAGGTGCCTTCGATGTCGTGCAGCAGGCCGGTGGCGTAGGGCCCCATCGCGCCGCCGGCCAGCAGCGCCACCATGATGATGCTGAAGATCGAGGCGAAGTGCGGGCCCTCGTAGATCTCGGCCACGATCGGCCCCATCAGGGCGGTGAAGGCGTAGCCCAGCACGCCCTGCGACAGCACCATCACGTAGAGCATCGGCCGCGACGGCCCGGCGGCGAGCGCCAGCAAGGCGGCGTAGCAGATCGCGAAGCCCGCCGACGCGATCGCCCAGACGATCTCGCGGCCGATCCGGTCGGACAGGGCGCCGAGCGCGATCTGGCCCGGAATCGCCACCATGGCGACGAAGCCCAGCGACCACGCCGCCTCCATCGGGTCGAAGCCGATCTCGACCAGATACTTGGTCTGGTGCACCTGGACGGCGTACCAGACATAACCGGCGCAGAAGTAGCCGACGATCAGCCACCAGAAACGCGCAGTGCGCACCGCGCGGGCGACGGTCCAGTCGATCGCCGTCCACGCCGGATCGACGATGGTCGCGGCCCGCCGTGCGGCGGCGGCGGCGGTCTCCTTGGCGCCATCGGGCAGCACCCCGACATCCTGGGGCCGCTTGGCGATGATCAGGTTGATCGGCAGCAGCACGACCAGGGTCATCACACCGAGCGTCCAGCAGGCGCTGCGCCAGCCCTCCTTCAGGATGATCGACTGCAGCCACGGCAGGATCAGGATCGCGCCGACGCCGACGCCGGAGAAGGCGATGCTGATCGCCAGCGCGCGGCGGCGCACGAACCAGTTGGGCAGGTACTGCGACTGGACGGAGAAGCTCATGCAGTTGGCGCCCGCTCCCACCAGCAGGCCCAGGGTGGCATAGAGCTGCCACGGCACCTCGATCAGGGTCGCGCCCATCAGGCCGGCCGCCGTCAGCACCACGCCGATCTCGATCACGAAACGCGGGCCCCTGCGGTCCATGATGCGGCCGACGATCGGGCTGATGACGGCGGAGACCAGGAAGCCGAAGGAAAAGGCCCCGGCCGCCAGGCCGCGGTCCCAGCCGAACTCGTCGACGATCGGCGGGAACATCAGGGAAAAGGCCGTCCGCGCGGTGACGCTCAGCGCCACGGTGACGAAGGCCACGGCGATGATGATCCAGCCGAAGTAGAACGGTACGCGGGCCGCGTAAGGCACCCGGGCCCCTGTTTGCAGTGACATCTCTGTGGTCGCTTCCTGTTTCGCCAGCCGCGTTGGCGTGCCCTTCTAAAGTGTCGGCGGCACTCCGTCCGGTCAATGACCTGCGGGGTAGTCGGCTTTCCGCCCGGGGGCAGGGCTTGAACGCATACGCCGTGGCCGCTATCACCGGCGTCGATATTCCAGGGAGCCCACGACGTGAAGATCACCCGCACCGTCAAGAAGATCCTCGACAACTACGAGAGCGATTGCCCCGGCACCAAGGCCAAGCTGGCCAGCATCCTGATGCACGGCCGTTTGGGCGGCTCGGGCAAGATGGTGATCCTGCCGGTCGACCAGGGCTTCGAGCACGGCCCGGACCGCTCCTTCGCGCCGAACCCGGATGCCTACGATCCGCACTACCACTACCAGCTGGCGATCGACGCCGGGCTGAACGCCTACGCAGCACCGCTCGGCATGCTCGAGGCCGGTGCCGACACCTTCGCCGGCGCCATCCCGACGATCCTCAAGCTCAACAGCGCCAACAGCCTGTCGACCAACAAGGACCAGGCGGTGACCGGCAGCGTCAACGACGCGCTGCGTCTGGGCTGCGCGGCGATCGGCTTCACGATCTATCCGGGCTCGGAAGACCAGTACAAGATGATGGAGCAGATCAAGGAACTGGCCGAAGAAGCCAAGTCGGTCGGCCTCGCCGTCGTCATGTGGTCCTATCCGCGCGGCGGCAAGCTCGACAAGCCGGCTGAGACGGCGATGGACGTCTGCACCTATGCCGCCCACATGGCGGCCCTGCTCGGCGCCCACATCATCAAGGTGAAGCCGCCGACCAGCGTCCTGTGGCAGCCCGAGGCGAAGGCCGCCTACGAGAAGGCCAGGATCGACATCTCGACGCTGAGCGCGCGCATCAAGCACGTCATGCAGGCGACCTTCGGCGGCCGCCGCATCGTCATCTTCTCCGGCGGCGAGGCGAAGGACCTCGAGGGTCTGTTCACCGAGATCCGCGGCCTGCGCGACGGCGGCGCCAACGGCTCGATCATCGGCCGCAACACCTTCCAGCGCCCGCGCGCCGAGGCGCTCGACATGCTCGACAAGATCATCGGCATCTACCAGAACAAGATGTAACGAAGACCGTGGCCGCCAGCGTCGTCATTCGTCCCGTGGTGGCCGCGGATTTCCCGCAATGGGCGCCGCTGTGGGCGGGCTACAACACCTTCTACAAGCGGGTGCTGCCCGACGCGGTCACGCAGGCGACGTGGAAGCGCTTCCTCGATCCGGCCGAGCCGATGCATGCGCTGGTCGCGGAAGACAACGGCCAGCTGCTCGGCCTCGTCCACTATCTCTTCCATCGCTTCACCTCGATGATCGAGGACAACTGCTACCTGGCCGATCTCTTCACCAACCAGGCCGCACGCGGCAAAGGCATCGGCAGGAAGCTGATCGAAGCCGTCTACGACAAGGCGCGCGAGGCCGGCTGCCCGCGGGTCTACTGGCAGACCCACGAGACCAACGCCGTGGCGCAGGTCCTCTACAACGGCGTGGCCGAGCGCTCCGGTTTCATCGTCTATCGCAAGCAGGTCTGACGCATGGCCGACGAGAGCTGCCGGCTCTATCTGATCTCGCCGGAGAAGATGGAGCATCCGGCGATCTTCGCCGACGAATTGCGCGCCGCCCTTGGGGGCGGCGACGTCGCGGCGTTCCAGCTGCGCCTCAAGGGCGTCGACGATGCCGCGATCGCGCGCGCCGCCGACACGCTGCGCCCGATCTGCCAGCATGCCGGCGTCGCCTTCATTATGAACGACCGGCCCGACCTCGCCGTATCGCTCGACTGCGACGGCGTCCACATCGGTCAGGACGACATGCCCTATGCCGAGGCGCGCCGTACCGTCGGCCCCGACCGCCAGGTCGGCGTCACCGCCAAGGCGTCGCGCCACCTCGCGATGGAGGCGGCCGAAGCCGGCGCCGACTACGTCGCGTTCGGCGCGTTCTTTCCGTCCACCACCAAGGCCGTCACCACACCCGCCGATCTCGAGATCCTCGAATGGTGGAGTGGCGTGATGCAGGTGCCCTGCGTGGCGATCGGCGGGATCACCGTCGACAACGCCGCGGCCGTCATCGCGGCCGGCGCAGACTTCCTTGCCGTCGCAGGCGGTGTGTGGAATTACAAGGATGGCCCCGAAGCCGCCGTGCGCGCTTTCAACGAGCTGTTCGCGAAGCCGCGCTGAGTCCCGCGTCTCGCGCAGGCCCCTGCAGAGGCTGCGTACTTCCCTCACACGGGCGTGATGCCCTCTCTCATTAGAGCATGGCTGACCTGTCGTTGTTGTCCGCCATCTTTTGCGCGCAGCGCACTACGTTGCCAACATGTTGAGTACCGCGCCCGAGATCGCTCCGATGTTCGCCACCCCGCTCGTCAAGTTCGACGTACCAGGTGCAGAGTCTCTGAACATCGAGTTACGGCGCATCATCGAACAACGCGAAAAGAGCCATCCCGGCATGCAGGCTTCCAACCAGGGCGGCTGGCAGTCGACGTGGGACATGGATGCCTGGGGCGGCGCGGCGGCGATCAAGCTGCTCGCGATCGGACGCAACGTCGCCAATCGCGTGACCACCGACCGCCAGGGCAAGGCGGGCAACGGCCCTCACCCCGGCTTCTTCGCCGTGACGTGGCGCGCCAACATGTGGGCGAACATCAACCGCTCGGGCGACGCCAACGAATACCACTGCCACCGCGGCGCCTTCTGGTCGGGCGTCTACTACGTCGACGATGGCGGCATCGGCGCCGATCCGTCGCTGGGCGGCGAGCTCGAGTTCATGGATCCGCGCGGGCCGGTGCCCACCATGCTCGCGCCGCATCTCGGCATCGCCATGGATGGCGGCCAGTGGACAACCGAGCGCGTGGCGCCCAGGCCCGGCCGGCTGGTGATGTTCCCGGCGTGGCTGATGCACCAGGTGCGGCCCTATCGCGGCAACGTCGAGCGCATCTCGATCGCGTTCAATCTCACGCTGTAGCGGCCGCCGGACCGGAACGCCGCCGGCGCACGCCCGTTATTCCACGATGCGCAATCCGCTCGCCCCGGTGCTCGCCCTGGTGCTCACCCTGGTGCTCGCCGCCTGCTCCCCCGGATCGGGCTCGATCGGCGGTGCCGACTACGATCCGGCCTACGACTTCCACGAATTCTACCAGGTCGCCAACGGGCGGACGTTCCACGTCATCGTCGACGGCAATCCCTTCCCCACGATCGCGCCCGAGGAGATGCGCGCCCGCCTGCTGCCGGTGATGCAGGCCAACCGCCCCCCGCGCCCGCGCCTCACTTTTACCTATGCAGCCCCCGCCGAGCCGCAGCATCCCGACTATCGCCTGATGCTGGTGTTCGACGCCGCCCTCGACCTCACGGCCGCGCGCGTCTGCGCCAACCAGATCCGCCATCGCCCGACGCCGAGCGGCCATGTCGAGGTCTTCGCCGTCTACTGCCGCAACGATGCGGCCCTTTCGCAGGCGGTCGCATCGACCATCGCGTCCGGCCCCGAGGATCCGCGGGTCGGCCGGCTCTTCTCGTGGCTCTTCCTGGTGCTGTTCACGGACTCCCCGCCGATCGACCACCCGCACTTCCCGTTCCTGTTCGGCCGCTAGCAAGTCACCGCACCGGCAGCCACAGCACGTCCTCGATGTGCCGCGCGCCGCTCGCCAGCATCACGAGCCGGTCGAAGCCCAATGCGATGCCGCTGCAGTCCGGCAATCCATGGTCGAGGGCGGCGAGAAAATCCGGATCGACCGGCCAGCGCAGCCCGTAGAGCCGCTCCTTCTCGTCCATGTCGGCCGCGAGGCGCGTGCGCTGGATGGCGGGATCGGTGAGCTCGCCGAAGGCGTTGGCCAGTTCGACGCCGCAGGCATAGAGCTCGAAGCGTTCGGCGACCCGGGGATCGGAGGGCTTGGCGCGTGCCAAAGCGGCCATCCCGATCGGGTATTCGCAGAGGATGGTCGGGCGGCCCATGCCGAGGCGATGCTCGATCCGATCGAACATGATGCGGAAGAAGACGTCGTCCCAGGTGTCGCCGGCATGCATGGCCACGCCCGAGGCGCGCGACAGTCGCTCCGCGTCGCCGACGGTGGCCAGGAGATCGACGCCGGCATGACGCTCGAACGCCTCGGCGACCGTCAGCCGCTCGGGCGCGGCGGCGGGATCGCAGACCTTGCCCTCGAAGCGCAGCTCCTTCACGCCGCACAGCGCCAGCAGCGCTGCGCAATCCTCCATGATCGTCTCGTAGCCGGCGCCGGCGCGATACCATTCGAGCATGGTGAATTCGGGATGATGCAGCGCCGAGCCCTCGGCATTGCGGAACACGCGGGCGAACTGGAAGAGCCGGGGCACGCCGCCGGCCAGCAGCTTCTTCATCGCGAACTCGGGCGAGCTCTGCAGCCAGCGCTCGCGTTCCTCGCCGTCGGGCAGCTCCCAGTCGGTGGCGAAGCCCGAGAGATGAACTTCCGCGCCGGGCGCCACCTGGAGGATCGGCGTCTCGACCTCGACGAAGTCGTTGCGCGCGAACCACAGGCGCAGGTCGGCCTGCAGGCGCGAGCGGGCCTGCAGGTACGGCAGGCGGCGGGCGAGTCTGTCGGGACGCCACTCGGTCATGCCCGACCATCGCATGACGCGCCGCCGCCGTGTAGGCTTTCGCCCGAGAAGCCGACCAGGATGCCGACCATGACGCCCAAGCAGATCGACAAATTCTGCGCCAGCCTGCCCGCCGCCACGCGCACCGTGCAGTGGGAGGGCGTGATCGTGTTCAAGGTCGGGGCCAGGATGTTCTGCCTGATCGCGCCCGCCGATCATTCCGTCGGCCGCATCTCCTTCAAATCGCCGCCCGAGCACTACGATGCCCTCAGCCGCTCGCCGGGCTTCCGCCCCGCGCCCTATCTCGCGCGCGCCAAATGGGTCTCCGTCGACGATCCCAAGGCGCTGACCGACGCCGAGATGAAGGCCTACATAAAACGCGCCCACGCCGTGATCGCCGCGGCCCTGCCGAAGAAGCGGCGGAAGGAGTTGGGGCTATAGCGCCATCCGGCGCTGGTTGCGGCGCTTGCCTGCCTTTGATACAAGCCCGCGCCGGCCTCGTTCCGTTTCCACGGGCGAGGCCTAATCATTCATCCGACCAAGCGGTTAAGTCCCGGGAAAGCCACATGAAAGTCCCCGTCAATTCCATCCG
>Ga0068855_100008237_pt1 | contig 12600 bp, 10 predicted proteins | sample KBSCornC52_FD_66592 | JGI IMG/M metagenome (GOLD analysis project Ga0068855, IMG submission 66592) | Corn rhizosphere microbial communities from Kellogg Biological Station, Michigan, USA - KBS Corn C5-2 | ecosystem: Host-associated > Plants > Roots > Rhizosphere > Soil ...
GAGACGCGCGGCTGGAAGATGTGGGAAGAGAAGAGCGGCTGGTATCTCGATCAGCTCAAGTCGCACGGCATGAAGGTGCAGCCGCCGAGCGCGAAGCTGAAAGAGGGTCTCGCCAAGGTCGGCGACACGCTCACCGCCGATTGGCTCAAGAAGGCCGGCGCGGACGGCAAGGCCGTGATCGACGCCTACAAGAAGATGTAGGCGATCCGCCCACGGACCAATAAAAACGCGCGGGCCCGGACAGGCCCGCGCGTTTTCTTTTTGGCGGATCAACGCGCCGCTTGCTTGTCGATGAGCGGCGTGATGCGACGGACCGAGACGCGACGGTTGGCGCGCGACGCGCCTTGCGTCTGCACCTTCAGGTTCTGCTCGCCATAGCCCTGCGTGACCAGGTTCTCCGGCGGCACGTGGAACTGCTCGGTGAGCGCGACGGCGACCGATTCCGCGCGCCGGTCGGACAGCGACAGGTTGTCCTCGTCATTGCCGACGGCGTCGGTGTGACCCTCGATCAGGAACACCTCCTTCGGGTTTCTGTCGATCGCGCGCTTGAGCCCGTCGGCGACGACGTTGAGCTTGTCGATCTGATCCTGCGTGAGCTGCCACGAGCCCGTCTCGAAGTTGATGTCGAGATCGACGCGCGGCATGCGCTCGCGCAAGGGCGCCGAATAGCGCACCTGATCGATGGTGTAGGTCTGTTCCACCGTCTCAACCGGAGGAGCATCGAGTACCTCATAGACGGTCTGCGGACGTGCGCGGTCGAGCTCGACGATGTAGCGGTCGCGCGGAATGTGGATGACCGGCGGCGGCAGGTCGATGAAGACCTCCTCGCGGCGCGGCCTCTCGCGCTCGTCGATGATGACGATTTCCTTGCCGCCGCGCTCGCGGCGCACGCGGCGGATCAGATTGCCGCGCTCGTCGGTGACGTTGATGATGCGGTCACCGTTCGGACGCACGATGACCGTCGTCGTCTCGTTGCCGCGGTGCTCGACATTGACGTCACGGGCGCCGACAGCGAAGCGCTGCGTCTCATTGTGCTGGATGATGACGCGGTTGTCCTGCTTGACGATGGTGCGGTCGCCCTCGGTGATGACCGTGCGGTTGCCCTCGCGCGTCTCGTGCCGGTCCTTGCGCACGTCCTGAATGGTGGCGGTCGGCTTGCCGTTCTTCGGCATGATGAACGCTTGCGCGCTCTGCGGCTTGGTCGGCTGCGCGATGACCCCTGGCGCCGCGGCGGTGGGAGCGGCCGTCTGCGGGCCGGTCTGGGCCGGCGCTTTGGTTTGCGCATTGTTGGCAGGCGGCTGCGCGGTCGGTGCAGTCTGCGCGGCAGGCTTCTGAGCGGCAGGGGCCTCGGCCGCCGGCGCGGCGGGCTTCTGCTGCGCGGACGGCTTTGTCTCGTTCTGCTGCTGCGCCGCGGGCTTCTGCTCGGGCTTTGTCTCGGCTGCGGAGGGTTTCTGCTCGGGCTTCTTCTCAGCCGCAGCCGGCTTCGTCTCCTGCTGCGGAGCGGGTTTGGCCGCAGTGTTCGGCTTGGTCTCCGGTTTGGCCTCCGGCTTCTGAGATTGCTGCCGGTGCTCCTCGCGCTTCGGCTCTGCTTTCTGTTGCGGCGAGGGCTGCTGCGCGGCCTTCGGGGCTTCATGCTGCGGCTGGGACTGCGCGGCCGGCTTCTCCGCCGGCTTGTGCTCCGGTGGCGCGTGTTCAGCCGGCTTTGTTTCGGGGGCCTTGGGCTGCGCCTGGTGCTGCGGCGGCGCAGACTTTTCGGCGGGCTTCTGCTGCGCCGGCTTCGGCGGCTGATGCTGCGCGGGCGCCTCATGCGCCGGCTTGGCAGCACCCTTTTCTACGGGCTTCTCGGGCGCCTTCTTCTCCTTGTCCTTGTCGTTCTCATGTTGCGGCGCGGCTTGCGCGAGCAACATTGTGGCGCCGCGTGCTTCGGCACGCACGGCGGGCGTGGCGGCGAGCATCAGAAGTGCGGTCCCGGCAAGAAGCAACGGTTTGGTCGGCGTCATCGGTGAGCAGGCTCCACTGGCGAGGATTGAACGCGCGCATGGTCATCCCCTGAAACGCGCGCATGCCTAACTCGCCGCTCCTGCAACGGTTCCCGCCACAGCGCGCGACCGTTCATCGCGCCGGCTTTCGGTCTGTATCTGAATCTGCACATATGCCTGCGGCCTCGCAGCGATCACATGCGGGCCACACTTTGCGCGCACGCAAGCGGCTGCGGCGGTGAACGCGAATGCTCGCGTGCCGTTAGCAATCGCATTCGTAGCGCGACGCGCCGTCGCATGGGGGCCTGATGCCGCAGACGTTGCGTAGCAGCGGTATACCTTTTCTTGATGACGTCCCTTGGGGCTCGCACCTGTGCGTCTTCTACGAGACGCAGGATGACCTGATCGAGGCTGCGGCGCGTTACTTCGAGCAGGGTCTCGACAGCAACGAGCTCTGCGTCTGGGCGCTGCCAGCCGCGATCAGCGCCGATGACGTAGCCGCCCGGCTCGACCACCAGATCTCCGATTTCGATCGCCATCTCGCCGATGGCCGTATGCGCTTCGTGACGCAAACCGAGTGGTTTCCGCACGAGGCTGCGACCGCACTCGCCGAATCCCTGTGGAGCGGCCTCGTCGACGAGGCGCTCACGCGCGATCATGCCGGCCTGCGGGCGGGCGGCGATGCCGCCTGGCTGGCGCAGGCATCCGATGATTCAGCCGCGCGGTATGACGGCGTCATCGCGCAGCGGCTCGCCGGCCGTCCGGCGCTCGCGCTGTCCACCTACGACCTCACGGCAAGCAGGGGCGGCGATGTGCTCGACATTGCCCGCCGCCACGGTCTGACGGTCGCGCGGCGCCGCCGCGAATGGCAGCCGTTCGAGACCCCCTCCTGGAGTACCGCCGCCGATCTCGAAGACGCGCTGGCCGCAATGGCCGCGTCCATTCCGGGCCACGACCTGCTCACCGACCGGGAGCGGATGGTGCTGCGCTTCCTCCTGCGCGGCGCCTCCAGCAAGGAAGTGGCGCGGGATCTCGGCATCAGTCCACGCACGGCGGACTTCCATCGCGCCAACATCATCGAGAAACTGGGGGCAAGAAATACCGCCGACGTCATCCGCCGCGTCCTCATCCGGCGTTAGCCCTGCACCCGGCGCAACCCGGGTATCCTCGTAATTTTACTAGTGTATTTCCACGGCTGAGGGGGCTAGGTCAGTCGCTTACCTTCCGGTGTCGCCGAGCGGCGCTTCACAAAAGCGTCCGGCGCGGGACCGGTTCCCTGGACCACATCGGCTCGTGGAATAGACGAAGCGACGAGACATATACGTCGCAGGTGGGGGCGCGCACGGCCGGTCAGAAAAAGAAGCGATCATGAATTCGGCAATCGTCAAACGTTCGGTTTCTCTTGGTGGACACAAGACCAGCATCAGCCTCGAGGACGCATTCTGGAACTACCTGAAGGAAATCGCTGAAGCCCGCGGTGTCTCGGTTTCCGTGATCGTCGCGGAAATCCAGGCCCAGGACCGCCGCACCAATCTCTCCTCGGCCATCCGCCTCTTCGTGCTCGAGCACGCCTGTGCACGCTGCGCCGAGGCGGAAGGCCGGACCGGCCCCCGCGAGCGTCCGGCCCTCGTCGCCAACGCTTGAGTTTTACAATCTGAAGTTGTGTAACTTCACCGGCTGATAACCAGCGATTTCAACCCCCCGTCCACACTTCCCCGTTAGGGATTGTACGGGACGGGGAGGTTGAAACGATGGGGCAGGGCTTCTCGGCGATTGTCCGGGACGGGCAGGTTGTGCCGTACGGCGACGCGCCGGACGGCGCGTCCGCGCAGCCGCACCTGCAATCAGTCAATCACCTGCTCATCGGCGCGGCGCTGCTGATCCTCGCCATCCTCGTCGGCACGGCTTTTCTCGTCGGAAATTTCCGCGAGCGCGCGCTGGCCAACAGCGAACGCGAGCTCAAGAACACCGTCCTCACGCTCTCCGAGCAACTCGACCGCTCGTTCCAGGCGATCGAACTCGTTCACCGCAGCGTCATTGACCGGATCGGTGGGATTCGCTCGAGCGACGAATTCACCGCGCGTCTCGGCGGCGACGACGTCCACGCCATGCTCCAGGACAAGATCAGCGGCCTGGCGCAGGTCGACGCCATCGCGCTGGTGAACGCTGACGGCATTGTCGTCAACGCGTCGCGCGACAAGCGGCCGCACGGCGTCTCTGTCATCGACCGCGATTACTTCCGCATCCTCAAATCGGATCCGCAGCTCGAGCAATTCGTCAGCGTGCCCGTGAGCAATCGGGCCAACGGCGCATGGACGATCTATCTCGCGCGCCGCATTACGACGCATGACGGGCAGTTCGCCGGCATCATCATCGGCGCCGTCGAGCTCGACTATTTCGAGAAGCTGTTCGGCGCGATCGCCCTCGGCAGCACCGGAACCATCTCGCTCTACCGCGACGACGGCACGCTGCTGGTGCGCTATCCGCGCGCTCCGAAGGCCATCGGCGGCGTCTTCACCGCGGCCCGCAATGCGCTCGGCGACAATGCCGAGGGAACGGTCCGCGTGTTCGGAAAGATCAATCCACACGAACTGATCATCGCCGCGCACCGTCTCGAGCACTTCCCGCTGTACGTCTCCGCCGCACGCGAGACGGATTACGCGCTGGCCAACTGGCGGGAGCAGACCAAGGTGCTGCTCGGCGCCGGCTTGCTGATCGCGCTGACGATCGCGGCCGTCATGCTGCTGGTGGCGCGTCAGGTGCGCCGCAATCACGAATGGTCGCGGCGACGGCTGGCGCTCGAGAAGCATCGTCTCGATGCCGCGGTCGCCAGCATGCCGCACGGTCTGCTCCTGTTCGACGCGGAAGGGCGGATCGTCGTCTGCAATCGCAGCTATCTGGAGATGTACGGCATTCCCCCGCATGCGCTGTCGCGCGGCGATACGCTTCAGACCGTGCTCGACGTGCGCAAGCGCACCGGCACGTTCGAGGACGACGTCGAGGCCTATTGCGAGCAGCGATTCGCCGAGATCGGCCGGGGCGTGGCATTCGAGACGATTTTCCCGCTGCCGGATGGCCGCGCCATCCGCATCATCAACCATCCCGTCGAAGACGGCGGCTGGATCTCGCTGCACGAGGACATCACCGCGCGGCAGCGTCTCGAGCAGGAACGCGACCGCGATCGAGAATTCCTCGATTCGATCATCGACAACGTGCCCACGCCCATTCTGGTCAAGGACGTCGGCGACCGCACCTACGTGCTCGCCAACAAGGCCGCCATCGATTATGTCGGCCTGCCGCGCGAAGCGGTCATCGGCAAGACCTGCGCCGACTTGTGGCCGGCGGACGACGCAGCGCGCATCGACCGGCAGGACGAAGCGGCCTGGGAATCCGGTGGCACCCTGTTCTCGGACGAGCACGTGCTCAACACGCCGGGCAAAGGCCAACGCATCGTCACCTCCAAGCGCCTCACCTTGCGCAACCTTGACGGGGCTCCGAATTATCTCTTGACGGTCATCGAGGATGTGACCGAGCGCAAGCAATCGGAACGGCGCATTGCGCATCTGGCGCACCATGACGCTCTGACGGGTCTTGCGAATCGTGTGCTGTTCCGCGAGCAGCTCGAACAATCGCTCAAGCGCGTGCGCAGCCATGGCGGCCGCCTCGCGCTGCTGTATCTCGATCTCGACCGGTTCAAGGGCATCAACGACACGCTCGGCCATCCGGTCGGTGACGAGCTGCTCAAGGACGTGGCGAAGCGGCTGCGGGATTGCATCGGCGAGTCCGACTTCGTCGCCCGCCTCGGCGGCGACGAGTTCGCGATCGTTCGCGACGCCTTCGATACGCCGGACGATGTCACGGCTCTCGTGACGCGTATCCTGGAGACGATGAAGGCGCCATACGAGATCGGCGGCCATCATCTGGTGACCGAGGCGACCATCGGCGTCGCGCTCGCGCCGGACGACGCAGCCGATCCGGACGAGCTGTTGAAGAACGCCGACCTTGCAATGTACCGCGCCAAGTCCGACGGGCGCGGCACCTATCGCTTCTTCGAATCCTCGATGGATGCGCGCATGAAGTCGCGGCGCGCGCTTGAGTTCGACCTGCGCGAGGCGATCATGTGCGGCGGCTTCGAGCTGCACTATCAGCCGCTCGTGTCCTTCGCCGATGGACGTGTGACCGGTTGCGAGGCGCTGCTGCGCTGGCAGCACCGCAGCCGGGGGCTCATTTCGCCCTCCGAATTCATCCCTATCGCGGAAGAGACTGGGCTGATCACGCCGCTCGGCGAATGGGTGTTGCGCACGGCCTGCCTCGAGGCGGCCAGATGGCCGGAAGAGGTCAAGATCGCTGTCAACGTGTCGCCGGTGCAGTTCAACAATGCCGGGCTCGTGCAATCCGTCGTCGGCGCGCTCGGCGCATCCGGCCTCGCGCCGCACCGGCTGGAGCTCGAGATCACAGAGGCTGTCCTCATTCGCGACGACGCGGCCGCGCTCGGCATCCTGCACCAGCTCAGGGCGCTCGGCGTGCGCATCGCGCTCGACGATTTCGGCACCGGCTATTCGTCGCTGAGCTATCTGCAACGCTTCCCGTTCGACAAGATCAAGATCGACCGGTCCTTCGTCAGCGCCATCGGCGACAGCGACTATTCGCGCAACATCGTCCAGGCGATCGTCGATATCGCCACGACACGGCAGATCACGACGACGGCGGAAGGCGTGGAGACTGAAGAGCAGAGCCGCGCCTTGCGCGGGCTCGGCTGCACCGAGATGCAGGGCTACCTGTTCAGCCCGCCCGTGCCGCCGGCGCGTCTCGCAAAGGTGCTGCCGCGGCAGCGCCGCCGCAAGCTTGCGCGGACGGCCTAAGTATCACGCCCTCGACCCCGGACCGGTGCTTTGTCGGCGATCGCCCCGCCGCGCGCGATCATTTGTACAATTGTACTACTTGCGTCTGATCGTTTGTGTTCAAACAATTGACCTGCCTTTAATCCGCGGCGGCGTTTCGGCGTATCGCTTCACACGTATGCGCTGCGTGAATGCGCTGAGGACCACCATGGGTGCTCATTCCGTGTACCGTGACCGCGGGCTGGACCGTGGCGCGCGCAGTCGCGCCTTGGTTGAGATCGAGGCGCTATCCGCCGCCGTGCGCTCAGCCGTTCAGCCGTGACACGCAATGGCATTCTTCGAGACCATATCGATCCGGCGTTACCTGGTGACGGTCGTCGTCGTGCTCGCGACGCTGGCCGGCGGCACCGCGATGATCATCAAGTTGACCACCGACCGACTATTGTACCATGAGACGACACAGATCGCGCAGCGCTGGGCGCAATATCTGGGAGCCAATGTCGGCGATCTCGAACAGATCGCGGCGGGCGAAGCGCCGTCTTCGGCGAGCCTCGCATTCCTCGCCAACAAAGGCACTGGCGAGGTGTTTCGCTACACGATCTTCAACCGCTACGGCTATTCGATGCTCATCGCCGACCGGGAGAAGGCGACGCCGGTCGATTTGTCCGAGTTCGATGCATCGGCGGCGGAGGCGGTGAGGCGCAACGCGCCGATCGTCGATGCCAGGCAGGGTCGCGAGCCGGGCGAGCCGACCTATTTCGCCCAAGCCTATGTGCCGATCATGATTGGAGGGCGGCCCGTCGCGGTGGTCGCGGCCTATGTCGATGAAACCGAAGCGCGTGAGCAACACGCTTGGGCCTTCCTGACTGCCGCATTGTTGCTGTTTTGTCTGACCGCGCTCGCGTTCGGCCTGCCATCGCTCGCCTGGTACTGGCGCACGCAGGAGAAACAGCAGGCCGACCGCCGCATCCAATTTCTCGCGTACCATGATGTCCTCAGCGGGCTGATGAACCGCGCGCGGTTGACGCAGACACTCGAGGAATTGCTCGCCGCGCAGCCCGCCACCGATGCGCGTGTCGCGCTCTATTTCATCGACATCGATCACTTCAAGACGATCAATGACATGTTCGGGCATGATGGCGGCGATTTCATGCTGACCACGGTGGCCGCGCGGCTGCGCGCGATGGCGGCCAGCGGCGATGCGGTCGCGCGCGTCGGCGGCGACGAATTTGGTGTCGCGCAAGTCGGCGTGAGCGGGAGGGCGCAGGCCGAGAGTTTCGCGGCGCGGGTGAGGTCCGTGCTGGGTGCGCCGGTACACTACAAGGAGCAGGAGATGCGCTCGACCTTCACGGTCGGCGTGGCGCTGGCGCCGGATGATGGCGACACCGTCGAGCGGCTCTTGAGAAGCGCGGACCTCGCTCTTTACGCCGGTAAGGAGGCGGGCCGCGATTGCGTCCGCTTCTTCATGCGCGAGATGGACGAGTCGCTGCAAAAGCGCATCAGCCTCGAAAAGACCATCCGCAACGCCATCGCGCATGAGCGGTTCGTGCTGCATTACCAGCCGATCGTCGAGGTTCATGGCAAGCGCCTGATCGGCTTCGAGGCGCTGGTGCGTCTGCCGAGCCCCGATGGCTCGCTGATCTCACCGGTCGATTTCATCCCGGTTGCGGAGGAGATGCGCGTCATCGACAAGATCGGCGCCTGGGTGCTGCGCGAGGCCTGCCGCACCGCCGTGACGTGGCCGGGGCATCTCACCGTTGCGGTGAACCTGTCGCCGGCGCAATTCGAGACCGGACAGGTCGAAGAGGCTGTCACGAGGGCATTGGAAGAAAGCGGACTGCCGCCGCGGCGGCTCGAGCTCGAGATTACCGAGACGCTGCTTCTGACGAACACCGATGCGACGATGACGACACTGCGGCGGCTCAAGGAGAGGGGCCTGTCGGTCGTGATGGACGACTTCGGCACCGGTTATTCGAGTCTCAGCTATCTGTGGAAATTTCCTTTCGACAAGATCAAGATCGACCGCAGCTTCATGGAAGGCTTCGAGACGTCCGGCCGCGACGTAGAGACTGTCGTCAAGACAATCATCGCGCTCGGCCGCGAAATGAACATGCGGGTGACGGTCGAAGGAGTCGAGGCAGCGAGCCAGGTCGACTTCCTCTATGACGCGCATGCCGACGAAGTGCAGGGTTTCTATTTCGGCGCGCCGCTTCCGGCCGCGCGCCTCAAGTCCGAGGTGATCGACCGGCTGAGCGACGGTGCCGTCGCGATCCAGCACCCAGCGGACACGCCGGCCTGAAGGCTCAAGCGGCGTCGCCGAAAATTGGCGGGGGCCCGGCGGAGTTGCCACCGAGCCCCCTTATCGTATCAGCCGACCTGTAAGCCGGGTTCTGTATGGCCGGCGGGCGAACCCGCCGACGTGACGGCCATTCCTCTGGTACGCCGGTTGCCCGGCGCATCAAGCAACCTACCCGAACGGCTGATCGGGACCGATCCGGCCCCGAAGGGCCGCGCCGTTCCTATTCGGTTTTGCTCCCGGTGGGGTTTGCCGTGCCGCCGCCGTTGCCGGAGGCGCGGTGCGCTCTTACCGCACCGTTTCACCCTTGCCGCGACAATACGCTACGCGCCGCGGCGGTCTCTTCTCTGTGGCACTGTCCCTGGGTCCGGTCGAAACCGGCGCCCGCCGGACGTTATCCGGCACCGTTGGTCCATGGAGCCCGGACTTTCCTCCCCGGCCGCCTTTCGGCATTGGCACGGAGCGGCCGTCCGGCCGACTGACGCCAACAGGAATGGGGGCTTGCCGGGCATCCGTCAAGCCGTTGACGGCGCTCAGGTAAAAAGAAGCCCGGACGTGCGGGGAGGGCGCACGGTCCGGGCCCGTCAGTGGAAACGATAGGGCGTCAGGCGCGCGCCGGCGTGCGGCGCAGATCGGTGAGGAAATGCTGGAGGATCAGGGAAAGGCTCGCGGCGCCGGTGCGGATCGCTTCGGCGCGGTCTTCGCGCGCACGGGCAACGACGGCTTCGATATCGTCCTGGGTCAGGATGCGTGTCTGGATCATGGTCGTAATCTCCAGTGCCTGGGCGGTCCCATGCACAACACGCATGATATTATCTTTCATTGAGAATATAATATGCTATTAGATGTATTGATTGGTGACAAAAAGGATCGAATATGGACAGCACATCGGATCTCCGGGTCTTCGTCCGTGTCCTCGATCGGGGCAGTTTTTCGGCCGCCGCCAAAGACTTGGGGCTCACCCCCTCGGCGGTTTCCAAGCTTGTTTCGCGCCTTGAGGACAGGCTGGGCGCCCGGCTCCTGGAGCGCAGTACCCGCCGCCTGGTCCTGACCCCCGAGGGAGAGGGCTTCCTCGCCCGCGCCCGCCGTATCGTCTCCGACATCGAGGAGGCGGAAGCCGAGGTCATGCGCGTGCGTGGCGCGCCGCGCGGCAAGCTGCGCATCAACGCCGGTACGGCCTTCGGCCTGCATCAGCTGGCGCCGGCGCTCGCCGACTTCCTCGCCCGCTATCCGGAAATCGACATCGACCTCTCGATCACGGATCGCCTCGTCGATCTGATCGAGGAGCAGGCCGACATTGCCGTGCGTTCGGGCCACATCCCGGAAGGCGGGCCGTTCATCCAGAAGAAGATCGCCGACCTGCACCGTGTCATCTGTGCCGCGCCGGCCTATCTCGGACGCCGCGGGACACCCCAGGCCGCCGCCGACCTCCGCGATCACGACTGCATCGTCGTCGCCGGCCCGGGCCTCAGCCGCTGGCCGTTCAAGACTCGCGCCGGCATCGATGTCGTTGATGTCAGGCCGCGCGTCACGACCGACGACGCAGAAGCAGCACTGCGTCTGGCAATCGAGGGGGCGGGGATCGTGCGTCTGTCGGAAGTGATTGCCGGCGACGCGCTGCGGCGCGGCGAACTGGTGCCGCTTCTCACCGGCACGCATCACGTCGAGCCGGTACCGCTCAACGCATTCTATCCGCCGGAACGGAACCGGCTGCCGCGCGTCGCGGTGTTTCTCGAGTTTTTGTCCGAGCGATTTGGAAAAGCGCCATGGCGGCTGCGGGACGCGCCCGCCGCCCCCACGCGCTGACGTTCAATTCCGCTTACTGCTTGCCGGTGTTGACGCCGGTGGTCGATTTGACCGGCGGACCACCCGGTTCATGCGCCATCGACTTGGTGCGGCTTGTCACCTCGCCCTTGTGAATTTTCGTGTGGGTCTTGGAGTCGCTCCACGTGCCCTTGTCCTGGGCCCGGGCCTTCGACATCCCGTTCAGATTATTGGCGTTCCCGTGCACCTTGCTTGAGCCCGTGTCTCGGGTGCCGCCCGCGGCCGAGCCGCCGGTTCCGAGCGCCGACGAACCGCCGCTCGTCGCACCAAGGCCCAGGGTGGACGCCGACGTGCCGCCGGCCGCTGCGCTGCCGCCTGTGCCGCCCGAAGCTGCGCCTGGGGTGCTGCCGCCGGCGCCGACAGTGGATGCGGATTGCGCCAGGGCGATTGAGCCTGCGCCGAGGAGCATCGCGCCAGCGATGAACATCGATTTGAACGGGGTCATGGATGCCTCACTTTTCCGGTTGCACGTAAATGGTGCAGTTGCCGTTGGCCGAAGTGACGGTCGTGGTGCGGCCGTCGCCCGAGGTCGATGTCGCGACGCTGGTGCCAACGCCGTTCCCACTCGATTGCACCGACACGCCGTTACCCGTCGTCGTTTGGCCGCTGACCTTGCCGTTTCCGGCGGTGATCGAAGTAGACATGCTTCCGGTCGGCGGATTCTCGCCTGGCTTGAGATGGACCGTCTTGCAGTTGTCCGAATTGGTCACGGTCGTGCTCGCCGCATGCGCGCCGGCGGCTGCCAGGCTCGCGACCACAAGTGCAGCAATCGCTGCGGATCTCATGGCTGTTCTCCTTTCGCGTGAAAGACGGCGCCGCGCGACGTCCGCTGACGCGGAAAGTTGCGCGGCGCCACGGCCCGATGATTGGTCGGGCCTCAATGGGCCTTAGTCGCGATCGTGATCGCCCTTCTTCTTCATGTGCTCGCGAGCCTCGTCGCGGCCGCGCTTGCCATGCTTGCCAGCATGCTCATCGGCCGTGTTCAGGCCGTTGGTGCCGGCCGACGAACCGCCGGTGCCCATGCTCGAGGACGAAGAACCCTTGCCGGCGGTCGAGCCGCCCGCGCCCATCGTCGAGGCCGAGCCTGAGCCGCTCTTGCCGCTGCCCGCAGCCGAGCCGCCGGTGCCGAGCGAGGTGCTGGCCGAGCCATTGCCCGCGGTGGAGCCGCCGAGGCCCAGGGTCGAAGCCGAGCCCGAGCCCGATCCGCCACCTGCGGCCGAACCGCCGGTGCCGAGTGAGGTGCTGGCCGAGCCGTTGCCCGCGGTCGCGCCGCCGACGCCGAGCGTCGAGGCGGAGCCGGAGCCCGAACCGCCCGCCGACGAGCCGCCGGTGCCGAGCGTGGTGCTGGACGAGCCGGAGCCCGCGGTCGAACCGCCAGCGCCGATCGTCGAACTGGATTGTGCGTAGCCCATCGCCGCCGTGCCGAGCAGGATCGTGCCGGCGAGTGCGATCGTGCGAATCTTGGTCAGTGTCATGAGCAAGCCTCCTTGTATGCGCGACGCGTTCGCGTCGCGGCGTTCCGAGTTGCCGCATCGGATTGTCAATCGGCAGCGCCGCGAGGAACTTGAATTTCCCAGTGACAGCGCCCGACCTTAACGGGAGGCGATTTTGTCCGTTCCCTTGCACAGCACCGATTGATGGAAAAATTTGCTGTTCCGCG
>Ga0068855_100008238_pt1 | contig 12599 bp, 8 predicted proteins | sample KBSCornC52_FD_66592 | JGI IMG/M metagenome (GOLD analysis project Ga0068855, IMG submission 66592) | Corn rhizosphere microbial communities from Kellogg Biological Station, Michigan, USA - KBS Corn C5-2 | ecosystem: Host-associated > Plants > Roots > Rhizosphere > Soil ...
TCATTCCCGGCTACGGCATGGCCGTGGCCCAGGCGCAGCACCAGGTGCGGGAGCTCGCCGAGCTGATCGAGAAGCGCGGCGGCGAGGTCAAGTTCGCCGTCCATCCCGTCGCCGGCCGAATGCCGGGCCACATGAACGTGCTGCTCGCCGAGGCGAACGTGCCGTACGACAAGCTGTTCGACATGGACGAGATCAACGGTGAGTTCGATCGCGCCGACGTCGCGCTGGTGATCGGCGCGAACGACGTGGTGAATCCCGCGGCGCGCAACGATCCGGCCTCGCCGATTTACGGGATGCCGATCCTGAACGCGGATCACGCGAAGAGCATCATCGTCCTCAAGCGCGGCATGAGCGCGGGCTTCGCGGGCATCGAGAACGAGTTGTTCTACGATCCGAAAACGAGCATGCTCTTTGGCGACGCGAAGGCCTCGCTCACCGGCCTGGTGGCCGAGATCAAGAACGTGTAGCCAAAACCAAAATTGGGGTCAAAACCAAAATTGGGGTCAGGCACCGTTTTCGGTGCCTGACCCCAATTTGCCTTATTGGCAGGACAGGCGGCCGTGCGGCATGGCCAGCGTGCAGTTCTGCGTCACGCCGTCCTTCGTGATGACCACCGTCGCCGGCGCGGTGCCGTTGAAGGTGATCACTTCGCGCCGCGTCGACGTCGTGGTGGTGCCGGCGACGCTCGCCGTCACGCTGAACGCGCGGATGATCGTGCCGCTCGCGGGCGGCTGCGGCCGGCCGGGACCCTGCGGGATCACGACGTTGGTCACCGTGTCGCCGACCACGCGAGTGGCCGTGAAGGCGACATCGTCCGACGTGCCCGTCGTCGTCTCCGTGCCCGCGCTGGTGCCGTTCACGGTCCGCTGCGCGCTGCCGGCGGCGAGGCCGGTCACCGTGAGAGCGCTCGACTCATCGACCTTGCTCGTGCTGCTGTCGCGGCGCGTCACAGTGCCTGTCACGCTCGTGGTCGTGGCGACTGTATTGGTCGAGCTGTCGACCCGCGCCTGCTTCGCCCCTGAGAGATCCGTGTACGTCGCGGTCCGCAGGATCGTGAGGCCGTCGCGCGTCTTCGGCGGGCACGTCACCACTCCCGTCGTGCTCGAGAACGTGCAGTCGCCGGGAAGCTGGCCGTGCTCGAATGGTCCGTGACCGAAGCCGACATCCAGACCGTCGCCCAGGAACGGGCCACCGAGGCCGCCGCCCATGAGACCGATCAAGCCATCGTGCGGATTCAGAGGTCCATCATCACCGCCAGGACCGCCGAAGCCGTCGTGGTCGCCGCGGCCATCGTGATCGCCCGGCCCATGACCGTCGTGGAACTGCGGCTCGAACGCGCTTTCGGTGGAATCGGCGGCGAAGCTGCTCGTGAGCTGCGCGAAGCCCGCGGGAGTGGCGCTGAATGCCGTCGCGAGCGAGGTCGATGCGGCGCTCGACGGCGCCGTGGCGTCGCTGCAAGCCGCGAGCAGCGCGATCACGCTGGCGGCAGCGGCAAGCCGGATTGGGTAGTCCCTCATAGAGGTTGGCTCCTTTCGGTTGATGTCGTCCCTACTGCCGCGCCGCATTCGCCAATGGCGCGTCTGGTGAGGAGACACGCTGCCACACGCCGACCCTGACCCGGCCCGCAACAACCCGGTCACAGGGCCTAGCTGCGCTCGGCTTCCGGGAGCCAGAGCGCCAGGCGCGACCGGAGCACCGAGAGCGCCTTTCCCATCTGCGTCTCTACAGTCTTTATGGAGATGCCGAGCGTGCTCGCGATCTCGCTGTATCGCAGTCCATCGACGCGGCTCAGCTCGAAGATCTCGCGGCAGCGCGGCGGAAGTCCGGCCACGGCGCCCCGAATCGCTTCCGCCAACTCATCGCCCGCAGCGTCAGCGTCTGCCGCCGGCACGGACGGCGCCTCGTGGAGCAGCAACGGCTCGCTTTCCCGCACCACGCGCGCGTGGCGGGAGTGATTGAAGGCGCGATTCCTGGCCGATTGGTAGAGGTAGGCCTTGAACGCCGTATCCGCGGGAAGCGCGGCGCGGCGGCGCCAGAGCTCGAGCATGATGTCCTGCACAATCTCCTCGGCCGCGCCCTGGTCGCGAATCAGCGACTGGACGTAGCCGACGAGCTGCGCGTAGTATTGGCGAAAGATCGCGTCGAACGCAGCGGAATCACCCGCTCGAACGCGCTCGACAAGCCCTCGATCATCCATGGAGTCGTGGAACGTGGGACCAGGTGACGCGGAGACTACCCGCCCAAGGGCCTGTCGGTTCGTACGGCGGCGCCCGTCAGGGTGCCAGCCCGCTCGCGTGTCCTGAGAGTATGCCCGAGCGCGACGTGCCTCGCCAGATGGATGCCGACGGTCCCTCCGTCGAGGTTCTGGCGCGCTACATGGCCGGCGAATGCGCGCCCTCCGAAGTCGAATCGGTGCGCGACTGGCTTGGACGGAATCCCGACCAGGCGCGTTCCGTTCAGGCGCTGGAGTCCGCGGTGGCAACCCTCGGCCGCGCGACACCGCCGGTAGACGTGGAAGCCGCGCTCGCTCGCGTGCACGTGGGGATGGCGGTGGACAACTCTGTGCGCTCGCTTCGACAGGCCCGCTGGAGCCTGTACGTCGGTCTCGCATCCGCGGCCGCCGTCGTGCTCATGGCGCTCGGTCGCATCTGGGGAACGCCCGGCCGTTTGCTGCTCGACCGCATCACGCATCCAGGTGGTAGTCTCATCGAAGCGGTGACGGGCGCCGGCGAGCGTAAGAGCGTCAGGCTCGCCGACGGCACCGCAGTGCTCCTCGGTCCCGCGTCGGCGCTCGATTACGACTCGGGCTTCGGTCATGGCCGGCGCACCGTCACGCTGCGCGGCATGGCGGAATTCGACGTCCATCACGACGCCGACGTTCCCTTTGTCGTCATGGTCGGGAACACCCGCATTCAGGACGTGGGGACGCGATTCGTGGTTCGCGGCGACAGCACGCTGGGCGTGATCGTCGCCGTGACCGCTGGATCGGTGAAGTTGTCGTCCACGAACGGCAGGGGCAGCGACATTCAGCTTCATGCAGGCCAGCGGGCGGCATCCTCCGACAGCGCCGGCGCGCAGCTGCTTCCCGGCGCGGTCGCCTTCGCCGATACGGCATGGACGCTGTCGGATCTCGCGTTTGTGAACACGCCCTTCTCTCAGGTGGCGGAGGCGCTTTCGCTCAAATTCGGCGTGGTCTTCAGTGGTGTCGACTCGACACTGGCGCATCGGCACTTCACCGGCACCTTCGACCAGAACGACTCGCTCGACCGCGTGTTGTCGACGCTCGGGCTGGCTCTCGGAACGCGGCTCACGTTGAACGGATCGACGGTGAACGTGTCGCCGGACGCCGCTCGCTGACGCCGACGCCGCTCGGGCGGAGAACGTCGCGCCCCGCAACGATGCTCCGACTCTCCGATCCCAGAACCCTCATTTTCGCCGCCGCGGCCACGTTGGCGTGGGCGCCGGCTACTGCCGCGCAAGGCTGCGCCCGGCCCGCCCCGCCCCCGGACACCGCCGCCGCTGCGTGGAATGCCCCGCTCGACCGACCGATCACGCTGCACGTGCACGGCGTGTCGCTTCGCGATGCGCTCGATCGAAGCGCCGCGGCCGCGGGGGTGCGCCTTTCGTACAGCGCGGACCTGCTCCCGCTGGATCGCGCCGAATGCGCGACCTTCGATCGCGCGCCTCTTGGACGTGTGCTGGCTTCGCTGCTGCACGACACCGGGTTGGGACCCGTGACTCCCGGCGGCGACCTCGTGGTGCTGGCGCGGAAGACGGCGGACAGTTCCACGCGGCCGCCCGTCGTTCCCGTGCCCGTCCTCCAGCGCGTCGTCGTGACAGGCAGCGCGATCGGCGCGCCGCAGCGCTCGCTCACCGTCGCGCTCGATGTGCTCTCCGGCAAATCACTCGACGAACGCCGCGCCTCCACCCTCGGCGACGCCTTCGGCAGCTCGGTGCCGGGCATGTGGGCATGGCCCCAATCGCCTACAAACCTGCTCACGTCGTACGGCAGCATTCGCGGCGCCAGCTCGTTCGGCGTGAGCTATCCAAAGATCTATATCGACGGCATCGAAGTCGCGAACCCGCTCCTTGTCTCGACGTTCAGTCCCGAGGCGGTCGATCACGTCGAGGTCATTCGAGGACCCCAGGGTTCGGCGCTGTACGGCAGCGATGCGATCAGCGGGGTGGTGAACATCCTCAGCCTGCACCAGGCACCCGATTCCGAGAATGGCCGCTTCGTGCTCCGCTCCGGCTTTGGCGAATCCGCGAGCGACTACGCGACGGCGGCGTTCACGCAACAGCAGTCGGCCAGTCTCCGCACCGGGAGCAACACGCGATCGGCCAATTTCACGTTGTCCGGCGGATCGATCGGCGACTTCATACCGCGCGGTCACAGCGGCGACATCCTCGCCATGGCGAACGGCCGGATGATCGGCGCGCGATCCATCGTCACGGGGATCGTGCGCTTTTTCGGCGAGAACGCGGGCGCCCCGGTCAGCCCGGTTCTGCTCGACGCGCGCGCCGCCGCGGCGCGAACGGGCGGATCGAACAGCGGACCGGGCAGCGCGAACGACACGCCGCTCGCGCCGCTGCTCGTCGACCAGCCGAATCAGACCGTGCGCGAGTACACGCTGGGCGGCACCGTGTCGCTCATGGCGAGCGACAGATGGACGCACTCGTTCACCGCCGGCGTGGATGGATACAGGCTGCACAACGTCGCCACGGATCAGACGCCGATTCCGACGGAAGCCGACTCGGCGCTGCGCGCCGCGCAGGGCGGCGCGGATCGGCTCACGCTGCGGGCGTCGAGCGTCGCGCGCATGGGCGACGAGGCCAATGGAGCGACGTTCACCTTTTCGGCGGAGCAGGCACTGCTCCGCCAGGCGACAGCGGGACCGCTGCCGCGACGCCCCGCGTCGGATGGTTCCGGTGACTCCAGCGGCTCCGGCTCGCAGACGCTGCCCGCGGGCGCCACGGGCCCGCTTTTCATCGACTGGGAATCCACGTCGGGACTCACCGCGCAGGCCAGCACCGCCTTCCACGACGCACTGTATGTCACGGGAGGACTGCGCGCCGAGCGCGACGACGGATTCACGAACACGCGCCAGGTCGCGCTGCTGCCCATGCTTGGCGCCGCGCTCGTCCGCGAGCACAACGGTCTCACGGTCAAATTTCGCGCGGCATACGGCAAGGGCATCCGGCCAGCGACGAGCACCTCGCACTCACTGGAGTGGCAGGCGGCGGAGCGCAACGACGGGAGCACGAGCACTGCGTCGATTCCGCCGCTGACGCCCGAAGAACAGTCGGGCATCGAAGCTGGTGTGGATCTCACCTGGCGCGACGTGATCCAGGTCCAGGCGACGCGATTCGATCAGCGCGCCACGGGACTCATCCAGCAGGTGGCGCTCGCGGGCGACACGTCACGCCACGAGTCGCGCATTTTATTCGCGCTCGAGAACGTGGGCGAGATCTCGAACAGCGGCTGGGAGCTCCAGGGCACGACGCGCATCTCGCAGCTCACCTTGGGCGCCGCGCTCTCCACGGTGGACAGTCATGTGATCCATCTTGCCACGGGCTACACAGGCGATCTCGCGCCCGGCGATCGCATGCTCGACGTTCCCGCGTTGACCGCCAGCGTTCGCGCGGGCTGGCACCTGGACAAGTGGACACTCTGGGGCGGCGCGAGCCGCGCCTCCGACTGGATCAATTACGATCGGCTCGCGCTCACGCGCGCGTACGCGACGGACAGTAGGCCTGCTCGCGATCTAGTCGGTTCCGCGCTGCGCGCGTACTGGGCGCACTACGATGGGGTAACGCAGCTCCGCGCCATGATCTCGCGGCAGCTTCGCGGCGGCCTCGCGCTCGAGATCACGGGCGACAACCTCCTCGGCTACCAGACAGGCGAACCGGACAATGTGACGGTGCTCCCGGGCCGTACCTTCATGACGGCCCTCCGCGCACGCTTCTGAGCGGTTCAAACTGCCGCCGGTAAGCCGCTGTCCAAGGAAGTGAAGCCGAGCGATGGGTCCGCGCCAGCCACGATGGCTGCGCAGGTGCCCGGCGACGGCTACTTTCTCCGTGATTCCATGACACGCTCCTTCAGGCTGGCCGCGTTGGCCCTCTGTACCGCGACGTTCGCCGCTTCGGCGGCCGCTCAGACCACGAGCGGCGGTGACTTCACGTGGTCCAGATCGATGCCCTCGGGCGCATCGCTTTCCATCGCCGACTTCAACGGCCGGATCGAGGTGCATCAGGCCACCGGCGATCGCGCCGAAGTGCGCGCGACGTATCGCGACGGTGAATCGAGCGACTCGCGCGTGTCGATCATGGTCGACACGTCGGGCAGCGACGTCACCATCTGCACCGTCTATCGCCGCGACGTGGACGAGGGCGACCGGCACGCGTGCCGCGACAATGATCACAACAATTCCGGCAACGGCCGGACGCCGCGGATCGATTTCACGGTGCTGATTCCGGCCAGCCTTCGCGTGCACGTGGCGACTGGCAACGGCGACGTCGCGATCGACCGCGCCGGCGCCTCGGTTTCCGCGGCCACCGGCAACGGCGACGTCACGATCGGACAGACGACAGGCACCGTGACGGCGGCAACGGGCAATGGCGACGTGCGCGTGGATCAGGCGGGCGGCCCGGTGAAAGTCTCGACGGGCAACGGACGCGTACACGTGGCGACGAGCTCCGGACCTGTGTCCGCGAGCACGGGCAACGGGCCGATCGACGTGACCATGAAGCAGCTTCAGGACGGCGGCAACATGTCGTTCACGAGCGGCTCGGGCTCGATCACGATCACGCTGCCCGCGGAATACAACGGCGAAGTCGACATGGTCTCCGGCAGCGGTTCACTCCATTCGGATTTTCCGATCAAGGTGACGGGCCGGCTCAATCCGCAGCACATTCGCGGCACCATAGGCAATGGCGGACCGCTGCTTCGCCTCGTGACCGGAAGCGGGAGCATCGAGCTGCGCAAGTTCTGAGATCCGGGCAAATCAAAAGGGACGGGGGAATTTGATCGTTCCGATCAAACTCACCGCCGGAGGCCCCCGTCCCCTTTGATCGGCTCGACCACGAAGTCGGGCAAGCGCATTGCCGCGACACAGCGCGTGTCCACCGCCGCCGGCGACGCCGCCGCGAGAAACGCCCGCTCCATGGCGACGATGCACGGCCCGGAGGGAACGTGCGCGCCGGGCGCGACGACGTGAATACTCCGCGACAGTGAATTCGCTGCGTCGGCGCCCCAGCGCGGCGGTGTCACCGGATCCCAGGCGCCTGACAGCAGGAACGCAGGCACGTTGGACCGGATCGGATCGCCGTAGTCGCGGGAACGCTCACCACGCGGCCACGCGGCGCACGCCCGCATCTGCTCGCGCACACGCGCGTCGCCGAGATAGGTGCCGCGCGTCGCGCCGGGGATGGCGGCCGGCGAAATGCGCGAGACATCTTCGGTGCAGGTGATGGACAACAGGAAGCCGAAGCGCAGCTCATCGTCCAGTCGACTGTTCGACTCGATCGCCGCCTGGACGAACGGCGTCATGTCGCCGGCCGATGCGCGATGCAGGAGCATCGGCACCGCCGGCAGGTTACGCGCGGCGTAGGTCATGACGCGCAGACCGTCCGCGAAGCCGTAGCTGTCGAGCGTCGCGGTGTCCGGTCGCTGGCCGTCGCCGCGCGGGACCGAGACGATGACCGGCTGGCGCTCGAGGCGCGCCAACACCGCGGCGAGATCGGCCGCGGGGTGCGGATAAGCGCGGGCGCACGAGGGCTGCCGCGCACAGCCGCGAAGATCGAATCCACCGCCTCCTGGGCGCTGCGCGCATGCGGCAGCGGATTCTCGAAGCTCGGCGGCGCGACGCCCTCGAGGATCACGCTGCGAACTGACGATGGATGGCGCTTGATCCAGAAGAGCGCCGCCCGCGTGCCCCACGACGCGCCCCACAGATTGACCGTGCGATAGCCGAGCGCCGCGCGCACCTCATCCAGGTCGTCGACGACGAGCGGCGTCGTGTAGAAGCGGAGATCGGCATTCCTGGAGAGCGCATCTCGGCATCGCGTCACGACCGGGAGTGAGAAGACCGACTCGAGATAACCGCCCGGGTGCTCGTCGGACCCCGGCGTCGTGCAGTCAAGTCGATTGGGGCCGCTGGTGCCGCGGAGGTCCACGAGCACGACGTCGCGGTTGTCGCGCCACCAGCCGTACCAGGCAGGAAAGAGAGCGCCTTCGCTGTTGGTCGTTCCCGGGCCGCCAGGTGACACGACCCAGAAGGGGTCGGCCACTGGATGCGCGCTGCGTGACGGAAGCACGATGACGCGGAGCGGGATCCGCCGCCCCGCGTGGCGCGCGCGGTCCTCGAACACCCAATAGGTGCCGCACCGCGCATCGGCATCGATCTGATCCAGGTGGCAGGGCGAGAGCGCAAAGCGGGGCGCATCAGCCGCTGCGCGGCGCTGGGCCTCTGCCCGAGCGGCAGCGACCATCGTGAGCATGACAATGACAGCGCGCGTGCCTCTCATGCATCCGGCCTCTATTGATCGTCCGGCCGCAACTTACACGCGCATGGCTTCGACTGGATCGATTCTGGCTGCCCGTCGCGCCGGCGCGAGGCTCGCCGCGACGGCGACGGCCATCAGCAGGACTGGCACGAGCACGAGCACCACCGGATCGTTTGGACTCACCTGGTAGAGCATCGACGCGATCATGCGTGTGGTGAACAGGGCGAAGCCCACGCCGAGCAGCGCGCCCGCGAGCGCGAGCTTCACGGAGCGCGCCATGATCATTTTCCCGACCTCCGCCACCTGCGCTCCAAGCGCCATGCGAATACCAATCTCCGGACGTTGTTGCGTCACGACGTACGAGATCACGCCGTACATGCCCACGGCACTCAGCAGCAGCGCCATCGCCGAGGCGATGATCAGGAGCACCATGATGAACGACGTCCGCGACATGGACCGCGCGACCACCGTGGACATCGCCATCGGATTCACGAGCGGCACCTCGCGATCCATGGAAGACAGGATCTGGCGAATCGTGGGCACGAACGAAACCGGATCATCACGCGTCGTGCGAACTGTATAGACCATCGAGAGCATCACTCCGGTCTTCGCGGGTAGCGGCGCGAGCGACGTCACAGGCGAGAAGATCGCCTCGGTGGGAGGTTGATCCAGACCCGCCCCGCGCAGCTCGGGAATCACGCCGACGACCTTGTATGCCGCTCCCTTCATGGTGCGATCGCCGATGTTGATCTCCTTGCCGATCGCGTTCTGGCCCGGCCAGAGTCGCTCGGCGAGGGAACTGGTGATGACCGACGCCTGCGTGCGCGCGTCGACGTCGGCCCACGTTGGCGATCGTCCCCGTACCTGGATGCCCATTGCTTTGAAGAAGTCAGGCAGAAACACGGGCGTCGCGACGCACGCGCCTGTGTTGCCGTGACCGGGGTCGGCCGGCGGCCATACTTCTGTGCATCCACGGCCAAGGTCGCGTAACGGCAGCGCGTCATCGGCGCCCACCGCCGTCACCCCGGGGAGCGCGGCGAGCCTGGTCGAGAACTCGCGATGAAAATTCTGCGAAGCGGTTTCCTGGATGTAGCGATCCGCGGGAAGATTGACCTGAAAAGTGAGCACGGCTCGCGGGTCGAGCCCGGGCTGAACGCTGCGCAGGCGCTCGAAGCTCCGCAGCAGCAGTCCTGCGCCAGCGAGCAGGACCACCGCGAGCGATACCTGCGCGACGACGAGTATGTCGCGGGTCGCGCGCTGCCGCCTGGACCCCGTCTGTCCGCGACCGCCGTCACGCAGGGCCTCGACGTCGACTGACGCCTTGAAGGCCGGCATCAGCCCGAACACGCTCCCGGCGAGGACGGCTATTCCGATGCCGAACGCCGCCGCCGACCAGCCGAAGTGAATGCTCGAGAAGCGAGGCAGACTCCGAGGAGCGACAGTCATGATGGCGGGGAGGGCCCAGCGCGCGACGAGCAACCCGGCGATGCCGGCGGCGAGCGAGAGCGTGAGACTTTCGGCGAGGTAGTGCAGCGCCATCTGAGCCCTGCCCGCGCCGAGCGCTCCGCGGACGGCCGCCTCGCGTCGTTTCGATTCGAGCCGCACGAGAAACAGGTTGGCCACATTCGCGCACGCGATGAGCAGCACGAGCGCGACGGCCGCGAACATGATCCACAGCGAACGCACCACCGCGGGACCCAGAACCGCATCCTTCAGAGGTGTGACAGCGACGCGGAAGTGAAAGCCTCGCATGAAGCCGATGCTGTACACGGTCGGCATCAGTTCGGTGAAGTGCGTCATGATTCGCGACAGATCGGCCTGTGCCTGCTCGGCCGTCACGCCTGGCTTCAGCCGGGCGATGCCAGTGTATTGATGCGAATTATAGAACGGACCAGCGGGATTCAATTTGAGCGGCTCCCAGAGGTCCACGGAAAAGGCGGCGAGATCCTCGCGGGAGGCGAACGGCCCGGGCATCGGAAGCCCAAGCCCCGGCTCCGCGACGCCGATCACCTGCCGCGGTCCTTCGCTCGTCTGGATCACCGAGCCTACGATGGCGGGATTCGCCGCGTACCGCCGCTTCCACAACTCATACGACAGCACGACGACGTCCGGCGCATTTGGCCTGTCGTCGTCCGCGGTGACCAGCCGACCTCGCGACGCGTGCGCCTGGAGCGCGGAGAAGACTGATGCAGTCACGGCGCCTACCTGAACCTGCTCAGCGTCACCAGCACTGCCTGTCAGCGTGAATGCATCGGTAGTGAAGCCGCCGAGATCGTCGAGTGTTCGGTTCTGCTTGAGAAACTGGAAGTACCCGCCAGCGGACATGCCCCACACGCTCTCTCCGGTGCCCGGCACATTGGCCGGGTGCACGATCGCGACGAGCCGAGCCGCGTTTCGGTACGGCAGCGGCTGGAGCACAACGGAATCGAGAACGGAATAGATAGCCGTCGTCGCGCCGATCCCCAGCGCCAGCGTCACGAACGCGATCGCCGTGAACGCCGGCGTGCGCCACAGCGTTCGGACCGCCTGGCCGACCTCGCGGCGGATGACGTCGAACAGTTCCATGCGTGCTCTCCGGCGATAGGTGGTGTCGTCGATGACGCGGACTTGCTGGCGATAGTCCGAGAAGTCGCCAAACCGCCGTCGCGCCTCGTGCTCGGCGGCCGATCGCGTCAATCCTTCGCGTCGCATCAGATCCTCGATGCGGCCTTCCAGGTGAAACCGGAACTCAGCCTCGAGCTCGGTGCCCAGACGCGTGCGCGTGGATGGGAGGCGGAAGACGCGCCGTATGCCGGCCCATCGCCCGCCGCCCGATGCGGCACCGTCGCGCGGCGCGCCCGACGCTGACATCAGCCGGCCCGGAGCGCTTCGAGCGGGTCGATGCGCGTCGCACGGCGCGCCGGCAGGTAGCTCGCGCAAATCGCGACGACGACGAGAATTCCGGCCACGGCGCCGAACGTGACCGCGTCGTGCGTGGTCACGCCATACAGCATGCTCGCCAGAAATCGCGTCGCGGCGTACGAGGCGATCGACCCGAACACGACGCCGGCGAAGCCGTACACGATGCCCTGCTTCACCACCAGCCACTTTACCCTTCCAGCATCAGCCCCGAGCGCCATTCGAATTCCGAGCTCACGGGTGCGCTGGCTCACGAAATAGCCGATCACGCCATATACGCCGACCACCGCGAGCACCAGGCCGGTGGCGCCGAGCATGATCAGCAGCAACATGGTGAAATGCGGGAGCGCCAGGGAGTCACCGATCGCTGCCGCCATTGTCTTGGCGCCAGACAACGGAAGATTGCGGTCGACGCCGCTGACCGCCCTGCGGATGGCCGGCAGCAGGGTCGTCACGGGCACGTTCCCGCGAATGACGTAGGACATCTGCTGGTTGCCCGTCCATTGCGTGCTCGGCACGTAGTACTCGGGCGTGGGATCGCTCGTGAGTCCTTCCGCGCGCATGTCGCCGATCACTCCGACCACCTGGCGCCATTTCGGATGGTCGGAGCTCGCGCCGTCGATGCAGCTCGTGACGAGCTTGCCGATCGGATCCGCGTCGCCAAACAGCGAATGAGCCAGACTGCGCGTGAGAACGGCGGTCGGTGCGCCATCCGCCACGTCGCTCGCGTCGAATGTGCGACCGCGGAGCAGCGGCACGCCCAGGGTCGAGAAGTACGTCGCGTTCGCGGAGCGCATGTTCGCGCCGACTGCGCCCGCGTCATGCCCGTTGCTTCCTTCACGCTGTACGGCGCAGTCATAGCCACCGCCATAAATCGGAGCGATGGAGGTTCGACCTGACGCCCGAACACCGGGAACCGCACCGATCGCTGCATCGAGCTGCTGAAAATGACTCTCGAGGGCGGGACCGGCATACTGGCGGCTCGGCATGAGGTTGGTCACGAGCAGATTGCGCGCATCGAAGCCAGGCGGAACGGACTGCACGACGAGCGCGCTGCGGATCAGCAGGCCAGCGCCGACGAGGAGCAGTTGCGAGAGACAGAGCTCCCCGACGACGAGCGCGCCGCGCAGACCATCGCGCGCAGAGCCCGCGGACTCGCGACCACCGTCCCGGAGCGTCTGCTGGAGGTCAAATCG
>Ga0068855_100008243_pt1 | contig 12597 bp, 12 predicted proteins | sample KBSCornC52_FD_66592 | JGI IMG/M metagenome (GOLD analysis project Ga0068855, IMG submission 66592) | Corn rhizosphere microbial communities from Kellogg Biological Station, Michigan, USA - KBS Corn C5-2 | ecosystem: Host-associated > Plants > Roots > Rhizosphere > Soil ...
GTGAAGTCGATCTGTTGGTGGGCCGTGCCCTCGTGCAACAACCGGTGGAACTCGGGCGCGCTGTGCCGCACCGGGTCGGGCCGGTTGATGGCCTCGACGTGCATGACCTCGGCCCCGGCGAGCCGCAGCAGGTTCCCCGCCAGCGGGCCGGCCCACAAGGCGCCGAGGTTGACGACGCGGGGGCGGGGTCGGCCGGGGCTCGTGGCCGGCCGGCGGGCGATCCGCCACGGAGCGTCCGGTGTGGGTGTTTCGCCGAGGCCGCCGGCCGGCAGCCCGAGCAGGCCGCAGCGCTCGATCACCGCGCGCACCGGCAGCGCGTGCGACCACTCGGCGACGTCCCGCCACGGGTCGTCCGAGGCGGGAGTAGCCGTGAGCGCCGGCATCAGGTCGGCGTCGCGGGCCAGGTTGAGGGCCCACCACCCGTCGGCAGCGGGCAGCAGCCGCGTCCCCTCGCCGGCCGAGACCGTCCCCCGCCGGTGCAGTCCCATCAGCGCCGCCCGCTCGCCCAGCAGCGCCGGACCGTCGATGGTGACCCCGCTGATCAACTCGTAGGCGAGGGCGGCCCCGCGGGCCACGGTGGCCGGGCGACCGACGGGGTGGACGGGCGGGCCGTCGGCGCGTCCGGTCAGCGGCATGGCGCCGGAGGCCGCCCAGTCGTCAGCCACCAAAGCGGGCGCTGCCTGAACCTCGACGCCACCTGCAGACAGCGCCGGCTCGTCCTGGTCGAGCACGCGGGTCGGCCAGCCCAGCTGCGCGAGCAGGCGGGCGGCCTCGCGCGCGGCCGGCCAGCCCGCCGCCGTCACCGCCCGCGGGCTCAGCCACGGCACCATCGACGCCGCCCACGGGTCCACGATCGAACGATCCCATGAACCGCTCGGCTACCCTGCGAACCGTGCTGTCACTGGCGTTCGTCGGCCAGGCACCGCCGGCAGAACTCGGGCCCCAGCCGGACGCGGCCGGCCGGCCGGAACGCCCTCTCGTCGTGATCGACGCGGACAGCGACGCCGAGCTGCCGATCGCCGATCGCCGCCGCGTGCTGGCGGCGCTGCGCGGCGCCGGGGCGATCACGGTGGCCCTCGCCCGCCGCGGGCCGGTCGCGACCGACCTGGCCGGCGCGGTCGACCTGGCGATCGGTCCGCCGGGAGCGAGCGGCCCCCACGGCGGCATCCAAGCGGCCGATCCCGACGCGGCCGTGGCCGACCTGGCCGCCCGGGTCGTCGAGCACCCGGTGGCGGCGGTGACGCTGGCCTGGCTGCTGCGCGGCAGTGCGGAGTTGCCGGTGCCCGAGGCGCTCGCCGCGGAGTCGGCCGCCTACTCGACCTTGCTGGCCGGGGCCGACTTCCGCGGCTGGCTCGAGCGCCGCGGCCCGGCTCGGCCACCGGACGGCGCGCATCGCGTCGACGTCGCGCGCACCGGCGACGTGCTGTCGGTCGTGCTGAACCGGGTACCGCGCCGCAACGCGGTGGACGCCCGCATGCGGGACGGGTTGCGCGAGGCCCTCGAGCTCGCGCTGCACGACCCCGCGCTCACCGTCGAGCTCAGCGGCGCCGGCCCGGCGTTCAGCGCCGGCGGCGACCTGGACGAGTTCGGCACGGCGTCCGACCTCGCGCTGGCCCACGTCGTGCGCGTCGCGGCCAGCCCGGGGGCGGTCGTCCATCTCATTCGCGAGCGGGTCACCGCGCGACTGCACGGCGCGTGCGTCGGCGCCGGCATCGAGATTCCCGCCTTCGCCGATCGCGTGATCGCGGCCCCCGACGCCTACTTCCAGCTGCCGGAGCTCGGGATGGGGCTCGTCCCCGGCGCCGGCGGCACGGTGAGCATCACCCGCCGGATCGGGCGGTCGCGGCTGCTCTGGATGGCCCTGACCGGGAGCCGCATCGACGTCCCCACCGCGTTGGAGTGGGGACTGATCGATGCCGTCGGGTGAGCGCTGGCTGCTGCGTACCGTCGCGGTGGCCGGCCGGCGACTCGACTGCCGCATCCGCGACGGCCGGATCGCCGAACTCGCCCCCGGCCTTCAGGCCGCCGACGGCGAGCAGGTCGTCGAGGGTGCCGGCGGCGAGCTGCTGCCCGGGCTCTGTGATCACCACGTCCACCTGAGGGCGCTGGCCGCGGCGCGGCGCTCGATCGACCTGCGGGGCGGCGCGCTCGCCGACCGGCCGCCCGACGCACCGGGGACGGGCTGGTTGCGTGTCATCGGCGCCGGGCAGGAGGTGCGCCGTGCCGATCTCGACGCGGTGTGGCCCGATCGGCCCGTAAGGGTGCAGCACCGCAGCGGCGCGCTGTGGACGCTCAACTCGGCCGCCCTCGCGCAGCTGCGGCCGGGCGTGACGGCGGAGGAGCAGGCGACCGGTCAGTTCTGGCGGGCCGGCGAGCGGCTGCGCCGGCTGCTCGACCGGCCCGAGGACGTAGACCTCGCGGCGATTTCGACCGAGCTCAGTGCGTACGGCGTCACCCACGTCACGGACGCGACGCCAGACGCCGACCCGGCGGCGCTGATCGTCGCGCAATGCGTCCTGTCACTCGCGGGCGCGGGCGCCGGGCCGCGCAAGATCGTGCTCGCCGATCACGAGCCGCCCGACCTCGATCGGCTGATCGCGGCGATCCGGACGGCCCGCGACGCCGGGCGCGGCGTGGCGGTGCACGCCGTCACTCGCGTCGCCCTGGCGGTCGCACTGGCCGCGCTGACCGAGGCCGGCAGCGGGCCGGCCGATCGCATCGAGCACGCCGCCGTCTGCGATGACGACGGCGCCCGCCGGCTGGCCGAGCTCGGCGTCGCCGTCGTCACCCAGCCGACCCTGCTCGCTCGCCATGGCCGCCGCTACGTGGCCGAGAGCGAGCCGGACGACCGGCCCTTGCTCTGGCGCTACGCCGGCCTGCTCCGGCTCGGCGTCCGGGTCGCCGTCAGCAGCGACGCGCCCTACGGCGATCCGAACCCGTGGACGACGGTGGCCGCCGCGGCGCGGCGCGAGTGCGACGGCGTGGTCTTCGGTGGGGACGAACGCGTCGACCCGGCCGTCGCGCTCGCCTCGATGCTCGCGGATCCAGCCGAACCCGGTGGCCCGGCGCGGACCGTCCACGTTGGTGCCCCCGCCGACCTCTGCCTGCTGTCGACCGATCTCGCGACGGCCCTCGAGACCGCGGTGGCGGGTCGCACCCCGGTCGTCCGCCTCACGCTCGTCGGCGGCCGGGCCACGCACGTCGGCGCAGTGGGGGGCTGAGCGGGTCCCGGCGCGCTGGTGACGTTGGACCCTCGCCGCGAGTTCGCGGTGCATCGACATTGGTATTCGGTGCGCACCCGCGCGCCGGTAGGAGGTGCGGCCTCATGGCCCGTCCGCATGACGTCACCGACCTGCTCCTTGCCCCGGTTGCGCTCGCTCTCGACGCGCGTCTCGAGGCGTTGGGCAGTCTGACGCGATCCGAGTTGCAGTTCGAGGTCGCGCTCGAGGGCGACAAGCCCCAGCGCACCCGCAAGTTCCGGGAGGACGGCCTGCTCGCCGCGCTCACGCACACCATCGACCAGCACGGCTGGGTCTGCTCGTGGGATCCGCGCGGGCTGCGGGTCACGCACGGCAGCCACACGTTCGTCCTGGGGCTCCCGCCGTCGCTGGCGTCCTACCTCGCCGACGGCTGAGCGGGGAAGCTGATCGGCAGCTCGACCGCGGCGCGGACACCGTAGTTCAGGTACGTCACCGACCGGCCGGGCGTGATCTCGTACTGCCGGATGCGGCGGTGGAACTGGTCGACGGCGACCCACAGCTCCAGGCGGGCGAGGTTGGAGCCGAGGCAGCGATGCGGGCCGGCCGCGAACGCGACGTGCGCGTTGCGCCGCCGCTCGAGCTGAACCGCCAGCGCGTCGTCGGTCACCCGCGCGTCGACGTTGGCCGCCGCCCACACCACCTCGACGGTCGATCCGGCGGGGAAGCGGCGGCCCTGGATCTCCACGTCCTCCGCGACCCACCGGTGACCGAGCGGGACCGGCGACTCGAAGCGCAGTAACTCCTCGATCGCCGGGCCGAGTCGCGCCGGATCACTCATCACGCGTTCGCGTTCGGCCGGGTGGGTCGCGAACCACGCGAGGATGCAGGACAGCGAGCAGGTGACGGTGTCGAGCCCGGCGATCACGAGCAGGTAGCAGATGTCGACGATCTCGGGGTCCGACAGCCGGGCCCCGTCGACCTCCACCGTGATGAAGCCGTTGATGAGGTCGTCCTTCGGCGCCCCGGCGCGGCGTTCGCGCAGCGTGGCCAGCAGGTAGTCGTACATGCGCTCGCCCGCGACGCGCATGTTCTCCTGTTGCTCCTCGACCGTCGCGCCCTGAGGCCGGACGACCGCCTCCTTGAAGTCCAGGAAGAACGGCAGGTCCTCGAGCGGAAGCCCGAGCAGGTCGATGAACAGGCGGCTCGGCAGCGGAGCGCACAACTGCGCGAACAGTTCCGCCTCGCCCTGCTCGGCGAACCCGTCGATGAGGGCGTCGGTGCGGGCGCGGACGATCGGCTCCAGCCGGCCGACCTGCTTGGGTGTGAACAGCGGGTCGAGTATCCGGCGGTACCGGCGGTGCGCCTCGCCGTCGAGGTCCAGCGGGATCAGCGGCCGCTGGCCGCCCAGGTTGAAGTGCACCCCGTCGGTGGCCCGGACGGCCGGGTGCCGCAGGAACTCGGCGAGTTCGTCGCGCCGCGCGACGACGAGCATCCCGTCCGGACGCTGCGGTGACGGCTCGGCGGCGAGGTCGGCGAACGCGCGTTGCGGATGCCGCTCGTCCCAGGAGCCGAGCAGGTGGGCGGCGCAAAATACGGGCGGGGCGGTGCTCTCGGTGCTCATGGGCACTCCTCGGGGGGTCGTCCGGTCAGGTGGTGACGGAGATGGCTTCCTCGGGGCACCCCTCGGCGGCGTCCCGCGCGAACCCGTCGAGCCCGTCGGGCACCGGGTCGGCCATGACCTCCGCCCGGGTCTCACCGTCGAGGTCGAACAGGTCCGGCGCCACGAGGACGCACCGGGCGTGGCCCTGGCACCGATCGCGGTCGACGCTCACTCGCATGTCACGCACGCACCTCGGAGAGCAAAATCATCCAACTAATCCATTGGATTTCGCGGATTGGCCACGCCGAGTATGGGCGGACGGCCCGCGGCCGTCAAGGTATCGCTGCTACCTAACGAGCGATCCGCGCAGGACGTACGCAGCCAGCTGCTGGACGATCGCCGACCGGCGCGGGGCGTGGTCGGTCGGGAAGAGCGTGTCGTCCAGCATCGCCACCCCGTAGACGAGGGCGAAGGCGAAGCGGACGGCGTAGACCGGGTCCATCGTCTCGTTGCTCTTGCTGCGCGCCTCGACGGCGACCTCGCGTTCGAGGCGGGCGAACAGCTCCTGGAGGAAGCGCGCGGGCACCGGCTCGGACTGCTCGCCCACCTGACCGGCCAGCGCCGCCAGCAGCGGGCGGTTGTCGAGCAGCAACGCGTACAGCCCGTCGACGAACGCCGTCGTGTCGTGGATCGAGGTGTCGCGGCCGTGGCCGCCGTCGATCCAGCGGCGCAGGTACTCCGTGATGAAGGCGGACAGCGGTTGGCCGACGGCCTCCACGAACAGATCGCTCTTGGTGCCGAAGTGCCGGAACACCGCGGCCTGGGTGACGCCGGCGTGCTCGGCGATCTCGCGGGTGCTGACCCGCTCGAAGCCCCGCTGGTCGAACAGCTCGCGCGCCGCCTCGAGGACGAGCGAGCGCACCGTCGCCGAGCTGCGCCGGGTCGCCGGGGTTCGCGGGGGCGTCACCACCCCATCATGGCGGGCGTCCGGTCAAGCGCTGATCGTGGCCGGCTCCTCGGCGAAGTCGGGACGCGCGCGCTTGACGGTGCCGGCGTACGAGGCGACGTACTCCTGGCCGGACAGGTGTTGGACCGCGGTGCGCACCGATTCGGTGACCTCGCGCAGGGCGGCGGCGGATCGTTCGTCCTCGCTGCGCCCCGAGAAGTCCAACGGTGGCCCGAAGCGCACCGCGACCGGTGCGCGGTACCAGCGGCGATCGCCGGGCATCAGGACGTCGTCGGTGCCGACCAGCCCGACCGGGATCACCGGGGCGCCGGTCCGCAGCGCCAGCCGGGCCACGCCCGTGCGGAACCGGTACAGGCGGCCGTCCGGCGAGCGTGTGCCCTCGGGGAAGATGCCGAGCGCACGGCCCTCGGCCAGCAGGCGCGCGCCGACCTCGATCGTCGAGGCAGCGGCCCGCGGTGATTCGCGTTCGACCGGCACGTGGCCGAACTCCCGGAACGTGCGGGCGACGAGCCGTCCCCGCAGGCCGGGTTGGGTGAAGTACTCGGCCTTGGCGAAGTAGACGACCTGCCGGCGCGCGGCGACCGGGGTGAAGACCTCGTCGGCGGCCGAGAGATGGTTGGCGGCGATGATCGCCGCCCCGGACACGGGCACGTGTGCCACGCCCGTCACCTCGGGCCGGAACCAGGCCCGGACGAGCGGGTAGGCGATCAACTCGGCGGCTCGATACAGCACGGCTCGAAGCTAAGCCGTGCGCGATGTCCGTCCGGTTACCGCGAGGTGTCGGTCGGCCGGGCGTGTCGGGCGACGCGTTTCGCGATCAGCTGGCGAGACGCGGCCGGACGGGCCGGACGGGCCGGACGGCGGCGGCCGTCGCGGCGGCCGCGAGCGCCGCGCGGTGCTCGCAGACGGCCGCGTGCAGGCCGTCGTACGCGGCGGCGATCCAGGCGTCCACGCGCGTCTGCCGTGCGATGTGCAGCGCTATCTCGGCGTCGTAGAGGCGAGTTGCGGCAACGGCGACCCGGTCGCTTCGGTGGAGATCTGACCCAGTGGGGTTGAGGACCGTCTGCGTCATGGCTACCTCCTCGAGTGATCTGGCTCATACAGTAGAATTAGTTAACTGATTCTGTCAAGCCTCGACCCGGACGGGGAATAGGCATATCTTTCAGCTGCTTCAGCTTTTCGCGGGTACGGACCCCGCCGTCCTGGGAGGGCGCCGATGTTCGACCTCACCGGCCAGGTCGCCCTGGTGACGGGTGGCAACTCCGGCATCGGGCTCGGGCTGGCGACGGGGCTCGTGCGAGCCGGGTCGCAGGTGTGCATCTGGGGTACCAATCCCGACAAGAACGCCGCCGCGCTCGAGCAGCTGACGGCGGTCGCGGCCGGGGTGCGGGTCACGTCCGCGATCGTGGACGTCTCCGACGAAGCGGCGGTCACCGAGGGATTCGCGGCGCTCGTTGGGACGTTCGGCCGGCTCGACTCCTGCTTCGCGAACGCCGCCGTGACCGGCCAGTTCGGCAGCTCGCGGTTCGTCGACGTCGAGCTGGCGGACTGGCGGGCGGGCATGGCCGTCAACCTCGACGGCACGTTCCTGACCCTGCGGGGGGCCGCCCGCCAGATGATCGCGCAGGGCGACGGCGGCAGCCTGGTCGGCACGTCCAGCCTGGCCGCTCGCTTCGGGTCACCCCGCGACGCCGCGTACGGCGCGGCCAAGGCCGCCGTCGTGTCGATGATGCAGACCCTCGCGGTGGAGCTGGGCCGGTTCAACATCCGCTGCAACTCGCTGCTGCCGGGGTGGACCCGGTCGCCCCAGTTCGAGCCGTGGCTCGAACGGCCCGAGGTCCACGAGCGCATCCTGCCGCGCATCCCGCTGCGCCGCTGGGGTGAGCCCGAGGATTGGGCGGCGATCGCGGTGTACCTGGCCAGCCGCGAGGCGTCGTTCCACACCGGGGACGCGTTCCGCATCGACGGCGGGTACGGGATCTTCTGATGGTCGGTCCGCCGTGAGCGTCCTCGACCCGGCGCTGCAGGAGCTCGCCCGCAGCGTCCGCGCGCAGGCGTGGGAGCGGCTCGCACCTGGTGACGCCGAGCTCGACCGCCACCAGCGGTTCTCGCCGGCCACCTGGGACGAGATCGTCCGGCTCGGCATCGTCGGCCTGCCGTTCAGCGAGGCCGAGGGCGGGGCCGGGGCGTCGACGCTGGCGTTCGTCGTCGCGCTCGAGCAGCTCGCCTACGCCTCGGCCGGCGCCGCGCTGTACCCGGGCACCACCATCCAGGTGGCGCGAGCGCTGCTCGATCACGCCGCGCCGGCGCTGCGCGAGCGGTGGGTGCCTCGGCTCGTCGCCGGTGACGCCGTGGCCGCCTGGGCGTTCACCGAGCCGCAAACCGGATCCGACCCCAAGCAGCTGTTGACCCGAGCCCGCCGCGCCGGCGACTCATGGCAACTGGACGGCGAGAAGGCATTCATCTCCTACGCCGGCGTCGCCGCCGTCGCGCTGGTGTTCGCGGTGGACGAGCATGGCGCCACCTGCGCGTTCCTGGTCGAGACCAACCAGCCCGGCTGGCAACCGGGGCCGCCGATCGAGGTGCTGGCCTATGGCTCGGCCGAGGCCCGACCGGTGCGGCTGGACGCCGTGCGGGTCGCACCGGACGGTCTGGTGGGCGAGATGGGCGGCGGGTTCGCGGTCATGCTGGCCGGCGAAGCGCTCGGCAAGTTGCGGGTGGCCGCGATCAACGTCGGCGTCGCCCAGCGCGCGCTCGACGAGGCCACGCGCTACGCCCTTCAGCGCACCCACCGCGGCGTGCCGATCGGCGAGAAGTTCCCCACCGTCCACGCGCTGCTGGCCGACATGAGCGCCGCGGTGCTCGGCGCCCGATCGGCCCTGTACGACACCGCCGAGCGGCTCGATGCCGGTGGCCAGCTCGCCGGACCCATCGCGGCGCTGCGCCTGCTCACCGCCCGGGCGGCCACCGAGACGACGAGCGCGGCGCTGCAGGTGTGCGGCGCCTACGGGCTGACCCGCGAGATGGCGGTGGAGCGGCTCTACCGGCAAGCGAAGTTCTACGAGGTGGCCCAGGGCTCGCTCGAGCTGCAACGGGTCATCGCCGGCAAGGCGGTGCTCGCGGCGTTCACCGACGACCGCTTCCGACGTTGGACGGATGGATGATGACCGACCCGACCGCTCTTTCCGTACTGGTCACCGGTGCCACCGGGATGCAGGGCGGTGCGGTTGCCCGGGCGTTGCGCACGCGCGGGGTCGCCGTCAGCGCCCTGGTTCGCGATGCCGCCTCGGAGGCGAGTCAGGCGCTGGCGAGATCCGGCGTTCGGCTGACGGCCGGCGATCTAGAAGATCCGGCGACGCTGGCCGAGGCGTGCGCCGGCCACGCGGCGGTGTTCTCGGTGCAGCTCCCGCCGTCCCGCGACGCAGACGTCGAGCGGCGGCAGGCCGCCCACCTCATCCGGGCGGCGCGGGACGCCGGAGTGCGTCACCTGGTGCACACGTCCGTGTCGGGGACGGGCTGGCGGGCGAAGTTCCCGGACGTGGATCCCGGCGTGACCCGCAACTACTGGCAGAGCAAGGAGGACGTGGAGGCGATAGTCCGGGCGGCAGGCTTCCCGGCCTACACGATCTTCAAGCCGGCGTTCTTCATGGAGAACTTCGTGCGGCCCAAGTCGCCGTGGATGTTCCCCCTGCTCGCCGACGGCGAGCTGCTCGTGGCCACCGCACCGGCGACGGCGGTCGCGCTGGTGTCGTCCGAGGACTTCGGCGCCTCCGTCGCCGCGGCCGCCCTCGCGCCGGACGACTTTGCCGGCGCGGAGATCGAGCTCGGCAGCGACGCGCTCACGTTCGCGGAGATCGCCGACCTCATCGCGTCGGTAACCGGTCGGCGGGTGCAGGCGACGTTCAGTCCGGCGGCGGAGGTCGATGCGCGGCTGGGCCGGCGATCGTGGTCATCGACGATGCAGTGGCTCGACGCGGTGGGCTATCCGGCGCGGCCGGCCGACGCCGAGGTCCACGGCCTGAGGATGACGACCGACTTCCGGCGCTGGGCGCAGCAGCATCGGGACGAGTTGATGGCCGCGACCACGCCGGGCTGACGCCGAACGGCGCCTCAGGCGTGACGAGCCAGGACGCCGTCGACGAACTGGCGAGCCTCCCGCGAGACCGCCGAGGCGCAGTGGGAACCGGCGTACCAGCACACTTCTGGCCGGTTCCAGTGCACCCAGAGGCGGTGCGCCTCACCGGGCGTGGTCATCCGGTCGACCACGCCGGCGTAGACGAACCGCCCCTTCTCCGGGACGAGGCACGGCAGGCCCAGCGGAGCGACGACGCGGTGGACGAGGTCCAACCGTTCCCCGAGCAGGCCGTACCGGTCGTAGACCGGGCGGGCGGTCGGGGAGGTCTCCTGCCGCACCGGCTTGGTCAGGTCGACCAGCGGCGTACCGGCGATCACCCGATCGATGCCGGGCTCGATGGCGCCGAGCAGGGCGGTCATCATCCCGCCGAGGGACACCCCATGCAGGGTCACGGACGAGGCGTCCTGCTGCCGCACCCACGCCAGGCAGCGCCGCACGTCCCACACGGCGTGACCGAAGGCGTGCAGGTGTTGCACGTAATCGTGGGTGAAGAAGCCCTGGCCCGACCGGTTCGGGTGGCGGGCCCGCCTCCCGTGCAGCGGGAGCACGGGATGGATGACGTTGTAGCCGAGCCGCCGATGATGGTGCGCCGAGCGGAAGGCGAGCAGGTCCATCGGATTGCCGGAGCTGTAACCGTGCAGGTTCACCAGCCAGGGCCGGCCCGGCTCCGGGTGCTGCAGGACGAACGCCGAGAACCGGTCGGAGCCCTGGAGATCGAGCCATCGCCCCGCGCCGGGCAGATCGCGATACGGCTCGTACTCGCTGCGGAACGTCAGCAGCGCGTACGGGGTCCGGCCGAATCGGCGATCGGTCAGCTCGGCCCGCTCGGGGGCCGGCGGGGCGGGGTAGAAGGACGTCGGATCCTCGGTCCACTCGTGGGCGTCGTAGGCGGCCAGTGCCGCATCGACGTCCTCGGCGAGCCGCGGCACCTCGGCCACCGGAACCTCCGGCATCCGGGGCAGCAGGCCCATGACGACCTCGTCCACCCAGACCGAGATCGCGACTCCGGGCGAGACGGCGCGGGTGGGGATCTCCGGGAACTCGTGGCTCGGCCGCAACCCCCGGCCGGCGGAGGACGCGAGGAACGCCGTCGTGCGCGCGTTCGCGCGCACCAGCTTGCGGTACACGGTGCGGGGGTTGCGCCCCCCGGCCGGCTGGGTCATCCGCTCGCCCGCTGCGGCTCGTCGATGCTCGCGGTCGCCCAGTAACGATCCCGGAGCCGGCGCTTGTAGAGCTTCCCGTTGTCCGATCGGGGGAGGTTCGCTGCGAAGTCGATCGATCGCGGGCACTTGTACGCCGCAAGGCGTTCACGACAGTAGGCGATCAGCTCCGCCGACAGTTCCGGGCCGGCTCCGCTCATGTCGTCCGGCTGGACGACGGCCTTCACCTCCTCGCCGAACTCCGGATGGGGAATGCCGAACACGGCCACGTCATACACGCGCGGGTGGCCGATCAGGACGTCCTCGACCTCTTGCGGGTAGATGTTCACCCCGCCGGAGATGATCATGTACGCCTTCCGGTCGGTCAGGTACAGGTAGCCGTCCTCGTCCAAGTAGCCCACGTCGCCGACCGTGGTCCAGCCGTGCTCGTTGTGGTGTTCCCGGGTCTTGTCGGCATCGTTGAGGTAGTCGAAGTGGACGGGGACGTCGGCCCAGATCGTCCCGACTTCGCCGGCCGGCAACTCGTTCCCGTCGTCGTCGAGCACGTGCAGGGCACCGATCATCGGCCGGCCGACGGTGCCCGGGTGCTCGAGCCACTCCGCGGCGGTGACGAAGGTTGCGCCGGCACCTTCGGAGGAGGAGTAGAACTCCGAGATGATCGGCCCCCACCAGTCGATCATCCGGCGCTTGACGTCGATCGGGCAGGGGGCCGCCGCGTGGATCACCTGCTTCAGGCTCGACAGGTCGTAACGGGCGCGGACGGCGTCGTCGGCCTTGAGCATCCGGACGAACATCGTCGGCACCATCTGGGTGTGGGTCACGCGGTGCCGCTCGATCAGGGCCAATGCCGCCTCGGCGTCGAACTTCTCCATCACCACGACGGTGCCGCCGAGCCGGTGGATGGCCATCGTCCAGTGGATCGGCGCCGCGTGATACAGCGGGGCGGGCGAGAGGTAGGTCGATTCCTCGGTCACTCCCATCGCGCGCAGGAACGGCACGACGGGATCCTGTTCGAGGTTGATGGGCGCGCCGGTGAGCGGACGCCGGATGCCCTTGGGCTTGCCCGTCGTCCCGGACGAGTACTGGATGACGTCACCCTCCGACTCGCCGGGAACCGGCGTGCGGGGGAGCCCGCTCACGGCGTCCTCGTAGTCCGCCCACCCGGACAGTGCGGCCCCGATGAACAACCGGTGCCGGACGTTCGGGACGACGGCCGGGGTGAGTCCGGCCGCGACCTCCCGCACACCCTCGTTGGCGATCACGACGGTCGCCCGTGAGTCGTTGACGATGTAGGCCACTTCGTCGGCCGTCAGATGGGTGTTCACCGGCGTGAAGTAGCGGCCGATCCGCCGCACCCCCCAGGCGACCTCGTGATAGCGCGGGTTGTTGTCCATGAGGATCGCGACGATGTCGTCGGGCCCCAGTTCGAGGCCGCGCAGATAGTGCGCGAACTGGTTCGAGCGTTCCTCGAGCTCCCCGTAGGTCACCACCGTGCCACTGCCACCCATCACGACGGCCGGGCGATCCGGTGCGCT
>Ga0068855_100008245_pt1 | contig 12596 bp, 10 predicted proteins | sample KBSCornC52_FD_66592 | JGI IMG/M metagenome (GOLD analysis project Ga0068855, IMG submission 66592) | Corn rhizosphere microbial communities from Kellogg Biological Station, Michigan, USA - KBS Corn C5-2 | ecosystem: Host-associated > Plants > Roots > Rhizosphere > Soil ...
TGCGGTTGTCGCCGGGGACGTCGGCGGTCTCCGACGTGAAGCTGAACGTCGCGGCCAACGGCGCGACGGCGGTCGCCACGATGCCGGTGACCGGGCTCTCGTTCCAGGTGTCCGGGCTGACGGGCTCGGGGCGCGCCGGGACGCCGATGCTGCTGACCGGCACGCTGAGCAACCCGACGGACGTGGGCCTGCAGAACGTCCCGGTGAAGCTGCTGCTGTGCTCGGGGAGTTCCGCGGGCTCTGGGGGCTCTGCCGGTTCCTCGGGTTCCGCCGGCTGCGTCGCGCACGTCTCGGACGTGAAGGTGGAGGTCCAGAACAGCAGCGGGGCTTGGCAAACGGTCCCGGTGTCCGGGGCCACGGCGTCGAGCCCGATGTCGGCGACCGTGGTGCCGCAGCTCACGCTGCCGGCCGGCGGCTCGGCGCAGATCTCGGTGCGGGTGACGGTCGGCGCCGGGGCCTTCGGGATGCCGGGGCAGCCCTCGGGCCAGCCGCCCACGCCGGCGTCGGCCCAGCCGATGTCCGTGGCTGTCGCGCTGAGCCCCGTCGGCCTGAGCTACGACGGGCAGCCGACCATGTCCGGCACGCTGACGGTGCAGCCGCCGGCGCAGCAGCCGTCCTCGACCCCGGCGACGCCGTCGAGCACGCCGAGCACCTCGGCGACGACGGATCCGACGGCCACCGACTCGTCGGCGGCGTCCGAGGGCCCCACGACGATGCCGACCGGCGCCGTGACGTCGGGCGCGGCCCCCTCGACCGAGGGAGCGAGCACGCCGTCGGCGTCCGCGTCGAGCAGCAGCCCGACGATCCTGGTCGCGGCGGGGCTGCTCGCGGTGTGCCTGGCGCTGGTGCTGTGGTGGGTGCTGATGAAGCGGCGGGAGCGAATGGCGCGGGTCGCCGTGGCGCATGGCGCGGATGACGAGGACCTGCACGACGACCAGCAGTAGGGGTTTGTGGTCGCGGCGTGGTGCGGAGCGGCCGGAGCCGCTGGAGTCGCTCGAATCGCCATAGGCGCTCGAGCCACGCTGTCGGCCGTCGAGAGTGGCGCGGCCGGGCCGGACCCCCGGCCCGGCCGCGCCGGACCGGCGGCCACCGCCCCATGGCGGCCGCCGGTCGTTCGTGGGCCGTGCGCTACAGACCGCGCTTGGCCAGTTCCTCCAGCAGGTTCGGCTTGCGGGCGTTGGCGGCGCGCAGGCCCTCGATGTAGGCCACGGCCTCGGACTTGCGGTGCAGCCGTTGGTAGGCGGCCTTCAGGTGCTGCAGGTAGCGCGCGGCCTCCGCGTAGTCGCGCCGGTTGCGCGCCGCTATCCGCGCCTCGATGTGCTTCTTGTAGACGGGGATGGCGCTCGCCGGGTCGGTGAGCGCGCGCACGTCCGCCAGGCGCAGCTCGGTGTCGTTGACGTCCGCCCCCGGGGTGACCAATTCGTCGACCCGGGCGGTGAGGTGGCGGCGCAGGTCGTGGTCGTCGTTCGCGCAGTCGAGCAGCAGGGCGACCAGGTCCTCGCGGTCCAGGATGCCCAGCAGCCGCCGCAGCCCCGCGATCTCCCGCTGCGCGGCGGCGAACTCCGCGCTCCGGGTCTTGGCGACCGGCCCGTCCAGATAGACCAGACCGACCGCGACGCAGTGGCGGCAGAACTCCCCGGCCATCCCGCGCGGGCAGTCGCACGAGAAATCCAGCCCGGCCGGCCGGCGGTCCAGCCGCACCTGCCACGGCTCCGAGCCGTAGACGGTCGCGGTGATCTCCGCCCCCGAGGTCCCGAGACTGTCGACGGCCGGGACGGAGGCAACCCCCCGCTGATAGGCGCGCGGCCCGGCCAGCCGCTCCAGATCCTTCTTGCTGAAGAATGCTGTCATACACACATTCTAGCGAGCGGGTCTGACAAAGTCGGGGTGTAATCGGACGCTCTATCCCAAACACGGGTGGCGAAACCCCGGCCTGCAGATCGTTGTCGAGGCGTTATGCGAGGGCTGCGATAGTGCGGCCTGGCCGGGGTGCCGGCGTGCCGAGAGGCGTTTCGCAGGGTCATGCGGACGGTCCGCCACAGACCGCGACCACCTGTGTGGCGGTGACGGTCGGCCCCGGGGGATGCTGCGCATCGCCGACCTGATCGTTGCCGAGGCCGACGGTCACGGTGCCGTCTGCGCCGGGCGGCGCTGTGCCGAGCTCGACCCACTCCCCGGCGTGCGAGGCGCCGGACATCGGGAACTGCCCGGCCCGCCCGGCGATCGCGTAGTCGCCGAACGCTCGGTTGGCAGGGCTGGCCGCGTTGTAGGCGAACAAGGCGCAGGAGGAGACGGCGGTGCCGGGGATGAAGGTCCAGGTGACGTGTGCGGTCGCGGCCTGGCCGGGCGGCACGGTCGAGGCGACGAGGTCGCTGCCGTCGCAGGCGTCGATCGTGGCACCGCCGTGTGCCGGATCGGGGGACCAGCCGGGTGACGCGTCGACGCCGTGACCCGCGCCGCTCAGGCATCCGGGGCCCGCGATCGCCGACCAGAGCCCGCCGCCGGACCAGGGTGCTGACGCGGCGGGGATGCGCAGGCTCAGGAACCAGGCGAGGTTCTGGCCGAGCAGGCGGCCGGAGTAGCCGACGAGGGTGCCCGGCAGCGGCGGGGGCTGTGCCGGGATGGCGGATCCGGAGCGGGAGGAGGGCGGTGTCGAAGGGGCGGTGGGTGGGGTGCTCGACGGGGCGCTCGATGAGGCGGTCAGCGGGCTGCTCGACGGCCGGGAACCGGCGGCGGTCGTCGGGGGAGCGGTGGTCGAGCCGCCGTTGGTGGCCAGAGCCAGAGCGACCAGCGCGGCGGCCACCAGGCCTCCGACCGCAGCTCCGATGACAAGGCCCGGCTTACGCCGGCGAGTGGTTGGCGGGAAATCAATATGCTGGCTGGATATGGCGCCTCGGCCGATCGGCACGATGCGCTCGGTTTCGGCCAGGCCGTCGTGGCCGGAATCAGTGTCCCGGACGGATTCGATCGCGGTCTCGCCGCCGAAGATGACGAGGGGAGTGCTGTGGCCGAGGTGCCGGGCCGCGGCTGAGGGGGCTCGGTCGCTTCGAACGGCATCAGGGTCCTGTGCCGAAGCCGCTGTGCTGCCGGTCGCAGCTGTTGCTTCGCCAGCCGCGGCCTTCACGCCGCCGGTCGCCGCAGCCACGCCGCCGTTCGATGCCGCCTCGCCGTCTGCCGCAGCTGCCTCGCCGCCTGCTATCGCCTTGCCACCGCCAGCCGTAGCTCTCCCGCCGGCCGCCCCCTCGCCGCCTGCTACCGCAGCACCCTCATCCGTCCCCGTCCCCGCCCCCGTCGCGAACTCCGCCGCCAACACCGCCGCCGTAGGCCGCTCCGCGGCCTCCTTCGCCAGGCACCGCAGCGTCACCTCCCGCAGCTCCTCGGGCATCGCGCCGAGGTCCGGCTCGCCGTGCACCGTGCGGTACATCAGCGTCGTCGGCGAGCCGTCCCAGAACGGGCTCGTTCCGGTCATCGCGTAGACCAGGCACGCGCCGAGGGCGAAGACGTCCGCCGGCGGCCCGGTCTCGCGGCCCTCGATCTGCTCCGGCGCCATGTAGCCGGGGGTTCCGGGCAGGCGGCCGGTGGTGGTGAGGGAGGCCAGGTCCGCCGCTCGGGCCAGGCCGAAGTCGATGATGCGGGGGCCGTCCGGGGCCAGCAGGATGTTGGAGGGCTTCAGGTCGCGGTGGACCAGCCCCCGGGCGTGCATCGTGGCCAGCGCGTCGGCCAGGCCGGCGGTCAGCGTGCGGGCGTTCTCGGCCGTCAGCGCGCCGAAGCGCGGCACCTGCTGCGCCAGCGTCCAGCAGCGGAAGTACTCCGTCGCCAGCCACGGCGGGTCGGCCAGGACATCGGCGTCCAGCACGCGTGCGGTGTGCCGGCCCGAGACGCGGCGCGCCGCGGCCACCTCGCGGATGAAGCGCGCGCGGAACTCCTCGTGCTCGGCGAGCCCGGCGTGCACCACTTTCAGCGCCACCTCGCGGCCGGTTTCGTCGCGCGCCAGGTACGCCACGCCCATCCCGCCCACGCCCAGCCGCCCGACCAGCGTGTACCCGCCGACGCGCACGGGATCGCGGGGCTGCAGGGGCTCGGGCTCCGGCGGGTTCAGGAACCCGGCGGCCAGCGAGGCCTGCGGCCCGAGTTCCCAGACATTCGCCGCCTCCGCCACGAGTCACCTCCCGTGGCGGCAGCCTAAGAGGGTTTCAGCAGCTTGAGAAGGCCATCAGCCAGCCGAACGCGCCGAGCCCGGACGGATCGGTCAGCTCGGCCGCCGCCGAGGCCCGGCTCAAACCTCTGAGATATCCCAGCGGATCGGACGACGCGAGCGCGAGATCCGGGCGCGCGCCGGAGACGCCCAGCTCCCGGAGGTACTCGCGTTGCGAGGTCAGGACCGTTTCCACGCCCTCCGCGTCCAGCGCCGCCGCGCACGCGTCCAGCGCCACATGCGCGGTGATGTCGCAGCTCCCGTCCGGCACCGCGGGCACCTGATGCCCGTCCCGGTACCCGGTCAGCGTGCCGAAGCGCGGACGGTCGGCGGCGGTGTGCGCATAGTCGATCGCGACCGCGACGCCCCGATCGAGCCGGTCCACGGCCGAGCGCCACGCCGCATCCCGGTCCAGGCCGATCTCGGCGCGCGCCCCGGCGGACCGGCCCAACGGCCACCATCGCTCCAGCCACTCCCGCTGTGCCGCGTCCGGCTCGGCCCCCAGCCGCTCTTCGCCGCTGGCCGGATCGACCTCCACGATCCGCGCGACGCCGTCCACGCCGACTTCCGCGACGTCGCACACCACGTTGTCCAGCCACTCGTTCGCGATCAGCAGCCCGGTGAGCCCGCTCGGCACGCCTCCGGAGCCGCCGGTCTCGTCAGTCTGGTGCGGCCGGCCAGTCTGTTGCGGCTCGCCAGTCTGGCGCGGCTCAACGGTTTGGTGCGGCTCGCCGGTCCGATCGATCTCGCGGGCCTCGCTGTTCGAACCGGCCCACTCCACCGCCTCCGGCAACCCCTCCGGCCTCGCCCCCAAATCCACCGCGACCGCCCGCACCCTCGCCGCGACCTCCGGGGCCTCGGCCGCCAGCCACTTCACGACCCCGGCTGCGAGTTCCCCGCGCCCGGCGGCCATGTCGACGAAGTCCAGCCGCTCCGGCGCGCCGAGACGCTCGTCCACCTTCAGGAGCAGCCGCCCGACCGCCTCGGCGAACACCGGATTGTGCGCCGAGGTCCGGAAATGGGCCGCGGGCCCGGCGCCGGGCCGCCGGTAGAAGCCCCGCGGGCCGTAGAGGGCCTGCTCCATCGCCGTGCGCCACGTCACCCATTCCGTCACGGCGGCCACGCTATCGCGCAGGTCATGCGACCTGAGGATGACGTCCGGATCATCCCGCGGCGCCATGTCCGGACCGCCGCCGCGCACCTACGCTGAAGGCGTGTCTCGCGTCTACGCCTGGATCCAGCGCCATCCGAAGCTGATCGACAGCATCCCGGCGCTCATCCTGCTGCTCATCGGCGTGGCCGCGCTCTTCGCTTCGAACACCCCCGGTGTGCTGCGCAAATCGCTGGCCGCGCCGTTGATCGTGGCCGCGATCGTGCCGCTGGTCTTCCGCCGGAGGTGGCCGCGCGGCACCTTCGCGGTGGCCGCCGTGGCGGGCTTCCTCAGCTTCTTCTCGCTCGCGCCGGCCTTCAACGCCGCGGACATGGCGTACCTGATCTACCTCTACACGGTCGCCGCCTACTGCCAGCGCCGCTGGTCGATCCCGGCGATGGGGCTGACCTACGTCGGTGCGCTCATCCAGTTCGGGCTGCTGCACCTGTACGACGACCCGTCGGAGTCCTGCGGCCAGATCAGCGAACCGGCCCGGCAGACGCGCTGCTATCAGGGCGACGTCGCCCTGGCCACCGGCCACTTCAACTGGGTCACCTTCACCTTCTGCGCGATCTTCATCGCCGGCCTGGTCGGACTGGCCTGGGTCGCCGGCGACTCCATGCGCTACCGCCGGGCCTACTACGTGCGCCTGGAGGACCGCGCTCAGCGCCTGGAGCGCGAGCGCGACGCGCAGGCCCAGATCGCCGCGGCCGCCGAGCGTGCCCGCATCGCCCGCGAGCTGCACGACGTGGTCGCGCACAACGTCTCGGTCATGGTGGTCCAGGCCGACGGCGCCACCTACGCCCTGGACCAGGACCCGGAGGCGGCGCGCAAGGCGCTGCTGGCCATCTCGCAGACCGGCCGCACCGCGCTGACCGAGATGCGCCGGATGCTCGGCGTGCTGCGCTCGGCCGACGACGCCGGCACCTACGCGCCGCAGCCCGGCATCGAGCAGCTCGGCGACCTGCTGGAGCAGGTGCGCTCCACCGGGCTGCCGGTGTCGTTGAAGGTCGAGGGAGTCCCGCGCGAGATGCCGACCGGCTTGGCGCTGGCGGTCTATCGGATCGTGCAGGAATCGCTGACCAACACCCGCAAGCACGGCGGCTCGCAGGTCCGGGCCTCGGTCGCGCTGATCTACACCGACGACTGCCTGGTCCTGCGCATCGTCGACAACGGCCGCGGGGCCGAGGCGCCCGGCGACGGCATGGGCCACGGCCTGGTCGGCATGCGCGAGCGGGTCTCAGTCTTCGGCGGCACGCTCGTCACCGGGCCGCACGTCTCCGGCGGCTACGCTGTGGAGGCGATCCTGCCCTTCCCCGGCCCGGAGTCCGCCGACCGGAGCATGGCGCAGGCCGAGTCCCAGGAGTCGTGACGTTGAGCCAGACCACGCCGGAGCCGTACCGGAGCCCGGGCGGCGCCGCCGAGGAGTCCGCCGCCATCCGCATCGTGCTGGTCGACGACCAGGAACTGCTGCGCACCGGCTTCCGCATGGTCCTGAACAGCCAGCCCGACATGGCGGTGGTCGGCGAGGCCGGCGACGGCCAGGCGGCGCTGGACCTGCTGACCACACTGTCGGCCGACGTGGTGCTGATGGACGTCCGCATGCCCCGCCTGGACGGCGTGGCCGCGACCCGCGAGATCGTGGTGCGCGGCGAGCGTCCCCGGGTCCTGATGCTCACCACCTTCGACCTCGACGAGTACGCCTTCGCCGCGCTCAAGGCCGGGGCCAGCGGCTTCCTGCTGAAGGACGTCCCGCCCCCGGACCTGCTGGCCGCCATCCGCGCGGTCCACAGCGGCGAGGCCGTGGTGGCGCCGTCCACCACGCGGCGCCTGCTCGACAAGTTCGCCCCGCTGCTGCCCTCCGAGAGCGAGCCGGCGCCGCCGGAGCTGACCGTCCTGACCGAGCGCGAGCACGAGGTGCTGCTGCTGGTCGCGCAGGGCCTGTCGAACGCGGAGATCGCGGCGAAGCTGTTCCTGTCCGAGGCCACGGTGAAGACGCACGTCGGCCGGATATTGATGAAGCTGGGGCTGCGCGATCGTGTGCAGGCGGTGGTGCTGGCCTACGAGACCGGGCTGGTGAAGGCGCGGGGGCGGTAGGCCCGCCCCCCCGCCCGCGGGCTATTCGATCCCCAGTGCCTGCTTGATCGGATCCAGCGCGAAGTACACGACGAAGAACGCCGCCACGATCCACATCAGCCAGTTGACGTCCCGCGCCTTCCCCAGCGCCACCTTCAGCACGCAGAACAGGATGAACCCGGCCCCGATCCCGTTGGTGATCGAGTACGTGAACGGCATCAGCGCGATCGTCAGGAACGCCGGGACCGCGATCTCCCAGTCGTCCCAGTTGATGTCCTTGACCTGTGTCATCATCAGGAATCCGACCGCGACCAGCGCCGGGGCCGCGGCCTGGGACGGCACGATGGTCAGCACCGGGGTCAGGAACGCGGCCAGGAACAGCAGCGTGCCGGTGAGGATGTTCGCCAGGCCCGTGCGCGCGCCCTCGCCGACGCCGGCCGCCGACTCCACGAAGCACGTGTTCGACGACGCCGAGCCCGCGCCGCCGGCCGAGGCCGCCAGCCCGTCGATGAACAGCACCCGGCCGATGCCGGGCAGCCGGCCCTTCTCGTCGAGGAGCCCGGCCTCGCCGCTGACGCCGATGATGGTGCCCATCGCGTCGAAGAAGTCCGCCAGGATCAGCGTGAAGACGAACACGACCGCGGTCATCACGCCGGCGTGATGGAAACCGCCGAACAGGCTGAAGTGGCCCAGCAGGCCGAAGTCCGGGTGCGCGACCACGCCGTGCGGGACCTTCGGGACGATGGTGCCCCAGGCCGCGTCCGGGATCGTGGCGGCCTTGTTCACCACGATCGCCAGCACCGTGGTGGAGACGATCGCGATCAGCAGGCCGCCGGGGACCCGCCGCACCAGCAGGCACAGCGTGAGCAGCAGGCCGGCGCAGAACACGAACATCGGCCAGCCCTTGAGGGTGCCGTCGGTGCCCAGGGTGACCGGGGTGCCCGTGCCCTTGCCGACGAAGCCGGCGTCGACCAGGCCGATCAGAGCGACGAACAGGCCGATGCCGACCCCGATCGCCTTCTTCATGGCCAGCGGGATGGCGTCCATGATCTTCTGCCGGAGCCCGGTGGCCACCAGCAGGCAGATGCCCAGGCCCTCCAGCACGACCAGACCCATGGCGTCGGGCCAGGACATGGTCGGGGCCAGGGTGAAGGCCACGACGCCGTTCAGCCCGAGCCCGGCGGCGATGGCCAGCGGCAGGTTGCCGCCGACGCCCATGATCAGCGTCATCACGCCGGCCACCACCGCGGTGGAGGTGACCAGCTGCGTGTGGCTCAGGACGTGGCCGAACTTGTCCTTCGCCCCGCCGAGGATGATCGGGTTCAGCACCAGGATGTAGGCCATGGTGAAGAACGTGGCGAGACCGCCCCGGGCCTCGCGGATGTAGGAGGATCCCCGTTCGTGCACCTTGAAGAAGCGTTCCAGGACGCCCACCCCGCCGGGACCGCCTTCGCTTCCCGTCTGAACTGACAAGCTCCCACTCCTCGCTGGTGTTATGGAGATCCGTGCCCTCGATATCCTGTCCACATGACAACCCAGGGCCGCAGGCGCAGAGCGGACGAACCGGAGGGCACGCCGGAGCGTGACTCCTCCGGGCGCACCGCCCCGAGAGGCCGCGCCGGCCGGCCCAAGCTGGAGCCGATGCAGATCAACGAGGCAAAGGTTATCTGGATCGGCATCGGCCTGTGGGCTGCTGCTTTCCTCATTTTGTTGCCTTTTCGTAAAACGCTGATCGCCGACGGGCACGGCTGGTGGCTCTACACCTGCCTGGCCGGGGCCGGGCTGGGCATGCTGGGGCTGCCGATGGTCGGGCGCCGCAAGGCCGTCATGCACCGGGAGACCGAGCGCGGCCGGCAGACCGGGCACGAGGAGGGCGGCCGGGAGCAGGGCCGCGACGGTCGGGACAAAGGCCGCGACAGCCGGGACCAGGGACGGGACAAGGGCCGGGGCCGAGGCCGCCGCTGATCCGGCTCCGCGGGACCCGTCGCGGTCGGGACCCTGTGCGGTCGGAAACCATCGCCCTCGGAACACGTCGCGGCCCGAACCCATCGCCCGCGGGTCGTCGAATCGTCGGACCATAGGCTTTCTTCGTGACCTGGCAGCGGCTGAGTCGTTGATCCTGCATGATCGCTCCTTTATCGGTCCCCTATAAGGACGTCCGGGCCTCGGAGCTGTCGTGGTCGCTGGAGGCCCCCGACCAACCGCCCCTGCACTGCGACCGGCACCCGGTCGGCGGGCTGGACGTCGAGGTCCGCATCCTCGGCGCCTCGCACCAGGTCCTGGTCCGCATCGCCGACCGCGCCCGCCTCGTCTGCCGCGAGACCGTCGCCTGCCGCGACGCCGCGCCCGGCCCGCTGCCGATAGCCATAGAGCGCGACCTCGAGGAGGGCTACCACTACGAGGTCCGCTGCGCGGTGCGCGAAGTGGACGCCGATCACTTCCCGGCCTGGGCCAGCGCGCTGCGCGATTACGCCGGCTCCCTGCCCGACGCCACCGTCGCGGTGTTCCCCGCGGTCCCCAACGCGGTCACCGCCGTCGTGGTCGAACCGCTCCCGGCCCGGCTGCACGGCGTGCTGTGGCGCACGTGGCACACCTACCCGCAGCCCGGGGGCGGCGGGGACGTGGTCGCCACCAGGACGGTCCTCTACCTGGCACCCCCCTCTGGTGGCGCCGGAGGGGGCATGCCAGGCTTGAGACCATGACGACGGCCTTGATTACCGGGGCGACGGCCGGCATCGGTGCCGCGTTCGCCCGCCGTTTCGCGGCGGCCCGCTATGACCTGGTGCTCGTGGCCCGCAACGTCGAGCGCCTGGAGAGTGCCGCCGCCGAGCTCTCGCTGCTTGGGGCCGGCAAGGTCGAGGTCGTCCCCGCCGACCTGGCCACCGTCGAGGGCCGGGCGCTGGTCGAGGACCGCCTGGCCGACCCGCTGCGCGGTATCGACGTGCTGGTCAACAACGCCGGCTTCGGGCAGGGCAGCGCGTTCCTGTCGCACCCCGTCGAGGACGAGGAGCAGATGCTCGACGTGCTGGTGCGCGCGGTTCTGCGGCTGACCCGCGCGGCGCTGCCGGGCATGATCGAGCGCGGCCGGGGCGCGGTCATCAACGTGTCCTCGGTCGCCGGCTTCGTCCCTCGCGGGACGTACAGCTCCGCCAAGGCCTGGGTCACCAACTTCAGCGAGTCCATCGCCGCCGAGGTGCACGGCACCGGCGTGCGGGTGGTCGCGGTCTGCCCGGGGTTCACGCACACCGAGTTCCACGAGCGCGCGGACATCGACACCGGCGACATCCCGGGGTGGATGTGGCTGGAAGCCGACGAGATCGTCGAGGGCGCCCTGCGCGACCTGCGGCGCGGCCTGCCGGTGAGCGTGCCGAGCATGCAGTACAAGGCGATCACGGCCGTGGCCAAGCTCGTCCCCCGGAATCTGGTCACCAAGGTCAGCCGCGGAATGTCCAAGCGCTGGTAACGTGCCAGCAGGCACGCGGTCCGCATTCTCGCGGGCACGCGGGTGACTTCCCGGCGAGGGGGTTGGGTACGCGATGGCGTTCGAGGTCGAGGTGCCGGTGCGGCACCGGGCTATGTGGCTGGCGTTCACCGATCCCGAGAAGATGGCGCGAGCCGTGCCGGGACTGACCGTCGACGCGGTGCACGCCGTGCCGCCGGCCGACGGCCCCGAGGGGGTCGCCGGGGACGTCGTCGCCGGGCGGTTGAAGCTGCGGGTCGGCGCCGGCGGGGCCGGGGCGACCATCACGTATCGCGGTACCGCCTGCATAGCGGGAGCCGAAGCGCAGCAGGGGACGCTGGACATCGCCGTCGACGCCGCGCAGGCGCGCGGGAACGGCGCGCTGGCCGGGTATCTGCGGGTCACGCTGGCCCAGGCCGGGGCGGATGGGGAGCGCACGCTGATCTCCGTTGTGCCGGAGCTGGAGCTGTCGGGCCGGGCTCTGGAGTTCGCGCGGGAGGACTGGCACGGGGCCGTCGAGGCTCTGGGTGCGGCGTGGATCGAGGTGCTGGCCGCGGATTATCGGGAGGCTGAGGCCGAGCCGGAGTCCGAGTCCGAGTCCCAGGCCCAGGCCCAGGCTAAGGCCCAGGCTAAGGCGGAGGCTGAGGAGTCTGCGGGTTCTGATGCGTCCGACGCCTCCGCGGATTCCGCCGACTTTGTGGACTCTGTTGTTCCAGCGGACTCTTCCGGCACCGACGATTCCATCGCCGAAGTCATCGACGTGGTCTCAGAAGCCGTGGACGTCGAGCCGACATATAAATCCCTGGAATCGGAATCCGAGAAGATCGCCGAACCCGCCATCGCGGCCGTTTCCGTGATCCCCGACGAATCGCTTTCCGAGGATCCGCTGGCGGCGGTCTGGAACGGCCGTTACGAGAAGAACCGCTGGCTCCCCGTGATCACGGCTCTGACATTGTTCCTGCTGATCAAGCGCAGGCGGCGCCACCGCGCCGACAACGCGGGCGCGGATTCATCATTTAGGATGGAATAGCCCTCAGATAGCTGCCTTGAGTGGACCTCGGCTCGTACATTGGCGCGCAAGTCGGTACATCACACCGGATGCCTGGACGCCGGGCAGACCCGCGCGGCGGCCAGTGACGCAGCAGCACATCGAGGAGCACCAGCAGCATGTATGTCGAGGGATGGAACGTCCACCGGGTCATCCGGCCCGCCCGCCTCGCCAACGCCGTCGTCGAGCGGCTGCTGCTGCGCATACTGGAAGGCGAGTTCCCGCCGGGCACGGATCTGCCCCCGGAGGCGGCGCTCGCGGCCGAGTTCGCGGTCAGCCGCACCATCCTGCGTGAGGCGCTCAAGGCCCTGGAGGAGAAGCGCGTCCTGCGCATCCGCCACGGCCGCGGCACCACGGTCCGCCCCAAGGGCGAGTGGAACCTGCTCGACCCCCTGGTCCTGACCGTCCAGCTCGAGTACGAGTCCTCCCCGGAACTCGTCGCCGAACTCGGCGAGGTCCGCACGGCCCTGCTCACGCTGATGGCCGAGCTGGCCGCCCGCCGCATCCACCCGCTCCAGCGCGAACAGCTGGCCGCGGCCCTGGAGCGCATGCGCGCCGCCGACAGCGACCCCGGCCCCTTCCACGAAGCCGCGATGGCCTTCACCCGCACCCTGGCCGAGGCCGCGGGCAACGAGGTGGCGCGCTGCGTCATCGAGACCATCGACGT
>Ga0068855_100008246_pt1 | contig 12595 bp, 9 predicted proteins | sample KBSCornC52_FD_66592 | JGI IMG/M metagenome (GOLD analysis project Ga0068855, IMG submission 66592) | Corn rhizosphere microbial communities from Kellogg Biological Station, Michigan, USA - KBS Corn C5-2 | ecosystem: Host-associated > Plants > Roots > Rhizosphere > Soil ...
CAGGCGTTGCGCGCTGGCTTTGCGGCTTTCAAGGCCCATGCGACACCGGCCGAGTTGCAAGACCTCGACAAGTTTCGCAGCGAACGCGGTGCGCTGTTGTCGCGCTTCGCCTGCTTCGAGGCGCTGCGGCACGAATTCACGGGGCCATGGTGGGAATGGCCGCCGGAATGGCGGCAACCCGACGATGCCGCCTGCACGGATTTGCGCACGGGCGTGCGGGGCCCTGAAATCGAGTTCGTCGAATTCGTGCAGTGGATCGCCGACCGGCAGCTTGGTGCGGCAAGCGATCTCGCCAAAAAGCTCGGCATGAAGGTCGGGCTCTATCTGGACGTTGCCGTCGGTGTGCAGTCCGACGGTTTCGATGCCTGGAACGAGCAGATCGCGATCTCCCGCCATCTCGGCGTCGGCGCGCCGCCGGATCCGCTCAACACCGCCGGCCAGAGCTGGGGCCTGGCCGGCTTCAATGCTTCCGGACTGGAACAGCAATCGTTTGCGCCCTTTGCCGAGATGCTGCGTGCCTCGATGCGGCATGCCGGCGCGATCCGGCTCGACCACGTGCTGGGTCTGAAGCGGCTCTATCTGGTGCCGCACGGTTTTGGCGCCGCCGACGGCGTCTACGTGCAGATGCCGTTCGAGGCGCTGCTGGCCGTTACCGCGCAGGAAAGCGTCGCCAACCGCTGCGTGGTGATCGGCGAAGATCTCGGCACCGTGCCTGAAGGCTTTCGTGCGCAGATGGCCGATTGGGGCATCTGGTCGTATCTGGTGATGATGTTCGAACGCGACGACCACGGTGCGTTCCGCGGCGTCGATCACTACTGGAGCAATGCGCTGATCACCTTCAACACCCACGATCTCTCGACCTATACCGGCTGGCGCGGCTTCCATGATCTCAAGGTCAAACGCGCGCTCGGGATCGATCCCGGCGAGAGCGACGATGCGCGCTGGCATGCGCTGGCAATGCTGGACGACGTGCTGCGGCATCACGAGATTGACGGCCACGATCTCTATTCGGTGGCGCGGTTCCTGGCGCGGACCCCATCGCGGCTGCTGACGATTTCGCTGGAAGATCTGCTTGGGATCATCGATCAGCCGAACATTCCAGGCACCGTTCACGAACATCCGAACTGGCGGCAGCGTATTCCGGTGTCGCTGGAGCAGATCGGGTCAGCGATCGACGTCGAGGCGCTCAGGGCCGCAACCAGCGAGCGGTCTCGCGCCGGGAATTGATTTAAGACGGTGATGCATATTGTCCTGCCGTATCGAAGACTACGGACTGATCGGCGACTGCGAAACGGCGGCGCTGGTCGGACGCGACGGATCGATCGACTGGCTGTGCTGGCCGGCGTTTGATTCCGACGCCTGTTTCGCAAGCTTGCTCGGCACCCCCAAGCATGGCCGCTGGCTGATCGCGCCGGTGGGCGACATCGTCAGCACGTCGCGCCGCTACTGGGGCGACACCCTGATCCTGGAAACGCGGTTCGAGACATCAGATGGTGCGGTCGAGTTGGTCGATTTCATGCCACCACGCGGCAATGCCTCCGATGTGGTACGGCTGGTGCGCGGCGCGCGCGGCCGGGTGAAGATGCGGATGCAACTGGTGATCCGCTTCGGCTTCGGCAGTGACATTCCCTGGGTCAAGAAAAACGAGGATGGTTCGAGTTTGCTGGCGATTTGCGGCCAGGACATGGCCGTGCTGCGGACCCCGGTCGCGACCCGCGGCGAGGATTTTACGACGGTCGCCGAGTTCGAAGTCGGCGAGGGCGACATCGTGCCCTTCGTGCTCACCTACGGGCCGTCGCATCTCCCGGTACCGGTGCCGATCGATCCCGCGCAGGCGTTGCGGGACACCGAAACCTTCTGGGCCGATTGGTGTAGCCACTGTACCTACGAGGGCGAGCACCGCGATCTCGTGATGCGCTCGCTGATCGCGCTGAAGGCGCTGACCTATGCGCCGACCGGTGGCATCGTTGCGGCGCCGACGACGTCGCTGCCGGAAAAGCTCGGCGGCGCCAGAAACTGGGACTACCGGTTCTGCTGGCTGCGCGACGCTACCTTCACGCTGCTGGCGCTGATGAACTCCGGCTATACCGCCGAGGCTTCCGCCTGGCACAACTGGTTGCTGCGCGCTGTGGCAGGTTCGCCGGCGAATATGCAGATCATGTACGGCATCAAGGGCCAGCGGCGCCTGTTGGAATGGGAAGCGGGCTGGTTGCCGGGTTATGAGGGCGCACTGCCGGTACGAGTCGGCAACGCCGCCCACGCGCAACGGCAGCTTGACGTCTATGGCGAGCTGATCGACGCGTTTCACCAGTCGCGGATGGCCAAGCTCGAGCTCGACGAAGGAAGCTGGGCGCTGGAATGTTCGGTGCTCGCCCATCTAGCCGAGGTCTGGGACCGGCCCGATCACGGCATCTGGGAGCGCCGCGGCGACGGCCGGCATTACGTCTCTTCGAAGATGATGGCCTGGGTCGCGTTCGACCGCGGCATCAAGAGCGTGGAAAAATTCGGCTTCAAGGCGCCGCTGGAGAAGTGGCGTGGCCTGCGCGACGCCATTCACCACGACGTCTGTGAAAAGGGCTTTGACCCCGAACTGAATTCGTTCGTCGAGTCCTACGGCTCGAAGCTGCTCGACGCCAGTATCCTGTTGCTGCCGTCGGTCGGATTCCTGCCACCGACGGATCCGCGTGTGCGTGGCACGCTGGAAGCGATCGAGCGGTACATGATGCGGAACGGTTTTGTGCTGCGGCACGATCCCCGGGAGATCTCGACAGAGACGCAACCGATTGAAGGCGCATTCCTCGCCTGTACGCTCTGGCTTGCGGACGCTTTCGTGCTGGCGGGCGACTACGCAAAGGCGCAGGCGCTGTTTGACCGGGTGGTGGGGGTCGCCAACGATCTCGGACTGTTGGCCGAGGAGTTCGATACGGCGGCCGGCCGCCAGACCGGAAATTTTCCGCAGGCGCTGACGCATATCGCGCTGATCAACACCGCGCACAATCTCAGCGAAGCAAAGCCGTCGACGGACAAGCCGGCGATGCAGCGCTCGAAATAGTCGTTCGGCTCCGTCATTGCGAGCGAAGCGAAGCAATCCATGGCCCCAAGGATGGATTGCTTCGTCGCTAGCGCTCCTCGCAATGACGGCGGGGAGGAACTATTTAGCTTCATATTTCCAGCAGTCACGCGAGCCGGCACCGTCTTCGCCGCGACAGGCTTGGGCTGGGAAAGCCTGCTGTCAGGGGAGGACACGGCACGGGTACCGGCTCGCGCTTGCCGGTTCACACCAGATGGAAGTGTGGGGGTCGGCCGACCTACAGGGCCGGTTTTGGGGCCGAAAGACTTTGTCGTTTCCTCGATTTTTCCTTTGCGGAAGCTTGATAAGTCAAGGCTGCAGAAATCGGGAACGGCCACCTTTGCTTCAGGTGAACTTCAGCACGGCCTCCACCGCCGCGGCAACGCCGTCGCGCTCGTTAGAGTCGGTGACATGCGTCGCGTGCTTCTTGACGTCGTCGGTGGCGTTGCCCATCGCGAACGAGACGCCGCTTCTGGCGAACATCGGCAGGTCGTTCTGCATGTCGCCGATGGTGGCAACCGCATCGGTCGAGATGCCCAGACGTTTGGCCATCGCTACGACGAAGGTGCCCTTGTCGTGACCGGGAGGCGTGACGTCGAGATAGTAGGTTTGCGAGCGGACCGCGGTGGCCTCGTGGCCGACCGCCTGCTGCATCGCTGCCTCGCAGCGTTGCAACAGCGGTGCGTCAGAGGTGGCGCCGACGATCTTGCAGGCGGCGTTCAGGTAGGGCGTGAAATCCTTGACGATGACCGGATCGTGCTTGATTGCGAGCTTCTCGTGCCCGACATACTCGCCGTCCGGGTTGCGCGTCAGCCATTGGTCGTTGGTGAACAGCCAGATATCGACGCCGAAGGCGTCGAGCACGTCGAGGCTGCGCTGCGCCACGTCGGGCGCGATCAGATGCTGCTCGATTGGCTTAAGTTGCGCATCGACGATCGAACTGCCGTTGAAGGCGCCGATCGGCAAGCTGATCGCCAGCGGTTCGATCAGAAAACCCATGCCGATGGTCGGCCGGCTGGAGACGATGGTGAAACCAATGCCTGCCTCGTGCAGCTTGCGGACCGCGCGCTTGTTGCCCTCCGTCAGGACCTTGTCTTTGGGCAGCAGGGTGCCGTCGACATCGGAAACAACGAGCGAAATCCTGGTCATGGGGCAATCTGTTCCAGTTGGCGGGCAATGTCATCGACGATTCCGTCAACCGGGGCATCGATCGAGACTGTGATCGGCCGCTCGCTTGGTTGCGGCGGCTCGAGTGTCTTGAATTGGCTGTCGAGCAGGCCGGGCGGCATGAAATGCCCCTTGCGCGCGGCGAGCCGTTTCGCGATCAGGTCCTTGGTACCGTTGAGAAAGACGATGCGGATGTCGTCGCGGCCATGCACGAGAATGTCGCGATAGGCGCGCTTCAGCGCCGAGCAGGCGACAACGGCGCGGGCGCCGGCCGCCGCGAGACGATCGATCTCGGCGGCGATCGCGCGCAGCCAGGGCCAGCGGTCTTCATCGGTGAGCGGATGGCCGGCACTCATCTTGGCGACATTGGCGGGCGGGTGAAACAGGTCGCCATCGACATAGCGCCAGCCGAGGCGTGCGGCGAGCTGTTCGGCAATCGTGCTCTTGCCCGACCCGGAAACGCCCATCACCACCAGCGCGCAGGGGGGCTCAATGGCCACGAAAATCCTCCGGAAGCGCCGCCTGATCGACCAGCCAGACCGTCTCGCCGATCGAACCGGCGCGGCCGGCCGGCAGGTTCTCGCCTGCGAGCACGCGCGTCAAGATCGCGCGCTTGCCGGCACCCGCGACCTCGAACAGCATTTCGCGGCAGGAAGCGAGCGTGGGCAGCGTGAGGCTGACGCGGGGAACGAACGGCTCGACATTGGCGCGTGGCACGCCGACGACCCAGCGCGCGGTCTCTTCAAGCGCGGGATATCCGGGAAACAGCGATGCAGTGTGGCCGTCGGGGCCGACGCCCATCAGCACCAGATCGAACAGAGGGTATGCAGGATCGAGCACATCCGCGCCGTAGAAGGACTTCAGTTCGATTTCGTAAAGCGCGGCGCTACGGTCGGGATCGGCCGGGTCGGCAGTCGCGGTCGGGATCGGATGGATGTTCGAGGCCGGCGCGCAAGCGTCCAGAAACGCCGCGCGCGCCATGCTCATGTTGTGGAGCGGATCTCCCGCCGGCACCAACCGCTCGTCGCCGATGAACCAGTGCACGCGATCCCAGGGGATTCGGCTTCGATAAACGTCGGTGGCAAGCAACTGATAGAGGTGTTTCGGGCTCGATCCCCCGGTCAGGCAGACCGCCACCCGGCCGCTGTTGGCGGCAATCCGGGCCAGCACGCGCTCCGCGGCGGCCGTTGCCAGCGCCGCCGGATTGGCAACCGCAATGATTTGGCGATTGTCGTTCCCGGCCATCGGTTAACCGAGCTTCCGCCAGGTTCGGCCGTCGCGCTCGATAAATTCGTTGGCCTCCTCGGGGCCTTCGCTGCCGGGCTCGTAGATTTTCAGTCCCTTGGCGCCGGCTTTCTTCCAGGCATCGAGGAACGGTTGCACGGCCTGCCAGCCGGCCTCCACGCTGTCGGCGCGCTGGAACAGGATGTTGTCGCCGATCATGCAGTCATAGATCAGCGTCTCGTAGCCGGTCGACGGCTCGGTCTGGAAGTAGTCCTTGTAGCGGAACTTCATCTCGACGCCGTCGATATTGATGTTCGGCCCTGGCACCTTGGTATTGAACTGCAGCGCGATGCCTTCGGTCGGCTCGGTCGAAATGATCAGGTAATTCTGCGACAGCCGGTCGACCGGCGTATCGCGAAACATCGCGAACGGCGCCTGCTTGAACTTGATGGCGATTTCGGTGCGTTTGATGCCGAGCGCCTTGCCGGTGCGAAGATAGAACGGCACGCCGGCCCAGCGCCAGTTGTCGATGGTCAGTTTCAGCGCGGCATAGGTCTCCGTGTTGCTGCCGGGCTTGACGTCGGGGGTCTTGCGATAATCGTCGATTTCGGTGTCGCCGACCTTGCCGGCGCGGTATTGCCCGCGCACCGAGTTGCGCAAGGCCTCTTCTTCGGTCTGGGTCTGGATCGCCGCCAGCACCTCGGCCTTCTCCGAACGCACCGCGCGGGCATCGAACTTGGCGGGCGGCTCCATCGCGACCAGCGACAGCAGTTGAAATAGATGGTTCGGCACCATGTCGCGCAGCGCGCCGGTGGCGTCGTAGAAGCTGCCGCGATGGCCGACGCCGAGCTTCTCGTCGACCGTGATCTGAATGTGGTCGATATGGTTGCGATTCCAGATCGGCTCGAACATGCCGTTGGCAAAGCGCAGCACCAGAATGTTCTGGACGGTCTCCTTGCCGAGATAATGGTCGATCCGGTAGATCTGATGCTCCTCGACCAGCTTCAGCAGTTCGTCGTTGAGCGCCTTCGCTGACGCCAGATCAGTTCCGAACGGCTTTTCAACCACCAACCGCCGCCAGGAACCGTTTTCGGCCAGCAAGCCGGTGCGGCCGAGCTCGCGGCTGATTGGCAGGAACGCATTCGGCGGCGTCGCCAGATAGAACAGCCGGTTGCCGCCGGTGTTCTGCGCACATTCGAGTTCGTCGAGCCGCTTGCTCATCGCATCGAACGAGGCGGGGTCTTTCGGATCGGCCTCGATGCAGGTCAGGCATCCGAGCAGGCGCTGGGCGATGGCATCATCCACCGCCCGGGTTGCGTATTTGTGCAGGCCTTCCATCAGACCGTCGCGCAACTCTTCGCTCGACATGCCCTTGCGCGCGATGCCGACCACACAGAATTTTTCCGGCAGCAGATTGTTGGCCGCGAGATTGTAGAGCGCAGGAATCACCAGCCGGTGCGCGAGGTCTCCGGTGACGCCGAAGATCACGAACGAGCAGGGATCGGGTTTTGTTTGTGCCGCCTTACCGACCGCCATGCATCACGCCTTCGAGCCGGGTTTATTCGGCGGCTCCTTGTGGCCGCCGAAGCCTGCCCGCATCGCCGAGAGGATCTTTTCCGCAAAGGTGTGATCCTTGCGCGAACGGAAGCGCGCGTAGAGCGCGGCCGTCAGCACTTCGGCCGGGACGGCTTCGTCGATCGCGGCATTGACGGTCCAGCGGCCTTCGCCGGAATCTTCCACGAAGCCGGAGTAATTATCCAGCGCCTGGCTTTCGGCGAGCGCGGACGACGTCAGGTCGAGCAGCCAGGACGGGATCACGCTGCCGCGCCGCCACACTTCGGCGATGTCGGCAATATCCAGATCGAAGCGATGCTCCGGCGGCAGCGCCTCGATATTGGCGTTCTTCAGAATGTCGAAGCCTTCGGCATAGGCCTGCATCAGGCCGTATTCGATGCCGTTGTGGATCATCTTGACGAAGTGTCCGGCGCCGACCGGGCCGGCATGAATGTAGCCCTGTTCGATGCGTGGATCGCGCTTGTCGCGGCCGGGGGTGAGCGGGATGTCGCCGATCCCCGGCGCCAGCGTCTTGAAGATCGGATCGAGCCGGTCGACGACAGGCTTGTCGCCGCCGATCATCATGCAATAGCCGCGCTCGATGCCCCAGACGCCGCCGCTGGTGCCGACGTCGAGATAATACAGGCCCTTTTCCTTCAGCGCCTTGCCGCGGCGGACGTCGTCCTGCCAGAACGTATTGCCGCCGTCGATGATGACGTCACCGGCCTGCATCAGCTTGGCCAGTTCCGCGATCGTCGCCTCGGTGATCTTGCCGGCCGGCAGCATCACCCAGGCCGTGCGCGGCGTTTCCAGCCTGGCGACGAAATCCTCCAGCGACGAAGCACCGGCGGCGCCTTCGGCGGCGAGGCCGGCGACCGCCTTGGCGTCCTTGTCGTAGACCACGGCAGTGTGGCCGTTCCTCATCAGCCGGCGAACGATGTTGCCGCCCATCCGGCCGAGGCCGATCATGCCGAGTTGCATTCGCTTGCTTTCCTAGTTGAGCGCTTCGGAAATCGCAGCATCGAGCGCGGCCAATGCCGGCCCGATCTCGCCCTTGAGATGGACGCGCAGCGCGCGCCGACCGCGCTCGGTGAGCACGTCGAAATCGCCGCGCGCCTGCGCCGCCTTGATGACGCCGAAACTTGCCTTCTGGCCCGGCACTTTCAGATCCCTGGCGTCATTGGCGGTGATCTGCAGAAACACGCCGCTGTCGGGGCCGCCCTTGTAGGCCTGACCGGTCGAATGCAGGAAGCGCGGGCCGAACTCGGCGCAGGTTGCAACATGGTGTTCGTCGCGCACGGCCATCCGCATCTTCTGCAAGCTCCCGATCGAACCGGGATCTCGCGCGATGTAGGCCAGCAATGCGACATAGTCGCCATCGCCGGAGCGCGCGAGATGCGCCTTGATCCAGGAGCCGAGGCTACCATTGGCGCCGGCCTTGCGCAGTGCTTCGACATTGGCCTCATCGGTGTAGAGATCGGCTTCCGCCGTGCTGACCACGGGCGTCTCGGCGGGCAGCTTGCCGGTCTTTTCAAATGCGTTCGTCAATTCCCGGGTCTTGATCTTGGCGGCTTCGACGTCGGGCTGGTTGAACGGGTTGATGCCGAGCACGGAGCCTGCAACCGCGGTCGCCATTTCGAAGCGGAAGAACTCCTGGCCGAGATGGTCGATCGACTTCAAGACGATGCGGACCACGGGATGCCCGGCGGCTTCCAACGCAGCGAGCCGGCCGTCATGCGAGGCATCGTCATCGCCTTCGACGCGAATGTCGACGAAGAAGCGGTCGTTGCCGTAGGTATCGGGCGTGCCGAGCGCTTCGCCGTCGATCGGGATCAGGCCCTTGCCATCCTTGCCAGTGGATTCCGCAATCAACTGCTCGGCCCAGGCGCCGAAATCGGCGATCTTGCTCGACGACGAGATCGTCACCTTGTCGCGGCCTTCGAGGCCGGCAAGGCCGAGCGCCAGCCCGAGCTGTACGCCGGGGTTTTCCTGCGGCGGCACGTCGGCCCCGCAGGAGCGGACCATGGCGAGCGTATGCGCGATCAGGCTCTTGACGTCGATGCCGGCAGTCGCGGCCGGCACGAGGCCAAACGGCGACAACACGGAATAGCGCCCGCCGATGCTGGGGTCGCCATGGAAGATGCGCGCGAATCCCTGCTTGGTGGCGACCTTCTCCAGCGACGAGCCGGGATCGGTGACGGCGATGAAACGATGCCCGGCCTTCTCTTTGCCGATCGTCTTGGCGACGCGATCGAAGAAATAATCCTTCATCACGTTCGGCTCAGTGGTGCCGCCGGATTTGCTGGAGACGATGAACAGGGTATGAGCGAGATCGACCGCGGCTTCCATCGCCCGCACCTGCGCGGGATCGGTGGAGTCGAGTACGTGCAGTTTCGGAAAACCGGACTTCCTGGGGAATGTCTTCGCCAGCACTTCGGGACCGAGGCTCGATCCGCCCATGCCGAGCACGACAGCGTCGGTAAAGTTCTGTCCCTTCACGCGCCGCGCATAGTCTTCGTAATCGGTGACGTCGGCGGCGGCCGGGCTGTTCAGCCAGCCCAGCCATTTATTTTCGTCGTCACCGGTCCAGACCGATTTATCCTTGTGCCAGAGCCGGCGGATATTGGCGTGCGCGCGCCAGTCCTCGGTGCTTTTCTCGACCGCCTTCTTGATGCCGTCCCCGAGCGCGAAGTGAGCCGTGTCAATGCCGCCGAGCGAGGCTGTGCGCTTGTGCGCGACCGCGCCGTAGAGCTTGTCGGCGGCGTCGGCGAACTGCTTGACGCCGTCCTTGACCAGTTCGGTCGTAATGGCATCAAGCGAGATGCCTGACTTGTCGAGTTCGTCCAGCACGCGGCGGGCGTCGTCGACATTTTCCTCGAGGCTGTCGCGAACCTTGCCGTGGTCTCGGAACGCATCGAGCGTCGCCGGCGGCACGGTGTTGACGGTGTTGGGGCCGATCAGCTCCTCGACGTAGAGAACGTCGCTGTAGTCCTTGTTCTTGGTGCCGGTGGACGCCCACAGCAGCCGTTGCGGCTTGGCGCCCTTGCCTGCGAGCTTCTCCCAGCGGGAGCCTGCGAACAGACGCTTGTAATCCTGATAGGCCATCTTCGCGTTGGCGATGGCGACCTTGCCCTTCAGCGCGCTGAGCCGTTCCTTCTCGCTGGGGTCGTTGGCTTTGGCGATCTTCTCGTCGAGCTGCTTGTCGACAGCCGAGTCAATGCGGCTGACGAAGAACGAAGCGACGCTGGCGACATGCGAGGGATCGCCGCCCTTGGCGACGTATTTCTCGAGGCCCGCGATATAAGCCTCCGCCACGTCGCGATAGACCGCCTGCGAGAACAACAGCGTGATGTTGATGCTGACGCCATCGCCGATCAGGTGCTCGATCGCAGGCAGGCCCTCCGGCGTCGCCGGTACCTTGACCATCAAATTCTTGCGCTTGACGTCCTTCCACAGCCGCTCGGCCTCGGCGATGGTCCCCTTGGTGTCCATCGCGAGATAGGGCGAGACTTCGAGGCTCACGAAACCGTCATCCCCCTTCAACGCGTCGTAGACCGGGCGCAGCACGTCGGCGGCGTGCTGGATGTCCTCGATGGCGAGCGCTTCAAAGAGATCGGCGACCGGGCGGTCGCCCTTCTTCAGGGCCTGGCCGATCGGGCCGTCATACTCGTCCGAACTGCCGATCGCCTTTTCGAAGATGGCGGGGTTCGAGGTCACGCCCTTGACGCCGTCGCTGTCGCTCAGCGCCTTGAGGCCGCCGTTGGCGACGAAACCGCGCGCGAGGAAGTCGAGCCAGACGGCCTGACCATGGTTTTCGAGTGCTTTGACGGGATTCATGATGCCTGTTCTGTTCGGTCGGTCGACTTTCGGGTTCCCGGCAGCTTTCGGGGGCAGGGCCGGAAAGTCAACAATTGGTTGGGCAGTCTGGTTGGGCAAGTCGCCGGTTGGAAGGGCTCTATCCAACGTGATAACGCAATAGGCAGCGGATCGATCCCCCGGAGAGGCTGATCCCCAAGCGTCGCGGCAATCCTGCACAATTTTGTGACGGCGGTGCGCCCACAATCAGGGCCGCAAATAGAGATAGCCCTGCGATTGCAGCTCGGCGATCCGGACCACGCCGCCTTTTTCGGCGGCGACGAAGCCGGGGAGCAGGTCCTTCAGCCCGACATTTTGCGATTTCATGGTGTTGCCACAGGCGGCGAATTCGAGCCCGACCTTGGAGAACTGGCCGACGCGCTTCGAAATATCCGGATTCGCGGCGGCGGAATGGAAAGCCCGCAACGCCTGGCCATGAACGACCAGCGCGATGGTGACGTTGTCGGGGCCACCGACGCCGTCGAGATGGTTCTGGATATTGCCCAGGACGAAGGTGACTTTGTCGAGGTCGGCGAGGTGGTAGACGACCTTCAGGTTGGCTGGTGCCGGTATTTTCGTCGTGGCGCCGGCGCGCGAAGCGGCAAAGGCGGTGCCGAACGCACTGACCGCGCCCCGCAGGATATTGCGCCGGTGCATGCTTTGCTTCCTATTTGCGCTTGAGCTCGGCGAGCTCTTTGCGGTCGGTTACGAGGTCGGAGCATTCGCGCAACTCGGCGCGGTCGAGCCGGAATTTCGCGTCGTCGCCGCCGGCGACAAGATCCTCGGCGGTCTCTTCGGGCGCCGTATTGCGCTTCCAGATCCGAACCCGAGAGAGCGCCACGATGGCGGATTTGTCGTCTTTTGCCAGCGCGACGCCGAGGCCGCCGCCATCGCAATCGACGCCGCAACCGAAGCGGATCTCCTGGCCCGTGTCCTCGGCAACGACATGGCCGCAATCGCCGAACGACTCAAGGTTGGTCGAACGGTTGCGGTATTTGACGCCGAGGCGGAATGAATAGTTGAACGTGCTGGCGTCGGAGGGGATCTCCGCCGTCATCAGCAATTTCATGTTCGCGACCTTTTGCTTCGGATGCTGCGCCAGGTGATCGCTGTCGTATTTGCGGACGAAGCAGGCGAAGGATTTCCTGGTGGGCGCGGCGCCGAACATCCGGCCGTCGAACGCGTCGGCGGCTGATTTGTCGATGCCTTCTTCGTCACGGCCGGCTGCAGAGGCCGACGAGGCCGTGGCGATGGAGGCGGCAAGGACGAGAATTGTCGCGAGGGAAGCGAATTTCATGGTGGTTCCATGCAGGACACATCGATACCGTCACGCGCCGAGAGGCCGGCGCGACGACAGGCTGGATTGACCGATTAGTCGTGCATGGGGCCGCGGGCGTTCAATCGCCCCCGGAATTCGCCTTAACGCAGGCTGGCGTTGATCTTGTCCAGCGCTGAGGTGCCGGGGCAGAGGTCGCTGGCATTCAGCGTATTCAGCGGCCGGTCGACGGTGTCGAGATGGGCGTGCATATCTTCCGAGTCCGGATCGACATACAGCAGCCCGGTGACCACCTGGCCCTTGGCGGCGTGCTTCTGCAGGAAGGTCATTGCCGCCAGCCGGTCGTTGGGGTCGTAGTCGGCGTCAATCTTGCGCAATGCCAGCCGGGTGCCGTCATGCTGCTCGACCACCTGCACCGAGCCCGGCGCGTAATCGACGGTGATCGGGTC
>Ga0068855_100008249_pt1 | contig 12592 bp, 13 predicted proteins | sample KBSCornC52_FD_66592 | JGI IMG/M metagenome (GOLD analysis project Ga0068855, IMG submission 66592) | Corn rhizosphere microbial communities from Kellogg Biological Station, Michigan, USA - KBS Corn C5-2 | ecosystem: Host-associated > Plants > Roots > Rhizosphere > Soil ...
GACGTTCCGCTCATGCCCGCGCAGCGTCAAGGGCGCTTTTCCGCTCCGAGGAACGGGCGTCGAAAAAAAATCGCATCCGGGGAATGCGTGAAGCGCGGACGGCGCTCGCGGCTCAGAAGCGATAGCGCCCCGTCACGCCCACGAACCACGTCCGTCCGGGCGCCGATTCGAAGAAGCGCCGGTTCGCCTCGTTCACGATGACCGAGCCCACATAGCGGCGGTCCGTCACGTTGTCGATGCGGGCGAGCGGCTCGATCTCCAGCGCTCCGCTGCGATACTTGAAGCCGGTCCGGAGATTGACGACCTTCGAGGGCGACGTGGAATCGCTGTTCACATCGTCCACGTAGAGGCGGCCCGCGTACAGGAATTCCACCGCCGCGTTCAATCCCGACCATCCCCAGCGCGGCGCATAGGCGAGCTCCGCGAAGGCGCTGCGATCCGGCGTTCCCGGAAGGCGGTTCCCCGCCGCGACGGGCAATGCCGCCGCGCCGGCGCCGCTCAGGAACGCATCGCCGAAGCGCGCGTTCACCAGCGTGAGGGCGAGCTGCGTGCTCCATTCCGCGGTCCATTGCGCCGAGTGGAAGAGCTCGATCCCGCGGCGCGTCGTGCGGCCCGCGTTCCGGAAAGTGGAGCGCCCGCCGGCATTCACATCGACCACGAGCTCGTCCTCGGTCCGGATGTCGTAGGCGGCGAGGTCGAGCGACTGGCGGGTGCCGCGCCACTTCGCGCCCACCTCGAGGTGGCGGCTGTGCGAGGCCTTGAGGTCGGTGTTGAGGCCGGAGGCGCCGTTGCGGTAGGCGAGCTCGGTGAAGGTCGGCGTCTCGAAGCCGCGTCCCGCGTTCGCGTAGACGTTGAGCCCGCGCGCCGCGTGCCAGGTGAGCCCGGCGACCGGGTTCACGCCGCTGTAGGTGATCGCGCCGCTGTCGTCCGGATTGCCGGGCGCGATGTAGTGGTCGTTCGTGTCGAAGCGCACGCGCGTCGCGCGCACGCCCGCGATGGCGCTCCACGCCTCGCTGAAATCCACGGACCCCTGCAGCAGCGCGTCCGTGTTCGAGACGAAATCGTCCTCGTCGCGCTTGAGCGCGCCGCGCGCCCCGTTCTGGTCGATGTAGCCCTGCCGGTCGTCGTGCATGCGGTCGTAGGCGAGGCCGGCGACGAGGCGCGCGAGCGCGAGGCCGTTGCAGAGGAGCAGCCGGCGCGAAAGCTGGAGCGCGGCGCCTTCGTAGTCGCGATCGAACGCGACGATGCCCCCGCTCGAGGTCGCCGCGAGCTGCGCGGCGAGGGGAACGCCGAGCGCGTTGTCGAGCTTGCGGGTCCCGTAGTAGACGCGGCCGTTGAGCGTCGTGTCCTCGTCGATGCGGTGCTCGACGATCGCGCCCGCCTGGTCCTGGCGCACGTCCTTGCGCGTATCGTTCTGGATCGCGATGGGCTGCGTCTGCCGCGGATCCTGCTCCCACTGCGCGCGCGTGAGCCCGAGCGGGTCCTGCGCCCGCGGCTGGTCGAACGCATTGACCGTCGCGACGACCCGCGTCCGCTCTCCCGCCTGCCAGGCCCATTTCGCGTTCACGATCTCGCGGGTGGCGGCGCTGTGCTCGCGATAGCCGTCCGTGTCGAAGCGCGAGGCGTCGATGGTGAAGGCGTGGGCGCCGGAGGTCGCCGCGAACTGCACGTCCTCGCGTCGCATGCCGAAGGACCCCGCGCCGAACGACGCGGACAGCGTGGGCTGCGGCGCGCCGCTCTTCGTGATGACCTGGACCACTCCGCCCGCGGCATTCCCGTACAGGAGCGCGAGCGGGCCGCGCAGCACCTCGATCCGCTCGGCCGAGGAGAGGCTGATGGAAGACGCCTGCCCCTGGCCATCGGGCATCGTCGCGGGGATGCCGTCGACGATGAGCCGCAGCCCCCGGATGCCGAAGGTCGAGCGGGCCCCGAAGCCCCGGATCGAGACCTGCAGGTCCTGCGCGTAGTTCTGGCGGTTGAGCGCCGCGATGCCCGGAATGCGCGTGAGGGCTTCCGAGAGGTTCACCTGCGGCCCGGCGATGGAGATCACGTCGGCGCCCACGGCGTTCACCGCGGCCGGCGCGTCGAAGACCGTCGACTCCGCGCGCGTCGCCGACACCACGACCGGCTCCTGCCGCACGGGCTCGCCCGCCTGTTGCGCGAGCGCGGCGAGCGGTGCGACGGCGAAGGCCGCTGCGAGGGATCGCTTCGGGCGCAAGCGCTTATTCCGCCTTGATTCCCGCTTCCCTGAAAAGCTTCGCGTAGCGCGCGAGCTGCTCGCGGGTCGCCTTGCCGAGCTCCTCGGCGGAGCTGCCGCGCGGCGTGAGCCCCTGCGCGTCGAGCTGCGCGCGCACCTGCGGGTCCGCGAGCGCCTTCACGATCGCCTCGTTCAGCCGCGCGACGACCTCCTTCGGCGTGCCGGCCGGGGCCATCACCGCGAACCACGAGTTGAACGTGAACCCCGGCATGCCCGACTCCGAGATCGTGGGCGCGTCGGGAAAGCGCGGATGGCGCGCGGGCATCGCGACGCCGAGGAGGCGGAGCTTCCCGCCGCGCGCGAGGCCGGCGACCGTCGCGAGGCCCTGGAAGGCGACGGGCACCTCGCCCGCCGCGACGCCGAGCGCCGCCTGCGAGGCGCCCTTGTACGGCACGTGCGTGAGGCGGATGCCCGCGTTGGAGGCGAACACCGCCATCGCGATGTGCTGCGGGCTCCCGATGCCGCCGGAGCCGAAGTCGATCTTTCCCGGCCGCGCCTTCGCATCGGCGATGAGGTCGGCGGCGCTCGCATAGGGCGCCGCGTTGTTCGCGACGAGGCCCCATTCGACCGTCGCCACGAGGGAGACCGGCGCGAAGTCGCGCAGGATGTCCCACGGGAGCTTCGGATACATGTTGGGCAGCATCGTCATGATGCTGTCGTTGAAGCCGCCGATGGTGTAGCCGTCCGGCGGGGCCTTCGCCACCCGGTCGGCGCCGATCTGCCCGGAGGCGCCCGGCTGGTTCTCGATCACGACCTGCTGGCCGAGCGTCCCGGACATGTGCTGCGCGACGATGCGCGCCGCGTTGTCGACGGCGCTCGCGGCGGCGAGCGGGACGATCATCCGGATCGGCTTCGAGGGCCACGCCGTTTGCGCGGCCGCGCAGAGCGGGAACGCGGCCGCGAAGGCGGCGAGCGCGATGCGTTGCAGGAATCCCATGGCTTCCCCTAGTTGGTGCGCAGCGGCGGAATGTCGAGGCTCTCGGCGAGCCGGTCGAGAGTGTGCACGAGCTGCGGGGCGATGGCGATGCCCTCCTTCTTCTGGCGCGCGCTCGTCTCGTGGCTTCGCTCGCCGGGCATGAGGATGCGCTCGACGCCGGGCAGGCGCTCCGAGGCACGCAGGTCGCGGATGAGCTTGTCGACCGCGGCCTTGAATTGCGCGACCTCGCCGAACGCGGACGGATCGATCGCGACGACCGCCTGTCCCGTGTTGGTCGCGGTTTGCGCATCCTGGTTGAAGTCGATCACGTCGCGCCCCATGGCCGCGCCGTTGAGCGTGCCCGCGAGGATGCCCACGACGAGCGCGAGGCCGTAGCCCTTGTAGCCGCCGATGGGGAGGAGGAATCCTTCCCCGGCGCGCTTCGGATCGGTGAGGGGCTTCCCCTCCCGGTCGATCATCCATCCCTCCGGCATGGCTTCCCCGCGCGCGGCCTTCGCCTTCACCTTGCCGTAGGCGGCCACCGTGGTCGCCATGTCGAGCACGATGGGCGGCTCCTCGCCCGCGGGAATCGCCGCGGCGATGGGATTGGTGGAGAGGAGCATCTCGAGCCCTCCCCAGGGCGGCAGGTGGTTCGCGTTCCCCACCGCGAAGTAGAGCCCCACCATGTCGTGGGGAAGCATCATCCGCGCATAGAGGGCGGCGGGGCCGGCGTGGTTGCTCCACTGCGCGCCGACCCAGGCGACGCCCGCGGCGCGCGCCTTCTCGATCGCGATCTCCGCCGCGCGCTTCATCACGAGGTGCCCCATGCCGTTGTCGCCGTGCACGAGGGCCATGCCCGCGCGTTCCTTCACGATGCGGATCTGCGGATGGAGGTTCACGCCGCCGGCGCGGATGCGCTTGAGGTACTGCGGAAGCCGGATCACGCCGTGGCCGTCGGAGCCGCGCAGGTCCGCTTCGGCCATGAGCGAGGCGACCGCCTGCGCATCGGCCGACGGCATCCCCACGCACTCGAACGCGAGGGCGATGAAATACCGCAGGCGGCCGAAGTCGACGCGGATCGGCTCTTCGCTCAGCCGGCTTCCTCGATCCAGGCCTGCTGGATCGCCTCCAGGATCTTCTCGCCGGAGCGTTTCGGATCGTCGTCGAAGCCGTCGAGCGCGAGGACCCAGCGGTGCAGGTCCACGAAATTCACGCGGCTCGGGTCCACGTCCGGATGGGCGTCCGCGAGCGCGATCGCGATCTCGCGCGTGTCGATCCATTTCATGCGGCGAATGGTAGCGCAGTTCGCGCCTCGGCCCACCCCGTCGCGGCGGCGCGGCCCTAGCGCGGCTTCGCTTCGCTCACCTGGTTGATCGTGTACCGCGGGATCTCGATGGTGAGCGGCTCCCCGGCCACCCGCGCCTGGCAGGACAGGCGCGAGGTGAGCTCGAGGCCCCATGCCTTGTCGAGGAGGTCGTCCTCCTTGTCGCTCGGCGGCTCGAGCGAGTCCGAGCCCTCGCGCACGATCACGTGGCAGGTCGTGCACGCGCAGCTCTTCTCGCACGCGTGCTCGATCTCGATGCCGTTCTCGAGGAGCGTGTCGCAGATGGAGCGGCCCGGCGTCGCCTCGATCGTCTTTCCCTCGGGGCACAACGTGTCGTGCGGGAGGATCGTGAGCCTGGTCATCGGCCGATCTCGTCGACCCTGCGCCCGGCGAGGGCGCCGGCGATGGCGCGGTCCATGCGCCGCGCGGCGAAGCGGTCGGTCTCGCGATTGAGCGCCTCGATCGCCGACTTGATCGCGCGGTGGTCGCTTCCCGCCCGCGCCCGCTCGAGCGTGCCGATGGCGGCGTCGATCGCGGAGCGCTCGCCGGGCGGGAGGAGGTCCGCGTCCTTTGCGAGCGCCGCGCCGATCGCGGCGAGGAGCGATGCGGCCTCGACGCGCTGCTCGGCGAGCGCGCGCGCGTCGCGGTCCTCGCCGGCATGGGAGAAGCCTTCCTGCAGCATGCGCGCGACCTCGTCGTCCGAAAGGCCGTACGAGGGCTTCACCACGATCGACGATTCCACGCCCGTCGTCTTCTCGCGGGCGGAGACCGAAAGGAGGCCGTCCGCGTCCACCTGGAAGGTCACCTGGATGCGCGCCGCGCCCGCGACCATCGGCGGGATGCCGCGCAGCTCGAAGCGCGCGAGCGAGCGGCAGTCGCTCACGAGCTCGCGCTCGCCCTGCACCACGTGGATCGCCATCGCCGTCTGCCCGTCCTTGAACGTGGTGAACTCCTGCGCGCGCGCGACCGGAATCGTGGAGTTGCGCGGGATCACCCGCTCGACGAGGCCGCCCATGGTCTCGAGGCCGAGGGAGAGCGGGATCACGTCGAGGAGCAGCCAGTCGTCGCCCGGCGCGCGGTTCCCCGCGAGCACGTTCGCCTGGATCGCCGCGCCCAGCGCGACGACCTGGTCGGGATCCAGGTCCTTGAGCGGAGGCTTGCCGAAGAAATCGTGCACCGCGCGCTGCAGGTGGGGCATGCGCGTCGCACCGCCCACGAGCACGACCCCGTCGATGCGGGCCGGATCGAGCTTCGCGTCGCGCAGGGCCTTGCGCGTGGGACCGAGGGTCTTCTGCACGAGGCCCGCGGTGAGGTGCTCGAACTCGTCGCGGCCCATCTGCAGGTGCAGCTTCTGCCCGTAGGAGAGCGTCACGTGGACATCGGCCCGCTCCGCGCTCGAGAGCCGCTCCTTCACCTCGCGCGCGGCCGCGAGGAGCCGCCGCGTCTCGCGTCCGCCCGCGTCGGCGAGCCCCTGGGCCTTGCGCCAGTGCGAGGCGATCGCCTGGTCGAAGTCGTCGCCGCCGAGCGCGGAGTCGCCGTTCGTCGAGAGCACCTCGAAGACGCCGCGCGTGAGGCGCAGGATCGAGATGTCGAACGTCCCGCCGCCGAGGTCGAAGATCGCGAAGGTGCCCTCGGACGCGTGGTCGAGGCCGTAGGCGATCGCGGCGGCCGTGGGCTCGTTGAGGAGCCTCAGCACGTTGAGCCCCGCGAGCCGCGCCGCGTCCTTGGTCGCCTGGCGCTGGGAGTCGTCGAAGTACGCCGGCACCGTCACGACGGCGCCGAAGAGCTCGCCGCCGAGGGCGCGCTCGGCGCGATCGCGCAGCACCTTGAGGATCTCGGCCGACACCTGCACCGGCGAGCGGCGCCCGGCCTGCGTCTCGATCGCGACCATGCCGGGCGCGTCGACGAAGCGGTAGGGAAGCGCGCCGTACTTCGCGACGTCGGCGACGCCCCGTCCCATGAAGCGCTTCACCGACACGATGGTGTCCGCGGGGTCGTCCGCCTGCGCCTCGCGCGCCTCGTAGCCCACGACGGTCCGGCCATCGGCGAGGTAGCGCACGACCGAGGGCAGGAGCGCGCGCCCCCTCTCGTCGGGAATCACCTCGGAGACGCCGCTCTTCACCGTGGCGACGAGCGAATGGGTCGTGCCGAGGTCGATGCCCACGGCGATGCGCCGCCGGTGCGGATCGGGCGATTCGCCCGGCTCGGAGATCTGCAGGAGGGCCATGGATCAGGCGTTCGACGCGTCGTCGATCTCTTCCTCGAGCTTCTCGAGGAAGCGCAGCTTCCGGACGAGCGAGCAGCCGGCATCGTAGTTGGAGGCGTCGAGCGCGCGCTCGAGGAGGTGAAGCATCTCGCCGCGCGCTTCGCCGATCTCGGCGCGCAGGTGCCCGAGCGCCTCCATGTCGCGTGCCGCGCGCGCTTCCGCGGCCGCCTCGCGCCACTCCATCTGCTGCATGAGGAAATCGGGCGGCATCGCGGTGTTGGTCTCCTCGCCCGTGTCGTAGCCCTTGAGGCCGAGGAGATAGCGCGCGCGGGCGAGCGGATCGCGAAGGGTCCGGTACGCCTCGTTCGCGCGGGTCGCCCATTGCATCGCGACGCGGCGCTCGGCCTCGCTCCCGGCGGCGAAGCGGTCCGGGTGCACGCGGCCCTGGAGCTCGCGGTAGCGGCTCTCGAGGCGCGAGGCGTCGACCGCGAAGGCGACGGGCAGCCCCAGCAATTCGAAATGGTTGCGCGCGAAGTCGGGAATGGACACGGGGGATGGAGTGAGGGGGAACCAGTGAAACCGGGGTCAGACCCCGGGGTCAGGTCCGGCAAGTCCCGGGCCTACCCACGCAAGAAGAACCGGGGTCTCACCCCAAGAACCGGGGTCCGGCCCCACGTGCGACGGCGGGCCGTCACACGTTGAACGATTCTCCGCAGCCGCAGCGATCCTTCTCGTTCGGGTTGTTGAACTTGAAGCCTTCGTTCAGGCCCTCGCGGACGAAGTCGAGCTCGGTGCCGTCGAGGTACGCGAGGCTCTTCGGGTCGATCAGCACGCGCACGCCGTGGCTCTCGAACTGGCTGTCTTCCGGAAGCACCTGGTCGGCGAACTCGAGCTTGTAGGCGAGGCCCGAGCACCCCGTCGTCTTCACGCCCAGGCGCAATCCCACGCCGCGGCCGCGCTTCTCGATGTAGCGGCGCACGTGCTCGGCCGCGCGATCGGTGAGGGTGACCGCCATGTCAATCCGCCGCCTTCTTCTCGGCGGGAACGTCGCTCGCGCCGTACTTCTTGCGGTAATCGGCGATCGCCGCCTTGATCGCGTCCTCGGCGAGGATCGAGCAGTGGATCTTCACCGGCGGAAGCGCGAGCTCCTCGGCGATCTGGGTGTTCCGGATGGTGGCCGCCTCGTCGACGGTCTTGCCCTTCACCCATTCCGTGACGAGGGACGACGAGGCGATCGCGCTTCCGCAGCCGTAGGTCTTGAATTTCGCGTCCTCGATGACGCCGTCCTTGTTCACCTTGATCTGCAGCTTCATCACGTCGCCGCAGGCGGGCGCGCCCACCATGCCGGTGGCCACACCCTCCTCGCCCTTGCCGAAGGAGCCGACGTTGCGCGGGTTCTCGTAGTGGTCGATGACCTTGTTGCTGTATGCCATTTTGCCTCCTGGTACGCTTTGCTCCCTCTCCCCTGGGAGAGGGCCGGGGTGAGGGTCAGTGGGCGGCCCACTGGACCGTGCTGAGGTCCACGCCGTCCTTGTACATTTCCCACAGCGGGCTCATCTCGCGCAGCTTCGCGATGCGCTCGCGGATGAGCTTCACCGCGAAATCGATGTCCTCCGGCGTCGTGAAGCGCCCGAGCGTGAAGCGGATGGAGCTGTGCGCGAGCTCGTCGTTGCGCCCGAGCGCCCGCAGCACGTACGAGGGCTCGAGGCTCGCCGAGGTGCACGCCGAGCCCGACGACACCGCGAGCTCCTTCACGCCCATGATGAGCGACTCGCCCTCGACGAAGTTGAAGCTCACGTTGAGGTTGTGCGGGACGCGGTGCTCGAGGTCGCCGTTCACGTAGACCTCTTCCATGCCCTGGATGCCGGCGAGGAGCTTGTCGCGGAGCATCCGGATGCGCTCGTTCTCGGTCGCCATCTCGAGGCGCGCGAGGCGGAAGGCCTCGCCCATGCCGACGATCTGGTGCGTGGGAAGGGTCCCGGAGCGCAGGCCCCGCTCGTGCCCGCCGCCGTGGACCTGCGGCTCGAGGCGCACGCGCGGGCGGCGCCGGACGTAGAGCGCGCCGATCCCCTTCGGGCCGTAGGTCTTGTGCGCGGAGAAGCTCATGAGGTCGACCTTGAGCTTCTCGAGGTCGATCGCGACCTTGCCGGTCGCCTGCGCCGCATCCACGTGGAAGACGATGCCCTTCGCGCGGAGGATCTCGCCGATCTCCGCGATCGGCTGGATCACGCCGATCTCGTTGTTCACGAGCATGATCGAAACGACGATGGTGTCGGGCCGCAGCGCCGCCTGGAGCTTCGCGAGGTCGAGGAGCCCGTTCGGCTCCGGATCCAGGTACGTCACCTCGAAGCCCTCGCGCTCGAGCTCGCGCATGGTGTCGAGCACGGCCTTGTGCTCGGTCTTCATCGTGACGAGGTGCTTGCCCTTCGTCTTGTAGAAATGCGCGGCGCCCTTGAGGGCGAGGTTGTCCGATTCGGTCGCCCCCGAGGTCCAGATGATCTCCTTCGGGTCGCAGTTCACGAGCTTCGCGACTTCCGCGCGCGCATTCTCCACGGCCTCCTCCGCTTCCCAGCCGAACGCATGGCTGCGGGAGGCGGGGTTGCCGAAGTTCTCCGTGAGCCACGGAATCATCTTCGCCGCGACGCGCGGGTCGACGGGGGTGGTGGCCGAATAGTCGAGGTAGATCGGTTTGCGTTCCATGGCGTCAGGCCGAGGCGATGTGGGTTTCGCGTGCGGGAGAGGTGCGCACGAGGGAGACGGGCTTGCGATGCTGGCTCTCCACCAGGTGCGAGAGCTTCACGCCCGAGAGGAACCCGTAGACCGTGGTGTTCAGCTGCTCCCACAGGTCGTGCGTCATGCAGCGCTGGTTCTCGTGGCAGTTCTCGCGCCCGCCGCACTGGGTCGAGTCGATCGTCTCCTCGACCGCGCAGATGATGTCCGCGACCGAGACTTCGGAGGCGTCGCGCGCGAGGTGGTAGCCGCCGCCGGGACCGCGCACGCTCTCCACGAGCTTGCCGCGGCGCAGCTTCCCGAAGAGCTGCTCGAGGTAGGAGAGCGAGATCTTCTGGCGCCCGGCGATGCCCGCGAGCGTCACGGGCCCGTTGGCCCCGTGGAGTGCGAGGTCGAGCATCGCGGTGACCGCGAAGCGTCCCTTGGTCGTGAGTCTCATGGCGTTCCTCGGGGGAGTGGGTCGGGAAAGAAACCCGAGCGATTTACTCAAGTATACCCAAATCCGACTAATTCAGTCAAGTATCCGTTCCGGCGGGATTCAGCCCCGGCCGGCGGCGGCCCTCCGGCTGGTCTCCGGATCGGCCTCCCCGCGCTCGAGGCTCTCCAGCCGGTGCAGGATTTCGGCGAGGCGCCCGTCGATATCCTCGGTCCGGGAGCCCAGCGCGAGGAGCACGCGATTGAGCGGGTCGTCCAGGTCGGCGCTCACGGCATAGGCGTCGAATGCCATGCGGGCCGCCTCGCCCTTCGCCGCCGAGGCTTCCACGATGCGCGCCGGAATCCCGACCACGGTGGCCCCGGCGGGCACGGGCTTCACGACCACGGAATTCGAGCCGACCTTGGCCCCGTCGCCCACGACGAAAGGCCCCAGGATCTTCGCGCCCGCGCCCACGACGACCCCGCGGCCGAGGGTCGGATGGCGCTTGCCGTGGTCCCAGGAGACGCCGCCGAGCGTGACGCCGTGGTAGAGCGTGCAATCGTCCCCGATCTCCGCGGTCTCGCCGATCACGACACCCATGCCGTGGTCGATGAAGACGCGGCGGCCGATGACGGCGCCGGGGTGGATCTCGATGCCCGTGAGGAAGCGCGTCACGTGCGACGAGAAGCGCGCGAGCCAGCGCAGTCCCCAGCGCCAGTACGTGTGGGAGATGCGATGCAGCTGCAGCGCATGGAAGCCGGGATAACACGTGAGCACCTCCCAGACGGACCGGGCGGCGGGATCGCGCTCGAAGACGCACTGGATGTCCTCACGGATGCGGCTGAACATGGCGGTCGGATTGCGGGGTGGCCGGTGGACGAAGTCTCGCATTCCCGAGTAAAGTTATCAACTATTCCAAGGACGTGATTCCGCGCTCCGTCCGGGCCACGAGCCCCGCCGGCGCGACGCCCCCGGCATGCCTCTCCAGCGCATCACCCGCAAGTACGCCCGCTTCATGCGCCAGCCGGATGTCGCGGGCATGCTCGCCGCGGCGCTCGTCTCGCGGATGCCCGTGGGAATGGTCGGCTTCGCGATGCTCATGTTCCTGCGCGAGGCGCTCGGGAGCTTCGCGCTCGCCGGGACGGCGGTGGGCGCGAACTTCATCGCCATCGCGATGGCGGCACCGATCCAGGGGCGCATCATCGATCGCCACGGGCCGAAAGCGCTGCTGTGGGTCACCGGCATCGTGCAGCCGCTCGCGCTCCTCGCGATCGTCGCGGGTGCGAAGCTCGGGCTCGCCTTCGGCTTCGTCGCGGCGACCGCGGCGTGCGCCGGGCTCTTCTCCTCGCCGATCACCACGCTCACCCGCACGATGTGGCGGCACCGTTTCGACCACGAGGAGGATCGGCGCACGGCCTTCGCGCTCGACGCCGTGACGATCGAGATCAACTTCACCGCGGGCCCCGCGATCGTCGCGGCGATCCTCGCGACGGCGGGGGCCACGGCCGCGTTCTGTGTCGCGATCGCCGCGGTCGCGCTCGCGATCCTCGCCTTCATCGGGTCTCCCGCGCTGCGCTACGTGCGCCGCGAGACCGGCGTCGAGCGCCACCTGCTGGGGCCGCTCACCGAGCCGCGCCTCTGGCCGGTCTTCGTGGTCACGTTCGGCTTCGCGATCGCGGTGGGCCTGCTCGAAGTGGGATACCCGGCGTACGCGACGTGGCTGGGCGCCCCCGCCCTCGGCGGCATCTTCCTCGGCGTGAATTCCCTCGGCAGCGCGACGGGCGGCGCGCTCTACGGCGGACTGCATTTCCGGGCGCCCGTGGAGCGCCAGCTCGCCACCGTGAGCGCGCTCATGGCCGTGCCGCTCTTCCTGCACACCGTCGTGGGCCCCACCGCGCTCTTCGCCGTGGTCGCGTTCTTCGCGGGCGCGCTCATCGCGCCGTTCATCGCGGCGCAATCCGTGCTCGTCTCGCGGCTCGCGCCTTCGCACTATGCGACGGAGGCGTTCACGTGGTCCTCCACCGCCATCGTGAGCGGCCTGGGCGCGGGGACCGCGATCGGCGGCCATCTCGTCGAGGACGCGGGCGTTCGCGCGCCCTTCGCCGTCGGTGCGGCGATCGTCGCGGCGATGGCGCTCGTCGCGCTCACGATCGCCCCCGCGCGGGCCGCCCCCGCGCCCGCGCGCGCCAACGACTAGCGGCGCATCCGCGCCTCGAATGCGGCGAGCATGCCGCGCAAGGCCTTCACCTCGGAGCGCTCGAGCCCCGCGCGCGCGAAAAGCCGCCTGAGGCGCTCCATGAGGCGCCCGGGATTCGCCGGGTCGAGGTAGCCGCTTTCGATCATCGCCGACTCCCAGTGGGCGAAGAGCGCGTCCACGTCTTCCGCCGTCGCGGGCTCGCGCTCCGCGACACCCGGCGCGGAGAACGTTTCCGCCGCGGCGGCAAGCTCGTAGCACGCGACCTGCACGGCAGCGGCGAGGTTGAGCGAGGAATATGCGGGATCGGCGGGAATGGCGACCTGCATCCCGCAATGCCCCATCTCCTCGTTCGTGAGGCCGGAGGTCTCGTTTCCGAAGACGAGGGCGAGCGGGCCCGCCGCGGCGCAGGCGAGGATCATGGGGGCCGCCTCGCGAAGGGGCCGCAGGGGATGGGAAAGGTCGCGGCCGCGGGCGCTGAAGCCCGCCGCGAGGACGGTCCCCTCGAGGGCCTCTTCCAGGCTTTCCGCGATGCGTGCGCTCGCGAGGA
>Ga0068855_100008250_pt1 | contig 12591 bp, 9 predicted proteins | sample KBSCornC52_FD_66592 | JGI IMG/M metagenome (GOLD analysis project Ga0068855, IMG submission 66592) | Corn rhizosphere microbial communities from Kellogg Biological Station, Michigan, USA - KBS Corn C5-2 | ecosystem: Host-associated > Plants > Roots > Rhizosphere > Soil ...
GCGTTCGCCAAGCCGGATATCGACGAACGTTCCGTGCGGTTCGCGTTGCCCGATCGTCAGCACTCCGCCGAGCCGGTCAGCGCGCTCACGCATGACCTCCAGGCCGAAGCTGTCGTGACGAGCCGGGCCCATGCCCCGCCCGTCGTCCTCGATTCGCAGATGTGCGAACGGCGGATCGACCCGGCAGGTGACCCAAAGGTGCTCGGCGACGGCGTGTTTACGCGCGTTGGTGACGGCCTCTTGAGCGACGCGCAGCAGCTCAGCCTCGACATTGATGGGCAGCCGATCGGGCGCCTCGTCGAGAATCACGTGCACAGAGAATGGCGCCCCGACGCTGACCGCGCGTACGTAGTCGGACAACGCGCTCCCGAGGCCGACTTGGGCCTGCACTTCGCTGCGCAAGTCGAAAATCGAAAGCCGTAACTCGCCGACCATGCGGGTGACCTCGCGGCGCAGGTTGCGCAGCACGTCAGCGTTTTGCGATTCGCCTGCGTCAGCCACCAGGTCATCGATGGCGTAACCCAGGGAGGCAAGCTCTTGGGCAATGCCGTCGTGGATCTCGCGCGCCAACCTGCGTCGTTCTTCCGAGGTCGCGATCGAACGCACCTCGCCGAACAGCAAAGCGGTTTCGAGACGCAGCGCCGTCTCGTCGACCAGATCGGTCGCCGCGGCAAGCTCCGAGTCGCTCGGGGGATTTCCCGATGACGGTAGCGGATTTATCGGCGACGTGCCTGACTCGAGTGCGACGAGCCCAAACGTTCGATCGCCCATCCGCAGCGGCAAAACAACGAATCGCGCCGTCGTCAGGCCGGACGGCGAAAAGCCCGCAGCCTCGGATTCGCCGGCCAGACCGCCGGTACCGACCGTGGGCTTCGCCGCCTGCCAGGCGCGACCGAGCGGTGTCTCGTCGTCGAGAGAGGTGTCCCAGTCGACGAAGCTGGCGCCTTCCAGTGCTAGCGGGACCAGCCGGCCCGCGTCGGCCCTGATGAATACAGCGCCCTTGTCGTAGCCGAGCTGCGACTGCAGCGACTGCAACAGTCCCTGCGCGAGGCTGACAGCGTCGAGCCCTCCGGACAGCTGCCGGCTTACCGTGCGGAGCTGGCTCAACAGCTCATAGGCCGCCTCGTAGGAACGGTTCGAATCTGAGGCGATGGCATCAGAGGCCAACCGCCGGATCCAGGCAGCGAGCACGCCCACGGCGAGCGCGAGCAACACCCATTGGCTGGAGTCGGCGCCAAAGCTGTGCAGCGACGTCGGATTACCCGAGATCATGTGCCCGACGAGCAGGACGAACGCCGCCATGCCGGCCGCGTTGATCGCGGGCATGGTGCCGTAGAGCAGGCCGGCCGCAAACGCAGGTGCGAGCAAATACGGCAGCAGGGCGGAACGGTCGGCTGGCGGGGCGATGACACCGATAGCCGCGATGCAGGCCTCGAACGTCGGCATCAGCCTGCGCAGCAGCGAATCGCGCACGGGAATGTAGGCGACGCACGCCGCCGCAGCCAGCACTAGCGCGCCCGCCACGACGCGTCGCGGATGAGTGTCGAGAGCCGCGACGACGAAGCAGAAACCGAGCAATACCAGACGAACCGCGAAGACGAGCGTTCGTGGCTCGGCGAGTCGCGCCCACCGGCGTCCGGGCTTCATCTGGATACCTCCGGAAAGTGACCGCATCGTCAATGCAAGAGATTGTGGTAGGCGGAGATCGCGGCCGGACCCATCACGATGACAAAGAGTGCTGGCAGGATGCAAAAGATCAGCGGGAAGAGGATTTTCACGGGGACCTTTTGTGCCTGTTCTTCGGCCCTTTGGGTGCGCTTCACTCGCATGTCTCGTGATTGCACACGCAGCACGTTGGCGATCGGAATGCCGAACTGATCGGCCTGGACCATCGCGGTGACGAAACCACGCAACTCGGTGACACTCGTGCGTTCGGCCAATGCCCGCAACGCGTCGATGCGGCCCAGACCGATCTGCATCTCTTGCAGCACCCGGAACAGTTCGTCGGCCAACGGACCCCGCGTATTGCGCGCGACCTGCGAAAGTGCCGAATCGAAAGGCAATCCGGCCTCGACCGAGATGGTCAGCAAGTCCATCGAGTCGGGTAAATCTCGTTGGATACGTTCATTGCGGTTGTATGCGGCTTGGTACAACACGATGTCGGGCACGAAATACCCGAGCGGCGTGAACACGATTGCCACGCCCATCGTGACACCGAGGCTCGAGCCGAGCCCGACCGGAATAGTGACTCCGACGACGAGACCGGCCACCAACCCCAGCACCTTGAACGCGAGTACGCGTTCGACGTCCCACCGAAGTGGGCTGCCCGCGAGCTCGAGCTTGTGCCGTAACCGGCTCGACTCATCGCGTGGGCTGAATCGGTTGCCGAGCCGACCGAGGCGGGCGACGAGCGGCCCGACAACGCGTTCGTTGAATGGACGGTCGAGTTCGCGGCGCACTGCTTCGGGCTTGGGCCCGAGCGCGTCGAGTGCGGCGAGCGACCGGCTGACCTGTTGGCGGTCGGACGCCGCTAAGCCGAAACTCATGATGGCGCCGACGACTCCGGCGAAGATGGCAACCAGGCCGGCGACAAGCAACGTGGTCTGGGACATCTCAGACCTCGACTTTCACGATGCGCGCGAGCCAGATCACGCCGACTATCATCGTGATCAGCATGACCACGAGCATCACGATGCCGAGCGGATCGGTGAACAGTGGGCTGATGTAGCTGGGCCGCACCAGCACCAGGTAGGTGCCGAAAATCGGTGGCAATGCACCGAGAATCCAGGCTGAGAGCCGCCCCTCCGCCGATAACCCGCGAACCTGACGACGCAACCTCTCTCTTTCGCGGATTGTCGACGCGACCGTGGTGAGTACCTCAGCCAGGTTGCCGCCGACTTCTCGCTGGATGCGGATCGCCATCACGACCCAGGAAAAGTCCTGACTGTCCATGCGGGTCGCGATGCCTTCGAGCGCATCCTCGGCCGGCATGCCGAGGCGGGTCTCGACCAACGCTCGGTTGAACTCGACAGACACAGGCTGGAGTTCTTCGCGAACTACGGCGTCCATTGCGTGCGGCAACGAATGGCCCACCGAGAGGCTGCCTGCGATGAGTTGCAGGGTGTCGGGCAGCTGCTCGAGGAACGCGGTCGAACGCCGCGACTCCTTGATGACCAGATATCCGATCGGACCACCGATGCCGATGACGAGGCCGAGCACGCCCGCGGCCACTGAGCCACCGCTTAGCAACAGGAAGAGCACAGCCACACCGAAGGCGCAGCCGACCTGGATCACAAGCCACTCGGCCGGTTTCAACGGCACGCCGGCACCGTCGAGGCGTCGTCCGACCTTGGCGTCGAAGTCACGAGAAATCACCAGCCGGCCGGCGATTTGCACGGCAGATCGGGCGACGGAGCTGTCGCCGAGCGCGGTCGTTTGGGGCTCAGGTCTGCTCGAGCGGCCGGTCAACGTGTAGAACGACAGCCGCCGCCGCATCCGCGTATCGCGGGCGTCTACAGTCGACGCGTTCCAGGCGAGGATCCCGAAAATCCCAAGCAGGCCGGCGAAAATGGCCACGATGCCGATCCGCACGTCGGTCGACGAGGTGAGCGGAGCCGGGTGCAGTGTGACCTGCCGTGGACCGGTAGATGGCGCGGCCGATCCGGTGCCCGCTGTAAGCGCGGGCAGCGGCAGGAAAGCACTGTCGCTAATCGTCGAACCGCCCGCTCTCGCAGTCACCTGTAAGGTCACCGACGTGCCCGCGAACGAGGCAGGGACCTTCGCTGTGACGAGCACCTCGGTGGCGATGTCTTGCGCGGCTTGGCGAAATGCGGGCGCAAAGTCGCCCGCTTGATCGGTGGCCAGGATGCGACCGCCCGCCGCGGCCGTGATCTGGCGCAACGGATCGACCTGGGCGGATGCGGTACCGAACGAGACGGCGTCGAGTGTGGCACCTTGCGAGGCTTGGATCGACGAAAGTACCTGCGCCAGAGTGGTTTTGCTGCCTTCGTCATGACCGTCGGTGAGCAACACGATTGTTCGAGACCCCGTGGTGCCGACTGATTTCAAGGCCAGCAAAGTGCCGTCGTACAAGGCGGTGTTGCCGGTGACTTGCAGCGCGGCGATGGCGTCGCCCAGCAGCTTGCGGTCGGTGGTGGGACTCGCGACGAGCGTTGCGGTAGTCGACACAGTGACCAGACCGACGCGGACGTCGGGAGGCACCGCCGACAAGAACGCGTCAGCCGCCTCCTTCGCGCCTGCGATGCCAGCGCCTTTCATGCTGCCGCTGATATCGACGACGAGAATCGCTGTGCGCATGACTTGCGGCGGTGCCTTCGATCCGATCGCTTGCGCGGCAACCGACAACGGCGTGGCGTCGGCCGTCATCTGTACCGACGACAGATCGATCGACTGGCCCGGTGCGAGGCCCGCCGCGCTGAAGAGCGCTTGGACCGTTCCCGGCTTCGAGGGCAAGAACTGCACGATGTGCCCGGCCGGCGTCGCCTTCGGCGGCGATGCACCCGATGGGGCCGCGGACGGTGATACGGCGGACGGCGATCCGAGGAAGTGGCTTGACCCGAACGCCGGTGCGCTCAGCGCCGCAAGGCCCACGGTGCCGGCCGCGACGACGCCGGCGATCATCACCGCCGCGCTGCTCCGGCCGATCCTCATCGCGCTGCCGCTCTCACCGGTTGCCCGCCTCGGCCCGGCCATCGGTATCGGAGGCGGTTTCCCCGCCGCCGTGTAGTTCGACTGCTTCTACCGCAACCAAAACCGGTTGCACATGCACGCCCGCAGCGGCCAGCCGCGCGACGAACTGCGGCAACGCATCGGTCGATAGCAGCTGGCCGAGGGGGCGCCCCGTTTCGTCGTAGCCAGGTGCGTGGTCGAAAACGAAGAGGTCACGCAACTCGATGGAGTCGAGGGTGTCCTTCTCGATGCCGACGACTTCGCTGACCTGAGTGATGAGCCGGCTGCCGTCTTTGAACCGGGCTTGATGCACGACGAGGTCGAACGCGCCGGCCATCTGCTCGCGAATGGCGCGCACCGGCAATTCCATGCCGGCCATCAGCACCATCGTCTCGATGCGGGCGAGCACGTCGCGCGGCGAGTTCGCGTGCACCGTGGAAATCGACCCGTCGTGGCCGGTGTTCATTGCTTGCAACATGTCGAGCGCCGCGGCATCGCGTACCTCGCCGACCACGATGCGGTCGGGTCGCATGCGAAGCGCGTTGCGCACCAGGTCGCGGATGCGGATCTCGCCTCGGCCTTCGATGTTCGGGGGTCGGGATTCGAGACGCAGCACGTGGTCTTGGTGTAACTGCAACTCGGCGGCGTCTTCGACCGTGATGATGCGCTCGTCTGACGGAATGAACGACGACAAGACGTTGAGCGTGGTCGTCTTGCCGGCGCCGGTGCCCCCGGAGACCAGGATGTTCAATCGTGCTCGCACGCAGCCGCGCAAGAAGTCGGCGAGTTCGGGCGTCATGGTGCCGAAGCCCACGAGGTCGTCGGCCTCGTACGGATCGGTGGCGAACTTGCGGATCGTGAGCAGCGAGCCGTCGACGGCCACCGGTGGCACGACTGCGTTGATGCGGCTACCGTCGGGCAACCGCGCATCGACCATCGGGCTCGACTCGTCGACCCGGCGTCCGACCTGCGCGACGATCTTGTCGATCGTGCGCCGCAGGTGTGCTTCGTCGACGAACGACGCTGCCACATGGTGCAACCGGCCGGCCCGCTCGACGTAAAGGCTGTCGGCGCCGTTGACCATGATCTCGGTAATCTCCGGATCGCGCAGGAAGGGCTCGAGCGGCCCGTATCCCAATATGTCGTCGGCGATTTCTTGCGCTATGCGCGTGCGGTCGGCAACCGAGAGCGGTGTCTCTTCTTGCGCTAACACTTCGTGCAGCGTGTGCCGCACTTTTTGTTCAAGATCGGCCTGGGTGAATTTGGCGTCGTATAGCTGAGGACCGAGGCTTTCGAGCAGCGACGCATGCACGGTTCGCTTCAGGTCGACGTGCGGGTCGGCACTGCGGCGGGCACTCGCGGTGTGCAGATCGAGCGATGGCTGGCTCGACACCGCGTCGGCGTCGCGCGAGCGCTTCGCTTGGGCCAATCGGTCGGCCAGGCTCATCTCGTCACCGCCTTCAGGTTGGTCAACACCTTCATGTGGTCTTCGACTTGCGCCGCAACAGCCCGCGGCGGTCGGCGCGCAGGTTCGACGGGATCGGTTCGCCGGTGGCGCGGGCAAGCGGCAGCACGTGTTCTTCGCCGAATGCCCGGATCACCAGGCTCACCGGGTGATTGGGGTCGTCGAGCACGATCGGCACGCCGCGGTTGATCGACGCGGGAACGGCACGAGACGACGGGATGTGTAGCGCGATCGGCACTTTCAACGTCTTCTCGACTTCTGAAAGCGCGAGGCCGACCTTGGAGTCGGCGCGATTCAACACGACGCGCAGCCGCTCGCGCGGGTAGTTCAACAGATCGAGCGTTTCGAGGGTGAGTTTCAGGTTTTTGAGCGCCGGGATGTCGAGCGTGGCGAGCAGTGCGATCACGTCTGACTGGTCGAATGCGGCAAGCACGTGGTCGGTGAACGCAGGTGGCGTGTCGATCACGACGTAGCCGAAATGCTCGCGTAGCAAGGAGATTATGGTTGTGATGAGCGACGCAGGCACGGTCTCCGCCGAACCAGGTTCGACGGGAGCAACGAGCGCCGACAACCCGGGGGAGTGCGGCGTTAAGAGGGCGGCGACCGCAGGCAGGTCGAGAGTCTCGACCAGCGGTACCGCGTCGGCCAACGTGTGCGCGGGGAAAAGCTGCAGCACGATGGCGACATCGCCGAAATTCAGGTCTAGGTCGACGAGGCACACTTCGCGTCGTCCGCCATCGGCAAGAGCAGCAGCCAGGTTGCTCGCGAGCGTCGTCTTCCCGCAGCCGCCCTTGGCAGAAAAGACAGTGACGACGACACCGCGGCGGCTCTCGTCGGCGCCATCGCCGTGATTGCGTTGCCGCATAGCAGCAGCGACGTCGCGCACTCGCTTCACCGAGTCGTTCACACCGGCAAGGTTCCGTTCCTCGACAACCTCGCGGACGCCTGCGCGCAGGGCGTCGACCAGCAGTGGCGTGTCGATGCGCCGGCGCACCAGCACGACGCCGAGGCTAGGGCGCGAGATGCGCATGCTGTCGCTCAACATGAAGGCGGTGTCTTGGTCGACGGACGGCCCGAGCACTACGGCGTCCTCGCCCGGGTGACTGTCGAGGTGGCGCCGCAGGTCGTCGATCGTAGGGAGCACAAGCACGCCGGGACCGAGCGCAGAGCGCAAGGTCTCCGCTCGCGTCGGGTCGGCTTCGACGATCACGCTCACGCTGTCCTCCTCACGCGGCAGGGCTGGCGGGCGTGCTCGTCGAATCGCTGGTGAGCAGCGCGAGGTAGAGGGAGCCGGTCGTCTGCGCCGAGATGAGCTTCATGGCGTCAGCTTGCGAAAGGCCGAAGGTTACGACGTCGGACGCCGCCGACGACGAGCCTTGGCCGGACGACGGCACTAGCGTGCGGTTACCGATCGCGATGACTTTGGCGTCGGGCAACAACACGCTCGTGGTGTTCTTCACAGTGATGAACACAGTGACGTGCGACCCGGGCACGACGAAACCGTTGACCCGAGCGGGTGCACCGAGCGAGATGCTGACCGCAATGGTTCCGGGATCGGGAATCGTCAGGGCCGTCGAGTCGCCGGGCTTGCCGAACTTGGCCTTCAGGATTTGCTCGCCCGGAAATATCGGGGCGTTCGTCACGAGGTTCGACACCGACGAGATCTCGTGCAACACGTCGGACGACGCGACGGCGTCACGCGGAATCGTGGTCTGTTGCAGGGCGCCGTCGGCCGCCGCCGCGGCGCCGGTGGTGCCTGCCGGGATCACCTTTTTGGCGATCAGCACCTCAACTGGTTGCTGCTTGGCCAACGAGTTCTCGTTGACGTTGTGCACGTACAGCGTGACGAGCACGGTTCCGAGCGCGGCAACCAAGATCGCAGCGACGAGCAGGACGGTGCGGCGTGCCATGCGGCGTCCCCTGCTCCTTCCCGTGCATCCCGTCCAGGGTTGTTATCCAGCGCATACTCGCACCTTCGCGAAGCACGAGGTCGCGAACGGCGCCGGGACACGACGACTCTCGCACGGAAACGGTACGGATATGGCGGAGTTGGGACATCTTACCGGGCGGACTGTGTGCCGATTGGTGCTGCGTAGAGGGCCTCGATGTCGGCTGCCCGCTGCGCCACGACCACGTCGCGGCGGAGCTTGAGCGTCGGGGTCAGCTGACCGCCCTGCTCGGTGAACTCGGTGTCGAGGATGGCGAAGCGCCGGATCGACTCCGCGCGCGAAACCGCGCGATTCGCGTCGTCGATCACCGCCTGGATCTCGGCTACTAACTCCGGGTCGTGGCGTAGCGCCGCGATGTCGAGCGCGGGATCCTTTCCGACCTTCTTTTTCCAGGCCGTCAGCGCTTCAGGATCGATCGTGATCAGGGCGCCGACATATGGCCGCCGGTCACCGACGACCATGCATTGCGCGATCAGTGGGTGGCCGCGCAGCCGGTCTTCGAGCGCCGCCGGCGAGACATTCTTGCCGCTGGCGGTCACGATGATTTCCTTCTTGCGACCGGTGATCGTGATGAAGCCGCCATCGTCGATGGCACCGAGGTCACCGCTGTGCAGCCATCCTTCAGCGTCGATGGCCGCAGCTGTCGCCTCGGGATCGGCCCAGTACCGGGCGAACACGTGCTGCCCGCGGATCAGCAGTTCGCCGTCGTCAGCGACCGCGACAGTCGTGCCCGCGAGCGGCGGGCCAACCGTGCCGATCTTGACTTTGTCGGGCCGGTTGACGGTGGCCGCAGCGGTGCTTTCGGTCATGCCCCAGCCTTCGAGGACAGGGATGCCCGCGCCCCGATAGAAGTGTCCGAGGCGGCTGCCGAGCGGTGCGCCACCGGAGATCACCCAACGCACGTTGCCGCCGAGCGCTGCCCGCAACTTCCGGAACACCAGCAGGTCGAATGCCGCTCGCTTGACGCGCAACGGCAATGACAGCGTGCCGCTGTCACGCGCTTGGCTCGCCTCTATCGCGGTCTTGGTCGCGGCCGCGAACACCGCGCCCTTGCCCTGGTCGACCGCGCGTTGCTGCGCGACCGCGAAGAGCTTTTCGAACACATAGGGGACGGCGAGAAGCAGCGTCGGCTTGAAGGTGGCCAGATCGTCGTGCAACGAATGGGTGTTTGGGCAGTGGCCGACGGGGACAGCTGCATGCACGGTGGCGACCTGGATCTCGCGCGCAAGAACGTGGGCGAGCGGCAGGAACAGCAACGCGCTGGTGTCCGGCGTGAAGAGCGCGGGCAGGCTCTCGACCGCGCTGATCGACCCGTACAGCAGGTTGCGGTGCGTGAGCGCGCAGCCTTTCGGGCGACCGGTCGTGCCCGAGGTGTAGATGATCGACGCGAGCGACGAGGCGTTGACACCAGCTCGAGCTTGTTCGAGTACCGCTGGGCTGGCCTGCGCGCCGGCGGCGGCGAGCTCGTCGAGTCCGCCGTGTTCGATCACCCATACGCGGCGCAGGTCGGGCACCTGATCACGCACCAGTCCGACGGTCGAGGCGTGCTCGCCGCTTTCCACCACCACCCCCGTGCAGCCCGAATCGCCGAGGATCCACGCAGCTTGCTCGGGCGCCGACGTTTCGTAGATCGGCACGGTCACGAGGCCGGCGTGCCAGAGCGCGTAATCGGTGAGGGTCCATTCGTAGCGGGTGCGCGACAGCAACCCAACCCGCTGGCCGGGACGCAGGCCGGCGGCGAGGAAGCCGGCCGCGAGGGCTTCGACCTGCGCGAAGAACTCGGCGGCGGTCACCGGCGTCCAGGTCGTCGGTGGCACTGCGGGCGGCGGACTCGCGCTCGTCGGAGCCTTGGTCGCACTGGCGGAGGCGACCGGTCGGCGGCGAAACAGCACTGCGGCGGGAGTGCGCAGGGCGTGACTGCGCACGACGTCGGTCAACGTTGCGTCGTCGCGAATGCTCACCAACGCTGGTGAGGAGATGTGGCGCACCATTCCTCCGTCGAAATCGACCGGGACCCACGCGCGGAGCTCGCGTCGTTTCCGGCTCACCGGACGGTATCGAGCTTGGCGCCGGGTTGCCATGCTTCTCAGTACCGCCGACGCCAGTCGGATTCGTGGCTGGCCTCTTGTGACCTCCTGGTACCCGCCATTTGGAGCAATCCGCGCTAGTCCAGCCGGCGCCAGCTGGTCAAGCTCGGCGAAATGCGTGCCGAGGTCTATTTCGTGAGTGCCGACGTCGACAACAGCCGCTGCCCGCGGTGTGCCGCCTTGGTCCGACCGGGTTCGCAGTGGTGCACGCTTTGCTATGCCGACCTGAGACCGGCGCCCGCGCCGGCACTCGTCGTGCAGCCTGTCGCAGAGCAGGCCCCGTACCTCGAGCACGCGGCACACGCTGATCCTGCGGGCGGTGGGTTCGATCCGCTGACTGCGCCACTCGCACTGCTCGAACGCGAACCGGGCCGGGCAGCCGAGGTGGTTGCGGTGACTGGGCCGGCTCAGGGCGGCGACGTGCGACCAGCTGGAAAGCATGCTGCGCCTGCGGCGGAATCGAACCTGAGATGGCCCTGCGCGACGTGTGGCGCGATGGTGCCGTTCGACGAAACCAGCTGTCCCGCTTGTGGCGCGGGCTTCCTCGAAAATGTCGACGCAGACACGAGCCTGCACCGCTTTGGCCTGCGCGGCGGCCAGATTTCCAAGCAGACCAAGGCCGTCATCATGATCGGCGGCTCGTTCAGCCTGCTCGTGCTGCTCCTCGGGCTCATGTACCTGCTCGGAACGCTGCTCTGAGCCGCGTACGCTGCGCCGGATGAAGCAGGAGCACGGCGAGCGCACCTCGGCAACAACGCTGATCGCCGCCCCGGCGTCCGACATCATGGCGGTGATCGCCGATGTAGCGGCTTACCCTCAGTGGGTCGACCACATCACGCACGTCGAAGTGCTCTCGTTTGGCCCAGCCGATTTGCCCCTTGTCGTTCGGTTCGTTCTCGATGCAGGCGTCGTGGCCGACGACTACGATCTGGCCTACGAATGGTCGGACGACGAAGTCAGCTGGCATCTCGTCCGGGGCACGTCGATCAAGGCAATGGACGGCAGCTATCGGCTGCGCCGGGTCACCGGTGGCACCGAAGTCGAGTATGGGCTGTCGATCGCGCTCGACATGCCGCTGCTTGGCGTGTTCAAACGCAAGGCCGAATCGGTCGTCATCGGTACCGCGTTGAACGCGCTGAAAGCCCGCGTGGAAACATGTCCCTTATCGCCCCGAGGGAAGACGCCGTGACACTGCGTGCTCCATGGCCGGATCTATGCCCAAAATGGGCACAGACCGGCCTGCTCCGTGGCGGCCGGGCGGCAGCAGTGGCGCCCGGGTCCATAACAGGATTCGCGGTCCTCGGTTCGATCGGAGATAAGGCATGGGGCTGACCATCGGCGTCGACGTCGGCGGCACCAAGGTGCTGGCCGGTGTGGTCGATGAGCTGGGCAATGTGCTCGAGCGCGACCGCGAAACCACACCGAAGACCGACCCCGCCGCCATCGCCGAGGTCATCGGCTCGCTGGTGTCCGGGTTACGTGCACGCCACGACGTCGAGGCTGTCGGCATCGGTGCGGCCGGCTTCATCGACGTCGACCGGGCGAACGTGTTGTTCTCGCCGAACCTGGTGTGGCGCGACGAGCCGCTCACCGAACGCGTTTCGAAGATCATCGAATTGCCAATCGTCGTCGAGAACGACGCCAACTGCCATGCCTGGGCCGAATACCGCTTCGGTGCCGCCCGCGGCAAGCGCAACGTCGTATGCGCGATCGTCGGCACCGGCATCGGTGGGGGCCTGGTGCTTGACGGCCAACTGTTTCGCGGTGGCTTCGGGATCGCCGCTGAGTTCGGCCACCTGCGGGTAATGCCCGGCGGTCGGATCTGCGGTTGCGGTAACCACGGTTGCTGGGAGCAGTACTGCAGTGGGATGGCTCTCGTGCGCGAGGCACGCGAACTCGCTACTGCTGCCCCGGTTCGGATGCCCCACCTGCTCAACGCCGTGCAAAACGACGTCAGCGCGATTACCGGCCCGATGGTCACCGAAGCGGCGGTCGCTGGTGACCCGGGCGCCCTCGAATGCTTCGATGTCATCGGTCGCTGGCTAGGTGAGGGCCTCGCGTCGCTGTCGGCGATCCTCGACCCCGACTGCCTGCTTATCGGCGGGGGCGTGGCTGACTCTGGTCGGTTGCTGATGGACCCGGCGCGCACCGCGTTCGCCGCGACCTTCACCGGTGCCGCCTACCGCCCGCACCCGCCGATCGTGGCTGCCCAACTTGGCAGCGCGGCCGGTCTCGTCGGCGCTGCCGACCTCGCGCGCCAGCGGTAGGGAGCTATCAGGGGCCCGGCGTTCCGCCGTCGCAGGGCTTTCGGGCCAGCCTTTCGCCGGCGGCGCTGGCGATCATCTGGGTGGGATCTGTTGCCGGCTACTTTGCTCTGCTGCGATATCGCAGCAGAGCAAAG
>Ga0068855_100008258_pt1 | contig 12585 bp, 9 predicted proteins | sample KBSCornC52_FD_66592 | JGI IMG/M metagenome (GOLD analysis project Ga0068855, IMG submission 66592) | Corn rhizosphere microbial communities from Kellogg Biological Station, Michigan, USA - KBS Corn C5-2 | ecosystem: Host-associated > Plants > Roots > Rhizosphere > Soil ...
ACCTGGTGTTTCGGTTCGTGATTCCCGGGGATGCCGAAGCGGAACAGCTCGCAGGAGCAGGGCCGCCGCACGACTACCGCGCCGAACTCGAGCGACTGGCGCGGGAGCGCGATCTGCCGAAGCCAACTTACACGCTGGTGAACGAGAGCGGCCCCGGCCACGCGCGCGTTTTTGCCGTGGAGGCGCGGGTGGGAAAGGATCTCGCGGTTACCGCTGAGGGACCGTCGAAAAAGGCGGCGGCGCACACCGCGGCGAAAGTGTTGTGCGAGCGGCTGCGAGCCGCCTGATTATTTTGCCCAGGCGAGGCCGTCGGGTTGTTTGCCCGCATTGATGCGCCCCACGATTTCGAGTGATTTCAGATCAATGACGGCGACGTAGTCGTCCGGCGTGCAGGATACATAAGCTCGCGCGCCGCCGGGCTCCATCTGAATTCCTTCCGCGCCGCGGCCGGAGTGGATGCGCTTTACCACTGCATGCGAGGCGGCATCGAGCACCACGATTTCCGGGCCGTTCAGCAGCGAAACCAGGACCAGCTTCCCGTCCGGAGTGAACTTCAATCTGTTGGCGGCGTTGATGCCGGCGGGAATGGTTGCGGTCACCCGCTTCGACGCCAGATCGATCACGGAGACGGAGCCGTCCCCGGCATTCGCGGCCCAAAGCTGGCGGCCATCCGGAGAGACGTCGAAGCCTTCGGCGCCTTTGCCGACCGCGACCACGGTCTCATCCCAATCGTGCCGGGGTCCGGTCCGGTCGATGATCGACATCGTGGCCGAACTGATGTTGGAAGTGATCACGCGCCCGAGATCTTCACGCACGAAGATCATATGCGTGCGGTTCTGGCCCGTACCCATGATCCAGTCGATTTTGCGTGAGGCCGGATCGTAACTGCCGATTGCCTTCGCCGCTTCGGCCGTGAACCAGAGCTTGCCGCCGACGAAAGCGAGGCCATGCGGTCCCCGCAGAGCACCAAGATCAATGGTTCCGACGGTTTTCCGTGCGGTGAGATCCGCTTCCGTGATGGTGTTGTAAGCGCCTCCGCCGTAATTCGAGATGTATGCGGCGCGGCCATCGGAGGACGCGATCACTTCGTGCGGATCGGGGCCGGAAGGCATCCGCGACAGAACCTTGCGGGTGGAGGGGTCGACCATGGCCAGCGTATGATCGCCTTTTGACAGCACAAGCAGGGTTTCAGAACGGGCGGGGGCGAAGGCGCAAAAAATGAAAAGCGCCGCGACGAGAGCCGGACGAGCGTCTTGCATGGCGGCAACCATGTTAACGCTACTGAACCGCGATGCCGGAGGCTTTCGAAGTCGCGCCGCCGATCGAGATCGTCAGAGGCTGGGCTCCGGCGGCGATGTTCGAGGGTACGGTCACATTCACCTGGTAGAGACCTACGTAACCCGGCGCGAGGCCGCTGTAGAGCACCGGCGCCGACTGGCCACCGATCATCACCGTGGGTAGCTGCGGCGTTTTCTGGGTGTCGTTCGGCGCCGCGGGGAAGCCGGACACCGGCTGATTGTTGACCGGACCGAGGCCATTCAAATAGAGCGCAACATTTTGCCCGCGAACGGCCGGGTGAGATGGCGTAATCACTTTGCCCTGCGCATCAACAGCCGCCGCATTGCCGGTGCTGGTTTCAAAAAAAGCGGGGGCGTAATTCGAAACCGGTACCGTGACCAGAGCGCCGTAGTCGTATTCGTTGGCCGTGACTTTGATCTGAACCGAAGAATAGCCCTGCAGTTCCCAGGGGACGAAGACGTTCACCTGTCCTGAATCGACGTACCGAAGATAGCCGGGCACGCTGATCGCGGGCAAAGAGCCGGTCGCGGGCGCGTCGAAGCTGACGGTGATGTTGTTCAGCGAAAGGGGCAGGGAATTGGCGGTATAAAACTCCATCGGGGACGACGCGAAATTGGCGCCGTATATGGCGACGTACGAACCGGGCGCGATGGGCTTTCCGGGATCGCCTGCGGCGGCGTTCACGACGCCTACGATCCCGTTCTGCACGTTGATCGCCGGCTGCGCGATTACGGGGCCGCCGAAGTCGTAAGACTGTCCGGCTCCGGTGGCGTGGACAGCGTAATTTCCGGTCTGCGAACCAATCGTGACGGTCGCGTATGCGTAACCGTAATTGTCAGTGGTGGCCGATGCGTCGCTGATCGTGAGCGGTACGCTGCCACTCCCCTGGGCGAATGTGACCGGGGTGTTGATGAGGGGGGCGCCGTTGGCGTCGGTCAACTGGAAGGCGACGCTCCCGTCGGGAATCTGCTGTCCGGCGGCGGCGGTGTTGCTGTCCCCCAGGATGGCGTCGAGACTGGCGCCAGTGTTGGAACCAGCGGGCACGATGAACATGAACGGGACGTGCAGGGGAACGGTGGCGCCAGTCATGTTGATGTTTCCGTAGTAGAGTCCGGGCGCCGGGGGGGTTCCAGCCAGGCTGATCTCGACGCTCTGCGTGGCTCCCGGGGCAATCGAGACCGAACCGGGGTTTACGGCTACAGTTGTTCCAGGCGCCCCCACCGTCGACTGCACTGCCAGCGCGACTGCAACGGGCGTCGATCCGGTGTTGGTGAGAGAAAGCTGCTGCTTCGCCGATGCAGTCGCGCCAGATTTCATTGCCCCGAAAGACACGGTGGCCGGAACGATGGTGACATTGGTGTTGAGAGCAGCGTCGGCGGCCGCGAGACCCGAGCCGGTTTGCAGAATATTGACGTTGTCGCCGAAATCATCGGCGCTGATCGACTGGCTGGCGGTGTTTACGATAGCGGACTTGACCTGCTGGCCGGAATAGTTGGGGTGCTGTTGTTTGACAAGCGCGCTGATTCCCGCGATGAGCGGAGTGGCGAAGCTGGTGCCCGCGGCCGCGATGTAGCGGTTCGAACTGTAGGCGAAACCAAGCGGGTCGAAATTCTGCGCGCCCATGTAGATGAGGTCGCCGTTTTGCGAGCCGCCGCCAACTCCGAGCACGTCCGGCTTGATGCCATAAGTTCCGAGGCCGGGGCCAAACGAGGAATAGTCAACGAGAACCGGCGGCTCGTTCATGGGAGCTTCGACCGCATCGGGATCGATAGTGACGGTATAACCGGGGTTGCTGTCGATGAAAGCCTTCAGATTCTGGCCATCGGAATTGGCGATGCCGACAACCTGCTGGGTGAAGTCGGTCAGCTGGCCAGGGGTGAACTGCGTGATCGGCTCGTCGACGTTGTCCCAGAAGATTACTCCGATGGCGCCGGCGTTCACGGCATTGGTCATTTTCGCGGCGAAGGTGCAGGTCCCCCGCTCGATCAGCGCAATGGAGCCGTTCAGAGCGAAGGATGGGAGCGGATTACAGCCGAGGTCGTCGCTTTGCCCGATCTGTGTGAGATCCACGAGCGGCGCTGACCACGCTCCATATGGACTATACGCATCGCTGAACGACGCATTGATCAGGTTCAGATTTCCGGGCACGTTCGAGCCGGTCACAATTACAGCGGGATTGAAGGAATGGTTGTTGCTGGCCGCGCCCACGGCGATCACAGAAGGAGCGTCGGCGGGCGAGCCGATGGTGTTGTAAGTCGGATAATTCGCGGTCGCAAAGTTGCCGCCATTTCCTTCGTTGCCTGCGGCGGCGAGGATAATGTGGCCTGCGGCGGCCGCTTGTTCGAATGCGTACGCGAGGGGGTCGCAGGGCACGTTGGGGGCGAGTCCGCAGGCAGAACCGGTATCGAGCGGCCCCGCGGTCGCGGTTCCACCGAAGGACGTCGTGATCACGTCCATGCCGTCTTTCACTGCGTCGTCGAGCGCAGCGATGAACGCGTCGTCATAAGTGCCGTCATTGACGCCGGGCGAGCCGGCAATTTTGTAATTGCCCAGCCAGGCTTTCGGCGCCATGCCGTTGATGGTGACAGCGCCGGTGGCGGTATTGCCGGCGGCTACGGTGGCTACAGCCGTTCCGTGGCCGACGCGGTCGCGAGGGGAGAAATCATCCGGCTGGGAGTTCGCCGCCGGATTGGAGCCGTATCCGGCGCCCACCATGCTGACGTAGCTGCGCGCGACGATGACTTTATTATTCGTGAAATTGGCGCAGTTACTTTGGACGTCGCATTTGGGAAAGCCGGCGGGGACCGCGAGGGAGCTGTCCTGCAGCATCGGATGCGTCTGATCGATGCCGGTATCGAGGATGCCGATTTTGATGCCTGCGCCCGCGTTGTTGAGGCCCCCGACGATTTGCCAGGCCGCGGTCGAATTCAGCAGTTTCGTGGCGTCATTCAGAAGCATTTTTCTGCGCCGCAGGGGAATTATGGCAGTCACGCCAGGCAGGCTTTGCAGTTCGGACACGCGGCCTGTGGGCGCGGCTACGAAGACGGCATTCAATACGTCGGTGGCCGTCCCGGTGACACGGATGTTACGGGCGCGAAGGTCATTCCGAACCAGGGACTGGGCGCTTTCCACGCGGTTTCTGGCGACGGCCAGCGCGGTTGCGGCGGACTGGCGAGCTGTCCTCGGCTGCGTGAGCACTGGAGCATCGGAAAGGATAAGGGCATAACGTCCCGCCGGAGGCTTCTGAGCCGACGCCATTCCGCTGCCAACCAATACGAGCGCGGCGAAAGCGGAGAAACAGCGACCGGGGCGGAACCCCGAACGTGGCGATCCGAAATGGTTAACAACGTCAGGTGAGGATTTCATTGAAAAGAACCGCCGCGCTGCCAAGATTTCGAAACGTGCAGCGCTTTGCGTTGGTTTCATGCAAAGGGATACAGTGAGACGCGCCCGGCCGCTTTCTCTTAAACTTTCCGCAAAAGGCGGCCGGAGTTCCTGAAATGGCAAATCATTGCGGTGGCGAAATTCGAATTGGCGCTTCCGGCTGGCATTACAAGCATTGGGTCGGGTCGTTTTACCCGCCGAAAACCACGCCGCGACAGATGTTCGAGTATTATTCACGGTATTTTGACACGGTTGAGCTGAATAACACCTTTTATCGCCTTCCCGGCGAAGCAGCCCTGTACTCCTGGCGGGAGCAAAGCCCGGCCAATTTCCGTTTTGCCATCAAAGGCAGCCGCTTCATTACGCATATGAAGAAGCTGAAAGACCCGGAACCGAGCATCACGCGATTTTTCGACCGGATCGACATTCTGGGGGAAAAGGCGGGCCCGGTTCTTTTCCAGTTGCCGCCAGGCTGGACGGTGGACCTGGAGCGCCTGGAGCGGTTTCTGGAGGCGCTGCCGCGGCATTACAGGTATGCGTTCGAGTTTCGAAATGAGACCTGGAACGGTGAAGAGGCGCTGGCAATCCTGCGCCGGTACGGGGCGGCTTATTGCATTTACGATCTGGCTGGTTGTCAGACGCCGCTGATTACAACGTCGGATCTGGTATACGTGCGGCTCCACGGCCCCGGGGGGAAGTATCAGGGCGATTATCCGGAGCGGACTTTGGATGAATGGGCGCGGCGGATCGCGGAATGGTCGAAGGAATCGCGGGAGACGTGGGTCTACTTCGACAATGATGATTCCGGATACGCGCCGAAGAACGCGCTGGAACTGAAAGCGAAGGTCGCGGATTATTTCTCAAACACGAAATGAATCGTCTGCGTGCTGGGCACGGCTTTCCCGTTCTCCCGGGCAGCAGTGAAGCGCCAGAGCTTCGCTGCATACACGGCGCGCGAGGCGAGATAGGAGTTGAGCCCGGCCCTTTGTCTCACGGCGGGTATCGCGGAGGTGACGCGGCCGCGGGCATCGATGCGCACTCTGACATCGATCGGAATCGATCCATGAATGCGAGGACGGATGCTGGCGGGGATGACCGGGGGCACTTTGTGGACCGCCTTCGCCGGAACAAGATGCGCCGAATGCGGCGATGCAGGGACCGCTTCCGGCGCCGCCGAAGTCGCGCCGGCAGCGGATTTGGGCCCGGGCATGGAAGGCGCGTTCGGAGCTGTGGCCGCGGCAGCCGGCCGGATCACGCGGAAGGATTCAGCGGAGATACGTCCGCCGGTATCGATGGTTTCGAGCCGGAAGGTCACGTCATTTCCTTTCGGTTGCCATGAATACGCTCCGGAGGAGACGTCCTGTTTGGTGAGGTCGACGCGATCTTCGGCGTCGCCATCATGAACAAACAACGCTACGCTGCGCGCGTTGCGAAAGGCCGTGGCCGAGGGATTCCAGGAAATACGCCATCTCTGCAGCCCCGGATCGACGTACATGCCGACGGGCCGGTATTCGGCAATGTCGCCGGCGCTTTCGGCGGCGCGGCGGTTCGCGCCGAAAAGAAACCACATGGCCCCGCAAACGAGGAGGATGGCGCCGGCAAGCGGCCACCATTTCGCCACCGCTTCACGAAAACCGGACCGCTCCGGCTCCATCGCGAATTGAGGCGTTGGCGGAGCGAGCCGCGGTTCGAAGGAGAACACGCCGCCCGGTTCGACGGGCTCGACGGGCGGCACGAAATCGGGCACGAGGCGACGCATCTTTTGCTGCCGCGGCGCCGGGTCCTGCCGCGGCGCCGGGTTCTCCCGCGGCGCAGGGGTTTCCGTCGGGACAGGCTCGCTGTGAACCTGCTCAGGATGATGCTCGCTTGTGTTGTCCGAGGCGCGGTCATCCGGGAGTGCGCTGGCGGCGGGAGCGGATTCGGGCGGCGAATCATGCCGTGAGCCAGCTACCCCATTCTCCGCGGGAGCATTCCGGGTTTGCCGCGTTGCTTCAGCTGGATCTTCCTCTTCCTCGTCGCCATCCAGCATCAAATCGGCGACTCTCAGCACACGGCCACGGAACGGAAAAGGGTTGCCCAGCGGCCGCATCTCCCCGCTTTCGTCTCTGGCGAAAAACTGCGCGTCGATATCGGCCGTGTTTTCGGGCCGGATGATAAGCACAAGGTCAGAGGAATCGCTGAAATACCGATTGATAAGCTCGAGATCGGACTCTTCCAGTTGAAAGCCCGGGCGTGTGTGGCTGCGATAGAGGCCGACGACGGAGAGTTCCGTGGACCCGGCAATACGTTGCGCAGCTTCTTCAAGAGCGGCGTGGTCCTGCGCATCCAGCACGAACGGCGGCCCATAACGATGCTGGCATTCGAGACGCTGGTAGCGCTCGATCCAGACATCCGGGTGTTCCGAGCCGATCACCTTACCCAGAAGAAGACCGCCCACTTCCACGCCGCGGCGAGGAATCGCCTTGAAACCTTCAATCACGTCCCGGGCGATGCCATCGACAGCATCGAGGTGCATGTGGATGCCAAGGCCGGCGGCCTCCGGCTCGTGGTTCAGGTATTCCACGTCGACCGGATCGGCCGTTCCTCTGGATTGGTTGCTGCTGAGTGACATCGGATGCGATCAGAGCCCGCCTGAACCGACAGACGACTGGAAGCGAAAGAACGGTTTCACAGGAGACCTTTCTGAAGTGGAATTAATGGCATCGGCGTAAAAACAATCGACCAGAGAGACTATTCCCGAGGCCGGACCACTCGGATGGATTCGTCATATTCGTGGCCGTTCGAGCCGATGACGCGGATCTCGAATTGGGTCTGGCCGGATGAGGTCGGCCAGGCAAAAGAACCGGCGCGGAGTTCCTCGGCCGTGAGCCGCTGTTGCAACCGGGAACCGGAATCGTCGATCGTGAGAACGCCTTCTCTTGCGCCCGCCAGCACGGGAGAGTTTGAATTCCAGGTCAAACGCATGCCTTCAGGGGTTCGCTCAGCGCGCAGATCGAGAGCGCGCGTGGACGACACCGACGCCATGGCGGACGGGACTGGATTTTCCGCCGCGCTTCCCCCGTGGTTGTGCGCGTACAGGCCGAGCAGGGCGCCAGCCGCAATTGCCGAAAGGGGCAACAGGAAGGAAGTCCAGCGTCGCCACGAGAGGCGCTGGCTGGACAAGCCCTGCCATGACCCGAGCCAGCCCACTGGCGCGCTCCGCCGCGGCGGTGGCAATTGTTCGATGGCCCGGTTTTCCCATGGCCCGGAGGCAGGCGGAATGAAATCGAGGCGGTCGGGTGGAGGTTCGGACAGTGCTCCGGCCGGAATCGCCTTGCCGCCGAATTCAAACTCCCGGGATTCCGCCGCCGCATCGACGATGGCGCCGCCGTCACAGAAATAGAACGTCGCCACCGATTCCGATATCGAGAGTGGCTTCACGATCAGCAGCACGCCATCTTCACGGGGAAGGAACTTTTCGACAATCGTGCAATCATCGGGCGTCACGGCGAGGCCGGGGCGCGTCTGGCTGCGATAAATGCCGATGAATTTCTGGGCGCCTGTTCGCGTTTGTCTGACGAAATCGGCCCAGACGGACAGATCCGCGTCGGAAAGAATGTAAGAGGGGCCGGTGCGGTGTTCAATCGGGATCGGTTGCCAGGAGTCGATCAGAAACTCGCCGCGAGGGCCGCGCCGCCCGAGCAGCACGCCGCCGACTTCGGCTCCGCGTTTGGGGAGAGCCTTGAAACCCTCCACAACTTCCGCTTCGATGCCGCTCATTACGGGCCATCGCAGTACGACCTCAGGGCCGACCTCTGCCGATTTCCAGCGAAAGCCTTCCCTTGCAATGGATTCAGGTGGTGCTGCCGCGTTCCCCATGAACGGCGCCGGTTCTTTCAGGGTACTCTCTGAAACCGACCGAAGTGGAAAGCGCAGGTGGTGTTCCTCACGGTTATAATATGCGCTATTTTCCGGCCGCCCTGCACTGCTCCGCGGGCTCTGGCCGGGGCCTTACCTGCCAGCGTGATTTCGGAGTCCAGCCGCTGCCAGCTATGCCTGGCTTCGGTATGATGAGGGCGGGATGTCCATCTCGCCGTTTCCGGCGCCGCTGCAGCCGATCGCGGGACGCCGGTTCTCGTTTTATCCACCTGTCCACAATGTGGAATGCAACGAATGGATGTACCGCCGGGCGACATGGTCCGAGTGTGTAGTAATAAACACGGCCACGGGTGAGGAGTTTTCCATTCCGCGAAATTTCCTCGGGGAAATTACGACCGGTAACGGGCTCACGGTCGTCTCCCTGCACCGGGAACTCGAATCGCGCGGCAGCACGCTTTGCCCGGTTCGCTGTCCCGTGATTGAACTGCCGGTCGCCGTGAACGATGTACCGCGCCCCACTTCCGCTCCGGAGCGGCTTGCGCCGGTCATCAATATCCGGCTGGAACAGCGCCCCGAAATAAAGGTCAGCAAGCGCGTGGGAGTCGCGCTGGTGCTGGGAGCAGTGGCGTGCACCATCTGCGCGGACATCGCGAGACAGGTGGAACTGAATCGCCCGGAGCTGATCCGGTGGACCCGACCTTATCTGCAACTGAGCGCGGAAGACGATTATTACGCGGCAGTACACAAACTGGGTTCGCCGCGTGCCGAGAGCGTCGCCGTCGCGGATGGCGGACGCGTTTACCGCATGCTCGATTACGGCTCGGGCCGATACAAGATCGTGCTGATGGGAACGAGCCGGTCCGGCGCGCGCTATATCGGGACGCTGGCGCCGGACGGCAGAATCATCGACGCGGTGCGCACGAGGCGCGGCAGTACGTCGGCCAGCCTGTTGCGCTCGATGCCCCCATTCTGACAATCTCGTTTCGATGAGATTTCTGACGCGAATCGCGTGGGCCGCGGTGGCCTGCGTGGGGGCGGGCTGCATGGGGGCGATCGCGATTGATCGCGGAGAGCCGGTAAACAGCGCCTGGCTTGTGGTTGCCGCGATTTGTACGTACCTGATCGGCTTCCGTTTCTACGCAAAATTCATCGCCACGCGCGTGATGGCGCTCAACGACGAGCGCGCGACGCCGGCCGAACGCCTCGATAACGGGCACGATTTTGTTCCGACGAATAAATGGATCCTGTTCGGTCATCATTTCGCGGCCATCGCGGGTCCTGGCCCGCTGGTCGGCCCGGTGATAGCGGCGCAATTCGGTTATCTGCCGGGTACGTTGTGGATCATTATCGGCGGCGTACTCGGGGGCGCTGTTCAGGACTTCGTGATTTTGTTCGCGTCGATGCGGCGCGACGGGAAATCGCTGGGACAGATGGCGCGTGAGGAGATCGGAAAGGTCGGTGGGATGGTCGCGCTGATTACGGTGCTGCTGATCATGATCATCCTGCTCGCGGTGGTTGGTCTGGTGGTGGTGAACGCGCTGGCGGAAAGCCCCTGGGGTACATTCACGATCGCGGCAACCATGCCGATCGCAGTGCTCATGGGTCTTTATCTTCGGTACTGGCGGCCGGGCAAGGTGCTCGAGTGCTCGGCGGTGGGCTTTTTGCTCGTAGTAGCGTCGGTGATGGGCGGACAGTGGATCGCAGCATCCAGCTACGCGCCGGCGTTCACGCTGGCGGCGATGACCATCGCGATCGGCATCATCGTTTATGGTTTCCTCGCGAGCGCCCTGCCGGTGTGGCTGCTGCTTGCTCCGCGCGATTATCTGAGCACGTTCGTGAAGCTGGGCGTGATCGCTCTTCTGGCGCTCGGGATTCTGGCCGTGAGGCCCGAGATGCAGATGCCCGCGTTGACGCGTTTTGTGGACGGAAGCGGGCCTGTGCTTGCGGGCAAAGTGTTTCCGTTCTGCTTCATCACGATCGCGTGCGGCGCGATTTCGGGATTTCATGCGCTGATCTCGTCCGGGACGACGCCAAAGATGATTACGCGGGAATGGCATACCTGGCCGGTCGGCTATGGTTCGATGCTGCTCGAGAGCTTCGTGGCGGTGATGGCGATGATCGCGGCGTGCGCTCTCGAGCCCGGCGTTTATTTTGCAGTGAATTCACCTGCCGGCGTGGTGGGCAAGACGGCTCAGGCTGCGGTGACGACGATCTCGTCCTGGGGTTTTCCGGTGACGACGGAGCGAATGGCGGACCTTGCCCGAATGGTGGGCGAGACGACGTTGTTCAATCGAACCGGCGGCGCGCCCTCGCTCGCGCTGGGCATGGCGCACATTTTCGCGAGAGGCGGAGGCGGCGAAGCGCTGCTCGGGTTCTGGTATCACTTCGCCATCATGTTTGAGGCGCTATTCATTCTGACGATTATCGACGCCGGCACGCGCGTGGGGCGGTTCATGCTGCAGGATCTTCTGGGGCATGCCTGGAAACCGCTGGGCCGGACCAGCTGGATGCCGGGAGTCGTGCTTTCGAGCGCGGTGATCGTTAGCGGGTGGGGCTATTTCCTGGTACAAGGCGTGCGCGATCCGCTGGGCGGCATCAATTCACTGTGGCCGCTGTTCGGAATCGCCAATCAGCTGCTGGCGGCCATCGCGCTTTCCGTGGCCACCACCATCATCCTGAAGATGCGCGGGCCAAAATATATGTGGATCACGTGCGTCCCGCTCGCCTGGCTGGTGCTGGTGACCTTCAGCGCGGCGTGGCAGAAGATTTTTTCGTCCGCCCCGCGCATCGGATTTCTGGCGCAGGCCTCGCAAATCGAGGCTGCTCTCGCTTCGGGGAGCCTTTCCGGCGCGGCCGCCGCGCAGAGCCGCACACTGATCTTCAACGCACGTCTGGACGCCGTGGTCTGCGGCGTTTTCATGATTCTGGTCGCAATCGTGCTGGTCGATTCGCTGCGGCTCTGGTACCGCATCATGAGCGGAGCGCAGGATCGCCAGGTGTTCGAATCGCCGTTTGTACTGTCGAATTTGCGCTCGGAAGAAGTGTAATGACGATATTACGCCGGGTTTTCGCCGGAATCTGTGATCTGCTGAACGAACTCAGCGATCAGAACGCTTACGCGCGGCATCTGTCGGCGCACGCCCGCGAGCATTCGCCTGCCGAATGGCGCCGCTTCACCGATGAAAGGTTTCGGGCAAAGTATCAGCGCCCGAAGTGCTGTTAGCTGCTCGAAGGCGCGGAAAGCTGAACGATGTCATCCTTCATCCGGCCGCTCGCGCACTTCTTCTTTGCCCTGGGTGGCTTCGGACTCGTACTGCTCGGGGTGCTCGATTCTTCGTTCCTGATGATGCCGCTCGGCAATGATCTGCTGGTGGTGGCGCTCACCGCAAGCCATCGGACGCGCATGCCTTACTACGTAGTGATGGCGACGATTGGATCGACGCTGGGGGTCGCTCTGGCGCACTACGTTTCGAGCAAGGGCGGGCAAAAGCTGATTGAAGGAAAGCACAAATCGAAGCAAATCGAGTATGTGGAGAAGAAGATCAAAAGATACGGGGGATGGGCTATCGCGGTTGCCGCGCTCGCGCCGCCGGGGTTCCCGTTCACTCCATTCATTGTGGTGCCGGCCGCGCTGCAGTATCCACGGGGAAAGATGCTGTGGATCATCGCGGGATGCCGGGCCATTCGATTTGCGATTGAAGGCTGGCTGGCGCTGATCTATGGCCGGCGGATTCTCGCGATGGCGAAGTCGCCGGCTATTCAGTGGGGAATTGGCGTGCTGGTGGTGATATCGATCATCGGCAGCGCGTTTTCCATCTGGGGCTGGGTAAGGAAGGGCAAGACGAAGCAGGCGGGTTCAGACCTGAACGCCCCTGCCGGCAGCCCCGGCCGAGGCGCGTAAACGATGCCGCGTAACGCTGCCGCGTCAGGATGCCGCGTTAGGATGCCGCGTTAGGATGCCGCCTACCAGGCGTGTTCCTGATCCGGAATGAAAACCAGAGCGTTCGCGTCGCTCGCGAGGAGCCAGCCGCCGGGTACTTTTGC
>Ga0068855_100008259_pt1 | contig 12584 bp, 10 predicted proteins | sample KBSCornC52_FD_66592 | JGI IMG/M metagenome (GOLD analysis project Ga0068855, IMG submission 66592) | Corn rhizosphere microbial communities from Kellogg Biological Station, Michigan, USA - KBS Corn C5-2 | ecosystem: Host-associated > Plants > Roots > Rhizosphere > Soil ...
GCGATCGCGGCAGCCGATAGCTTTGCAGCCAATAACGGTGTCCGAACGATCGAGGTCACTTCGACCACGGTCGCTTCAAACCAGATGTCAATCACCATGCGCCTCTCGCGCAGGGTACCGTATAGTTTTGCGCAACTGGTCGGACTTTCGTCCGGTCTGGTCATGGCTAGCGCAACCGCGGGTCTGCAAAGTGTCGGTAAGGTTACCGGTCTGGTTCCGGTCGGGATCGACTCGCGCACAACCTACACCTATGGACAACCAGTCAGTCTGACGACCGGCCAATATGGTCCCGGCAACTGGGGCCCGCTAGCACTGGGTGGCTCCGGTGCAAGCAATTTCGACAGTAATGTTGCGCATGGTTATTCCGGTACAGCCACTGTCGGCCAGATGCTGACGACCGAGACCGGGCAAATGGCCGGGCCGACACAGAGCGCCTTCAATACACGGCTAACTGCGGCGGCCACCGCTGATCCGAACGGAACCTTTGCGAACCATTCGATCGACGACGCGCGAATAATGACCGTACCGATGGTCAACTACGCAAATATCAATGGCAGTTCGCAGGTGCAGTTACTGGGATTCGCGGAACTGTGGCTGGTCGGGATCGACAGTCAGCAAACCATCAGCACGTATTTTATCAAGCAAGTCGCAAACGGGGCGCCCAGCAGTACGGCACCGAGTTACGGAGCCTTGCAGGTAGTGCTCATTAAGTGATGCTCGACCGGCAATTAATAGTCAGTTGTCGGAAAGGACGAGTAATCGGGGAAACGTTAGGGTTCTGGATGAATGACTAATAACGAGCGGTATAGCGGACTGAGATATATCCGGATCCGCGTAAAGCAGTTAAGGAGCATGGCAGTATGAATACGATCAGGAAGATGTATGTGAAGGTACAGAATATGCGACGTGGACAGACGATGACTGAGTACGCATTGATCCTGGCGGCAGTCGCGGTCGTTGTATTCATCACCTACGAGGTAATGGGCCAGGACATCTCGACCATGGTCAACTCGGTGGACTCGGCCCTGACGTCCAGTTGACCTGATGCGGATTCCTCGGGAATCCGCCTAGCCTGACGAAGAGGGGGCGGCGAAGGGATCGACCTTCGCCGCCGAGCTTGTGTGTGAGCGGGAGTGAATGCGGGAGGAAGGTATGGCTGCTTTGGGATCGAATGCTCCTGACCGTCGCGAATCGTTGCGCGTGCATTTGATCGGTGAGTCCGCGCAGGTGCTGGCCGAGGTCAAGGCGGTGCTTGACGGGATTAGTGAACCGCGGCTCGACCTGGTCGAGATGTCGCCGCAAGTGGCGAGCGATGATACCGAGGTGCCCGATATAGCGATGGTGGTGTTTGATGGCAACGAAGCCGCTCCCTTGGGTTATTTGCAGACTCGTGCCGAACGCTTGCCGCGGCCGCTGATCTTTGCCTTGCTGCAAGATCGCTCCCCGGTACTGATGCGCCGCGTGCTGCACGAAGGCGCCGATGAGCTCTTGTTTTTGCCGCTGCAAAGCACCGATCTGACGCGCGCGCTGATGAAGCTGAGCGAACGCCGCCGCCGCGCGGAGCGTCAGGGCGGCGGTCTCATCTATGGGGTCGCGAGTATCGCCGGCGGCGTCGGTGTGAGCACGCTCGGCGCCAACCTGGCGCTCGTCATGCGTTACGTGTTCGGCAAGCGGGCGGCGGTGGTTGACCTCGATCTGCAAAACGGCGGGCTCAACGTCATACTGCATCTGGCGCCTGAACAGACGATCGCGTCGCTGATTGAATTCACGGCCAAGCTTGATTCGATCAAGCTCGAGGCTGCATTGACCAAGCATCCCTCGGGAATCTACCTGCTGGCCGCGCCCAAACGGCTCGACGATGCGGAACGAGTTACCGACTTGACGGTCGCTGCGGTGCTCGACCTGATGCGGCAGTTGTTCGATTTCGTGATCGTCGATTGCGGGAGTCATGTGGACGAAATCACGGTTGCGGCGTGGGAGCGCTGCGACGAACTGCTCTACGTCGTCGATCATTCACGGGTCGCGGCGCATGGTGCGCGGCGCTTCGGCGAACTCTTCGGACGCCTCGGATTGCGACTCGACGAGCCGCGCTTCGTGCTGAACAAATTTGATGCCCAGAACGCGATGACCGAGGCGGTGATCGCACAGGCGATGGGAGTGAGCTGTTTCGCGAAGATTCCGCGCGACGACCGCATGCTCGAGAAGCTGCAATTACGTGTGCAGGACCTGTGGCAGACGGCGCCCAACTCGGCGCTGGCGCGGGCGACCGAAGCCCTGGCGCGGCGGATCAACGAGCGGCGCGAACCGATGGTGGAAACCAACGATGGACTGGTCGCGCGTCTGTTCAACGTGTTTGGCGCCCGCGCCTGACGGTTGACCGCAAGCCGCGGCGGTGTCGTATCGCGATCGAATGGCCGCAGCGGGGCGTTCTGATACCGGGACGCTTCATTCGACGGCGCGCGCTGTTTCACGAAAGGAAAAAAGAGGAAACATCATGAGGCTTGTAGATCGGCTTTCGCAAAACAGCGGCGCTGTCGCGGCTCCGGAGGCACCCGCCGGCTCGTTGATTGGCGGCACCACCGTGCGCAAGCGCGACGATATCGCCGAAGGATCGCGCCGGCTCAAGATTCGCGTCCACAACCGGCTGCTCGAGACGCTCGACGTCTCCAAGCTCGACGCGCTCGAGCCCGCGATGGTTTCGGGCAAGGTCACCTCGGCGATCAACGAGACGCTGGACGACGAGGGGCGGTTGCTGACCGATATCGATCGGGCGCGCCTGATTAGCGAGATCAAAAACGAGTTGCTCGGACTCGGACCGCTCGAACCGCTCCTGCACGACGACGACATCACCGACATTCTCGTCAACGGCCATTCGCAGGTCTATGTCGAAAAGTTCGGCAAGCTCCATCGCACCGACGTGACCTTTCAGGACGATCAGCATCTGATGCTGATCATCGACCGGATTGTCTCGCAGGTCGGGCGCCGAGTGGATGAATCGTCACCGATGGTCGATGCGCGTCTGCGTGACGGATCGCGTATCAACGCGATCATTCCGCCGCTCGCCCTCGATGGTCCGGCGCTCTCGATCAGGCGTTTCGGCAAGCGCCGCTACGATATCGAAGCACTGGTTGACAAGGGATCGCTGACCCGCGAGATGGTCGATTTTCTGCGCGCGATCGTCAAGGCCCGCCTCAATATCATCGTTTGCGGCGGCACCGGATCGGGCAAAACCACGATGCTCAACTGTCTTTCGGGGTTTATCCCGGAAGACGAACGCATCGTGACGATCGAGGACTCGGCCGAGCTTTCGTTGCAGCAGCCCCACGTCGTACGGCTCGAAACGCGGCCGCCCAATCTGGAGCGTAAGGGTGAGGTGACGCAGCGCGACCTGGTCAAGAACTGCCTGCGAATGCGACCCGATCGCATCATCGTCGGCGAGGTCCGCAGCTCCGAGGTTTACGACATGCTCCAGGCCATGTCCACCGGCCACGACGGCTCTATCGCGACCATCCACGCCAACAGTCCGCGCGAGTCGATCGGACGCCTCGAGATGATGATGCTGCTCGGCGGATTTTCGATTCCGCAGCGCGCGATGCGCCAGCAGATTGCGTCCGCGATTAACATCGTGGTTCACGTCAGCCGGCTTTCCGACGGCACCCGTAAGCTGATGAAAATTTCGGAAATCAGCGGCATGGAAGGCGAAACCATCATGATGCAGGACCTCTACGAATTCACCCGCAGCGAGGTCGCCGCCGACGGCGCCATCGTCGGCACTTATCACTCGACCGGCATCCGATCCTTTTATGCTCATCAGATCGAAGTCGCCGGTTTCAAGCTCGAAGCGACGGCGCAGCGGCCGGCTGCGCGGGCGAACGCCCGATGACGCTTCGGGACGGTGCCGCAGCGAGCCTGGTTGATCAGGTCGCGGGGCGGCGACGCGGCGGGCATGCGCATAACGCCGCGCGCGAAAGCGATCACGCTCAAGCGTCGGCAAAGTCAGGTTGCGATGGCGGCCGGTACAGAGGGGGAGGGGGCGGCCACCGATCGCGACGTGCGGCGTTCGCCGATAAACACCAATGGATTTGATGATTGCGTCGGGCGTCTTTGCCCTGGTGATCTCGGTGATGCTCGTCCTGCTGACCGGCAAGGGCGACGCCAGCGCGCGGGCTGCGGACTTGCTCGAGGACGTGACGCGCGCGCCGACCGATACGGCCGGTGAAGGTCTGATGCGTACGGGCGGCCGGCCGCGTCGCGCGCGTGCGACCAATCGGCGCGAAGAACTCCTAGAAGTTTTCTACCGGTTCAATCTGCTGCATCGGCTCGAAGAGAGTATGTGGCAGGCCGGACTGTACCTGCGCGTCTCGGAAATGCTGCTGATCATCGTATTGATGTTCGGCGGCGGGTTCGCGCTGAGCAAAATGTTCCTGCATGATACGCTTATCTCCCTGGTCGCCGGCGTCGTGATGGGCATCTTGCCCGTCCTTTATATTCGTTTCCGGCGCAAGCGCCGGATCCGCGAATTCGTCATCCAGTTGCCGTTCGCGCTCGACCTCATCAAGTCGTCGCTCGAAGCGGGCCATTCGCTGTTGCGCGGCCTGCAGGTGCTCGTCCAGGAATTCGCCGATCCGCTGGGCGGCGAGTTTCGCACCGTGCTCGAACAGGCGCGGCTCGGAATGCCGCTTACTCGCGCCCTGGATGAAATGCTCAAGCGCATGCCCGAAGAGGATCTGCGCCTGCTCGTCGTCGCGATCAAAGTGCAGAGCGAAGTCGGCAGCAGTCTGGGACAAATCATCGGACGTCTGTCTGAAATCGTCCGCACGCGCCAGCGTCTGCAGCAGCAGATTCGCACCATGACGGCGCAATCGCGGATGAGCGGAATGGTCGTCGGACTACTGCCGGCGATCGTCCTCGGCATCTTCAGCCTGGTGCAGCCGGGCTATGCGCGAGTGCTGTTCTATGACCCATCCGGGATTTCGGCGCTCAAGCTCGCAATCGGCCTCGACCTGATGGCCTTCTTCGTAATTCGGCGCATTCTCAAGGTGGACTTCTGATGAGTTCGATTCTGATCAGTACGGCGTTCTTTTGTCTGATGAGCGTGGCCGGCCTCGGTGTTTATGTCGCGCTCTACGGGAGTCATCGGGTATTTCAGGAACGCTTCAGCGAGATGGCGATCAAGCTGAAGCTTTCGGAAGGCGAGGGCCGGTTCGACGACAGCCGCGAGTCCGAGGGCGTCGCCCGCTCGCTGTTTCGCTGGGCCTTGCAGAAGATGCCGACGCCGAAGGCGTCGCCGTCGATGGAAAAAATGTCGCATCTGCTGGTGCGTGCGGGTTTTCTCAGATCGGGCACGGTGCGCACGTTTCAGTTGATTCGTCTGATCGTACTGGCACTGACCGGAGTGATCGGCCTGCTCGTCTCGATGACGCTCGGACTGGCGACCGGCCGGGTTATCGTGATCGTATTGGGATCGCTGGTGGCGGGATATTTCGCGCCGCTGTATTATCTGCGCCGCCGCGCGCAGCGTCGCCAAAAGGATATCTCGCGGCAGCTTTCCGACGTCCTCGATCTGCTGGTGGTTTGCGTGGAAGCCGGCCTCGGCCTGTACGAAGCGATCAAGATTGTCGGCGACGAGACCGAACGCTATGGGCAGGCGATCGGGACGGAGCTCGCCCTGGTTTCGGTCGAAGTGGCGGCGGGCGGCTCGCTCGGGCAGGCGCTGCGCAATCTGGCTGAACGCACGGCGGTGGACGATATCAAACCGCTCGCGGCCACGCTGATTCAGAGCGAGCAGCTCGGCACCCAGATCGGCCCGGCGCTGCGTTCGAGTTCGGATTCGCTGCGGACCAAGCGGCGCTTTCGCGCCGAAGAGGCCGCCCAGAAAAGTACCATCAAGATTCTCTTTCCCTTGGTGCTTTTCATTCTGCCCGCGATGTTGATCGTGCTGCTCGCGCCCGCGATGATCCAGGCGGTGCGAACTCTCAGCGGTCAATAAAATCCGCGCTCCTCCCGGTGGGCAGCTCTTGACCGCGATGCCGTCTGGCAATATCGGTCATTACATGGGAGAGGCCGCTCAGAAGCATCGCGCAATCGAACTCTGGAACCAGGGTGTCGCCTATCACATGCACGGCGATTTCCAGAATGCGATCGCGCTTTACGACGAATCGATCGCGGTCTTTCCGACGGCGGAAGCCTACACGTTCCGCGGCTGGGCCTTTCGTTTTCTCGGGCGCATCGATGACGCGATTGCCGAATGTCGCAAGGCGATCGCCGTCGATCCGGCCTTCGGTAATCCATACAACGATATCGGTTCCTACCTGATGTCCAAGGGCGAGTTGGACGAAGCGGTGGAATGGTTTGAAAAGGCCAAGGCGGCGCCGCGCTACGAGCCGCGGCATTACCCATTCATGAATCTCGGCCGCCTTTACGCCGCCAAAGGAATGGTATTGCGGGCGATCGAGGAGTTCGAGGGTGCACTCAAGATGGAACCCGGCGAGGTGTCATGCCTGGAGATGATCGATCGGCTGCGCGCACAGCTCAACTGAATAAGCTGAGGCGGGGCGTGATTGAGGCGATAACAATCCGGCTGATACATTGATGAGGGTTACGCGTCACATCAACCGACAGGAGTAATTTAATAATGCTAAAAGTTGGCCAGCCGGCGCCTGACTTCACGCTCACCTCTCACGAGGGCAAACACGTCGTGCTTGCGAAATTGCGCGGCCGCAAGGTTATTCTGTGGTTCTATCCGGAGGCCGATACACCTGGCTGAACGGTTGAGGGTCGCGGGTTCCGCGATCAAATCAGCGATTTCGCTCAGAGTAATATCCAGGTCCTGGGTATCAGCTTTAACGACGTCGAACAGAATGCCGCGTTTGCCGAGAAGAACCAATTCCCGTTTCCGTTATTGTGCGATACCGATCGCAGCGTTGGGATCGCGTACGGCGCTTGTGCCGATAATAAGGCGCGTTACGCCAGCCGCATCAGCATCCTGATCGACGAGGACGGCAATGTGGCGCGTATCTATGACAAGGTAAATCCGCGCGACCATCCGGCCCAGGTGCTTGCCGACGTGCTCGGCGTATAGCTTCGCCGGTACGCGATACTCGTTCGGCGCGGCGGCCGGCTCGACCGATTACACGGAGGTCGCCGCCGCACTATTTCGAGGCGCGGGGCTCCGGTGAAATCTCCGGCATGCGGCACAGGTTCGACGGTATGGCGGCGTCGTTCTCGCTTTCCCGAATTGAGACGACGCACCGCCAATTTTCCGGCAATCAAGTCATCGATTTGCCGCTTCGCCGCCGCACATTCCGCAGCGATTACTGGAAGTATTGCCACAGAGGTGCCCGGTTTCGATGGCCCGTCCTTTGCTCCAAGAAATAGCGATAGGTAGCTCGGCAAGTCGCGCGTGGCCGCCGATGGGGTCGAAGATTGTATTCTGAAGGAACATACCCGAACGGACTGACCCACTCGGCCACCAAGATCTCCGACGCATCTGGCGAGTGGCTCGACGTCCAATTGCTGGCGGCCGAATGCGCAGAAGTGGGAGGGATGGTGGTGCGGTCGGCGAATATGCGGCGGGTGTTGAAGATGGTGCAGCGGCTGGGGCCGTACAAGGCGTCGGTGCTGATCCATGGGGAGTCGGGGACGGGCAAGGAGCTGGTGGCGCGCGCACTGCATACGCTGGGGCCGGTGCCGAAGGGGCCGTTCGTGACCTTCAACTGCTCGAACCTGGTCGAGTCGCTGGCCGAGTCGCAGCTGTTCGGGCACGTTCGCGGGGCGTTCACCGACGCGCGCGAGGACTCGCTCGGCTACTTCCGGTCGGCCAACGGCGGCACGCTGTTCCTCGACGAGATCGGGGAGTTGCCGTTGCGGCTGCAGCCCAAGCTGCTGCGCGCGGTCGAGACGCACGAGGTGCAGCCGGTCGGTTCGGCGCATAGCTATAAGGTGGATATCCGGCTGATCGCGGCGACCAACCGCGACCTGCGGGCGATGGTCAAGGCGGGTGAGTTTCGCGACGACCTCTATTATCGGCTGAGCGCCACGGCGATCCTGGTGCCGCCGCTGCGCGAGCGGCGCGACGCGATCGAGGCGCTGGCGGTGCATTTCACCGAACATTACAACCGCCTCTTCGGCAAACAGATCCGCTTCCTGTCGCGCCGCGCGATCGCTGCCCTGTCCGCCTACGACTGGCCCGGCAACGTCCGCGAGTTCGCCCACGCCATGCAGTCCGCCGTCATGCTCACCGACAGCGATCGGCTATGCGTCCGCGACCTGCCCGAACATCTGTGGCATCACGAAGCGATGAACGGCGATTCGATGGTGGCGGAGCCGACCTTCGAGGAACCTGAGGTCGCGACGGCACAGCCCGTCCGGTTTTCGCTCGATGAAGTTATCAACAAGGCGTCCAGGACCGCCCTGCTGCGCGCATTGCGCGAGGCGGGTGGCAACTGTCATCGTGCGGCGCAGTTGCTCGGGGTTTCCCGCTATACGGTCTATCGGATGATCGCGCGTTACGGACTCGCGCCCAACCGCGTGCGTCAGAATCCGGAACTGCATGCGTTGGCGGGTGGCGTCAAGGCCTAAAGCATACGTGGGGTGGTGGTAGGGAGGGGACGGCCCGGATTGCGCGACTGCGCAATCCGGGCCGCTGTATTTTCGGCCGCGACAAGATTTGCTGCTCATCGCGAGTGTCCCGTTTCAGCACACGCGATTGATTTGAAGCGGTGCTGAACCGCGATTCGCACATAGACTGACCCAACCAGACGCCAATCGCGCCGGATTCGATCGGCATCGCGATTGCTCCATTGCGTTAGATATCGGTCCTGACCGATAACGCATGGCACAAATTCATCCAGACCAGCCGCCGCCGTCCGTCTCTGCGGACGAGATCGACGCTGCGCCAACCGATCCCAGCGGTCTCGCCCCATCCGGTGCGCCGGCGGCGGATTACACCACCGATCGGGAAGTCGAACTGTTTCAGGTGCAGCACATGACGCGCGCCGGAACATTGATGATAATTGCTTTCCAATTCGCCTATCTCGAGTGGGATCTGTCGGTCTGGCGAACTCTTCCGCACGCCGCGATGGCCTGGCATGTCGGCGTCATTACGGTCGGCTTCGTCGCACTCAGCCTGGCGCTTCTGGATCGGGAGTGGCCCGCGCGGCATTTTCGGGCGTTGGTGTTCTGGACCTGCGTCGCTGAAATCGCCGGGATGGTCCGTATCAGCCAGCTTACCGGCGCGTCCGCGCCACTGTTTGTTTCCGGCCTGCTGCTGATTATCGGCAGCGGCGCGACGATTCCATGGGAACCGCGATGGCAGGCGGTGCTTAATCTGGTACCCCTCGTTGGACTGATGATTATCGTCCCGCGAACCTACGACGGTTTCAGCGATTTCAATTGGATCGCGATCGCCGCCGCGATGGTCTTTTCGCAGATCACCAACCTCACATTCACGCGCTTTCGCGAGGCATTGCGGCGCTACCTGGCTGACTTGCGGGCGAGCGATGAACGGTTGCGGGCGGAAATCACGCGGCGCGAAAGTATCGCGCGCGACCTGGCCGAGAGCGAAGCGATGCTGCGCACCATCTTCGACTCCACCGTCGATCTGATTACGATCGTGCGGCTCTCCGACGACTGCCTGATCGACGTCAACCAGGCCGTCGAGCAATTCGGCGTCACTCGCGCCGCGGTGCTCGGATCGTCGATGCTCGAAAGCGGAGTCTGGCCGAACGCGGCGGTGCGTGCGGAATTCCTGGAAGAGGTCGTGCGCAAGGGCGTGGTGCGCAACCGCGAGTTCCCGATGCTCCGTCCGGACGGCGCGCCGGTGCCGATGCTGGTCTCGGCTGCGATCGCCGAGATCGGCGGCGAGAAATGCATCGTCGCAGTCTGGCGCGACATCGGCACCCTCAAGGCCAACGAACGCGAACTGATTGCGGCACGGGAAGCAGCGCTCGCGGCGTCGCAGGCGAAGTCGGATTTTCTTTCCGGCATGTCCCATGAGATCCGCACCCCGATGAACGCCATCCTCGGCATGTCGGAACTGCTCGCCGACACCCCGCTTAACGATCAGCAACGCAAGTATCTGGCGGTGATGCAGACCAACGGCAATTCGCTGATCGCGTTGATCAACGACATCCTTGACCTCGCCAAGGTCGAAAGCGGGCGGCTTACGCTCGAGCAGTCGCCGTTCGACCTCGAGACCCTGATCGGGGCGGTCGGCGAAACGTTTGCGGTCAGTGCTCACGCCAAGGGTCTTGAATTGGTGATGAACCTGGAACCGAACGTTCCCCGCAACCTGATCGGCGATCCACTGCGGCTGAAGCAAGTGCTGATCAACCTGGTCGGCAATGCGATCAAGTTCACCGCTCATGGGGAAGTAACGGTCACGGTCGAGTGCGCGCCCGGCATCGGCGCGCCGGCACTGCTGCGCTTCGCCGTCGCCGATACCGGTATCGGGATCGCCGAAGGCAAACTCCCCAGGCTTTTTTCGAGCTTCACCCAGGCCGACAGTTCCGTCGCGCGCCAGTACGGCGGCAGCGGTCTGGGGCTTTCAATCGTGCGCCGGCTGGTCGAACTGATGGATGGACGCACCTGGGCCGAAAGCCGCCTCGGAGTGGGCAGTACCTTTTACTTCACGGCGAGCCTCCGTGTGAATGCGAGCGTCCCCGCGGCCGCTGAGATCGCCGACGATGCGCCCGCACCGCAGTCGCAACTGGCCGGTTTGCGCGCGCTGGTGGTGGACGACAATCGCGTCAACCGGATGGTCGTCCATGAAATCATGGCGGCCCGCGGCGCCGAAGTGTCGGAGGCTGAAAGCGGCGTGACCGCGCTCGGCGAGCTGAAATCCGCGCGCCATGGCGGCCGTCCCTACGACCTGATGATCCTCGATTGCCAGATGCCCGATATGGACGGCTTCCAGGTGGTCGAGCAAATGCGCAGCAGCGCCGACCGCGACGACACCGTGGTGCTGATGCTGACCTCGACGGACCTCAACTTACAGATTCCGCGCGTGCGTGAACTCGGTCTCGACGCCTACATCGTAAAGCCGGTGCGGCGGGCCGAATTGCTCGCGGCGATCGCGACCGCCCTGGCCGCGCGCGAGCGCGCAGGCCTGCCCGACGCTGTGCCGAAAAAGCCTGCGGCCGCCAACGGCGAGACGCGGGCCAACGGCGATGCTCGCGAAGTGGCGTTACCGGTCGCGAAGGTCGCGGAGGCGGCCACTGCGCAGCCGGCTGCACGCCTCCTGCTGGCCGATGACTCGGCCGATAATCGCCTGCTGATCAGCAGCTACCTGCGGCGCATGTCCTATCAGATCGACGAAGCCAGAGACGGTGACGAAGCCTTTCGCAAAGCGACCGCCGCGCACTACGACTTGATTTTGATGGACCTGCAGATGCCGGTGGTTGACGGCCTCGCGGCGACGCAGATGATTCGCGCGTGGGAGCTTGCCAATGGCGCGCCGCGAACGCCGATCATCGTACTGACCGCGTCAGTGCTCGAAGACGACGTGCGCAGAACGTTCGCAGCCGGCGCCGACGCGCATCTGAGCAAGCCAGTGACCAGGGCGATGTTGCTGCAAACGATCAGCGAACTCGGCGCGGATGAGGACGAGTGCTCGAATCACGACGGCGCCGCCCTCCCCGGACGTTGACCCGCGTCGTTGCGCGATAAACGAGTGGCGCGGGCTTCCCAAGACCGCAGCGGCCTGCAACAATTGCCCGTTCCGGCATCCGCCCCGGTGAGCCGTTAGCTCAGGCCGGTAGAGCATCTGACTTTTAATCAGAGGGTCCTGGGTTCAAGTCCCAGACGGCTCACCAAATAAGTACCGATTGGTTCGCGCCGATCGCCGCCAACCCGCTATTGAAGCGGCGCCGGCGGCTGTAATTTCGGGCGCGATTGTCGGAAAATCGAACTCATGGACATTACTTGCTCTCACGATGATAGCGGCGGAATGCTCTCGCGCCGGCGGTTCGTCACGACGGCGTTGGGCCTGCCGGTGGCGCTCGCGCTCGGCCAGATTCGCTTGCGAACGGCGTCGGCCTCCGACGCGCCCACGACCGTCACGGTGATCGATTTCACCGATGCGGGCGTAAGAAAAGGCGCCGTCAAAGTGCCCTTCGTGGTCAAGAGCGACGCCGAGTGGCGCAAGCTGCTGTCACCCGAGCAATTCAACGTGACGCGCGAAAAGGGCACCGAAACGCCCTTTCAAAACCAGTACGACGAATGGAAGGAAGCGGGAATCTACCGCTGCATCTGTTGCCGCAACGCGCTCTTCAGCTCGGCGACCAAGTTCGATTCGCACACCGGATGGCCGAGTTTCTGGGCACCGATCGCCCCCGAAAATATCCTGACGGAAAGCGATCGCTCGCTCTTCGTGGAGCGCACTGAGGTGCTGTGCCGCGAATGCGACGCGCATCTCGGCCACGTCTTCGACGACGGGCCGCCGCCGACCGGATTGCGCTACTGCATGAACTCCGCGGCGCTGATTTTCGTCGCCGCACCCGCTGCCAAAACCTGATCGCCGCTCCCGGCTAGGGCGCGCAGGTCAGCAGCAGAGACAGCGGACGCCCGCCCGGCGCCGCCACTGG